>Ga0210404_10001138_pt1 | contig 11747 bp, 10 predicted proteins | sample IncBWH28MmetaG_FD_155455 | JGI IMG/M metagenome (GOLD analysis project Ga0210404, IMG submission 155455) | Forest soil microbial communities from Barre Woods Harvard Forest LTER site, Petersham, Massachusetts, United States - Inc-BW-H-28-M | ecosystem: Environmental > Terrestrial > Soil >... | reverse complement strand
GCTTCCAAGACTCGCGTTGCCAGCAATCTCGGCCGCTCTAATCATATCAGCAACCTTCTACATTGCACTCCCCGCCCAGCAGGCAGCAGTCTTCTACACCGCGTACCCGGAACAATTCCCCACATCGATGGTTCAGAATACAATCCCGATGTCTGACCTCGGAAACCTGAGAGCTCTGCTAGATTCCGCCGCTACGAGAATCGGCCCCTCGACCGTCTTGATAACACACCAAGCAATCTACGGTTGGGCAAGAGCCTACCTCTCCTCCTTCAATGATCGAATAATCAACTACCGGTACAACAGCCCTTTGACAGGCGTTCAGATGGCAAGGTCAGCCGGATACTCTTCGATCCTGATGATCTGGTGGACAAACGGTACAGGCTGGCATAATCAACCGTATGTGCCAAGCGGCTTCGAGACACTGCTCGCGAACGGAGACCTAACCCTCTACACATATAACTGAGAGAATTCAATGAAAGACCGGATTTATCTGTCAAGCGCGGACCCGCGCACAGGACTGATGGCAAACGAATCTCAGACGGTTGCTGAACTACTTCAAAGAAAACTCGGGAACCCCATTCATCCTTGCATTCATGATACTCATAATCGCAGCTGCTGTTCTGCTCGTCGCAGGCAAACCGGATGAAGCGAATGCTACAGCAGTCTACGCCTTCTACGCCATCGTCCTCGGCATCATCATCCAAGTAGGAGTGATCTTAAGGGATGGCAGGAAGCATACTCGCCCAAGCGACAATAAGCCCTCTGGTACGTCCTGAAATAGAAACCGTCGAGGGTTTCGTGAAGAATAGAATATCCATCGTCATGCCGGCATATAACGAAGCGGACTGCATCGGAAAGGGTGTTGCTGACGTAGACAAGCAGTTTAGAGCCGTGTCTCAGGACTATGAAATAATTGTCGTCGACGATGGTAGCGACGACGGTACTCGAGGAATCGTTGAAGAGATCGCGGACACGAGGGTCAAGCTTGTTGGATATGAGAGGAACCAGGGCAAGGGACATGCAATCAAACTCGGCCTCTACCATGCTACGGGGCAGTTTGCTTTTCTGATCGACAGCGATTCCGAGATCCAGGCGAAGGAACTGACGAGTTATGTGGACGCGCTAGGGTCGGCAGATTTCGTTATTGGATCCAAGCGACATCCTCTCTCAACAGTCCGAACCCCTGCAGGACGTCGATTCCTCAGCCTCGGCTTCAACATTCTAGAACGTCTTCTCACTGGAGTACACGCGACGGATACCCAAGCCGGTCTAAAAGCGGCGAGGAGCACAGCACTCTACCAAGTCCTTCCACTCCTCTCAGTGAAAAGGTATGCTTTCGATGCAGAACTTCTGGCAGTAGCCTCACTCTTCGACTTCAAGATAAAGGAGCTTCCAGTCAACATCGACCTAAAGGCAACCTTCAGTGCTCGGCAAGTATTTCGTATGTTCATCGATCTTCTTGGAATCACTTACAGACTCCGGATAAGACACTGGTATCAGAAAAACAAGGCGTCAATGTCCAACACGTACAATCCAATAATACCGTGGTAGAAAACGACTCAGAGAACTTCTTCACCTAGCGGTCTTCCTCTGGTATCGATTGTTGTTGCTTGCAAGGCGATAGATTCCTACGCAAAGGAGTGCATTCTGGAATGCCTTCAACTCAACTACCCTCAGTTCGAACTCCTAGTTTTGCCCGACTACGGGGAGAATTTATCGGATACTCGTGTCCGTGTCTTGCCGACGGGCCCCGTCAAACCTTCCGACAAAAGAAACATCGGCGTGAACGCTGCAAAAGGAGAAGTCGTGGCGTTCATCGATGGAGACGCTTATCCCCAGAGGGACTGGCTCAAGAATTCCGTCAAGTATTTTGACGATCCCAAAGTCGCCGCCGTCGGAGGGCCAGGTCTTACCCCGGACACTGATAATACGATGCAGCAGGCTAGCGGCGAGATATTGTCCTCCTTTCTAGGAGCGGGACCGTTGAGCTTCAGACACTCAGCCAAGCTTACGCGAAAATGCGACGATCTGCCGACAGTCAATCTAATCGTTCGTAGATCCACTTTCCAAGAAATGGGAGGATTCAACTCCGCGTACTGGCCCGGCGAAGATACAAAATTCTGCCGAGACCTAGTCTACGGGCTAGGTAGAGAAGCGTTGTATGCACCTGACGTGGTTGTCTATCATCATCGAAGAGTACTCTTCCGCCCTCACCTGAAACAGATAGCTGGATACGGGCTGCACCGGGGTTACTTTTCGAAGAAATTTCCGGAGAACAGCAGACGACCCCTCTACTTCGTTCCCTCACTCTCCCTAGTGGGCCTCCCTGTTATCCTACTCCTCGGATATTTCGATAACAGCCTGAGATTCCTGTCGCTCGTCCCCCTGCTCGCCTACTTCTTTCTACTGGCGATAGGAGCGCTAGTAATCGGCCGGAGACGGCGGAATCCCACGCTTGCCGCCGCAGTCTTTCTCGGAGCAGTCGCGACCCACCTATGGTATGGTGCCTACTTCCTCAAGGGCCTCCTTTCTAGGAAAATTGAGACCCGTCCAACTGGTTACAAATCTAATATATGAGATGCCATTGAGCCGCTCTGATTCGATACTAGTGCGTTACAATTGAAAGTCTCCGTTTCTTACCCACCGATCCCAACTGATAAAGGAACCCCGCTTCTCTCCCAGAATAGACAATTCCAGTACTTCAACGAGCCGACGTACATCTACCCAATGGTTCCTGCCTCCGCCGCGACCATGCTCAAGGTTGCGGGCTACGAGACCAAGTGGGATGACGCCATCTCAGAGCAGAAATCCTACGACCAATGGCTTCACGAGATCGCAAAGGAGACTCCTGATCTCGTCGCGATCGAAGCTAAAGCCCCCGTGATCAAGCGTTACTGGAAGAGTATCTCCGACATCAAACGGGTCAGCCCAGACACAAAGACCGTTCTCTGCGGGGACCACGTTACCGCCTACCCTGAAGAAACGCTCCAGAACAGCGAAGTCGATTATGTGATCACCGGCGGAGACTTCGACTTCTCCATCAAGAATCTCGCCGACCATATAGATGGGAGGGGAGAGATGGAGCCAGGAGTCTGGTACAGAGAAAACGGAGCGTTCAAGACAACAGGCAAGTTCTCGCAACGACACAACCTCAGCGAGGCACCGTTCATCGACCGAGACCTGACAAAATGGGAGCTCTACAGCGTCCACAATGGCAACTACAAGTACACTCCAGGAACATACACGATGGTCGGGAGAGACTGCTGGTATAGGGCTGGAGGAGGATGTACATTCTGTTCCTGGACAATCCACTATCCCTCGTTCAATGTCAGAAGACCAGAATCATACTTGGAGGAAGTGGGAATTCTCAGCGAGAAGTATGGGGTCAAGGAGATCTTCGACGACACAGGCACTTTTCCAGTCGGAGAATGGCTGAAGCAGTTCTGCAACGGAATGATCGAGAAGGGCTACAACAAGAAGCTACGAATCGGTTGCAACATGCGCTTCGGAGCACTCAACGCCGAAGAGTACAAGCTGATGAGAAAGGCTGGTTTCAGATTCATACTCTACGGACTAGAGTCGGCAAATCAGAAGACCCTTGACATGTTGAACAAAGGAGTTACTGAGAAGGAACAGATAGACACGTGCAAGATCGCCAGCGAAGCTGGCCTGGACCCTCACCTCACGATAATGTTCGGGTATCCTTGGGAGACCAAAGACGAGGCAATGCACACAGTCAACACAGCAAAGTACCTCTTGAAAAAGGGATACGCGAAAACCTGGCAAGTAACCATCGTCATCCCATACCCCGGCACCGTGCTGTTCGAACAGGCGAAAGCAAATGGTTGGCTAAAAACCGAAGACTGGGAAAGATACGACATGAGAGAACCAATCTTGAAGACACCAATGAAGGAACAGGAAGTGATGGAAATAGTCCAAGGTCTCTACAAGGTCGCATTCGATCCAGAATTCATTGTAAGGAAGGTGATCGGCATCAGATCCTTCAAAGATATGAGGTTCATGGTCCGAGGCGCAAAGAACATTCTCGGACACATTCGCGACTTCGCTCCAGGCCAGTTAGAAGCTAACTAGTCGATTCTAGGCATCTTTCAATCAGAAACTCACTATTCTTGCCGAGACCGCAAAGGGGAATGCAAGAACGATTCTTGAAGGTGTCCAACCAGGATCTTCATTCTCTGTTAGGGCCTACCCCGTATGACTGAGTCAAACCCCCTAAGGCTCTATTTTTCAGTTGCGCGAAGACATCCTAGTCTCGTTTTCTATACGCTAAGGCATCCTAGCCTCAGGCAGGTGTCGGAACAAGCTTACAGGCTTGTCCTAGGTGAACCAATAATGAGGAAAATGAAAGCAATGTCCATTCAGAAGGCTAGCACATTCTCATTCAACGGAAAGGAGTACAATTATTTCTATCATGATTACAATGACACTTGGTGCAACGAGAGAAGTGTTGAGGTACCGATAATCAAGAGAACCGTAGACGAGGCCGAGGGAGAAGTCTTGGAAGTGGGCAATGTGTTGCCCCACTACTTCCCGAGCAACCACGTTATCGTCGATAAATACGAAAAAGGACTTGGAGTAACAAACCAAGATATTGTAGGTTTCAACTCCAACTCAAAATTTGGACTCATCGTCAGCATCTCTACCTTCGAACATATCGGCTGGGATGAAAGGCCGAGGAACCCCTCAAAAATTAGAGAAGCAATAAGAAGTGTGCGCATGCTTTTGGAAAAAGGTGGCGAAGCTTGGTTAACAATGCCATATGGCCAAAATGAGTGGCTCGACAAGTCGATGGTTTCTGGTGATTTGGATTTAGACGAAACGTACTATATGAAAAGGACTGGACTCGATAACTCATGGACACAATGTACATTGGACGATGTGCTCTTGAAACGCCAAGTGAGCCCGGTCGAGTGGAAACCCTCTATGGAGGCTTATCCCTATTCAAATGCCATAATTATAGCAGGCATCCTAAAGTAACCCGGTGGATGAATTCGGTCTTCGAATGCCAATTAGCCTAGGATCCTAGCCCCGAGGTTATTTGCGAATGGCCGAATATGAGGAAGGGCTGGTATCAGTCATAGTTCCCACCTTCAACTCCGAACAATTCATCGAGAAGTGTCTCCAGTCAATTGCTAACCAAAGTTATGCTAATATTGAGGCGATAGTCGTTGATGGTTTCAGCAGAGACAGAACTGTTGAGATCGCGCGCAAGTTCGATCCGCAAGTTCATCTGTATGGTGTAAGGACGGGGCGCGAGGCAGTCTTCGGCGCCCCTTACCAGCGCAACTACGGGGTGAGTAAAGCCAGAGGGGAGTTTGTGTACTATGTCGACGTCGATATGCAACTAACGAGCGATGTTATCGCAGGAAGCCTCGGCGCAATCAAGACCTTCAATGCAGACGGGGTAATAGTTCCCGAAATATCGTTCGGGACGGGCTTCTGGAGTGCTTGCAGGTCCCTAGAACGTCGATGTCATGCCGGAGACGACTTGCAAGAAGCTCCACGATTCTTCAAGAAAGAGGTCTGGGAGAATCTGAACGGGCTCGATCCGACGATCGGAGGGGACGATTGGGATCTCTATCTTAGATTCAAACGCCAAGGGTTCAAAGCGGTACGCGTACCAAACGCAGTCTTTCACGATGAAGGAGAGCTCAACCTCAGGAGACTCGCCCTGAAACGATACATGTATGGAAAACAGATGTATAACTATCTTCAACGATACGGAGCTTTAGGTTACAGACAGTTCTCCCCGCTACGGGCAGGCTACATCAAGAACAGGCAATTACTCGTGCGGGATCCGGTCCATGCGATTGGAGTAGCTATCATGAGGACTATTGAATACACGGCCGCGGCTGCCGGAATAGTCATAGGTAAAGCCTTGCCCTCGAATCCAACGCCATTAGAGCACAGGTACGCCTGATGGTGAGGAACGCGAGCGACCTTTGAATGAAGAGATCGGTAATTTTTGGAATCAGACAAACGTCTTGGTGACGGGCGGAAGTGGATTCATTGGGTCTCATGTCGTTGAAACCCTGTTAGATGCCGGGGCAAATGTATCGTTAACGACTTCCACGAGAAAAATCGACCCTATTCGGGCTGACCCAGTCAACTATGATGGACGAGCAAGAGTCGTCAGGGTAGACCTCACCAGAGTAGAAGATTGCAAGCAAGTTTGCAGAGACCAAGAGATCATCATAAGCGCTGCTCACGTAGATGGAAGCGCAGCGTACAAACAAGCTCATCCAGCGTCTATTTTCCACGAAAACATGCTCATGACCCTGAACTTGCTAGAGGCTGCCCGTTTCGCGGACGTCAAACGACTGCTAATCCTTAGTTCAGCAGAAGTCTACCCTCCAGACGCGAAGGTGCCCACCGAAGAGTCTGAAAGCCTAGCTGGTATCACTGGCCTGCAAAGCGACGGCTACGCGTGGTCGAAACGAATGTCTGAATTCTCTGCACAATCGTACGCTCGCGAGTACGGCCTCAAAATCGCCATCGCAAGACCCAACAATGTCTATGGTCCGAGGGACCACTTTGACCAAACAAGAATCAGAATCATTCCGGCCATGATAATGAAAGCAATTGAAAGCAACGAATCACTCCCTATATGGGGGAATGGTGAGCAAGTAAGGAGCTTCCTGTACGTCAAGGACCTCGCAAAAGGCCTGGTTCACCTGATCGATAAGCTTCCCGAACCAGACGCCGTCAACTTTGCCGGCGATGAAGAGATAACAATCAGACAGCTTGCCGAATTGATTCTGCAGCTCATGGGAAAGACCGCAAAAATCACTCTCGACGCCGGAAAGCCCTCAGGGCCCCAAAGAAGAGTCCTCGATATATCCAGGGCGAAAGAAGAGCTCGGCTGGGTTCCAACGACGACATTGAGGAGTGGCCTCCAATCAACAATCGAGTTCTATCGAGAATTCTACAAGCCCAACCTCATGGTCGAATAGCCTCCTTTCCCACAAGCGGACATAGCTAAAGAATAACGTTGAAACTCGATCTAGGGAGGTCTCGAGCGCTGTATCCGACGGAAAACCTTCACCGAGTTGCTAACCCGAATGTCAGGGATGAAACGAACAGTGACAACAGCGGTAGTGGTCTAGAACAACACCAATACCACGCCACGCCTCTCATTTCCGTGATACTCCTAAACTACAATGGGGAGAAGATGCTGGCACAATCTCTTCCATCTGTGCTCCAAACGGACTATGACCCGTTTGAAGTAATAGTAGTCGACAATGGCTCAATTGACGGAAGCCGTGATATTGTCTCGAAATTCCAAGCGATTGACAAGCGCGTAAAGCTTGTCCGCAACTCGAGCAATCTAGGCTTCTGCGTAGCCAACAACATCGGCGCCTCCCAGGCGAAGGGAGACTACCTGCTCTTCTTGAATAACGACATCACGGTAGAACCGAATTGGCTACGAGAACTCGTCAAGGTTGTGGATGGCAGTAGCTCGATCGGCGCGGCCCAACCCAAAATGCTAATGATGGATGAGCCAACGATCATAGACTCTACAGGGGGCTACATGACGCCATACGGCACCCTGCACAACCGTGGACTGCTCAATCCTGACCTGGAGACTTTTGCGCCACAATCGGACGTACTTGTAGCGACAGGCGCAGCTCTGCTTGTTAGAAGAGACGTATTTTTCAAGGTTGGTAAATTCGACCCTCGCTTCTTCATCTACAACGAAGAACTTGACCTTTGCTGGAGGATCTGGCTGAGCGGATACAGCGTAGTATTTGTTCCAGCTGCGGTTGTCTATCACGCCCTCGGGTGGACAAATCGAGGACTACGCGCCTACAACTCATTCATGTTCTACTACGGACACCGAAATTACATCAACACATTGTTCAAGAATCTCACTCTGCGCCACTTCTTCAGATATGCGATACCTTACACCATGATTTTTCTTGGCTATACAATTCATTCTAGTCTTCGAGTCCGTAATGCTTGGTACTACGTCATACGCGCATGGTCCTGGAACCTGGTCAACTTCCCAAGCACTTACGCGAACCGACTATTCACCCAGAACATAATTCGGAAGGTTACAGACGACGTGATCCTGAGACGATTGACCAAGAAGATCGGACTAATCCAGCTAATGCAAAATAATGCACACGCTGGCCAAAACCTTAGCCGAGTACAAAAACCTCGATAACTCTAGCTACAAGAACTGAGATCATGCCATGAAACGAAGGTTTTGTCCTTCTTATAGACACAAAATCTCCTTTCGAATAAGACGTCGAAGCCCGACCACAAGTACCTCAAGGGACTGCTATTCATCCTTCACGAATCGTCCGTCAGTTAACGAACTCAGGGTTAACGAAAAACCAAGTTGCAAAGGCCGGAAAAAATACTTCTGGATACGTCCGGGAGCTCGCCCCTCATTAGCCTTTCGAAGCTCTCATAATTGTCGTAGCTGTTTGTTATTGCAAGGCAATTGGAACAGCGCCAACCTGGTTGGAGTGTTTGCATTCTTTGCACTGTACTGCTATAGCTCTTCAAATAGCATATCCAACCTGAACGGGTAGGAAACATGCTAAAGCAGGTCGTTGAAACAGCGCCTTGGCCTCTTGAGAGCGAGATCGTTGACGGATTTGTCAAGGGAAAAGTCTCTATCATCATGCCCGCTTACAATGAGGGGGAAAGGATCCGCAAGAATGTTGCAGAGATCACAAGACAGTTCGGAACGCTCTCTGAAGATTACGAGGTCATAGTGGTAGATGACGGCAGTATCGATGGGACTGGGAAGCTTGTCGAGACCTTACCCGACCACAGGATAAAGCTCGTGAGCTACCACAGGAATCAAGGCAAAGGCTTTGCAGTCCGAAAAGGGTTCTCCCTCGTCACAGGCGAATTCACCTTTCTAGTAGACGGTGACGCAGAGATCATGGGAAAAGACCTGCTCGGTTACATGGAAGCCCTGCGGACGACCGACATAGTGATTGGCTCTAAGAGACATCCTCTCTCGGCAGTCCGAACTCCGACGATGCGTCGATTCTTGAGCCTGGGGTTCAACGTCGTCGAACGCGTACTTACGGGAGTGAGGGCTACCGATACACAAGCGGGGTTCAAAGGGATGCGAAGTTGCGTTTTGTACAGAGTCATGCCTCTCATCACCGCTAAAAGGTTCGCCTTTGACGTGGAAGTTCTAGCAGTTGCGTCTCTTCTGGGTTTCAAAACGAGTGAACTACCGGTTTCCATTGATCTAAACGCCCACGTAAATGTCAAGCGCGTATCTAGGATGATGGTGGATATACTAGGCATAGCTTACAGGCTTAGGATTAGAAGATGGTATCAGAAGAACATCGAGACAATGTCAGACACATACAATCCGATAATAAGATGGTGAACGAGATTTGTCCCGGAGAACGGGAAGAATTCTCCGATTTCACATTGATACTCGGTCGTAACTAATGCAGAGGATTCTGATCCTATCGCATCGAGACATAAGACACCATGACGGTGGGGGGGCTCCTCTTTACATTCACGAGATATTCAGACGCCTAGTCAAACTGTACGAGACTACAATTGTTTCCACGAGTGAGAGGGGCCTTCCAACCCGAGAGAGACTCGACGGGCTGGACATAATCAGGCTACCTATTCCAAAATTGTCTCGCTTGACGATCCCGATATCCGTGATCACGCGTTTGCTGGGCCGATCAGACCTTCTAATAGACAATGGCAGCGTCGGTTTCCCATGGCTTACTCCGCTCTATAGTCAGCTGCCGAGAATAGCGATAGTTTACCAAGTGGCGGCGGAGATTTTCAACTACGAGCTGCCCAGGCCCTTATCGGATATTGCTATCAAATTCGAGCCGTGGGTGTACCGAGGCTACCGAAACAGCAAGATCGTCACGTGCTCCGAGAGCACAAAGAGTGACCTCGTGCATCTCGGCATTCCCGACCACAATATTAGTGTGATTCGCCCTGGGATCGGGAAAGCATTCCTGAATTTTGAACCCGCCGGACAAAAGTTCGCCGCTCCCACAATCGTCTATCTGGGCAGGTTTCGTCGCTACAAGGGAGTTCACTACGCCGTCAGAGCAATGAAGTGGGTCTTGGAAGAAGTTCCCAACGCTAACCTTCTCATTGTTGGGAACGGAGACGACTCTGATATCAGGGACGAGATTGCGCGAGCAGAGTTGGGATACGCCATTAAGATAGTCAAACGTTCGCCTCACTATTGGGATAATGAGAAAAGAACTTTGTTGGCAGCGGCTCATGCTATCGTAGTGCCCTCCGTTAGAGAGGGATATGGGATAACAGTCATCGAGGCAAACTCTTGCGGAACACCCGCCGTTGGCTGGAATGTTTCGGGACTTCGGGACTCGATAATCGATGGCAAGACCGGATATCTCGTTCCGTTTGGAGACGTAGAGCAATTGGGTAGGAAGATCTCGATAATTCTGCGCGACGACGATTCTAGGGGGTTCATGGCGATCTCCACACGCGAATGGGCAAGAACTCACTCTTGGGACCAAGCCGCTCAGGCGTTTCAGACGGTAATCGAATCAACTATCGGATGACCTCAACAGGTTGACCCTTGAATTAGCTAAGCTGCTGAAGGCCCCGTTCAATCGGTGAGGCATATCTCCTTGGAGCTCATTTGAGTAATGATCTTCTACACTCCCTTCCACTGCTCTCGAGAGACTTCGATGCGAGTCTTGTTCCTTGTGGTCAGAGAATTCTTGCGGCATTTGGCGATACTTACTGGATTATATCCTCAAGCTCCGCAATTGAGAGGGAAATCTCTACTCCAATCAGTTTGGCAGGAATCAACGAAACTGAAAAAATAGCTTTCCCTATCGCCACATGGAACCCAAGATGAAGATTAAGTTGAGACTCCACCTGGTGAAATCTCCCTCACAGTATCAGATGGAAAGTCCTCCCGTAATTACCACCCCGAAGGTTGGAGATGAAATGAACCATAGCAGGAGTGGTAACGGTCCCGAACAGGATCATTACAACGTCACACCTCTCGTTTCCGTCATACTCCTAAACTACAATGGAGAGAATATACTGGCAAAATGTCTATCATCCGTGCTCCAAACGGATTATACCCCATTTGAAGTAATTGTAGTTGACAATGGCTCACGCGACGGAAGCCTTGACACTATCTCGAGATTCCAAACGATTGACAAGCGCGTGAAGCTTGTCCGCAATTCGAGTAATCTAGGTTACTCCCTGGGCAACAACGTTGGCGCCTCACACGCGAAGGGAGAGTACTTGCTCTTCTTGAACAATGACATCACGGTGGAGCCGAATTGGCTGCGAGAACTCGTCAAGGTCGTAGGTAGGAGTTCCGCAATCGCCGCTGCCCAACCCAAAATGCTGATGATGGATGAACCAACGATCATACATTCTACCGGGGGCTACCTGACACCATATGGCACGATCTACAACCGTGAAACGCTAAGTAGCGACCGCTCATCCCTTGCGAGTCAATCGGAAGTACTTGTTGCAACAGGCGCAGCTCTGCTCGTTAGAAGAGAAATATTTTTCAAAGTTGGCAAATTCGACTCCCGCTTTTTCATATACAACGAAGAACTTGACCTTTGCTGGAGGATCTGGCTGAGCGGATACACCGTAGTATTTGTTCCAGCTGCGGTTGTCTATCACGCCCTCGGATGGACAAATCGAGGACTACGCGCCTACAACTCATTCATGTTCTACTACGGACACCGAAATTACATCAACACATTGTTCAAGAATCT
>Ga0210404_10001136_pt1 | contig 11787 bp, 16 predicted proteins | sample IncBWH28MmetaG_FD_155455 | JGI IMG/M metagenome (GOLD analysis project Ga0210404, IMG submission 155455) | Forest soil microbial communities from Barre Woods Harvard Forest LTER site, Petersham, Massachusetts, United States - Inc-BW-H-28-M | ecosystem: Environmental > Terrestrial > Soil >... | reverse complement strand
GCGATGAAAGTCTTTCCGCCGCCGATCAGCACCGCAGCCTTCACGCTCGGGTCTTTCTCGATCAAGGCGAGTGCCTTCTCAATACCCTCCGGCACACCCGCGCTCAGCGCATTCACCGGCGGATTATGGATCGTAATGACCGCGATATCGCCTTCTTTGCTCAGCTGCACCAGATCGCTCATATATCTCCATATCTCCGGACCCAACCGTATTGCGCCACTTCCAGCCTCTGCAATCAGGCGTGGGCGACCGGGATCCCCGTCTACGGCAGGCGGACCGGCACACGATTCCAGTTGGATCATTTGATGTAGCAGGCATTCTCGGGCTTTACGACTTTTCCGCCGAGCACCCCCACGTAAAAATCCTTGGACCTCGCTTGGTCCCTCACGGTCAAGAAATGCGTAACGAAAAAGCCGCTCTGGGCAACCGGCGCATCCGGAAGATTCACGCCACCCCCCCAACTTCTCTGAACTGCGCAATACGCTGGGGTCCAGCGCTACCATTCAGAATGCGGTTACAGAATCTGCACCACCGGCGCCGGCGCTGACAGATTCACCACCGAAATCCGCGCCGCCACCTGCTGGGCCATCGCATAGATGCTCTTCGCGCCGGGCGCATCTTCGCCGAGCGACGCCACCGGTTTCCCCGTATCCCCGCCGATCCGAATCTTCGGATCGATTTCGATTTCGCCCAGAAACGGAAGCTCGAACATCTTGGCCATCTGCGCGCCTTCGCCGTGGCCGAACACGTCGATCTTCCCCCTGCAATGCGGGCAGGCGAAATAACTCATGTTCTCGACCACGCCCAAAATATCCACGTGGACCTGGCGGAACATCTCCACCGCCTTGCGCACATCGGCCAGCGCGACCACCGACGGCGTGGTCACCACTACCGCGCCGCTCACCGCCACGGTTTGAATCAGGCTCAGTTGCACGTCGCCGGTTCCCGGCGGCAGGTCCGCAATCAGATAATCGAGCTGTCCCCAGCGCACGTTGCGCAAGAACTGCTGCATCACGCTATGCAACATCGGGCCGCGCCACACCAGCGGCTTATCGCCCGGATTCAGCAGCCCCATCGAAATCATCTTCACGCCGTACGCCTGCACCGGAATAATCGTCTTCTCATCGAGCATCTTCGGCTGCTCGGCTGTCCCCAACATCAGCGGCACGTTCGGCCCGTACACATCCGCGTCCAGCAGCCCCACTGACGCGCCCATATTCTTCAACGCGATCGCCAGATTTACCGCTACGGTCGTTTTGCCCACGCCGCCCTTGCCGCTCGCCACGGCAATCAAATTCTTCACACCTTCAATCGGCGCCTTCCCTTGCGGCCGGACGCCCGCCGGCACTGAGGCGTCAAATTTCAGATCGACCGACGTCACTCCCGGCACCTTGGCCAGCGCGGCGCGTACATCCTTCTCAATCGTCTCGCGCAGCGGGCACGCCGGCGTCGTCAGTGTCACCAAAAGCGACACTTCCCCGTCACGCACCAGGACGTTCTTGGCCATCCCCAGCGTCACCAGATCCTTGTGCAACTCAGGATCCATCACCGTGCGCAACGCTTCGGTGACCGCCGCTTCTGTGGGCACGCCTGCCATTCGTTTCCTTTCAAGAAATCGTTCGCCTGTAAGGCGTTAGGCCTGCTCGTTCTCGTCGTCGTACTCTTCCGGGACATCGTCTTCCGACACTTCGTGCGTGCGTACTTCGCCTTCATCTCGGTCGCCCGCGTCCTCGACGCCTTTCACCGCCTCGGCCTCAAACGCATTCCCTTCCTCAAGCAATTCGTCCACGCTTTCGGAATCCGCACGGCCCCGGTTGGAAAGCCCCTGCAGGTCGCCCGACTGCCCGCCTGACCGTGCACCGAGCCCCTTCGGCTCGAAATCGATGGAGGCCGTGACCTCCGCCTTGCTCCGCGTGTGCCGGCGCGCCGCCCGCCTTCTCGCAACAGCTTTCCGCGCAGGTGCCTTCTTTTTCGTCGTCCTTTTCTTCGGCGCAACCTTTTTCACTTTGTTCCGCTTTTTCTTGCTCTTCTTTTTGGTCGCCATGATGCAAGGAGTCTACCACCGGAGGCGTGAATTGCAGCCGCAGTCCAGTCGCCTCCTTCCGTGATCTCTGTGGTGAGTCTTTTGCTTTTGTTTTTCGCCGCACTGCCCCCCTGATATAGAATCTCCGCGATTCACGCCATCACGGTGGGGGAAACATGCGGGCCATTCAGCGGGCTTTGCTCTGCGCTTCGTTCGCCCTCCTCACGTCAGTCTTTTTCGCCCAGCCCGCTCGGGCCCAGGTCGACCTCTCCGGCACCTACTCCCAAACCGCCGGCCCGGACAACACCACCGACCCCTTCATCGGCGATTACACGGGACTCCCGATCAACGACGCCGAGCGCTTCCGCGCCGACAGCTGGACCGCCGAAAAATGGGACCAGGAGCAACACGAATGCGAGCCTCATCCCGCCGATTACGCCCCGCGCGCCCCCGGCGGCCTCCGCATCTGGCCAGACCTCGATCCGCTCACCTACGCCGTGCTCGACTGGCACGTCGAAGTCTTTACCAACGGCGCGGCGCGCACCATCTACATGGACGACCGCCCCCAGCCCTCTCCCTACGCCGCGCAGACCTGGAACGGTTTCTCGACCGGAGAATGGGAAGGCGACAAGCTCAAGGTCACCACCACGCACTTGAAAGAAGGCTGGATCCGTCGCAACGGGCTCGCGCGCAGCAATAAAGCCACGCTCACCGAATACTTCATCCGCCATGGCGATTTCCTAACCATCGTCTCGATCGTCAAGGATCCCGTCTATCTCGCCGAGCCACTGGTCCGCACCGAGCACTGGTACGGGAATCCCGGCTATACGCTGGCGCCCTTCATCTGCACCCCGCGCGACGTCGTCGACAAACCACCGAGCTGGGTCCCACATCATCTGCCCGGCACAAACGACTTCCTCAAGGAGTTCCCATCGAACTTCGGCATCCCCGTCGAAGCGACGCGCGGCGGCGCCGAAACCATGTATCCCGAATACATGCGGAAACTCGAAACGCTTCCGCCTCCTCCTCCGCCACCGACGAAACCAAAATCCGACGCGGGTAAGCCATGATGCGAATCTTCCTCCCGCTCTCAATCCTGCTAGCGGCGACCACACTCGCGCCCGCACGCGCGCAGCAAGATCCGCTCTCCGACAAATCCGCCGTCCAGCTACTCCACGTCCAGGGACGTGTCCACCTGCTCGTCGGCGCCGGCGCCAACATCACCATCCAGCTCGGCGACAATGCCGTCGTGCTCGTCGACACCGGCCTGCCGCAGATGAGCCCGCAGGTACTCGCCGCCATTCGTTCGCTCTCGCAGAAGCCCATCGAGTTCATCATCAACACCAGTGCCGACGCCGACCACACCGGCGGCAACCACAACCTTTCGCAAACCGGCCATTTCATTTCCGGAATGGTGGGCGAAACCCCCGGGGCCTCGATCGTCTCCCAGATCGCCGTTCTGGACCGCATGACCGCCAACGGCAGCAAGGACACTGCCTCTGCGCAGGAACTCTGGCCCACCGACACCTACGACACCGACCAATGGGCGCTCTTCAACGACGAAGCCATCGTCCTCGAGCACCCCCACGCCGCGCACACCGACGGCGATAGCCTGGTCTTCTTCCGCCGCTCCGACGTCATCAGCACTGGCGACGTCTTCACTCCGGACCGCTACCCCATGATCGATCTCGCCAAAGGCGGTTCGATCAAAGGCGAAATCGACGCGCTCAATCGCCTGCTCGACCTCATGGTTCCCCGCGCCGACGAGGAAGGCGGCACCTACGTCATCCCCGGCCACGGGCGCATCTGCGACCGCGCCACGGTCAGCAATTACCGCGACATGGTCACCATCATCGGCGACCGCATCGCCGACTCCGTGAAAAAAGGCCTGTCACTCGAGCAAGTGAAAGCCTCCCAGCCCACTCTCGACTATGACGGCATCTACGGCTCAGACTCCGGCCCCTGGACAACGGATATGTTCATCGAAGCCGTCTACAAAGATCTCCATGCGAGCAGTATAAAATCGCAACAACCCTCGAAGTCCACGAAGCTTGCAAAATCGTCGGCGAAATATTCGGAGCACAATCCATGACGCTTCGCCGCTTGACGCAGCTGGCGTGTGCAACCGCACTGGCCCTACTTGTTTCCCGCGTCGCCGACGCGCAAGGGGGCCCCGGAGGCATGCGCCCGCAAGGCCCGCCGCCGTCTCCCAAAGCCGCTGCCGTCGTCGACCTCACCGGCAACTGGGTCTCCCTCATCGACGACGAATGGCGCTGGCGCATGATCACTCCCGCGAAGGGCGACTTCTCTTTCCTCCCGCTCAACGCCGAAGCCCGCCGCATCGCCAACGCTTGGGATCCGGCCAAAGACGAAGCCGACGGCAACACCTGCCGGGCATTCGGCGCCGTCGGAATCATGCGCCTTCCAACTCGGCTCCATATCACCTGGGCGGACGACAACACTCTCGAAGTCGAAACCGACGCGGGAATGCAGAAACGCCTTTTCCATTTCGATGGGTCGAAATGGACAGGAGGTGAACCCGGCTGGCAGGGCGATTCGGTGGCCTCGTGGCAAAAGCAGGCGCAATCCCAGGGCTTCGGTGCGCCCTCGCGCCGTCCTCAGTCATCAGGCGCCGAGCCGGGAGCCGGTAGCCTCAAGGTCGTCACGACGCACATGAAGCCCGGCTACCTACGCAAAAACGGAGTTCCTTACAGCGCCGACGCCGTCCTCACCGAGTTCTTCGATCGCATCGAATACGACGGCGTACCCTACCTCGTCGTCACCGGCATCGTCGAAGACCCCCAATACCTCACCACCCGCTTCATCACCACCGAGCAATTCAAACTCGAGCCCGACTCCTCGAAATGGAGCCCCACGCCCTGCAAAGTCTCGCCCCCGCTCGCACCATTCCACCCGAACGGTTTCTAATGAGGTTTCCTAAGATTCCCTCCCATACGCCGCGCGATACCACTCCCACGTCCGCCTCAAGCCTTCCTCGAAATGCACCCGCGGCTCATACCCCAATACTCTCCTGGCCAGAGAAATGTCCGCCTGCGAGTGCAAAATATCCCCGCTTCGCGCCGGCTGATACATGGCCTGAATCTTCTTCCCCGTCACACGCTCGAGCAGCTTGACCACCCCGTTGAGCGCAATTCTCTGCCCCGTACCCGCATTAAAGACTTTGCCCGACGCCCCGCTCGCCTCGCACGCACGCAGCGTCTGGTCCACCACGTTGTCCACATACGTGAAATCGCGCGACTGTTCTCCATCGCCAAAAATCACCGGCGGCTTCCCCTCAATCACCGCCAGCATGAACCGCGAAAGCACGCCCGAATATTGCGAAGTCGGATCCTGCCGCGGCCCGAACACGTTGAAATAGCGCAGCGACGCATTCTCCAACTCGTAGACCCGTCCGAAGACCTGCGCGTACAGCTCGCCCACGTATTTCGTCACGCCGTAGGGAGAAATCGGGTGCGGCTGCATCGTCTCGGTCTTGGGCAAAGTCTCCGAATCGCCGTACGCGGAAGACGACGCTGCGAATACCAACCTCTTCACCTTTGCGTCCCTCGCCGCCAGCAGCACATTCAACGTCCCGTCGATATTCGTGTGATTCGTGTCCAGCGGATCTTCGACTGAACGCGGCACCGACGTCCGCGCCGCAAGATGAATCACGTAGTCCGCCCCGCGGCAAGCCGCCTGCACCACCCCCAGATCCCGGATGCTTCCCGTATTCAGCTCAATCTTGTCGCGCACCCCCGCCAGGTTCTCCTCTTTGCCCGACGATAGATTGTCCAGCACGGTCACCTGATTTCCGCGCCTCACCAGCTCATCCACGATATTCGAGCCGATGAATCCAGCCCCACCCGTCACCAGATACCGCATTCCGTTACTCCCCTCGCCTCTTGGGCGCTACGACTATCTGGGCATCACCAATTTCGGGTACGCTTGATATGCAGGCGCTCCCGACAATACAGGGGTGCCTCGCCCAGGCAACATTCAGGGCATGAATCTTAATCTGATATGAAGATGAACGCTCGCAGAATTCGAATCCTGGCCGTCGTCGCCGCACCGTTTCTCGCCATCGTCGCAGCGCTCGCCGCGGTCACAAAAGACCAGCCCATGCCCTTCCGCCCGGGCGAAACGCTCAACTATCGCGTCTCCTGGTCCGCATTTACAAACGCCGCCTCCGTCCAACTCAGCGTTCCCGAACGTCGCTCCCTGTTCAGCTGGCAAACCTGGCACTTCCGTGCTGTGGCGCAAACGCTGAGTCCGGTCGCCGCGATGGCCCCGGTGGACGACCAATTCGATTCCTACACGGATTCCGCGTCGCTGGAAAGCCGGCAGTTCGAATCCCACCTCCGCGAATTCGGCAAAACCACCGACGCAGTCCAGCACCTGGTCGCCACCGGCCAACAGTCGCAAATCCCCGGCCCGAGCGTCATCGTCTCGCCCGGCACTCGCGACGCCCTCGGCGAACTCTACTCCCTGCGCGGCGTCCAGTGGGACAACGTGCCCGAACTTCGCATCCCGGTCTACGACGGCCACGACGTCTACGAAATGCGCGCCCGCCGCGATAGCGGCCCCCAGCCCGTCACCGTTCCCTCGGGCGCCTTCACCGCCTCGCGCATCTCCATCAGCGTGTTTCAGCACGAAAAGGAAGTCTCTGCAATCCACATCGCCGTCTGGCTCGCCAACGACCCCCCGCGCACACCCGTAGTGATGCAGGCCACCCTGCCCTTCGGCACACTTCGCGCGGAACTCACCCCCGCGCCCAAATAATTGTCTCGGAGTTTGCGCCGCTCTGGTTTTAACGAGGCCGGAGCTCTTGGCTCCAACATGACTGGCGAATAAAAAAAGGGGCGTTTAGCCCCCGGGGTTCAATCTGGATTGTCGGGATCCCAACTCAGGGAACCTAATCTTCGGGAGTCACCCAATCATCGGGCGGAAAATCGACCTGCCAGAACTGCCCGCACGGCTTCATGAACTCAATTCCGGTCTGCACTTTGCCGGCGCTCGCGTTTCCCAGATGCACCACCCGGCACTCCAGGGACTTCCGCGTCGACCGGTTCGACACGGTAATTTCCTGCCCCGGCGTCACTTTCGCCGCCAGCGAAATCAGCGCCCCATGCGCGTTTACCACCAGCGTCCGGGTCTCTTCCGTGAAATCCTTCTGTTCCTTATCTTTGCCGTCCACCTGGATCGGCACGCTCAGCAACACCCGCATGCTTCGGCGCCGTCCCGGATCGAGCGTCAGCGCAGGCCGTTCGGTAGAAATTGTGGTGGGACCAGCCATACCTCCTAAAATAGGACCAGGGTACGCTCCCCACAATAGAACTAAAGTCCTACCCACCACTCAGAGTAAACATCCCGCGGTCGCCGGTTGTCCTCTGCTTCCGTCTCAACTCAAACTCACCAACCCGCCCTGGCCATACTTGTCGTGATGCCGCACCCAGGCCATGCCGTGCGGCAAACCCTCTTCATGGCGCCCCTTCGGCGTCAGGTCGATCACGTTGTAGGCCCCCAGCAAGATGTCGAGCCCTCGCGCGTAGGTCGAATAGGTGTGAAACACATCCGCGCCGTCCTTGTAGAAAACGCTCAGCCCCGGGCGCTCTTCCGACGGAAACACCTGCATCTGGTAATTGTAGAGCGACTTCTCACCCGCCTTCGTTTCCGGTGGCGTCGACACCTGATAGTCAAAGTTGAAATCACTGCCGTTGGACGACACCCACTTGAATCCCCACTCCATGCGTTTCTTGAACGCCTCGATTTCCGGCAGCGTGGCCCGTGAAATCACCGCCAGCGTAATGTCCCGCGCGGCGAGGTGTACTTTCATCCCGTCGAAATGATCCGAGATGAACGAACAGCTCGGGCATCCCTCTTTCCATCCCGGACCAAACATGAAGTGATAGACCACCAGCTGGCTCCGCCCGCCGAACAAATTGGCCAGCGTCTCGCTTCCCTGGGGCCCTTCGAACACATACTTCTTCTCAACCTTTTCCCAAGGCATTTCGCGCCGCTGCCTGTTCAATTCGTCGCGCAGCCGCGTGAATTCCTTCTCGTTCTTCAACAGCTCCTTGCGCGCCGCCACCCACTCCTCGGGCGACACCACTTTCCCGTTCACCTGCTTCATCGGCGTTGCCATCTTCTTTTCTCCTCTTCACATTGAATACCGACGTCATCGCTGAGTGGAGGACCGGACGTTTTTTCTTCGTCCCGCCTGTCCTGCGTGTGAACACCAAGGTCTCTTGCGGGACGTCTGATCACGCAGTCGATGAATCTCTGGTCATCGTAATTTCCTGGCACCGCGCCGGCCCGACCAATCGCTTCGTACCTTTCTTCCACCTCAAAATCCTCCACACCACCGTCGTCACGCCGCCGCCCGTGGTCGTCACTCCCGCCACGGCCATCGCCGCGTTCGCCACGCACACCGGACACATCGCTCGCCTCCTGCTTACTTCCCCTTCTTTTCGGCCCGCTCCTTCGTGCGGTTGATCATCTGCTTCCACCCGCCCTGCATCCCCCTCTTGTAATCCTCGGGAATCGCTCCCAGCGCAAAGTGATGAAACTTGATCAGCGTCCCGCCCGCCTCCTCGCTCAAGCGGTACTGCACATTCGACGCGACCGCCAGCGACATCATCATCGGGCCATTGAACTCCAGCAGTGTCGGCCGCTTGATGGCCTGCACGTGCCCCCACAAATGCCCGTTACCGTCGCCCAGATCGCGCCACCATCGACCGCCCGGCCACTGCTCGATCTTCATCGGCATCGGCTTGTCTTCCGCCGCGGTCATTCCCACCGTCAGCTGTTCGATCAACGCATCGAATGTCACTTCGAGCGTCGCCTCCACGTGAATTTCATCGTTGATGCTCAGCGTCAAATCTTCAAACCTCGTTGCGGGTGCTGCTGCGCTCATAAGTCTTCCTCCAGTGAATTTGTTCCTGAATTCTTCCGGGCCCTACGCCGATTGCCGCTTCTGCAGAAAATCCGGCGCCTCATCCGCGCTTGGTCCCCACGTCGACGGCACGGCAATGCCGAGCATCCGCAAATACACGCTGAACTGCCCGCGATGCTGATACCAGTGGCTCAGCATCACGTCGCGCAAAAACTGCGCGCGCGGCTGCACCATGAATTCCTGGTCGCCGGCCACCAACCGCCAGGTTTCCTTCATCGCTCGGTCGTCGAACGTCGCCAGCACGCTCCGCACCGTCGCCACGCTTTCGTTGTACTTCTTCAGAATCTCCTCGCGCGTCGCCGGCTGTGCAAATATGAAGTTTTCGGGTTGGGGAGCCGGCGCCGGATTCTGCTGCGCCAGCCGTACCACTCCGCCCGGCACGGACGCCAAATGCAGTGCCAGTTGTCCGGCAGTCATCGACTTCTGGTGCGGCTTCCAAGTGAATTTCTCTTCCGGCAGGCGCTCCAGAAATTTCCGCGTGATCGGCGCCTGAACTTCGAACTCCGCCAGCATTCCATCCGCAATCGACATCGCCATTCTCCTTTGCCTCGCAACTGTATTCCCTGAAGCCCTGCCAATCTACGGTCACGGTTTCGTGTCTCCTGTCCCGGTATTCGCCTCGGCCATCTTCGCCTCCGCGCGCTCCTTCACCCGGCTCAAGGTGTGCCGCCAGAACCGCTCGAACTCCCCGGCCCACTCATAGAGCGGACGGATCGCCGCCGCGTTGGTCCGGTAGAGTTTCCGCCGGCCCTCGCGTCGCATCCGCACCAGTCCCACGTTGCGCAGCACGCGCAGATGCTTCGACACCGAAGGCTGCTCCAGCCGCAGCGCCACCACGATCGCCCCCACCGGCCGCTCTTCATTCGCCAGGAACGCCAGGATCGCGCGCCGTCGCGGCTCTGCCACCGCATTGAACGCGTCCGAAGTTGTCGCCGCTCTGGCCATGGCCGCACAATACATTCCCATATAGGAATATGTCAAGAACTTTTTCTGTGATTTTCAGCGGGGGAATGACATGCCACGCCTGGCACCGATTCTTGGCTAGCTGCCGGCCATCCAACTCGAGCGCCCGCCTGAGAGCTTTCCTGAGGGGCCACGAATATCCAAACTTCTTGCATCCTATTTATATGTATATGCATCCTATCTGATGATGAGCGCCTCACCGTTCCTCGCGCTGCCCTGCCTGTGCGGCACCCTCCGCCGCAGCTCTCGCGCCATCACCCAACTCTACGAAGACACTCTTCGGCCGCTCGGACTGCGCTCCAGCCAGTTCACCATCCTGCAGGTTCTCTGGCGCGTCGGCGAAATGTCGCAGGGCTCGCTCGGCGAGATCCTGGCCATGGACAGCACCACACTCACCCGCACGCTCGCGATCATGCGCCTCCGCGGCTGGATTGCCGAGCGCCGCGGAAGCGACCGGCGCGAGCGTCTGCTACGCCTGGCCAAAGCCGGCGAAAGCCTGCTCCACCGTGCGCTTCCGCTCTGGGAAAAGGCCCAGGCTCGCCTCCGCCGGCGGCTCGGCGAGGAATCCTGGAACAACGTCTTTCAGCTGGCTAACCAACTAACGAACCTCGTCACCACTCAGGAAGGAGAATCCAAATGAAGAATTACAAAAAGCTCGTCGCAGGACTCATCTCCGGCTGGTTCCTGTTTGCTCTGGTCTCTTCGGCATTGCACCTGTACCTGAATCCCGCCAATCGCGTCGGGCTGGCCGTGGCTCTCGCGGCCGTCGCGCCAATCGTCCTCTTCTCTCTCTGGTTCGCCAGGTCCGTCGGCTTTCGCCAGTTCGCGCTCGCGCTCGATCCGCGCGTGCTCACCTTTCTGCAGTCCTGGAGAATTCTCGGCGTGGTCTTCGTGATTCTCGCCGCGTATGGCGTCTTGCCGGCGCTTTTCGCGCTGCCCGCCGGCTATGGCGATATCTTCATCGGCGTGACCGCGCCGCTGGTCGCGCTCTGGCTCGCCGCTCCCCAGCGCCGCCTCGGTTTCACCGCCTGGCAAGCGCTCGGAATCGCGGACCTCGTGGTGGCCGTCGGCCTCGGCACTACCGCGCGCCTGATCAGTCCGGACAGCATTCCCATGGCCGCCCTGACCGTGCTGCCGCTCAGCCTGATTCCTACATTCCTGGTACCGCTGTTCCTGATCATTCACGTGATCTGCATCGCGCAAGCCCGCTCCTGGCCAGCCGCTGCCAGCAGCGGGCAGTACGTTGCCGTCTCGCACCGCTGACTCTCCCTGCAAAAAAAATCGGGCGGCGAAGCCTCCGCTCGCCGCCCGGTTCTCCCTGAGCGCGATGAACCTCTCTTTGGCTTTTCTCCTTAGAAATTCAGCTCGAAATGCAGCACGTCATGAATCCGCCAGTCCGCGTCGATCAGACAGACGTGATCCCCGATGACCACATAGCGCCACCCGTGCGGCGCCGGCCCCAACCGCACCAGCAATTCGTGCGGCACCGGACGAAACGCCCGCCGCATTTCCGGCGTGAAGACGAATCCCTCGTGAATGTTCGGCTCCCACTCGCTGTGCCAGTAGCGGCCCTCGTCATGACGGAAATAGGTGTGATGATCGTGGTACCAATCGTGCGCCGCGGCGCGGTCGTGGTCGTCGAACCGGTCGTGATCGTGATGCTCCTGCGCGCGCACAACCGTCGTCCCCACACTCAGCCCCAGCAATAGACTCAACGCCACAGCAATCCAGCTTCGGTCCCTCATGCGGATCCTCCTGGCAATCACTTGAATTTCGAAATCGGCGCTCCCGCCGATGCCGCCCAGCCTGCCGCCAGCCCGCCCGAGCTGCAATACCATAAATCCCCTAG
>Ga0210404_10001135_pt1 | contig 11795 bp, 7 predicted proteins | sample IncBWH28MmetaG_FD_155455 | JGI IMG/M metagenome (GOLD analysis project Ga0210404, IMG submission 155455) | Forest soil microbial communities from Barre Woods Harvard Forest LTER site, Petersham, Massachusetts, United States - Inc-BW-H-28-M | ecosystem: Environmental > Terrestrial > Soil >... | reverse complement strand
GAAACGTCGAATCAAACACAGGAAATCATCCTCAGCCGCTTGGAGAAGAATCTCAAGAAGATCAATGCCACCGAATCGCGGTACAAGCTATCACTTAGTATTGGCGTGGCGCGATTCGATCCCAAGTCTGCCATTTCGCTTGGTGAACTCATGGTTCAAGCGGACAAAGCCATGTACGAGAAAAAACGGAGCGCCTGGAAGTCCAGTGAGGCAAATTCGTAGGCAGCACAGGCCGGCCCGAGTCTTGGGTAAAGGAGGCCAGTGAGAGATCAAATGCGCTTTGATGGAAGAACTGAAAAGCGCGCCATGATGGCATTCCCAGTAAGCCTTGTAGCCGCGGAAAATCTGAATCCTGAACCAGTGATGACAGTGAACGCGAGCCTTCATGGGGCCCGTGTCGTAACGAGCCGCCGATGGCAACCAGAAGAGCAGCCACGACTCGCTTCGAGGTCAGGCACGTTTCGGACGCAAGCGAGAGTAGTCTACTGTGAACCATTGAATGACGGACATTTCTGTGTAGGATTGAAGCTTCAGTCCGCCTTCTTAAGCTGGAAAGCGATATGAGGTCATTTCCAGCAACTTACGTGCTCTGAACGCCTTTGAAACGCGGCCGCAAGCGAGTGAACCCGTGCTCGGAGGAGCAGTTTGCGTCCTTCGGGAGTACGCGTATATACAAGCTGCACCGGCCCTACTCGGTGCCGCCACTTGCTGGCAAACACCTCAGCAAATTCCTTTTTGCGGGCTAGCACATCCGGAACCGCGAAGTAGTCTTCGCGAAAAACGCGCCAGATTGGTCTTCGTGCGAGCAAGTAACGCGGATTTTCGATGGGTCTGAGTACTTCTCTAAGAGCGCGGAGAAATATCGCCTGTTCCTTCCCTGTGCCTCCGCCAACCCAACAAAAGACTGTTCCATCGTCGTTCCTGTTCGAGTAAACGCGAAACTCGCCGGCGCGTCGATCAATGCAACCTTCGTACTCAAGAGATTCCAGTACGGCATCGCCGATTTGTCTGATGCTTCTTTCAGGCGTCCCATGTCGGATGAAACGCCAGAGAGCCAGAAGTGCCCAAGGCAGGCTTACAGCTGCAGCAATGGCAGCAACAATTTCCATATACGTAAGAAAATTCGGTGTCCCGCGAATGCGGATCGGTCGGCGCAACAGCTCAACAAAAAGAATCTGAAAAATGAGTCCAGCCTGAACCACAAGAGATGCGATCGTGTTCGTCAGGACGAATCCACCGGGAAGCGCCTCTTTCGTCGCCTTCAATCCATTCACCATCTGTTTGTTCATTCCTGATGCCAGTGCCTCTTGCCAGCGCTGCCGGAGGCCCGCGCGGTCAAGAGCACGGTTGCATGTGCGCGAGTTAATTTGAGCGATCTGCTCGCGGCTGAATGGCGGATTGCTGAGCGCCAAGCGCTCTGTGCCATTTTCAATTGTGAGCGATGTCGCGCTCACGCCGACAAACGCGCTACACCTCCTGACGAGCAGTTCGTAGTCTTCACCCGGTCCAAAACCGCCTGGCTCAACACACACAAGGTGCCAGATGTTTGCCGTCTTTCCGGGATTCCTGGGATCGACTCGGATCGATCGCCCGCGCATTTGGTTCGAGAGGACGTACGAGCCGACAAAACTCGCCAAGATGAGTGTATTGATGCAGGGAGCATCCCATCCTTCGCCCAAAAGCGACTTCGTACCTATGAGGACTGAAATTCCTCCCCTATCGAATACGGTGGTAATCAATCGAACCATCCCTTGGTAATACTCGCCGCGGAGCTCCACCATTGAGTAGCCGGGGTCGTGCACGAGTGGCGTTACGGATAAATCCTCCGAGCGAACGCCAAGCGCTGATGCGGCTTCCCTGAGGAATATCTCGGCAGTGGCAGGAATTACCACGACGGAACCACTCAAGACACCTAACCTTGTTTTCGCAAGATCAGCACGCCGCAACGATTCGAAGATCGGAACGATACCGACGTCCTCAAAAATGCAGGATTCGTTGACAGTCCTGGGCATCTCCGCTTTGCGGATGAAGTCCGTTAGAATTACACACCGCAGATCATCGCCCTGCGCGCTAGATTCCAGTTTGACGATATCTTCAATCGACTTCAGCTTGGTCACTGACGTAGTAAGCAGTTTGCTGTGATCCGCTGGGTTCCGCAGCTTCACCTTCCGGTGTTCAATCGCTCCGATCTCAAGCAATTCGTGACGAAGCGATCTGAAGAGACTTTCGCTTCCGGAGAAACTCTCGGCCCCGGCGTAAAGGCAATACGAAAGCAGCGTCTCCAGCCACCCGAGGTCAAGAACTGGGATCTCCTTATTTCGCAGTCCGAGAGTGTTTAATACATCCTTAGACACTTCATGGCCAACTGCGTTCACAAATATGACCATGCCCGACAGGTACTGCGGGTTCTCCAAGATCTCCTCGACATGAACATCGGGGACGGTCATCCACGGATGCGCCGCGATTGCCGCCGCGAATGCTTGATTCACACGCAGGCGCTGAACGAATAGATTCACCGCAGCCCGGAAATCTGAGAGAACTTTCAGCGCCCTCTCGTCCGGCACGCTGAAGTAAACGTAATCCTGATGAGGACACAAATCGCCATGGAGAACCAGTTCCGGCACCGACACTTCTGCATCAACGGGGCCGCACAACTCTTCATAACGCTGCCATTCAAAGGGCGAAACGTCATAGGGCGGCGTTGCCGTCAGGGCAACGATAGTAGGCTTGCCGAGGTGCTCCACAACGAACATTAAAGTCTTCCACCATTCAGCGCGAAGATGATGGGCCTCATCAACGACCAGCGTCTTGAACGAAGCGTTCTTAAGTACTTCCGGAAGTTGAACAACGCTTTCTGTAGGTCGCACTCCGTTTACATTGTTTTTCGGCTGATTGTGAGAATCGTTGCCGGTCTCTTCTTCTTCGTTGATTCGTTCAGATTCTTTATCCAGCTCACCGGAACAGAGGGAATGCAAAGCTTGGTACGTAGCAATGGTAAGCAGCGCCGGATTTTTCAGGTCTGTCGATACCCAGGATGGACGACGTTCCCCCATCGGAAGGAAGTGATCAACAAGGCGATCAGCCCATTGATTGCGAATCGTGATTGTAGGAGCTAGCACAAGTGTAGGCTGGTCAATACGCCTGACTACTTCGAGACCTAATACAGTCTTCCCCGATCCTGGTGCCGCAATGACGTGGAGCCGCCTGTCATCAAGATACGAGTCTAGATGTTCCAAGAGTCGCGCTTGGTAGGTGCGCCAGGTCTTCTGGAAGACCAACGACTTCGGAAATGCCGAAGGGTTCATTTCCGTAGAGGCAGGGCTCATGAGGAGCGCATTATATCTGTGCTGAAACTGGTGTTGCCATTGGATAATCCATCAAATACGTGTGAACTGGCGCGAACCGCTGCACCTGTGTTGTACTGTTTCTTACGGACTGAATTTGCGGTCCTGAACATTTCGTGACCACGCCACCCCCAGAAAACTTTCCACCCTCCATCCCAATCAACATCGATTGGCGCGCCATTCCTGTTCACGAATTCCAATACGCCCCGGTCCCTCGCCGCCCTTCCACAAGATCTCTGGTCCTCGCAGGCGTCTTGTTTTTGCTTACTCTTTGCACCTGCCTGGTCGCCGGCACTCAGTTCGCGATCGCTTATGCAAATAATCAAGCGGCTTCTTATGACGAATTTGTCCACGCCTTCACGCTTTTCTACAAAAACCCGGCCGCACTCGCCGCAGGCATTCCGTTTGCTCTTACCCTGCTCACCATTTTGCTCGCGCATGAGCTGGGACATTTTTTTGCCTGCCGCCATCACCATATTCGCGCCACCTATCCGTTCTTCATTCCATTTCCCTCTCTCATCGGCACGTTTGGCGCGTTCATTCTGATTCGCTCACCGATTCGAACCGCCCGTGCCCTCTTTGATGTCGGCGCTTCCGGCCCGCTCGTCGGTTTCGTGTTTGCTATTCCCGCGCTAGCTTATGGTGTTCTCCATTCCAAAATCGTTCCCGGTCTCGCCGACATCAATCGCCCCGATGTCGACTTTGTTTTCGGCATTCCGCTGCTGCTTCGTGCTTTCGCGGCCTGGCTTCACCCAGGTATTTCTCCAGCTTCATTATTGCTTCACCCCATCGGCCGCGCCGCCTGGGTAGGACTATTCGCCACTTCACTGAATCTCCTGCCCGTCGCGCAACTCGACGGCGGCCACATCCTGCGTTCCTTGAATCCGCGGCTGCACCGCCTCTCGTCTCTTATTCTTCCCGTTCTTCTGATTGTTCTTGGGTTCTTTGGTTTCTGGCGGCAAGGGTGGTACGTCTGGGGCACGCTGCTCCTCGGCATGCGCCTTCTGCGCATCGCCCCCATCCACGATCCGGCCACTCTCGATTCGAAACGCCGTTGGGCTGCACTTCTCTCATTCCTTGTCTTTGTCCTCTGTTTCATGCCAGCGCCATTCTATTTTGCAAGTTCTCATTGACCCATTCGAAACTCCGGTTATGATGCCTTGCGTCTGTCCGCGTGCCCTGCCGCGGCAGCACCCCAAATGCCGGAACTAGTTCGCACGCTACGCTTTCGCGATCTTCTCTTTCTCTTTATCGGATCCGTTATTGGCTCCGGCATCTTTCGAACGCCCGGCCCGATTCTTCGCCAGGTCGGCGGCTCCGTCGGACTCTCGATGCTGGTCTGGATTGTCGGCGGTGCTCTCTCTCTCCTCGGCGCGCTGACGTATGCGGAACTTGCTGCGCGTAATCCGGAGGCCGGCGGCCTCTACTGCTACATCCGCGATGGATTCGGCCGCGCTTCCGCCTTTCTGTACGGCTGGTGCCTCTTTCTGGTGATCGCCAGCGGGTCGGTGGCGGCGCTGGCGCGCGTCTTCAGCGAGTATCTTGGAAAAGTTTTGCCGATTTCTCCGGCCGGGCAAACCTTCGTCGCGGTCGTAATGATTGGAATTGTTACCGCCGTGAACGTGTGGGGCACGCGCAAAAGTTCCGACCTCCAGAACTGGACCACGTTCATCAAGGTCGGAATTATTTTTCTTCTCAGCGTCATCCTGCTCGCGTTGGGCCGCCACGCCAGCGAGATTCCCTCGGCCATGGGCGCAACACAGCACGGGGTTAATCTTTTGTCCAATTTCGGTTTGGCTATGATCGCCGTCCTTTGGGCTTATGAAGGCTGGCAATTCGGTACGTACAGCGCCGGCGAAGTCATCGATCCGCAAAAGGCTTTTCCGCGCGCATTTCTTCTCGGTTCCCTAACTCTCATCGGACTTTATTTGTTCGCCGTGGTCGCGTACCTTTTCGCGCTTGGCCCCGCGGGCACCGCCGCCAGCGAAACGATTGCGGCGACCGCTGTCACCGCGGTTCTTGGTCCGTGGGCCGGCAAGATTGTCGCGCTCACGATTCTTATTTCCACGTTCAGCGCCGCCAACAGCGTGATCCTCACTGCTCCGCGCGTTTTCTATGCCATGGCCAACGACAATCTTTTCTTCAAGAAGCTCGCCGTGGTCCATCCGAAATTTCACACGCCCGTCTTTGCGATTGTGGCGCTGGGCATTTGGTCCGCCGTGCTCGTTTGTGCGGGCGAATTGGGAACGTTCAGCAAACTTATCGGCGGGGTCATTTTTATCGGGTGGATTTTTTATGGACTCGGCGCGGCGGCGATTTTTCCGATTCGCCGCGCCAGCGCCGGGCAGCCGATTCCGTATCGCGTTCCAGGCTACCCCTGGACGCCTCTGCTTTTTGTTCTCGCCGCCGCGGCCATCGTCGGCAACGCCATTTATCTTGCGTTTCGCGATCCCGACCAATTCATGAATCTGATTGCCGCGGTCGTTCTTTTTGCGATTGGCCTGCCTGCGTATTTTTTCTGGCGCAAACGCGCCGCGACGAATTGAGGCTCGAGTTCCGCAAAGAATGAAAGCCCTTGTCCGGACCAGACTCAGTTTGGAAGAGATTGGGCCAGACTTTTCAGAGCCACTTCCCGCTCCTGGCGGGCACGCGCGCTTGACGCACCATTCGGCGCGAGTTTCAGATAAGTATCCAGACCCTGCAGTTGTTCGCGATATTCGTGCCGGCGCGCGTAAGCATCCGAAAGCACCAGATAGGCCTGGGCAAAATCAGGTTTCCGCAGAAGAGCCTCGCGCGCGCTTTTTTCCGCTTCGTCCGGGCGATTCAGCTGCAGCAGCACCATGCCCAGGATCGAGAGACCATCCGGCGAATTCGCGTCCACATCCAATCCCCTGCGGATGACCGTCTCCGCCTCGCTAGATTTATTCTCCAGGTATAGAAGGTAGCCAAGCCCAAACTGCGCCCAGGCGTATCGGCCGCCGCTCAAATCAATTGACTTCTGGAACGCCTGCATGGCTTCATCCATCTGACCTAGGGACGTTTCCACCATACCCATGTGGTAGAAGGCTTCGTAGTATTCAGGGAAGGCTTTAGCGGCCTTGGAGAAGTGGTTCAAGCTCGCAACGAGATCTTTCTTCGCCAGGCTCTCCAACCCCTTCCTGTATTCGTCCTGTGGTTTGCCGGAAATCCTCAGTTCTCTCACCGAAACCGTATAACTCTTGGTCCGTGTTTGCGGCGCTTTGGAGGACATCAGGTAAAGCACCATCTTCAAGGGAGAACGATCGAGCTCCGTTTTGGTCCTTACGGGCTCGTAGCCGGATTCTTCGACGACGATCTCGTAGGTGCCCGGCACCAAACCCGAGACTTCAAAATGGCCGTCATAGTCCGTCAAGACGCTGCGAAAGACTCCCGCCGCGTGAGATTTCAGGTTTATGGCCACTTGGGTAACGGGCCGGTTCTCCCCTTGCAAAAGGACGGTCCCGATTATCTTTCCGTCGGCCTTCTCGGAATCGTCGACTTGGGCCTGGGCAACCGGAGTCCAGGCCAACAGGGACCCGGCGATTAGTAGAAAGCCTAAGCGGAACTTCAGGGAACGGATTGGAAGGAATCCAACTCGGAGATTTGAATACTCGACACTGACAAACTCGTACGGCATCTCGACCTGCTGAGCACTTCTGAGGTGTTTCCTCGGGAGGCTGGGCGGCTGGGAGAGTTAATCCGCCGGGCTGTGAACAACCACTTCCGCTGGGGTTGTGGTTTCGCCAGCACCGCCGGTGCACCTTAACTCCGGAATGCTTACCGCTGCGTGCCCAACTATCTTCTCCTAGGAGAAAACCTCTTGTCTGTCCTCTATTGAACTGTGCACAGCAGATGCCAAAACTTCGGGGGGCGAGTTGGCCCGTAAGCGCAAGTAAATAAACGGCGCTTGAAATAAGTTCAACCGATAATGATTTTGGAAACTGTCTCAAGCAGCGACACTTCGAGCCAACTTGAATCACATTGAGATTTGTGACCGCGGTACAACTTGAATTCATGATCATCCTGAGGTCTTGCAGAAGTGCTGAGTTGGGGGACATGGTTTACCTATTTGATTGGGAAGCGATGGTAGAGAGGAAAACGGAGGCACCCCTCCCCCCATGTTTTTGAAACGATATGATTGCAAAGGGTTTAGTGGGTGGGGGTCTGCAAAGGATATAAGAGCAAAGGAGTTAGGTAGAAAGCGTCGGGATGTCTGCGCGTTGAAATGCTGAAAGTCGAAGAAAACAAAGGGGAACAAACCATTTAACGCAGAGACGCTGAGCACACAGAGGATACGCAGAGAGGAAGGACGCGAAGTGCGGCGGCGAGGGTGGTGGCTGACTATCAAAGGCTATGTTACCGCAAGAGTATAGTACTTGTCAAGATAAATTATGGAGGGATCGGAAGTGATTGTATGGAAATGGGGTTAGCGCATGTTGGGTTGAGGGGGAGAGAGAACGTGCCTAGAAATCACGTGAGGCGGACGCCGGTCTCTGATGGGCCGCTCGATTGTCCTGTATTGCACAATGCTTGTATTTCATAATAAATAAACTTTAGTACTATAGGTTAGAAATCATTCTGCGCTCATACTCGCCTCAGCATTTGAGTGCAGGCCACGCAGCATCGGAAACTTGCCTTCCATGCCCGCAATACAAAAGGTGCCGATGCTTCGGGTCGCGCGCCGAGATAAGTTCGAGATTACGGAGCGTCTAACTTGAAATTCTTTGAAAAAGTAACCTTTGCCATTGCAATACTCACGCTGAGCCTCATGTCCGCGGCCGAGTCGCAGGCGCAGACTACCAGCAACGCAGCCGCGGTAAGCATGACGTTCGCGGTTGCAAGTTCCCTGACGGTAGCGGCAACGCCGAGCAGCATCGTTTTCACCCGGACGAATTCTAAGAACGCGACGGCCTCGGCGCCGATCGCCGTGGTAACCAGCTGGAACCTAGCCGTAGGTGGCGGAAACGTCTTCACGGTCGCCTACTTCGCAACCATCGCGGCTGCTTTGACGGACGGCACCCTGAATATTCCCAGCAGCGATGTGTTCGCTTCGATCAACGGCGGTACCGCTGCTGCTTGCACGCTAGCCAACGTCAACGTGGCAGCAGGGAACCCAGGCGCTATATGCCCGCAGATCTTCGGAGGGATAGGCGTTACGGCCCAGGGGAGTCACTCAGACAGCATCCTGCTTTCGCTGACCAGCCCCACGGACTTTCCGGTAACGAGTTACGCGGGGACCATCACGATCAGCGCCCAGGCCACGTAAATTCGTAGCACGTTTCCGCGTGCGCGATCATTGAGAAGCACCTGCATTTGGTTTTTGTACTGGGGGAATGCGCAATATGAAGAGAGCCTTGTCCCTGTTACTCCTGCAGTTCTTGTTCTTCGGGCTGGCCGTTTCGGCCCAAACCGTCTCACCGATCATCGTTGAATGCGGCAAGAAGTGCCGCGGCGAGTTTTCCATCACCAACAATGGATTGACGCCTCTCGCTGTGACTGTCGAGGCGCGCAGCTTCGGCCTGGATACCCTAGGGCATGCAACGAATCGGCCCCTGGATCCTGGCGTCGAGCTTAGGCTGGAAGAAGGGAGTGCCCGCATCTCGCCCAAAGGCACGCACATCTTTGGCTACCAACTGAAGTGTTCGGTTCCTCCCTGCTCGGTCGCGCTGCTCTCGTCCATGGTGGTGGGTCACACCGCCGAGGGCATATTAGTTCGCGTGCAGCTGGCACACACCGTCTACATTTGTGAAAAACAAAAAGACTGCCGGAAGAAAGTGCGCGCAGCAGCAGGCGTCACGGTCGATTGATGCTCCGAGTTTGCCTGTGCGTGTTGCTGCTAGCCGTTCCCGCCAGCGCTCAGGTTCTTCAGCTTTCCGGAGGCCGCAGCACCTTGCTCGGCGGAACCGGAGGCGAAATCACAGCGTTCTTCCCGGAGAGCACCATGAGTGCTTCCGCCGGGTTCGCTAACGGCCATTTTGTTTTTGGAGCGTCCGAGGCATTCAAGTTTCATGGCCTAGACGTCACCGCGGGTGATAAAGATTTTGGCTATTCATTTGACGGTGCCGGGCTGGGCGTCAGCACTCGCGGGCTGTTCGTGCAACGCAACACTTGGCATACGAGCTTCGCCGTGTTCGTGGGTTCCACCGGCATCGGATATGCCACGCCATTCATGGTCACCGCAAAGGCGCAACACATTGGAACCGGCTTCTTTTTGCAGCGCCATTTTGACAATGGTCTGCTCCTTTCGTCCCTCGCCGTGATTGACGGTGGCAAACACACCGCGGTACAGGGTTTTTCCTATCGGATTCGCTCGCTGCATCTGGCGGGCAGTGCCGGTCTGCTGCAAAATCAAAAATACTTTACCGGTGAAGCAGACTGCCAGCCGTTTCGGAATCTGACGTTCTCGGCAACTCACAATGATTTTTTTCTGGCCGATCACCTGACCACAAACAGTCTCAGCGGTTTCGCTGGGCTCGGCCACATCACCCTGCAAGCATCCCTGCTCGATGGTCAATACAGGCTTTTGAAAACTTCCGGCGCGTCGGCTGGCGCGAGTGTGCGGATCGGGTCCATCACCGTGCGGTCCAGTTTTTACGAATCCAATCACCGGGTTCTGCTCGTCCACGTGGTGCAGGAACACTTTCACCGCTGGACGGTCTCCGGAATCGTAAACCAGCTGCAAGGCCAAACTTCCTATGCCTTCGGCGGTGGTTATCACGGCAACAGAATTAGTCTCAGCCTCGATCACTCCGTGCTTTTCTTCCCGATCAACGGCAAGGGCTTTCAGCAGGCCACCACCGTGCAGGTTTCTGTGCGCCTTCATGACACGGTGCTCAACTTTCAAACCAGCGTCGACCCCATGATGCGCGTGCAGTACACCACTTATGCCTCCAGCTACGTGCAAGGGCCGCTAGCTGGAGCGGCCATGAATAGTCAGACTCACAGCGCCGGCGGCAAGTTCGTGATCGGCGGCACGGTCGTCGACGAGCACGGCCAGCCGGTGGAAGGTGCCGCCATTCAGTTGCAAGGCGGTACCGTGGTGTATTCGGACAGCCAGGGAAAATTCTTCGCGCGAATGAAGCACGACAAACCTGTGGCGCTGGTGGTGCTGCTCCAGGAATTTGCCGCGCCGGGGCGCTGGGCGGTAACAAGCTGCCCCGTGGATGCCGCGCCCGGCACGGACGTGCTTGTCAAATTAAGAAGGGAAATTGCGCCGTGAAATGTACGTCTGAAAAGCAGAAGCCTCTCCCGACGTGACTAATCGAGCGTTAATATAAGGCGATCGGATCGGCGGTCAAACGACCTGCTTGGCAGGCTCCTTGGGTGGAATGTTTTGGGTTTTGGGCTACTGCCCATGCGGCAGAAGCGATTGCCCAAGAGATGAAGAACGCCGTCCAGGGCAGCAGTATCCTTGAGGCGACGAGAATCGCAGGACCCCAGACGAGAAGCGAGAACAGGCTTATCATGCCCGCTTCCGCCCTCGTCCACACGCGGAAAGATCGAGAGCACGCCGAGGCCGCAGGCGATATGTCCTACGCTGGTCAGGTAGGCCCAGCCAACGCGATGAGCAAGCCAGGCTGGCACCAGCTCAGCAGTCTCCTTCACATACACAAGATGTGAGAGTCGGCTCGGGCGACAAATTCTTGAATCGAGGGCCGGAGAAGGATACGATTCATAAGCCCGTGTTCAGAATTGCACACCTGGTGCAGGAGTCGCGTTATGCCTAGCGCCAAGCCAAAAGTAGTTCGGAAATCGCTCGCCAAGGCCCCGACAGGAATCCAGGGACTGGATGAAGTCACGGGGGGAGGCCTGCCGAAAGGCCGTGTAACCCTGGTGTGTGGCAGCGCAGGATGTGGCAAGAGCTTACTCGCGATGGAATTTCTGGTGCACGGCGCTGTTCGATACGGCGAGCCGGGCGTATGCATGGACTTCGAAGAAACCGAGGAGAAGCTGAGGGCCAACGTCGCATCACTGGGTTTTGATTTGCGAGCACTTGCCAGGCGCAAAAAGCTGTTGGTGGACTTTGTTGCCGTCGAGCGAAACCAGATCGCCGAGAGTGGAGAATACAACCTCGAAGGCCTGTTCATCCGTTTAGCCCATGCGGTCAAAACGATCAAAGCAAAGCGTGTGGTCCTGGACAGCATCGAGGCACTTTTCTCCGGATTAACGGACGCAACGATTCTGCGAGCGGAACTCCGACGGCTGTTTCATTGGTTGGAAGCCCACAAGCTTACCGCTGTCGTTACCGGGGAAGCCGGAGAACACACGCTGACCCGCCACGGACTCGAAGAATACATCGCCGATTGCGTGATCGGGCTGGACCATCGCGTCACGGAACAGATTTCCACGCGGCGGCTGCGGGTCGTGAAGTACCGGGGCACTTCCCACGGCACCGATGAGTATCCCTTCCTGATCGATCGCGAGGGCATCTCG
>Ga0210404_10001134_pt1 | contig 11803 bp, 8 predicted proteins | sample IncBWH28MmetaG_FD_155455 | JGI IMG/M metagenome (GOLD analysis project Ga0210404, IMG submission 155455) | Forest soil microbial communities from Barre Woods Harvard Forest LTER site, Petersham, Massachusetts, United States - Inc-BW-H-28-M | ecosystem: Environmental > Terrestrial > Soil >... | reverse complement strand
AGGTGGGCTCCATCACCGCTATGGGCGAGTGCGTGAACGCACGGTAGAGTTTGGCAGTGAAGAGAAAATTTCTGTTCACGGCCGCAACCTTACGACACCACAGCTTGGCAAGTTCCGCCTTCAGCGGTCCGTAAAACGAGGTGTTGATCTCGGTGGTGTCGAAGAAACGCGCCAGATACTCGAGCGGATGCTGCTTGCGCCGCTGCATGCCCGAAGGATAGAAAATCCCGTCCCAGTCTTTATAGGACCAGCCCGCCGTGCCGATGCGGACCTTATTTGACTCAATCTGGTTCGAGTGGACCTGGGGTAAACGGACTTGGGGCGAGGATTCCATGAGAGGAACCGCAGACGGAGGGCAGAGCAAGGTTAGCACAGGAGCGGCAGGAGAAGCGTCGTGGCCCGCATCCGGCAGATGGCCTCAGGCGTCCATCGTGCAAGGGCCCAGACAAGGAACTTGCGCGGCCTGCCACATTGTGCGACATAGAAGCTATGCGCAATCGTATAGCTTCCGCTTTGACCCTCGGTTTGCTCGCAGGACTGGCGATCCCTTTGGCGGCGCAGGATCATGAGAAAGACAAGTCGGACGCCGCCTACATCCGTTCCATGGAATTGAAATGGACTGAATCGTATAAGCAGCGGCAAGTCGCAATGCTCTCTTCCCTGCTGGCCGACGATTTCGTCATCACCATTGAGGATGGCAGCACGTACAGCAAGACGGGATACATCAGCCACAGCGCCGAACCTGGTACACGGGTGGAAGTGGCGGAAATGTCAGACCTCAAGGTGCGCATGCATGGCAACACGGCGATCGTAACCGGCTCGTATCACGAGCGGGGCGAATCCAACGGCAAGCACTACGAGTACCACGACCGGCTGACCGATGTGTGGATGAAAGTAGGCAGCAAGTGGCAGGTGGTGGCATCGCACTACAGCGTGCCCGTGAAGTAGCGGAGCGCTTCCTTACGATCTCGGCAAGCTCTCTGGTGAGATATCATAATGAGAACCATGTCAGTGACTGCAATCCATCCCGGAGAACATTTGGCGGAAGAGCTTAGAGAGTTGGGAATGAGCGCCGCCGAATTGGCGCGGCAACTCGAGGTTCCGACGAACCGTATCACCGAAATCCTGAATGGGCGGCGCGCCATCACCGGCGATACAGCGTTGCGCCTGGCCCATTTCTTTGGCACGACTGCGGAATTCTGGCTCAATCTTCAGAGCCTGTATGAAATTAAGCTCGCCCAGCGGAAGGCCGGCAAGTCAATCGAGTCGTTGCCCACGCTGAAGCGTCTCGAACAGGTTCACGCCTAGGAGTAATTTCGACGACTTTCAGTCCAGCGACAGCACCACCCAGTACACGCCCGTGGGATAAGTCTCCGTGCGCGCGTAGCACACGCCCACCGAAAAGCTGCGCAGGTTGTGGCTCGCGAGCACGTGCCCCGCGTTTGCGGGCAGCGTCTCGGGATGCACGCTGGTATAGGTCAGCACCGTGTAACGCTGCGCGAGTTGATGAACGGGGGAGGTGCCGAGCTTGTCCGCGTGCGCCATCGAGCAGGCCGCGTCGTCTGCGGTGAGCAGATCGTGACGGGCGAGATCAGGCTGGTTGGCCTGATGCCGCGCTTGCCCGACTATGGTTGCAATCCGGTCCTTCACTTCCGCTGCGGAATAATTGGGGAGGGCATGGCCGAAGTCCTGCACAATGTACAGCCGGTCTCCACCGCGCACAACACCCAACCCGATCACGTTGTAAGCCGGGTTGAGCAGGTTCGCGCGATGCGGAGGGGAAAGCATGAGGTGTTGATGTCCCTTTTCGGCGTCGAAATCGAGTGCGACATTCTCGCCTTCCTGATCCAGGTTCGTGCGTGTCGCGTTTCCCAGGCGTTGGGGTAGGGAGGGCTCGCCGTCAAACTGGTGCGAAAGTTGCCGCGCCGCGAACATCGCTTCTGCATGTGCGCGGGCGGCCTGGCAAAGGCCGGCATCAAGTGCGAGGGCGGGCGCTCCGGCTTGCGCTCTCGCCTGATTCGCCAGGTCCAGAAGCACTTGTTCGGCCGGCGGATCGTAGTCGCTGAAAGGAATGTCGGGGGAGGTTGCCGCGGCCGGCTTTAGAGTCGCGTGCTGCCCGGATTGCTCCGCAGCGCCGTTGTTTCCCTCGGAAGCAGCCATCAATCGAGACGACGGCCGGACCGAGGCGGCGCCGATCACCAGCAGAAGCGCCATCACGACTCTTCTATCGATTACTTTGAGGGCTCTTGACATCAGCTTGTGCCTACTCATCTCGACCCTGGGAAGGATCAGACTCAGCTTCAAATTCGGGCTCAAACTTGCCTCTGGTGCTACGCTAGAAGCTGGAATCCAGCCTGAGAAGTTACCTTCGCTATGGAACCTGGTGTCATAGGGGTTATTGGACTGTTGTTTGGCAGCGTGATTGCTTGGCTCGTGCTGCGCTCGCGCACAGCCACGCTTACCGCACGTTTGTCCTTGATGGAAAAGGAATTAGCGGCCGGAAAGGCTGATCTGGCGCGGCTTCAGCAGGCTTCGACCGAGCTGGTGGCGGGCAAAGCGAGGCTCGAATCCACCCTCGAATCGGAACGGAAGACCAACAACGAAAAGGTCGAGCTAGTCACTCACGCCAGCGAAGAATTGCGAAACGCTTTCAAAGCCCTGGCCTCCGAAGCCTTGAAGAGCAACAACTCCTCTTTTCTTGTGATCGCAGAAGAGACTTTGAAACGCTTTCAGAGCCAGGCCAAAGGCGACCTCGAAGCCCGCCAAAAGGCCGTGGCTGACATGGTCGCTCCCGTGCGCGAGTCGCTGAATAAAGTGGACGCACAGATTCAGCAGATGGAAGTAGCGCGCGGCGACGCCTACGGCGAACTGCGTGCCCAGGTGCAGTCGCTGATCACTACACAGAAAGAATTGCAATCGGAGACCGGCAACCTGGTGCGGGCGCTGCGCACGCCCAACGTGCGCGGACGCTGGGGAGAAATTCAGTTGCGGCGCGTGGTCGACATCGCGGGCATGCTTCCCTATTGCGATTTCACCGAGCAGGAAACCGTCATCACAGAAACTGGGAGGCTGCGTCCTGATCTGGTCGTGAAGCTGCCCGGCGGCAAACACGTTGTGGTGGATGCGAAGACGCCCCTGCAAGCCTTCCTCGATGCCTTCGAAACCAACGACGAAGACGCGCGGCGAGCGTGCTTGGCCAATCATGCGCGTCAGGTTCGAGATCACATGAAGACTCTCGCCGGCAAGAATTATTGGGAGCAGTTCGAATCCACGCCCGAGTTCGTCGTGATGTTCCTTCCCGGCGAAACGTTTTTCAGCGCCGCGCTGGAACAGGATCCCGCCCTGATTGAACAGGGAGTTCTCAACCGCGTCATTCCCGCGTCGCCCACTACACTGATCGCGCTGCTGAAGGCGGTCAACTACGGATGGAATCAGGAAAAACTCGCCCGCAACGCGCAGCAGATCAGCGCTCTGGGCAAGGAACTGCACGACCGCTTGCGCCTTCTCGCCGGACACATCACCCAGGTGGGCACCGGACTCGATCGCGCCGTCGAGTCTTACAACAAAGCCGTAGGGTCGCTCGAGAGCCGGGTGCTGGTCTCAGCGCGCAAGTTTGCTGAACTGGGAGCGTCGGTCGCTGATGACATTCCCGAACTTGCGCCCATCGAGACCACCGCGCGGGCGTTGTCGTTCGAGTGGGACGAAGACGACAGCCCTACAGAAACTCCAGAGAACGAACGGAAGGCTGGCTAAGGGACCCGGATCCCGGCCACTAACGCAAAGAGCACTTCAGAGAACGCTAATCTCAGAAAACTCTTATCCTGCCGAGCAGTTCCCTGCCCGTCGCGGTGAAAGCTGCGCTCCCACCGGCATCCGAACGGGCATAGTGAGTGCTGCACTCACGGTCTCCGGAAGTAGGCGCCGACCCGCTTTCAGCCTAAAGATAGCCCCGGCCCCGCCGATAACCTAGTTGATGAGGCTGCAGCGAAACGCCATTTCGCCGCCTTCGTCAGACTCCCCTTCCAAGTAAATGCTGGAGGACTCATCGGGCCGGTGAAGCGCGCCACGTCATCTCGCCTCGTCAAAGCAGGGATTGCCATCCCTGTGGCCGCGGCTTCGCTCTGGCTTGGCGCCAGGGCCATCGGCGGCTCAGCCGCCCGGTCGGCCGATTTCATGCCGCACGGCTACTGCTACCAGTGGGATCCGAGGATCGTCTGGCTTCACGTCATCTCCGACGGGCTGATTACGCTCTCCTATTACTGCATTCCGCTGGCATTGGTCTACCTGATCCGGCGCCGGCGCGATCTCCCGTTCAACTGGATCTTCTGGATGTTCGGCCTCTTCATTCTGGGCTGCGGTACTACCCATCTGATGGAGATCTGGACCATCTGGCATGCCTCTTATCTGCTCGCCGGCATTGTTAAGGCAACGACCGCGGCGGTATCCGTGGTCACTGCCGTGATGCTTGTCCCGCTGATTCCGAAGGCCATCGCCCTGCCCAGCGCGGAACAGTTGCGTGGCGTCAACTATGAGCTGAAATTGCAGGTTGTCGAGCGCGAGCGGGCCGAACAGAAGTTAAGGGAAAACCTGGCGGTGCGGGAGCGGACGCTGACGGAGTTGGCGGATAACAAGTCCGCGGTTGAAGATCTGCAACAGGCTCAGGCAGCGGTGCGGGAAGGCCAGGATCGCCTCAACGCCATCATCCAGTCGGCGATGGACGCCATCCTCACCATCGATGAAGAGCGTCGCATCGTGTTGTTCAACGCCGCCGCCGAGAAAATGTTCGGCTGCGCGGCTGATCAGGCGCTCGGCGGCCCCGTCGAGCGGTTCATCCCGGAACGCTTCCGCGGCGCCCACACCTCCCACATACGCCGCTTCAGTGAAACCGGTACGACCAGCCGCGCCATGGGCACTTTGGGGGCGGCGGTCTGGGGCAGGCGTGCGAATGGAGAAGAGTTTCCCCTGGAGGCCTCCATCTCGCAGGTCGCAAGCGGCGGAAAGAAACTCTTCACCGTCATTCTGCGCGACATCACCGAGCGCAAACGGGCTGACGAAGCGCTCAAAGAAAGCCTGGCGACACGCGAGCAGGCGCTCAAGGAGGTGGCCGACCAGAAGTTCGCGCTGGATCAACACGCCATCGTCGCTACCACCGACGTTCAGGGAACCATCACGTATGTGAACGACAAGTTTTGCGCCATCAGCAAGTACTCGCGCGAGGAACTGCTGGGCCAGAATCACCGCATCCTCAACTCCGGCCACCATCCCAAGGAGTTTTTCCAGCAGATGTACCACACCATCGCGAATGGCGGGGTGTGGCGGGGCGAGATCTGCAACCGCGCCAAAGATGGCTGGATTTATTGGGTGGATACGACCATCGTCCCCTTCGCCGGTGAGGATGGCAAACCGCGCCAGTACGTCGCTATCCGCGCCGATATCACCGAGCGCAAGCGGGCCGAGGAAGCACTGCGGGAGAGTCTTGCCACCAGCAAGGGCGCGCTGAAGGATTTGGCCGACCAGAAGTTCGCGCTGGATCAGCACGCCATCGTCGCCACCACCGACGTTCAGGGGACGATCACATACGTAAACGACAAGTTTTGCGCCATCAGCAAGTACTCGCGTCTGGAGCTCGTGGGACAGAACCACCGCATCCTCAACTCCGGCCACCACTCCAAGGAATTTTTCCAGCAGATGTACCGCACCATCGCCAACGGCGAGGTGTGGCGGGACGAGATCTGTAACCGCCCCAAAGACGGTTCAATCTATTGGGTCGATACCACCGTCGTCCCCTTCCTTGACGCCTATGGCAAACCCCGGCAGTACATGGCAATCCGCGCCGACATTACCGAGCGTAAGCGGGCGGACGAAATACGCGAGCGTCTGGCCGCCGTGGTCGACTCCTCCGAAGACGCCATTATCAGCAAGGATTTGAACGGGACGATCAACGCCTGGAATCGCGGGGCCGAGAAAGTGTTTGGCTACTCGTCATCCGAGGCCGTCGGCAGGCCAATGCTGATGCTGTTTCCGCCGGAGTGCGTCAGCGAGGAGCCCGACATTCTGGCGCGGATCCGGCGCGGTGAGAGTGTCGAGCATCTCGAAACTGTCCGTATCCGCAAGGACGGCAAGAAAATTAACGTTTCTGCGACCATCTCACCGGTTAGAGACAGCAGCGGCGCGATTGTTGGTGCTTCAAAGATTGCCCGCGACATCACGGAACGCAAGCATGCGGAGCAAGCGGTCCAGGAGAGCCTCGCCACCAGAGAGGCTGCGCTCAAGGAACTGGCCGATCAAAAGTTCGCTCTGGACCAGCACGCCATCGTCGCCACCACCGATGTTCAGGGGACGATCACTTACGTCAACGATAAGTTTTGCGCCATCAGCAAGTACTCGCGGGACGAACTGCTGGACCAGAACCACCGCATCCTCAACTCCGGCCACCACTCCAAGGAATTTTTCCAGCAGATGTACCACACCATCGCCAACGGGCGGGTGTGGCGGGACGAGATCTGCAACCGTGCCAAAGATGGATCGATCTACTGGGTGGACACCACCGTCATTCCGTTCCTCGACGCCCAGGGCAAACCGCGGCAGTACATGGCTATTCGCGCCGATATCACCGAGCGCAAACATGCCGAGGAAGTGCTGCACGAAAGCCAGGAGCGCTTTCGGCTTCTGCTCGACGGAGTCAAGGACTACGCCATCTACATGCTCGACCCCGATGGCAACGTGATCAGCTGGAATGCGGGCGCGGCCCGCCTCAAGGGCTATCAACAAGAAGAGATTCTCGGCAAGAATTTCTCCTGTTTCTACACACTAGAGGACCGCGAATCCGGTAAGCCCTCTGGAGAATTGCAGGAGTCCCTCTCCAAAGGACGCTTTGAAGAGCAGGCACTGCGGGTCCGCAAGGACGGCTCCCCCTTCTGGGCCAACGTCGTGATCACTCCCATGTTCGACGATCACGGCACGCTCCGGGGCTTCTCCAAAGTCGCGCGCGATATCACCGAACGCAAGCGGTCTGAGGAAGCTTTGCAAAAGAGCCTTGCCACCAGTGAGGCTGCGCTCAAAGAACTTGCCGACCAGAAGTTCGCGCTCGACCAACATGCCATCGTGGCGGTGACCGACGTCCAGGGCACCATCACCTACGTCAACCAAAAGTTCTGCACCATCAGCAAATACTCCAGGGACGAACTGATCGGCCAGAATCACCGCATCCTTAACTCTGGACATCATCCCACAGAGTTTTTCCGGCAGATGTACCACACCATTGCCAACGGACAGGTGTGGCGAGGTGAGATCTGCAACCGCGCCAAGGATGGATCGATCTACTGGGTCGATACCACCATCGTCCCGACGTTGGCCACCGATGGCAAGCCGCGGCAGTACGTAGCCATCCGCGCCGACATTACCGAGCGCAAGCGGGCGGAGGAAGTACTGCGCGAGCAGGCGCAGATACTGGACTCGGCCCAAGTGTTTGTCCGCGACATGAAAAGCCGCGTTGTGTTCTGGCCCCGGGGCGCGGAAAAACTCTATGGCTTCACGCCCCAGGAGGCGTTGGGCATCCTTTCTCACGATCTATTCCACACTGAATTCCCCGAGCCGCTGGAGGCGGTAGAGAAGAAGCTTTTCGAGACCGGAATGTGGGAAGGCGAACTGATACACCGCAAACGCAACGGCAGCACCGTAGTTGTGTCCAGCGCATGGGTATTACATCGCAATACTCAGGGGCAGCCCATCCGCATCCTGGAGACCAATACCGACATCACCGAGCGCAAACAAGCGGAGGAGCGGCTCGCGGGGCAAGCGGAAGAACTCTCCCGGCAATCCGAGGAACTGTTCCGCTCGCAGCTGGCCCTGGAAACCCAGACCTTGATGCTGCGGTCCGTTCTCGACAGCATGGCTGAGGGCCTGGTCGCGGCCGACGAGCAGGGAAAGTTCATCATCTGGAATCCAGCCGCCACGAGGATCGTTGGCATGGGCGCAGAGGACGTTCCCCCCGGGGAATGGAATGCACACTACGGCTGCTATCTGCCTGACATGGTGACGCTCTTTCCGCCTGAGCAGAATCCTCTGGCACGCGCAGTTCGCGGGGAGGTGTGCACCGCCGAGATGTATGTGCGCAATCCCGAGCTCGAACAAGGGGTCTGGATCGAGGTCAGCGGCGGTCCCCTGAAAGGTAAAGATGGCGCTGTCCGTGGCGGCGTGGTGGCTTTCCGCAATATTTCCCAAAGGAAAGCGGACGAGCGGGAGATCCGCAACCTCAACGAAGAACTCGAAGAGAGGGTGATACAACGCACTGCGCAGCTGGCGTCGGCCAACCAAGAGCTTGAGGCTTTTACCTACTCCGTGTCCCATGATCTGCGGGCGCCGCTCCGGCACATCGGCGGTTTTTCCCGGATCTTGATCGAGGATTTTGGCCCCGCGATGGCCCCTGAGGCGCGGTGTCATCTGGAGCGCATCGGAGACGGGGTTCACCGCATGGGCCTGCTGGTGGATGAGCTGCTGAATCTGGCGCGTGTTGGCCGTCACGCCCTCCATCTCCAAGTCACCAGGCTGAATTCGGTGGTCGACGAGGTCGTCTCCCTGCTGCAGGCGGAAGCCGATGGCAGGATCATTGACTGGAAGATCGCGAACCTGCCGTCGGCGGAGTGCGATGCCATTCTGATCAAACAAGTTTTTCAAAACCTGCTGGCCAACGCTCTCAAGTTCACTCGTCCCCGCGACCGCGCTGTTATCGAGATCGGTCACCGGCAGGAGAATGGACAGACAGTCATCCTCATTCGCGACAACGGCGTCGGCTTCAACATGAAGTACCAGGACAAACTGTTCGGCGTCTTCCAGCGTCTGCATCGGGCCGAGGACTTCGAAGGCACAGGCATTGGCCTGGCCACCGCACAGCGCATCATTCACAAGCACGGAGGCCGAATCTGGGCGGAGGCGGAACTTGATAAAGGCGCGACCTTTTACTTCACCCTGGGAGCCGCCGAACCAGCCCCGGTCAAGCCAGAAGAGATTAAGCAAGATGAGGTTAAACCGACCGACCTTAAGGCAAATGAAGTTATGAACAAAACCGCTGCAGCAGGAGCTCAAATATGAACCCCAATGAAGTCGATATTCTTTTGGTCGACGACAGTCAAGACGACGTAGACCTCACTCTGCATGCCTTGCGGTCGGAAAATCTGGCCAACCACGTCTTCGTTGCACGCGACGGAGAGGAAGCGTTGGATTTCCTGTTCTGCGCCGGGCCCCATACCCAGCGGTCTTTTGATCATCCCCCGAAGCTGGTTCTGCTGGATCTGAAGCTGCCCAAAGTGGATGGGATGCAAGTCCTCAAGCAGATCAAAGGCGATGCGCGAACCAGGACCATCCCCGTCGTCCTCATGACTTCCTCGCGGGAAGAGCGCGACATGGTCAGCGGCTACGACCTGGGCGTCAACAGCTACCTGCAGAAACCGGTGGACTTCGACGACTTCCGGAAAATGGTGAAGGCGCTGGGGCTGTACTGGCTGGTCATCAATCAGCCTCCCGTGACCAATGGCAAGCCGCATCTGGTGGGGCAGGAGAAATGAGCAGTGCGGGGACCAAGCTCGGAAAGCAAGACTCCGCCGAACCCCAGCCCAAGTTGCGCGCCTTGTTGGTAGAGGACAATGCCCTCGACGCCGCGCTGGTGGTGCGGGCGCTCAACAAGGACGGCTTCGAGGTTACCGCCGATATCGTCCAAGATGAAGCTGCCTTCACCCGGGCGCTGCGCAAGCACCCGCCTGAAGTTGTGCTGGCCGATTACAACCTGCCGAATTGGAAAGGGATGGAGGCGCTGAAAGTGCTGCGCAGTGAAGGTCTCGATATCCCGATGATTCTGGTCTCGGGCGCGCTGGGCGACGTGACCGCCGTCGAATGCATCAGGCAAGGTGCCACGGACTACGTCCTAAAAGACGGCCTGGCGCGTTTGCCGGAGGTCATTCGTCGCGCCTTGCGGGAAAAAGACGAGCGCAACTTGCGCCATCAGGTGGAAAAGGACTTAGCCCAGAAAGTCGACGAACTGGCGCGCTCCAACGCAGATCTGGAGCAGTTTGCTTATGTGGCGTCGCATGACTTGCAAGAGCCGCTGCGCATGGTGGTGGCCTACACCCAATTGCTCAGCGAACGATATCACGGCAAACTCGACGAGAATGCCGATAAATTTCTGGGTTATGCCAGCGAGGGCGCGCAGCGCATGCAGATCCTCATTCAGGATCTGCTGGCATTTTCACGAGTCGGCCGGAACAACGCTGCCATCGGGACCGTCGATTGCAACGCCGTGGTGGAAGAAGTGCTGCAGACTCTGGCCTCCGCCATACAGGAGAGCGGCGCCGTCGTCACCCACGGCGAACTGCCGTCGGTGTGGGCCGACCGCACGCAACTGGCGCAAGTCTTCCAGAATCTGGTCGGGAACGCCATCAAGTTTCGCGGGAAAGAACCGCCGGTGGTTTCCGTGCAGGCTGAAAAGACCGCTCAACGGTGGCAGTTCAGCGTGAGCGATAACGGAATCGGAATTGCGCCAGAGTTCGCGGAAAACATCTTCGTTGTTTTCCAACGTTTGCACGCGCGCACGGAGTACCCGGGAAACGGCATCGGCCTGGCGATCTGCAAGAAGATCGTCGAGCGCTCTGGCGGGAAGATCTGGGTGGAGTCGCAGACCGGTTCCGGTTCCTCCTTCAAGTTCACCATACCTCTCCACCCTCCTGCTGGGAAAGAAGAGGCGCGGACATGAAAACAGAACGTGAACTGCTCATCGTCGATGACAACCCGGCCGACGTAGGTTTGGCCCGCGAAGCGCTGACCAGATGCGCGTATCACGGCCAGATCAGCAGCGTCGGGGACGGTGTGGAAGCGATGGCTTTTCTGGATCGCCGGGGAAAGTACGCCAACGCGGCCCGGCCCGACCTGGTCATCCTGGACCTGAATCTGCCCAAGAAAGACGGCCTGGCGGTATTGGCGGCGATGAGGGCGGGCCCGGATCTGCGCTGCATCCCGGTCGTGATCTTCAGCACCTCCCGGTTGGGCCAGGATATTGCTCGCAGCTACGCACTGGGCGCGAATTGCTATGTCAGCAAGCCCGGAAATCTAAACGATTTTTTTTCGGCGGTGAAATCGATTGAAGAATTCTGGTTCGGCTTTGTAAACCTGCCACCACGAGGAGAATGATGGATCATCAAGCCACGAACGTATTGCTGATTGAAGACAACCCGGGAGATGCGGACCTGGTTCGCCTGCGTCTGGTCGAAGGCAAATCGCCGGTAAACGTGAATTGCGTCAGCCGGTTGTCCGATGGCCTTGCCTCCCTAACCAGAGAAACGCCCTCCGTGGTGCTGCTGGACCTGAACCTGCCCGACAGCCACGGAGCGGAAACCTTTCGTCGCGTCAGGGACCACGCTCCTACGGTGCCGGTGGTCGTGCTTTCCGGCCAGGATGACGAGGCCCTGGCCATGAAGGCAGTCCATCAGGGGGTGCAGGACTACCTGATTAAAGGTGACATCTCAAGCAAACATCTGGAGCGCGCCATTCGCTATGCCGTGGAACGGCAGGGACTTCTGCGCTCTCTTGAAATCAGTCAAAAGCAGCAACTGGAGTTCAAGAACCAATTCCTGTCCCACGTGTCGCACGAATTACGCACGCCGCTGACCTGCATTCACCAGTACGTCACCTTACTCCTGGACGGACTGGCCGGCCCCGTCGCCCCTGACCAATCCGACCACCTGAAGACCGTCTTGAAGAGCGTGAATCAGCTGCACGCCATGATCCGCGATCTGCTAGAAGACACTCGCGCCGA
>Ga0210404_10001133_pt1 | contig 11811 bp, 5 predicted proteins | sample IncBWH28MmetaG_FD_155455 | JGI IMG/M metagenome (GOLD analysis project Ga0210404, IMG submission 155455) | Forest soil microbial communities from Barre Woods Harvard Forest LTER site, Petersham, Massachusetts, United States - Inc-BW-H-28-M | ecosystem: Environmental > Terrestrial > Soil >... | reverse complement strand
ATTTCCAGCCGTCGGAATCGGCTCGATACCGAATGTCCTACTTATGGGAGAATCTCACAGGAACATCCGTTCTATCACTATCGTCAGAGAGTCTGCGCGAATACTATCGAGCAGCTAACTATACTCTCCTCTGGAACGATGTTCCCAGCTACCTGACCACCAACACGACGATGTCGAACGGAGATTTCTCACTGTTCGTTAACCTTGGAGTCGTCAATGCTGGATCATTATTTTCAGTGGATCCTTCCATTGTCGCGACGAATGTGGGCTACTCCGCAACAGCGCTCGGCTTCCAACGCCATGTTTTCTACGAACCCACAGGCGGGTACTATTTCGTCTTCTACTCCAACGGCTCCTACTCTGGAGGAACCACCAGCATAAACTACAGATCGTCGCGCGACGGAGTTGTCTGGTCATCCCCCCAATACATGCCGACAGGATGGCCAAGTTGGACTGATACCGAAGCCTCCTCGGCTGCTGTCCTCAACCTTGGCACTCAGGTCATTGTCGCGACTGGGACATCGAAATCCGCCGGGTCACAAGTCTTCCAGTTTTGGTCTTCTTCGGCGTATTACATCCAGGGAACTATTAATGGGCCTGCAATCTCTTGGGGACCTGTCAATACGCTTGACACCCTCTCGATTGGGTTCAGCTGTGGGTCCTCGTCCTCCTGTGTTACGATGGGAGTAAGGGACATTAATATTGGTGTAAACTCGAATGAGAACGTAGCCTTCTCCTACAACGAGTTCTACACTAACAGTCTGACGACGACATGCAATAGTACTCTTGTTGTGGCGTCGGGCGCTTTGCCGAACCCGCACTGGAAGAAAGTCGACCAACGACTGAGTTGCGACACTATTTTCCAGCTCGGAGACCTCGACCTTCTCAGGTCGATTGTGCTCCCAGCGGACCCTCTAGGAGGATTTCGGATCATTTACCAGTATCCATCTAGCTATTCTGGAGTGGTCTCACTCTTTTCCAAGACGGTGGACGTTCAAGGAAATCTGGGGAATCGACAGACTGTGGATACTTACGGTCCTTCTAACGATCAGTTCTCCGCAGTATCGGATTCCAGCTATGGTGATCATCTCGTGTACACGGGAAAACCCCGAGGACCATCCGGTTCTCTCGGCAATATTACCTATGGGTATTGTGGTTCCGGATGTTCCTCTTGGGGATCGTACTCTACTGATCTCCTTTCCGGAAACGGACTTAACCCTACGGTGACAATTGACCTCTCTACTGGTTTCATCTACATTTTCGGCTACGAGCTAGGCTCAATCGCAATGAGAAGCAAGGCTCCCGGTCGAACATGGTTCGACGGTAGTCTCATCTTTCCAGTAGATAACCAACCAACCTTAAGGTATCTCGGGTCGACACTTGCCTCCGTCAGCACGAACTTCAATCACATACCGTTGGTCTGGACAGTAGCCAGCGGGTCGCAATATAATGCGATGTTCGCTTCGGTACCTATCGAGACCGTGTGGTCGCCCTATTCTACGCCCACAGATCCCTGGAACGGCAATGGCATCGCTCCCTATGGTCAATACTTCGCCAATTTGGGCGAGTACGTGTCCCCCTTCAACGGTGCCTTAACGGTCACGCAGACAGATCTTTCCACTCCTGGTCGAGGGCTAGACCTGAGCTTGACCAGGGTCTACACTGAGCCCTCCAGCTTTCTCAGCGGAAACCCGTACAACTTTGAAGGACCCTACGGATTCCACGACACAACCTTTCTCAACGGATGGACCGCAGACCCAGGCGTAACGGCAATAACAGACGGCGATATCCTCAGTCTATCGGGCACTACAACTACGACTGGGTACACCCAAATATTTGGACCTGGAGGTCCCACCACGAACGCGTTCCCCTATCTGGTTGTCAAGGCGAAAGGGGCTGGAACTCTGGTGGTTCAAACCGGACACAGTGACGGGAGCACGGGCGACTCGATTACCATGAGCCTCGGAACTAACTACGGTTTGTATGCCATAATCCTGACGCCGGGCAAAGTTACCAGCTCCATCAGTTTCCGAAACCAGTCGGTTCCGGGAACGAACTACATTGACTACGTTGAAATTACACGGCCCAGTATCATCGGAAACGGGTGGCAGTTCAACTATCCCTGGATGAGCAACACTGCGAACCCCCAGTTTATTCACCTCTGGAACGGGGAGGGCTATAGGATCCCTCAGAACTTCTGGAGCGGCAGCAGCGCCACCATAGAGAACCATCAAGGCGAGCATTTCGTCCTTGTTAGAAACAGCACAGGAATCTTCCTCTCCACCAGCACAGGACTGTTCTACCGTTTCGAACCCACCGCCAACGATCTCACCAGGATTCAGGATCAGCTCGGGAACAATATTGCGTTCAGCTACGATTCGACGAACCGGATCTCCAGTATTACTGACACCGTCGGGAGAGTTTTCCAATTCCGCTATAACGCCAGTCTTCCTATGCTGGTTCAGAGCATCAACCAAACATCGACTGGAGTTTCGGTCAGAGGAATCGTGTTCAAGTATGATGACAAGTTCAGTCTAATCTCGGTCACGGATCCAGCAGGAAGGATTACTCGTTATAGCTACAATTCATACGGAGACCCCTCCGCTCGACCATGGCTACTGACAAGGGTAACCTATCCCACAACTTGGTATGACAATTACACGTATACAGCTGCGGCCCTCGGAAGCGCTGCGACCACCTATCGAGTCTCATGGCAGTCTGTGAATGCGACGATCGGCACACCGATACGCCATTTCGGATACTCGTACACTACGGGTCCCGGAGACGCCATTGCAAACTCGACTATAGCTGACTACGACGGAGTCTCCCAAACCCCAGTAGGATACACGACATATTCGTTCTCATACGCGGGAGTAACATGGAACATTTCCGACGCTAGCCATCATTTCGTTAGGGGTCAACAGCAGATATTCGGGATTCACGGGGAGGTTCCCAGAGAAATCGTCCTAGTCAGTCCGACTCAAGGGTACACCAATTACTTCCGGTACGACCTGTGGGGTAATCTCATTTACTCCAGCCGAGTAATCAACCCGTCAGCCAACTGGTATCACCAAAGCTTCAACGCTTACTACAATGACGGACTCCCGCCTGGATTCCGCGCTTTCCAAGAGACCTTCAGCCAGAACCAGGGCAACGCCACGGATAATCCCTGGTTCAGCAACGCGGGAAACTGGAACGTAAAGAACGGAGTCTACAATGGAACATACGTCAACGGTAATCTGAACAACACCTTCTCATGGGCCAACTTCAGCAGCACAGATGTTTCCATTAAAGCCCGCGTCTACCTTGCCCGGCAGATCAACTCGACTGCTACGGCCGGAATCTTCGTTCACTATCCCAGCTCGGGAACCGAGAAATGGTCACTATACCTCGTAACGGGGGTCGGAGTGACCGGGACAGAGATTGTAGACGACGGAGTCGCTGGATCCACAGTCGTAACTTGCTCATTGTCATCTGTTGTAGGATCGTGGTACACCTTCAACCTGACATCCTACGGCTCCTCCCTAACAGGCTGGGTCCAGCAAGATGGACAACCAGCCTGCCCCTCGGTAAACTACAGCTTTCCAAACAGCCCCGTCTCTCGCGGCGCCGGGTTTGGTCTCTCAGCCGGCGGATTCTCAGCCCTCTTCGACAACTTTACCGCCACCACCGTCTCCCCTCTGATCACTACAACCGGATTTTCGAACTCTTTCTTTCCGAGAGGGCCCAGCCTAACAGTTCACGGAACCCTAGCCGGAACAGCAGAGCTTCAAAACGTGACAACCACCGCACCACCCGTCCCAATCGAAACCTACAACAGCTACTATTCCTGGGGAGGACTGAACCAGACCAAACAACTCTATAATTCTCCCCAAGGAACTCAGTGGGTGTCATCCGCAAGGAAATATGACGCTTACGGGAATCCCTTCCAGTTCACTGACTCACGGGGAAACACGACGACATACGGCTACTCGTCAAGGTATCAATACGCTTACCTCACAAGCCAGACCCAGACCCTGATACCTGGAAACGTCCAAATAACAAACTCGTTCAGCTACAACTTCACAACCGGTGCGCAACTTTCTCGAGTGGACGCGAACGGTTTCAACACCACATCAAAGTACGATATCCTCGGCAGAACCACTAGAATAACCTATCCGACAGGCGACTACGCCTCCTACGCTTACAATGACATTGCCAACTACGTAGACATTACAAACGAGAACGGCTGGCACACACGGAACATCTACGATGGACTCGGCCGGCTGACTGTGATTGAGAGATTCTCAGCGAGTCGCCCCTACTCTAACGAGTCATACCAGTACAACTGGATGGATAAGGTGACGGTACAGACTGACGCTCTCCAGCATAGTTACACTTACCAGTACGATCTGCTAGGTAGGCCACTTCGGACAACCGAACCTAACGGAAACTACACAAGGATTGCCTACCAAGATGTCAGTGCAATCGTCTCCTTCTACGATGAAACTGGGCATTCTTCGTTCGAATACTATGATCGTATTGGCAGGCCGATCCGAATCGTACAATGGATACCGGGGGGATCCAGTAATATCATTACCATCTACTATTACGATGAAGTCGGCAATCTCCGACAGATAATCCGATGGTACTCGAACGTGAACCTTCAGATCACCGTTTACAACTATGACAATCTGAACAGATTGACAAAAACCAACTATCCCGACCAGACCTCAGAATCGTATTTTTACGACAATAATGGGAACATTGCTCAGAAGACCGACCGCACCGGTAGCTCAGCGACCATGTCATACGATTCCCTCAACCGGCCCTACTTGATCCAGTTCAACCCAACGCTGTCTGACTTCGATTCTTACACATACGACAACAACGGAAATCTGCTCCTCCTCTACAACCAGAACGCGACTACCACCTACAGCTACGACTCCAGAAACAGAGTCCGGAGCGAAGAATACACATTCATCGTGTCCTCCGTTAATGAGGACCTCTTTGTCAATTATACTTATTCGGGAGAAACACTTTCCAGGATTTTTTACCCGGATAGATCCCAGTTCATCAACTTCACCTACGATGCCCTCGGCCGAGTTACTGGAGTCTTCACGCCTGGAAACTCATGGAACTATGCAACGCTGTACTACTATCCCACGAATCAGGTTAAGAGCGTCACGTACAGGAATAACCTTTACGCGAACTACACCTATGATAGCATGTCTAGGCCATCGATGACAACACTGACAAAACCAGGAACACCGGCAACAACATTGCTTTCCCTTTCATACAATTACACCAAGACCGGAACAGTCGGCTCCGTTAGCGGGCAAGTCAACGGCCTTACGGACAACGAACAGTACACCTACGACAGTCTCCAGAGACTCACCAACGCAACTCTGACAAAAGGCAGCACACAGACGACCCTGTCTTATCAGTACGACAGTATGGGAAACAGGGTCTGGCAGAAACAGAACGGAGCAGTAACCACCTACTCGTACAACAGCGCAAACAACCAGCTGATATCATCCAATAGCGGATCAACCAGCACCTCTTACTCATACGATCGGAATGGTAACCTGCTCGCCAAGAACGTCACCGCGGGTGGAACCTCCCACTGGGTTTACAAATGGGACGCAGCTGGTGATCTGGACCAGGTGTCGAACGACAACGGAGTCCAAGGCACCTATGTTTACGACGGCAACGGCCGACTTGTCGGCTCTGTGGAGGGAGCCGCAATCAGCGCCTACACGTATCAAGGGACTGAGACCCTCTCTCAGAGCATATTCGGGTCTTCGTCAACCGACTACATTTTCGCAGGCGGCATGAGGATAGCTAAAATCGCGAACGGGTCAACCGTCACCTACTACCATGCGGACACGGAAGGGAGCACCAGACTTGTCACAAGCTCAACAGGGAGTGTTCTCTTCGCGGACAACTACCTGCCCTTCGGCGAAGACAACGGAACACCCACCGGGTCGGAAACTTACAAGTTTACGGGCAAGCCTCTAAGCGCAACGACAGGTTTGTACTATGAATACCAACGCTGGTATGATCCGACTATAGGGCGGTTCATCAGCCAGGATCCACTAGCGGGGCATCTATCCGACCCTCAGAGTCTAAACCCGTACATCTACGCTACGGACCAGCCTACAGGTATCACGGATCCCTCGGGAATGGACGGATGCGGGATCTTTTCATCAGTCTGCAGTTTTGTCTCATCGGGAGTTACAACCGCTTGGAATGGGCTCACGACTGTTGGAAGCGACATTTCGAATGGATGGAACAGTCTCAGTCCAGATGAACAACAAGGGCTCATACTTGCGGGCTTCGTCGCGCTAACTTTTGCCACGGGTGGGACCGACCTTTTGGTCATCGGAGGAATCGGTGCCGCTGCAGCAGTAGGTGGTTATCTTGGAGGTACTTATGCGGCAGGAGGAACTCCAACTCTCGCGGGAGCGCTCATGTGGGCAAACGTCGGGTTCGGTGTGACCACCGGTATCGATTCTCTAGCAGAACTTGGAGCTGGGGGCGGATTGAATGTTGCAGAGAGACTAGCTGCAAACCGCGCAGCTGGGCTGGGATACGAAGGACAGATCGCAGATACTCTTGGTCTCGCAAGAAATATCGGCGTTGGAAGAACCGTACTACAAGGCACTAAGACTGCAGGAAGTGCTGTTCCTGACTTCGTTACTGACACATTTATCGGTGAAGCCAAGTTTACCCAGAGTACAGTCTACTCCACCCGACAGATAAGAATCGAAATAGAGGGGGCTGCGCAGGCAGGTAAAGCGTTTAACATATTCGTGCCAGAAGGGACAAGGGTTGCCGACTCAGTATTCGAGTATGGCGTCGAGTTCGGAGTGAAGGTCTTGAAGATTCCGTTTCCCTAAAGGGAGAATGAGCAACATGGAACCATCGTGGGAGTATGTTGTGGTCCTTCACTTTTGGACGTTCCACGATTATGGCAACAACGAAATCGGCCAGAGGTTTTTGAACATGATGCAACTGCATGGCTTCATACCCGAAAAATACGGTGACCAAGATCCTCCAAGGCAGAATTTCAAAGTCTCTTCACCCGCCGGTTTTTTGAAGCTATGGACCAGGCGACCGGGGCAGCTCAACTTACAGAAGCTTGGTAGAATGGGGTTCCAAGCACTTCTTCATATTTCGGGGCCATTACCAAGGCTCGTCACATTTGCTCTTCACGATGAGTACTTCCAAATCTCAGAAAACATTTCTAGGTTTCTCGAATTTTCCGAAGAGCTCTACACTCTACTCAAGCCAGTTTACGGAGAGATTTCGCACAAGAAGGACTGGGATAAGAAGACCGTCGTCATTGAACCCATAAGGATTGGGGACAAAACAGTGAATGCCGAGGTTCATCTTCCTGTCCAGCCAACGAAAGGGTTGCCGGGGGTCTTCTGGGCAAATTATTTCGGACCCACTTTCGTTGATTTCTACACTAAAGCAAAGCTTGCGAGCGCTCCGGGCTACAGTAAAAAGGATCTTCTCGACGATGGCCGCTTGATTCTAACTAGTCGTAGTCCTTTGGATTATGCAAAACCGGAAACAAAGAAGACGGAAGATGATCTCATAGATTTTCTCGGGCCAGACACCATTGTCGATAAGACGTTTCCTGACCGAATTCTCCGATCTCCGTTCCCAACTCTCACAGATGCTGTGAAAGCTGGACCCTCGAAACTCTCATCTCCGACTTCGTCATTATCATCGAACTTGCAGAATTGTCCAGAGTGCGGAGAGACCAAGACTGAAGAAGTCTCACGCGACTCCGTGAATAGCCTGATAGGGTTCAGGTGTTTAACGTGTGGCGCGAGATGGATGGTACATACCTCCTTGCTGTGACATAATGCCATTCTGCTACGGACCGTAAGAGCCGTAGAGCTTCGAGAAAACAATCGGTCCGACGAGAACTGGAACTTGTATTCAAGGCATTCAAGAATCTATCGTTTCCGCCGTCAGGAAGAAGCGAGGAGATTGAAGAGCGGACGCTCTTTTCATCCCTCACGACGCCGATGCTGCATCGGCATTTCCCGAATTGTCAGTGGTCGAGAGACTACTCAAGCGGAATCCTAATGATCCTCTAGCATTGAGCGTGGAGAGATGAGGCTCCGAGCTACGCGAAAGTCTTGGTCTGAAAGAGAGAATATTCGGTTCTTCAACAGCTTGAGCCGAACGGTGCCACACCCCACTCAGAAGTGAATACCCTAGAACACATACTGCGGGCTCCTACGTTGCGATGACCGAAAAGGACCCGAAACTAGAAAGTGATCGCAACAACCTGAAAATATGAATATTCAACGATGGTTCGATATCCATACTTCAACTACAATCGTCATTCGTTCTGACCCGCCTCAGAGAAGTGCCTGAGCCTGTCGACCTCGTCTTCCAGAATCGACACTTTCGCTTCTAGAACCAGCTGTTAGTCAAGCCGTACTTCGAGAACTGCAAATCTCCTGCTGTAGTCCTCGTTATTTGTAATAGGCTGGATTGGTTCGTCAAGGTGATTCTGATAAACGGGTAGGCTCGTCGATAGACATCGCGAAGTTGTTCAAGATCTCTGTCGGTGTAATGTTTCGCGCGGGTCCCAGCGAGATGGCCTTCGATGATCATTTTCTTTTCATGGTCGATGTTCGCATCATCCAAACTATTCTCGAAGTAGTTTCTGAATCCGTGGCAAGGCTGAATCTGGGGGTCCAACCCGATCATTCTCTTAGCTTGAAAAATAGCTACTCGGACGCTGTAGTAGCTTCTCGGGATTAGTCTAGCCGCCACCAATGAGTTCGTCTGCCAGAACCGCAGAGACCTGTAGGTCAAATGTCGGTTCTAGGCTCGGCTTTGATGAAGGTGTTTGGAAATTAGTTTTCTTTTTCATTGTTAACTATTCTAGACCCCGCCGGGGGTATCGTTTTCTCGCGATACGCCGCGTAAGATCTTGCCGTCTATGGTGGACCGGGAGGGACTTGAACCCGCCGCCTTCCAGATGCTTGCCTTCCATGTTTACGGGCAAACCTCTCAGTCAAACGACCGCCTCGTAGCGTTATCTTCTGAATGTTCGGTGAAATCGTGCGGGCTTTGTACATCTGATCATAGCCGCTTATCCCCCCACCAGACGTGATGAATGGCCACAAATTTCTACTCGGTGCCCGGTTAGACTGCTTGGAACGTTGTGGCGACTGCTCGGGCTGTCCAAATAAGAAAATTTACGGAGTGAGGGACTATGATTTTGAATTGAATTGCGATGATCGAAAAATTGTGATAGTCAATTCTTTTGAAGAGCGAACCAGTTAAGGCTCCAGCTACTGCTTCGATTGCGCCGCCGGCCGATCTTGCGAGAAATACGACAAGTGTTCAGACTCCGGGACGATGCAGCTCAGGTAACACCGCCAGAACCAACATGAATTTCCAAAAAAAGAAGGAGGGGGGAAGTCAGTTCGGGCACGATGAGGCGGCGCAGTCGGTGGCTTCAGCGAAAAGTGTAGTCGAGTTGTTTGTTGGCAGATAGGTCACGGTCAGCTGGAAGTCTGTAACGATAGAGTAGACGGTGTTGCTGTAGGTTGTGCTTGTGTAGGGACATGAGCCGTTGATGTTCGTGAGATGATCATAGACTAGATGTCCTAGCCTGTCGTATGCGTAATATTCGTAGTAGCCGCTTCCAAAGCTCCAGTCCGTTGATGGGCTACTGGTAGTGCATTGCGCTTTGTGAGTTTCAGTTGTGAAGTTCGGCGAGCCTGCTCCGCACGCGACCGCTGTTACTTCCGCGTATTTTCCTGCTGCCGGTTGGAATGTTTGGCTGTTGTAGGTATTTCCCGTGCCGCAGAGATGCGCATGGACGCTTATGGCCGCCCCGGGTAGCGCGAAGAGCATGGCCGCTACTGAAAGAAAGCAGACGACAGCTGTTCGAGTCTTCAAGGGTTTTCCATCAAACCCTCGGTATTGCGAATATTAGTCCCCATGAAACTGGACCATAGAAGACTGTTCCATACGTGTCTACTGCCAAGCGTGCAGCCGTAACCAATTTTGTTTTGTAGTGCCCAAAAAACGCATACTTTTTTGTGGAGAATTTGTCCAAACAGCTTATAGTATAAAGCTAGAGGATTGCACTCCGCTTTTGAGGCGGTCGAAGGACGAGATTCTTTTTGGAATATTGAAGTCGTGCGCAGCGGACAAATTGACGATCAACGAACTGCTGCGAGTGCAGAACCTATCCTACAAGCTTCTCAAATCTGCTCTCGAACAGCTCGCGAATTCTGGACTCGTTGTCGTCCAAAAGGCTGACGAGCGCACATTAGTCAACACCACTCAAGAAGGGTTGGATGCACTCGCTCACTATCGTACAGCTGCGTCGATGATCAAAACAAACCGTGACCCGAACAAACAGCAATCCCCTTTCAAACCCTAGAGACTTCACCGGATAACGTTAAACGGCATCGATCCAAGCTACGTTATGCGGGTTCTCCGTCTTCCCTCGCCCTTCAAATTCATGCTTAGGAACGCCTGCGGCGGGAGGAATGATAGCGAGGGTCACCGAAACCGTGTCTATGTGCTAGGCAGTACCGGATAACAACAAACCCTGTTGGTAGCGTCGTCTTTCATGCAATGTGACCTGCCCGGCCAAGAAGCGGCCACTGGACCCCCCCAGACAATACGCTCCACAAAGCAAAGACAGGAATCCAGACCAGGAACGTATGGAAGAAATTATAGAGTCTAGGTCCCAACGAGGCCATTCTTTGGCTCCGCGAATAGCAAGGCCGATAGGGATGAAAGACGCTAGTCGGGAAATATGATCCAGAAAACCGTAGTTAACAGGTTCAGATCCTTGACAACGGACAGTCGCCAGTAGAACAGAATGACGAGTAGAATGATCGTGATGAGTAGCATTTCAAGACGGTAGGCAGTTGAATTGAGCCGGAGGAATGCGGGACCGGTTCGCGGAGGTTTAGCGTCTTCAGAAGACTCCTGATGGGAGGGTTTAGGGAGAGAATGTTCAGATAGCTCCTCGACCATACTAGGTGTAGGGAGCACTGGACTCATGGCGCAGAGACCCGAGCAAGCGAGTATTTCAAAAGCCCTAGGAGTAGCCACGTTTGCCGCCGGGTGTTTCTGGTGTACCGAAGCTGTCTTCGACCAGTTGAAGGGCGTTGTAAAGGTAACATCAGGATATTCAGGTGGAAACGTTCTCGATCCTTCCTACGAGCAAGTGTGCACTGGAGCCACGGGACACGCCGAATCGATCGAGATAGCATTCGACCCTAGTATCATATCCTTCAAGGATCTTCTACAGATATTCTTCACAACCCACGACCCAACAACCTACAACCGCCAGGGAGGCGACGTAGGAACCCAGTATCGCTCAGCAATATTCTACCACAACCCAGAGCAGGAGAAGATTGCACGTCAAGTGATTCAAGAGTTCAACGACTCGAAAGTTTGGAAGAAGCCCATTGTCACCGAGGTTGTACCTTATCGCGAGTTCTACAAGGCGGAGGATTATCATCAGGACTATTACGCAAAGAACTCCCGGCAACCCTACTGTCGTGTAGTGATCGAGCCGAAGATTGCCAAATTGCGAGAACATTACCGCGAGAGACTGAAGCAATAATCGACTGTCTCGGAAACTTGCGCTATTCGAGTCCAATGCGAACTTACTACTCGTGCTGGATTCAGTCTGCAAGCGCAACATGTTTGATATTGCGAACCTAGGAGGAGTGGTCCAGCATCATGTCTGAGACGCTAGAAAAACAGCAACGTTGGAAAGAACAGAAAGAGGAGGCTGACCGTCAACGAATGGGCGGTGCCTAC
>Ga0210404_10001132_pt1 | contig 11817 bp, 8 predicted proteins | sample IncBWH28MmetaG_FD_155455 | JGI IMG/M metagenome (GOLD analysis project Ga0210404, IMG submission 155455) | Forest soil microbial communities from Barre Woods Harvard Forest LTER site, Petersham, Massachusetts, United States - Inc-BW-H-28-M | ecosystem: Environmental > Terrestrial > Soil >... | reverse complement strand
CCGAACAATTCTCATCGATGAATATGATACATTGAAAGAGCTCCAGCGATATTGCATGGAATTCAGGCCCGAGTCAGTATACTACGACAGGAACGTGTACAAGGACTGGGACCAAGCTAGAGGCGGCTCAGCCAAGACAGAAGAACTAGGCAAGTCGTTCGGCCAGCAAATAGCTTTGGACATTGATCCCGAGAATTTCGAGTGTCCTATCCACGGCACTCTCGAAGACAAGATGAATAGGCGGCAAGGATTGTCCTTTTGCAGGTTAGAGCTTCAGATGGCCCGAGGGCAGACTCTTAACTTAATGGACGAGTTGTCGGATACTTTCTCAGAACTCCGGGCAGTCTACTCCGGCAGAGGTTTCCACGTCCACGTTCTGGACGATGATACACTCTTCTGGACACAGAAGCAACGGATCACCTTGGTCAGATCTCTTACTCGTAAAGGGTACCTAATGGACGAGTGGGTCGCAGGTGGAGGCATGAGACTGATCAGACTGCCACACTCCCTCAACGGGCTAGTCAGTCGCGTAGCCAGACCATTAGATATGGAGACAATGCATTTTTCTGATCTTGTGACTGACCCTTATTGTCTTCCGGGCTTCGCCCGGAACTAGATTGTCTACCGCTTTCTTGGTTTACGTGTTGACTTTTTCGGTTTCTTTGGAGATTTCTTTGCCTTCTTCTTCGCTACACTCTTTGCCTTAGTCTCTTTTCCAGCGTAGTAATAGTAGGCTTTGCGTTTCTTCGCCGCAGTGCTCACGGGTTTCGCAGGCATGTGTCACAACGTGCGGCTAGCTGTCTTAACATTTTCTGAACACGATCGGGCACTCTAAGTGCCTTCAAGCGTGGAAGTTATCCGTTTGTGAGTTCCGTCGATGCTGTCAACCCCCGTGTTGAGAAGTAGACATTTGACGTGGAACTTGGATATCATGCGCCGAAAGAACTGTTCCTGTCGAGAATGGTCCAACAGCAGGAGATACGGGTTGTACCAAGGCTCACCAGCGAGTTTCCCCCACATCTCTTTCGGGCCTGCGCCAGGGCGTACCATGTACTCTCCTTTTCTGAGGATCTTGACTGCCTCGTCGGCGTCCAAGTGCACTTCAGGTGGGCTCTTGTCATCTCTCCGCAAGAGAACCAGTAATTTTATTCTTGCCTGGTCAGTGACCTTTCGAGGTCCAAACACTTTTTCTCGAGGAACCAGTGCTCTACTGTTACCGAAAGCATAGTAGCACCAATTCAATCCCTCATCGAACACGCACTTGCCACTGGTTAGCTTGCAACCCGTAACGCCTTGCGTGAACTCGCAGTTTTCTTTCTTGGTCGTTACGTTTTCGCACTTGCTCTCATCGAAAATCTTCCGAAGCCATGGTTTGCTCATCTGTGTCTCTGTCCTCATGTAGAGACTCTTCTCAGGCTGTCTGCCAACCAGATGTCCAAGTTGCTCTCCTTCGCTATGGTCGATATAGACCCAGTCGTCTCCCACGATTCTCCCTCCGGGAAGCTCCATCAGTTTGAAGGCCTGTGTGGTTTTGCCCGTTCCCGTTGGAGCGACGATGATGACTCCCTTGCCCGAAACGTCCACGCAAGCCCCATGTATAGAGTGGGTATTCCTCTTTTCCTCCATGATTGCTGCGGCCATGCCCAGAGCCCAACTTTTGCATTGTCCGTAGTATTCTGTGTTGAAGAATACTGACTCGTGAGTCTCCGGGCAGTAGTAGGCGGCCGGTTCATGGCCCTCAACTCCATAGGCCGAGTACATCTTAGCGTCTGGGTGGGAAGAGTCAGGCGCTTCCTTCCAGTTTAGCTTCCAAAAATCATACTGGTGCTTACTGTTGCCGTGGAACTCGACCGTGACGCCGTTTAGATCGGCCTTTGAACGTACACCTCGTGCGTTTAGGAGTTTTTTCTCAGCAACGGCCTTGAGTTTTTCAAACTTCTCTTTTGGTACGTTTTTGTCGCTCTTGACTCGCGCGGTGGACGCTGTGACGTAGTTGTCCAGTTTCACGTCTTGTGGCTCCGAGTCGACAGAGCAGCAATGGCCTCGAATATGACCTTTACACCGACGGCCGCTGTCTGGCCAGTGTCCAGCGGTGGAGATACCTCGACGAGATCGAACCCGATAATGTTCTTGTCCATTGCAGCATCAACGAGTGTCAAAAGCTCGTCAGTCGAAAGTCCATCGGGTTCAGGATTCCCGACGCCTGGAGCAAACGCCGGATCGAGCACATCAATATCCACTGTCACGTAGCTGTGCGTGAACCCAGACAAGAATCCTCGAATTCTTTGTGCTGTCTTTGAAATCCCTGCGTTCCTCAAGTCTTGTGGAGTAATCATGGTTACCCCGGATTTTCTTGTGAATTCTAGCTCAGGCTTAGAGAAGGCGCGGATTCCGATTTCCATGATGTGGTCCGAGCCAAGTCGCTCGGATATTCTACGCATGAACGTAGCGTGAGAGAGTTTTTCTCCCAGGAACTCATCTCGCAGATCGAGATGCGCATCAAAGCTCACCAGGCCAGTATCCTCTGGTAGCGCATCGGCCGCTGCCTTGGTTACGGAGTGCTCTCCTCCTACCATTATCGGAATCTTCTTTGCGTCTAACAGCTCAGAGCAGACAGACCTGACTCTATCGAGAGTCTCGGTGAGATCCTGAACGATATCAACATCTCCCCAATCGTGTACCGCGACCTTCTCGAGATCCACGCTAGATCTGACACTGTAGAGCTCCATGTTGGCAGAAACGTCTCGGAGCGATCCGGGAGCAAATCTTGAGCCGGACTTGTAGGTGCTAGTCTTGTCATAGGGTACTCCGAAGAAAACGAAGTGAGAATTGTCATAGGTCGACGAATTTCCAGTGAATGGTACCCTAGGTGACAGGTATAATTTTGCTCGGCTCAAGTCTATTCGATACCGATGAAGGCAGCCATTGTAAAGCTTATTGGGTAAGGTGCAGAGCCGACCGTCCGAACAACGCGATGCCTAAGCAGGAAGCGAGGCAAGAGTCGAAAGACGAGACGGTTTCCGTCGGAGTCGTACGTCCGGTTGGACTTTCCTTCTCGTCATTCTTCTATGCGGCTTCTGGCCTATACTATCTCATCTATCCGTTCGTGGTGCAAGATACGTCGTTATACCAGTTGTACATCATCGGCGCGCTATCGATAGTCGGCTCGATTGGAATCATGAAGGTGAAGAGATGGGGTCTCTGGCTCGGGCTGGCCCTCTTTCCGCTTCAGATAGTCGCCCCTGCATTCGCTCTAATGGCCGCTCTACAATATCCAGGAGTAGCCTCGAGCAGCAGCGCGCTAGCATACATCATATCACTTGCAATTCTAATGTTCTTCGCGTCATTGACCTTCCTCCTCGTCCTTGACAAGAGAAGGACCTTCAGGTAGCGGATGGAGCTTCTCTCGCCATTCGCGAGGGAATCGCAAATCGCTTGGGCAACCTCGTTGCGTCTTTGGTTTTTGTTGCATAGCAACGCGGACATGAGACCAGCGGCCTTCGTCCTCTGGCCCTCGCCTGGATCATTTGAAAGCCGCATGCATTGCAATTGCGGGATAGAATAGTGAGATTGCCAAATTGAGGCAATGGAAGCGTGAAATCGCATCCAGTCTGCCACTTTCCGTTGCAACCAATGAATCTCTTCCCTGTCCCGCGACTCCGGACCACCGTCAGCTTCAGTCCGCATTTCGGACAGGGAATGTCAAAGGTAACGTCAGCTACTCGTTGTGCCACAATGACCTCGGAGAGCTGAGAACCGACTTCTTCCTCCCTTTCCGTCAACGAGAACATAATCGATCGAAGATAGTCTATCGCCTCGACCAATACGAGTCGTCTAGTCGATATTCCATCCTGGATGTTTTGCATCAAGATCTCGAGGTTCGCTGTGAAGGAGGAATCAATAATCAGGGGGCAGTATTCTGAAAGGATCTCGGTCACCTTGTCGGCAAGTTCGCTCGCCTTCATCCTCTCGTCCCTAACATACCCTCGCGTGTATAGAATGTCAATGATGCCGGCTCTAGTAGCCTTTGTCCCAATGTTCGTCTCTTCCATTTTCTTTAGTAGACTGCTTGGGTTGTAACGGTGAGGTGGTTGGGTGAACTTCTCGACAGGTTCTATGTCCTGAACCTTTGCTTTGTCGCCGATTTTCAGGTCAGGCAAAGATCGTGAATCATCAAATACGTACGGTCGATAGAATTCAATCCAACCCAGTTTGACGATTCGCGAACCTGAGAGAAAGAATCTGTAGTCATCGTGAGTGAGAATTATTCTCGAACTCGTTTTGAGACTGGAGTCTGCGAAGGTCGCCATGAATCGTCGCAAAATGAGATCGTATAACTTGGCCTCTCCGCCGAAGAGGGACTTCTTAGCAGATTCGCCTGTAGGGAAAATTGCGGGATGAGCGGGATCATCCTTGGGACCGTTGTTCGGACGAAGATCGCCTCGAGCCATCAGCTTGGCAACCAAAGATCGATATTCGACACGGGACCCGATTCCCTGCAAGATTTCAGCGTATCCAATGTCAGGGGGAAGCTTCTGACTAGATGTCCTCGGGTAGGAGATCAACGCGTCGAGGTACAATCTCTCAGCCAAGGCAAGAGTCTTGGACGGGGAGAAGCCGAAGTGTCGATAGGCCTCTGATTGAAGGGTGGACAAGTCAAATGGGTAGGGGGGAAGTTGCTGAATCTCCCAAGACTCTACGTTCTTGAGCTCAAGAAGCGCTTCTCGACACTCATCACAGACTTTCTTGGCGGCTGATTGTGAAACGACTTTGTCCTTTTCGTATTCGATAGCAAAGGTCTTGCCATCGTGAGTGATCGTGGCTTCTATCGTCCAGAAGGGAACTGGGACGAAACAGGACATCTCTTTCTCCCTTATGATAACAAAGCTCAAGGTAGGTCCTTGTACTCTTCCAGTACTAAGTGTGGCGTAGCCTTTTCCCTGTCTTAGGGCGGACTCCGTTAGCAATCGTGATAGATTGATCCCGTAGAGCCAGTCTAGTTCATGCCGGCACTTTCCGGCGTCTACTAGGGAAAGTTCTGGCTTTGGGTCCAGCTTTTGAAAGGCGAATCGAAGCTCTCGCTCTGTCATGGTACTAAATTTCATTCGAAGTGCTTTGATGGCGACGCCGTCACATGCGTATTGCAGGATTGTGTGACCGATTACGGACCCTTCAAGGTCGTAATCACAGGCATTAATGTAACGATCTATGTTTGCCCCAAGAGACCTGATGACATTTACCCATCGAGCTAACCTCGCTGAAGTCTTGTCGACCATATGTTTTGGCGTCCAGTGATAGTCCCAGACAGGATAGGAACGCCTGCTTGATCGCCCTTTGGAGTCGACGCCATACAGATGGCCGAGGGCTGAGCAGACTATGAGCGGCCCCGTCTTTGTATGGCACTCGAAGTACGGAACACCTTGAGATTCTAATTTTCGAGGGAGATTCTCGTCATCTAGAGCTCGAGCGACGCGTTGAGCTGCGTCTGGCTTCTCGCAAACGATGAGCGTCCTGATTTACTTCCACCTCTCAGGATGACGAGACAGGAACTGAGCCATTTCTTTAGCGTGGTCACCGGTTTCAGGTAATGCGAGCAGACGCTTGAGAAAAGACTCGGTTGTTAGGCTCCCGTATGCGGCGTACCAGAGCGCGTATGCATCTCTGACTTTGGCATAGGCCTCCAAGTGATTGTTGCAAAAGTTCGTAGTGGCATCTACAATTTTCATTCCACAGACAGCACATGGGTTCAGATTCTGCTCCTCAGTTCTCACTGCAAGGTCACTGCAAGGTCAGACCAAAGTCGGCAACGTCTACCTATAGATGTGAGTCCACATCAAATGTGATAACAATCGCGTCTAAAGCAAAGCGTTTTAACTGTATTACAGTAAAATGGTCTCTGGAAGTTCAACCATTGGCAGATAAGAGAGCCGTATTGCTAATCGTCGACGGAATGGCTGACAGGCCACTGATCGATCATGATTACAAGACGCCTTTAGAATTCGCTAACACTCCAAACATGGACAGGCTAGCAAAGGGGGGCTTAGTCGGTCAACTTGACCCTATATCTCCCGGTATACGCGCAGGAAGCGACGTTGCAAACCTAGCCTTGCTCGGATATGACCCTGCCAAGTATTATACCGGTAGAGGGGCCTTAGAGGCTCTAGGTGCCGGAATCGAGCTCCGCCCCGGCGACGTGGCCTTTCGGTGCAACTTTGCCACTGTTGACGATGACTTCCGCGTCGAAGACAGACGCGCCGGACGAATCAGAAAAGGAACCTCAAAACTTGCCAAGGTGGTTGATGCGATCAAAATCGATGGCGTGCCAGGGATAAAGACGATCTTCAAGGCCACAGTCGATCATAGAGCCGTCCTTGTGTTACGGGGAGAAAAGCTGTCGAGAATGGTTTCTGATGTTGATCCAAAGGAAGAAGGCGCGAAGATCGCGATCTCGCGAGCACTCGATGGTAGCGAGGAAGCGAAACGAACATCCGCTGCAATTAATGAATTCGTGAAAAGATCACATGAAGCGCTGCGAGAACATCCCTTGAATCAAGAACGGGCGAACGACGGCGAAAGAGTCGCAAACATCGTTCTGACGAGGGGGGCGGGGACAATTCCTAATCTTCCGAGCTTCAAGTCCATGTTCGACCTTCGAGGATGCTGCATCTCCGGAACGCCAATGGTCCAAGGAATAGCCATGGCCGCCGGAATGGAGGTCATTGACGTCAAGGGCGCAACTGGCGGAATCAAGACCGACTACGAAGCGAAGGCCAAAGCAGTCATTGAAGGAAGCAAAGACAAGAACTTCGTTCTCGTCCACGTAAAAGCGCCCGACATCGCCGGCCACGATGGCGATTTCAAGGGCAAAGTCAAAACTCTGGAAGAGGTGGATGGGCTTGTAGGCCACATCATTGATGAAGTCGATATTGGGCTCAACTATGTTGCCTTAACAGCCGACCACGCTACCCCAGTAGGCTACGGAGCACACACCGGCGACCCAGTCCCGGTAATCATCGGCGGTCCAGACGTTCCTGCAAGTCGAGTACTCAAGCTCAGCGAGGCCTCTGCCGCAAGGGGAAACCTCGGAAGGATACGAGGACTAGATCTCATGCCGATAATTACGGACCTCGTTGGACGAAGCCGACTCTACGGCTCGTAGACAATCGGCAACTAGGCTCTCACCTCTCAGCTCTTGTCAGGAAAGATGTCATAGGCGATTGCCTGATGGACGAAATCGCCCGTTAGTCGCCCTGATCACGATTCTGGGACTACCGCAAGATTTCGGCTAGGGATTGTTCCGGATTAACTGAAATACTCACGATTTTTCCCTTCCGATCAAAACCCAGACCATTCTCTGATCAGCCTCTTTCGCCCATTATCACCGCAAGACAGGGGGTTATTTTTGGAAAAAGGGAGTACGTGTCAACGCTCTCGGACTGCGTGAGCGCATGATCCGGACTGGCCACCGAAATTAAGCTGACCTGGCCGAGTGTCTTCCGCCTTGATCTATGACAAAGCTCGTTTAGCTTGGCCTCAATTCTGTAAATCAGATCAAAACCTCTGGATTTCGGCAGTAGGCGATTCCCACATGCATTCGGCGTCTAAAACACGTCTATGCTTGAGCGGTACGTTCGAGCCTGGCAATGAAATACCCTGCAGTCTTGTCTCTGTGAGGATAGAACCGTCGACAATTACTTTGGCCGCGTAACCCCGGTGAGCCGTATTCTTTCAGAACTGGACGAGTCTCGAAGTTGGGATGCCCAGAGAGAAACCTTGACAGCACAAGTTCATTCTCTTCCAGTGTGAGGCTACAAGTGCAGTACAATAGCCGGCCTCCTAGACGAGTGTACTTGGAAGCTTCTTCGAGCATTCGAGATTGTAGCAGTGAGAACTTCTGAACAAGTTTGGGAGAAAGGTGCCATTTCATACGGGGGTTTCTGTCGAGAATTCCCGTTCCTGTGCAGGGAGGGTCAACAATCACGAGGTCAAATTCCGCGTTTAGTCCAAGACTTGAGGCATTTCCGATCAGAGGGGAAGCTATTCCTACACCGAGTCTTTCCGTCTCCACTCGCCACGACGCCATTCTATTTTGAGAATAATCGACTGAGATTATTCTTCCGCGATTCTTCATCAACTGAGCTAGGGTTGATGTCTTCCCGCCGGGAGCAGCGCATAGATCCAAGACACTTTCCATGGGAGCTGGGTCCGCAGCCTTGACGGCTAGGTAAGAGGCTAGATCTTGGATCTGGAAAAGCCCTCTCTCGAAATACTCTGCGAAGGCAGACGGCGACCCCTCCAGGCGATGAATGCCGGTCTCAACTTCGACGAGTACGCTTGAGTGCTTTCTCAGTTCAAGTGGAAGGCTGTTTCGCCCACAATTCCTCAGCGGATTAACGCGTATGTATCGAGGTCGAGAAGGTGGCGATAGGATCTTTAGCCCGGTCTCTCTCCCGAATTGGTAGAAGCAGTATGACACCCACCACGGCGGGTTGTGCGTCCGTAAACCAACACGCTCCGCTTCACTCAGGGAGTTGGGAACGTTGGGAACGCCTTGAGCCACTAAGATACCCAGCAGCTGCTCAAGATCTGAACGCTCCAGGTCTAATGATGCTCTTCTAAGCGCTCGAACAACCTTGGATCTTGAGTCTACATCGTCAACGAGCATGAGTTCAGCGGCAAGACGGAAGAAGGCAAGCTTTTCTTTTCCAAATTTGGCATTTGGAAATATCGACTGAATCAATCTATCCAACAAGTCAAGTCTCGAAACTACATCAATAACCAGTAGAAGAGCGGAGGATTTCTCGTGTCGGAGTTGAGGATCAGCAGATGCGACTCGCGAGACAGCAGATCTCTCACTCTTCCCCTGTGACACGAGGAACAAAGCTTCGCGGGCAAGTCGCAGCCTATCTACTAGTCTCGAGTCAGGCATTTTCTTGTCTCCTAACGGGGAACCTTTTTACCAATAAGCACTTCCGGTTTTGGACCCGCATATGATGTCCAGCCTTGACCACTATCTAACAAAGCCTGAGCCCGAGACTCCGAAACCCAAGGCTCCGACGAAGGTGCAACTCGCATTCAAACCTGGCGCACCAAAGGAGATGGCTCAGTCATATTTTGTAGGCGCTGGATATGACGGCGAGAAAAGAGCAGTCTTCCTCAAACTCTACGATCCGGAAACTGAGAAGATACAATTCTGGTATGATAATACAGGTCACACCCCTTATTGTCTGTCGAAGGATACGCCCGAAAATCTCAGAAAGAACAAGGAATTGATGAGTCACCCCGGGCTGCTAGGCCTCGAGCCCTCGAGAAGATTCGACGCCCTAGAAGGGAACGATATCCCTGTAACTATTGTGTTAGCGCGAGATCCTCTTTCCATTGGGGGACGACCCAGCGGGTGTATCAGAGACATAATTACCGCTTGGGAGGCCGATATCCGATACGTCGAGAACTACATCTACGATAGGCACCTTGAGCCCGGAATGTCCTACACCATCAATCAAGGCGACCTCAAACCAGGAACGTCATCCCAAGTCCCAGCAGTCAAAGCGGCAATCGAAGAAAAAGACGAGGAATACAGAAAATTGATGGAACGATGGCTGCGCCTCCTAGAATACCCCGTCCCAAACTATCGACGCCTCGCTCTAGACATCGAGGTCTACTCGCCAATCGAGACGAGAGTTCCAGACCCGACGGCAGCAGAGTACAAGGTAATATGCGCCAGCCTCTGCGGATCAGACGGTTCGAAGAGAGTTCTGCTTCTCAAACAGACCGGCACAGAAGGCGTCGAACTTCCCGGCATCGAAGTCGAAGTGTACGATTCCGAACCGGAACTCGTTTCAGCCATATTCACTGCTCTGAATGACTATCCGTTTGTCCTAACATTCAACGGAGACGACTTCGACCTCCGATACCTGTTCCACCGAGCGCTAAACCACCTCGGATTCTACCGGGACCAGATACCTATAGAACTTGGAAGAGAATCTGCAACTGTAAAATACGGTGTGCACTTGGATCTTTACAAGTTTTTCTTCAACCGATCCATCCAGGTCTACGCCTTCAGCAATCGATACAGAGAGGTAACGCTAGACGCTGTTTCTGAGGCTCTTCTCGAAACCGGTAAGCTCGAGATTTCGGCTTCAGTCTCTAGATTGAGCCCGACAGAACTCGCGGCGTACTGCTACCAAGACGCCGAGCTCGTGATGAATCTAACAACATTCGACGGAGAAGTTGTCATGAAACTGATCACTGCACTCTCTCGAATAAGCTTCCTTCCCATGGAAGACATGGCCCGCCAAGGTGTCTCAGGCTGGATCAGAAGCATGCTCTTCCGCGAACATCGAGCGAGAGGATTCATCATCCCACGCTCTGAAGAGATCACCGCCAAGAAAGGATCAACCAGCACGACGGCAGTCATCAAGGGCAAGAAGTACAAAGGTGGAATGGTCGTTGATCCCGTTCCAGGTGTCCACTTTGGCGTCGCCGTTCTTGACTTCGCCTCACTATACCCGTCAATTATCAAGACCTGGAACCTAGGCTACGAGACAATTCTGTGCGGACACACTAACTGCCGAACGAACAAGATCCCAGACACAGACCACTGGGTCTGTCGACACCGAAAGGCTATGGAAAGTCAACTAGTAGGATCTCTTCGAGATCTCAGAATACACTGGTACAAACCCAGAGCCAAAGACCGGGAACTCACCCCCGAGAGGCTAACTTGGTACCAAGTAGTCCAAAACGCCCTCAAAGTAGTATTGAATGCCAGCTACGGCGTCTTCGGCTCAGACAGGTTCTCACTCTACTGTCCCCCGCTTGCAGAGTCAACAGCCGCCGTCGGAAGATACGCGATAACAAACACGATTCAAGAAGCAAAACGACTAGGAATCGAGGTATTCTACGGCGACACTGACTCTCTTTTCCTCGGCACGCCCGCAAGAGAGAAACTAGACGAACTAATCCGTTGGTCCAAGAAGGAGCTTGGCATGGAGCTGGAAGTCGACAAGAACTACCGATATGTTGCTTTGAGCCTTAGAAAGAAAAACTATCTTGGAGTTCACCTCGACAACAAAGTCGACATCAAAGGACTCACCGGCAAGAAGAGGCACATTCCCGAATTCCTCAAGAACACTTTCAACCAGCTAGTCGAGATTCTGGGTCAGGTAAAAACACCCGTCGACTTCGACGTTGCGAGGGTCAAGATCAAAGATCTTGTACAAGATTCGTACAGCAAACTGCGAAACAGGAAATATTCGCTCGATGATTTGGCGTTTAACATGATGATTGGGAAATCCGTCTCAGCCTACACGAAAACTACCCCACAGCACGTCAAGGCAGCCCAGCAGCTGAGCAACAAGGGAGGTGACGTCAGAGCAGGCGATCTGGTCAGTTTTGTCAAGGTCACGACTGGGAGCGGGGTGAAACCGGTCCAACTAGCCAGCATTCATGAGATTGACGTGGAGAAATATAATGAATACATACGCTCAACCTTCGAACAGGTTCTTGACGCAGTAGGCCTTGATTATGAGGAACTCACGGGCGCCAAGAAGCTGACTTCGTTCTTTTCCGGAGCCTAGCATCGTTTTTGCTCACGATAATTCCGGTGAAAGGAATTCCCGATGTTGAGTCGGGCGATAATCTAGGCGAGATAATAGTTTCCCGGCTAAAGGAACAAGGAGAAGAATTTCAAGAAGGTGACATCGTAGTAGTCTCTCAAAAAATCGTATCAAAAGCAGAAGGCCGAATCGTGAATCTATCCAAGGTTACGCCCTCATCTTTCGCATCATTTGTAGGAAAGGAAGCTGGAAAGGATCCGCC
>Ga0210404_10001130_pt1 | contig 11821 bp, 18 predicted proteins | sample IncBWH28MmetaG_FD_155455 | JGI IMG/M metagenome (GOLD analysis project Ga0210404, IMG submission 155455) | Forest soil microbial communities from Barre Woods Harvard Forest LTER site, Petersham, Massachusetts, United States - Inc-BW-H-28-M | ecosystem: Environmental > Terrestrial > Soil >... | reverse complement strand
AAGCGAAAGACCCGAATATAAAAAAATTACTCGATGAAGTGGATTCCGACGGAAAAACGCCGAATATGGGATTCGGAATTCTAAAGCCTTCCGCGTGGGGAAAAGTCAAGGCGGCGAAATTGGTAGTGCTTAGAAAAATGAAGGAAGGGGAGAAAGCGTCGGCGGAGAACCAGCGGGATCCGGACGATGAGTATAAATGGCAATTCATACGCGCTTATACGGATTACCATTGCCAAAAGGAGAGGGCGGCAGCCGAGAGGGCGCAAGAGTTGGCCAATGCGGCGGAAGAAGAAGTCGAAGAGGAAGCCCTGAAGATTTGGGAAAAGAATAAAGCCGCGATCATTGCGGAGTACAAAAAGAAAGAGGGGAAAAAATAATGAAGAAAACCAAAGAGGAAAAGCCCGCGTTCAAAATGAATCTGGAAGTCATTTTGACCGAGGCGGAATTAAAGGGATGCGCGAAGGCGCTCGCGGAGGCGTTGAACGGTCAAGCGCGGATCGAAGCGGAACTGGCCGCCTTCAAAGCGCAGAAGAAATCCGAGCAGACGTTATTGGATAGCGCGATCCAACGGAATACGCTTCTACTGAACACGGGAAAGGAATTTCGCATGATCGAATGCGAATGGGATTATCTCTGGAAAGAGGGCATCAAAAAGGGCCATCGGAAAGATACCGGAGAGCTGGTGTCAAAGGACACGATTACGGAAGAGGAGCGGCAATTGGATTTTGCCCCTAAAGAGGGAAAGAAAAAGGAGATCATCCCATGATCGGTTTATCGCAAAGTACGTTGGGGAATTTTTCGGAGTGTGCGCGCTGCTTCTGGCTCGCGAAGGTAAAAAAGGTCGAAAGACCTCGCGGGATCTTTCCTTCCTTGCCCAAGGGAATGGATCGCGTGATGAAAGAGGCGACGGAGCGCGAATTAGCGGCGGGGATGCCCATTCATTATTTGGAAGGGATCCCGGATCAGCCGCATCCCGATCGAAAGATGGTGAACACGTATCGCAAATGGCAAACGTTCCAATCCGTGATCCAGGTAGGCGGCCGCGAGATTAAACTGTGGGGCGAATTGGACGAGCTCCTGATCGATGGCGCGGGGAAGGTCTCCCCCTACGATTACAAGTCAAAAGGCGATGCGCCGGCGGCGGGGTATACGGAAAAATATTATCAGTCCCAGGCCGACGTGTACGATCTTCTGTTGTTCGGAAAGCACAAGACGACGGGGTTTGCCTATTTCACCTATACGTGGCCGGTGGAAGTGCAGAAGGGCGTGATCCGGTTTGATTATGAAACGGTGCAGGTGCAGACGAATCGGGATCGCGCGGCGAAGTTGGCGTATGACGCGGCGGAATGTCTGGACGCGCCGATGCCGGAGCCTTCGATGACGTGCGAAATGTGCCATTACATTATTAAGCGCATGGAGCATGGGGCGTGAGTTGGATGGAAAAGACCCCGGTGATCATCGGGGGCTACCCATCGCGGTGTTTTCAGCGGACGGTCGAGGATGGGCACTTAACCGTCTTTGTCGGGAAGGAACCTTTGGGGCCGGGCGGAATGATGCGGTGGCACATGAGTATCAGCCATCGGTCCAGTTTCTTGGTAATGACGAACGGATCCCCGCTGCCGGGGCGTATCCCTTCGTGGGACGAGATCAAAGAGGCGCGGTATCGGTTTTGTCCGGACGAAACGTACATGTCCATTATTCTGCCGCCGAAGGCGGAATACGTGAACGTGCATCCGACGACGATGCATCTGCACGAGATCGACAAAAATGCGTAGCAAAAGGAGCCAGTCATGAAATGGATCGAGGGGTTTTTCGCGGTGATCGGGGTTCTGTCCGTTGTGGGCGGATTGGCCATGTGGGCGTTGTGTTATGCGTTTGGACTGGAAGCCGACGTACCGAACGAACCATAGAGGGGGAAACGATGAAATTCACATACGATGACGTGACCGACAAGCACACGATCGATACCGGGGATGGGTTCCCCGATGAAGTCAAAGAGGACTTCTTTTACAAACTGATGACCAAGCGCAAAAAGGAATTGGATCGGGGGCGGGTGGAAATGGCCGTCAGTCTATGAGCCTGTGGAACGCGTATGGAATTCCTGATCCTGTAGAGGAACACCCTTTCGCGAAAGAGATCGGGCGTAAGTTCCGTTTCGATTATGCGTGGGTGGGTCCTAAGATTGCCGTGGAAAAAGAAGGCGGCATCTGGGCCCGAACGCGAGGAGGACATACGCATCCGATGCACATTCTTCGGGATATGGAAAAAGGAAATATCGCGGCGCTTTTGGGATGGCGCGTGTTTCGATTCACGCCCGAACAAATCAACAAAGGAGCGGCGATGACGTTCATCGCGCCGTTGTTTCATGCCTGAAGGCGCGTGGTATCTGTGGGTGTGTTGGACGTGTCCGCGGCTGCGGCGGTGGGCGGTGATGACGACCGACGAATGGCTGCAGCACGTGAACGATCACGTCGCACAATTAAGTCAGTGAAAAATAATTTGGCCCCTGCGGGTTCCTTGTCTTCTATCGCTGTTAAAGGGATTGATCCTGACGATCGCAGGCCAGGGGCCACGCTTTCACCTCGCGCCGGGGAACTAAAACGCTGCATTAATACACGGCGCGAGGATTATTTGAGGAGGCCGAAATGATGAATAATGGAAATCAATCGTGGAAAGTGGGGCCATCATGGCGCACAAAGTAGAAATGATTGTGTTCGTCGTGTGGCTGTTTTTCATAGCCGGGTTTCTCATCGGGAAATTGATACTGAGTTTCTTCATTGAGCGATAAACACTCCCATCGCGATCGGTTGGCCGGCGTGAAGAATTATTTTGGGGATCCGGAAAAGACCAAGGAGCACAACGAGAAGATGCGGAAGCGCCTGAGCGAGCCGGCGCGGCCGTTATTTGATCGGGTGTGCGTGAAGTGCGGCGCGCCGTTGCACTTCGCCAAGACGCATGAGGGCAAGACGATTCCCCTGGACTTGCGGCCGCACATTTATTGTATTGTCTACGATAGGACGGCGCCGGGGACGCCTTCTACGGTGGTGCGGACGGATTTGTGCTACGTGAGCCATTTCTTTACGTGCCCCTTCGCCAGCGACTTCAGCGGCAAGAACAGGGAGAAGCCGGAGGATGGAGAATAACGCGTTATTGTTCCATGCGGTGTTAGGGTTCGCCCTGGGATGTCTGGTGACGTTGTGGGTCTTAAGCAGCCATGATCGCGTGAAGTGCCAATGGTGCGGCCACCGCCACCCCAAGCGCCATCCGAAGATGAACACCGAAGAATTTCTCAGGTTATACTGCGGGGGATGGAAAGCCCTCAATAAACAACAGGAGGCGGAACATGCAAAGCTCAAAAGAAACTACATCGCGATCGATCCGGCGGTTCCTGGGAGCGATCATACGTACGTCAGCGGTGTTCGTGGTCAGTTGGACCACCGGAAGCCAGATGGCCAAGATCCCCTGCGAAGGGAAAGAAGCGCCTGACGTGATCTGTGCCCACGCGGTAGAGGTGCGGAGCGAGAAAGCATTTAAGACCCATGACGCGGCCGCGGAGTTCATGGACGCGATGAATAGCGTCAAGGCGGCCAATGTGAGGATGGAGGACCGGAAAGGAAAGTAGTTGTTTAATCGGGAAGCCAGAGACCCTAAACGAAAGAAGCTAAAAAAAAAGCCGTGGCGGTTTGATCGGCTTCGTAGCCATATTGTGACATCGCGGCTGGATCTAAGTCTGGATTTGGCCATTGAAGCGGAAAGGAGAAAACTCGATGCCCAAAGTCATCCGCGTGATCGAAAGCGAAGTCATTCGCGGGAAAGGCGTTCCCGGGGACGTGTGTCGGACGGTTATGCAGTATCATTCAACCAGTGGTATACTTCTAGCCGAAAAGGATGCGTGCATCCATCAAGAGTGCGACGCTGAAATGTCCCGCCTCAGTTACCAGTTGGAACAAACCCTTGCAAAAGCCAAGAAAAAAGAGTAAACCATTGGGGTAATGAAACCCTCAAAGAGTGCCCACGCCAAAAAGCTCTCCCGCGGCCGCCGCTCCAAATTCAATAAAGCCATTCAAGAAGCCATTTGCAACGCGATCCGTGGAGGATTAGGACAGGACGAAGCGGCGATCATCAATAATATCGATCGGCATACCCTACAGCGATGGAAGAAAAAAAACGCACCTTTTTGCGCCGCGTTAGAAAGAGCCTGGACGCAATTCGAGCAGGATCAGCTGACGATTATCCGTGAAGCCTCGGTGAATCGCTACAGCAATGATGGCCTCATCACGCGGCGCGGGTCGTGGCAGGCGGCGGCGTGGTTGGCGGAGCGGCGTTTGGGAGAAAAGTATGCCTTGAAGTGGCAAGGGTCTTTAAGCGGCCCTGGTGGAAAGCCTCTGATTCCGGAAGCCCCTGGCGTGGACACGAGCCGGTTCACGAAGGAGCAATTGGATAAGTTGATCGATGCGACGGCGATCGTACAGACGTTGGCGATCGAAGCGACGGTGGTAAAGAGTGAGCCCCATGCAACGAATGGAAATGGTAACGGGGCTCCTTAATGCCACACCCGAAGAGATCCTGGCCCTTAACGCCCAATTCCGAATTGCGCGGGCGCGGATTGCCGCGAAGGAAAAAGACGTACTCACGTGGGGTAAGTGTCTATTCCCTGAAAAATTCCCCCTCCCGTTTTGCTACCCGCTTCATCAGTACCTTGTTTACATCCGGCATGATCCCCTCACGTCCACCAAGGCCCCTCGCTACCATTCAAAGACCACTATCAAGGGTTTCCTCATTCCGATATTTCAGGCCTGCGAGGAACCGAAAGACTACTCGCATTATCTTCACGTCCAAGCGACAAACGCCAAGGCAAATGCAGTTAATCGCTCAATTCGGTACGAATTCGAGGAGAACCATGAACTACGGCAATTGTATGGCGACCTCATAGGAACGCGATGGACCGACGAACAATTTGTCTTGGCAAACGGCGTGTGCTTTACGGCAGTTGGCGCGGGCCAAAGTATCCGTGGCATCAATTGGAGGAACAAGCGGCCGGACTATCTGATGCCGGACGATCTGTACGACGAGGAGGACATCTACAACCCGGAGAGCACCGAGAAAAAGAACCAGTGGTTTTGGTCTACGTTGTACCCTGCCCGTGCGCAAGGCCAGCGGACCAGCATCCAAATTACGGGAACCGCCTCAAACGAGTTAGACTTGATGAATCGACTGGAGAAGTTATCACAGTGGAAGACCCGAACGTTCAAGGCGATCACGGACTGGGAGAACAAGACGGTGTTGTGGCCGGCGAAGAACAGCTTCGAGTCCCTGATGCAGGACATGGAGGGGATGACGAGCTCGATCTTCATGCGGGAAATGCAGAACGAGCCGAGGGACGATGCGAGCTCGATCATCAAGCAGGCGTGGATAAAACCCTATGATCCTGCCAATCTTTTTCCTGCTGGGACTTTCGAATATGGTGGTTGTGTGCTGGGTGTTGACCCTTCCATTGGCGAGAAGGAAGAAAACGACTTCACCGCGATTGCGCTCTTCTACGTGTACCGTTACACCGACGGACGCGGCTATCATTATTTCCTTGATCAGTTATGGAACGAGCATTGGACCCTTGACCAACGGATTAAAGAGTTGCAAGCTATACAGGACCGGCAACCGGACAATCGAAAGATTACCACCGCATTTATTGAGGGCATTGGAGGGTTCAAAGATTTTGTGGCAGAGGTCAAACGCCGTACCAACTTGCCCGTTCGTGAGATCGATAAAGTCAAAGACAAACTGGCGAATCTGGAAAGTCGTGCGTGGTTTTTTGAGACGGGACGGATCAAATACAACAAGAATATCGATCCAAAATTGGTGGAGAACTGGCGGTATCAGTTATGCACGAATCACCCGCGATACGACGATATGAGAGACGCGACGCTGCTACCTTTGGAAATGCCGAAGATCGAAGCGTTGGCGTATATGGATTGAGGACTTAAATGGGCGGAACGGTCATCAACTTCAAGCCTCACATGGCGAAGCAGGAGCTTAAGCTTCTGGAATTGCAGAACGCGGCGCTGCACAAGAATACGGATCTTCTTAAATTGGATCTGGAAAACGGGATGCAGTCGATCATGGCGGCGGCCGGCAGCCAGTATAATATCGCCAGTTTCAATCCTTTATTTCAGGCCAATATTGCCGCATCGATCAGCACCAACTTCACGTTCCTGAATTATTTCTACAAGACCCATGGCATCATTCAGACGGCGATCGAGCAACCTGTCTTGGACGCGTTAAGTTCGGGCGATCAGACGGGCGCGGGCGTGGATATCAAATCGCCTTTGATGGACGAATACGACCACGATGATTTGATGAATTTCCTTGAGGACGAGGACGTATGGGGCGTGGTGGGCGCGGCCGTGACGTGGGCGCGTTTGTTCGGGGGCGGCGCGATCATTGTGAATGACGGCGGGAAATTCGATGTGCCTTTGGAGCTCGATGCGCCGATCCGCTATTTGAAGTTGTATGCGGCGAGCCGGTGGGAGTTGGGAAGTCCGCATAAATTGACCAATCCGGAAGATGTGGTCGATCAGAATACGCCATGGGAAACGGGCGCGGCGAACCAAGAGTTTTACAATTATTACGGGAAGCGGCTGCACAAGTCGCGGGTCATTGCGATTCAAGGCAAGGAAGCCCCTTGGATGGTCCGGTGGCAATTGCAGGGATGGGGCATGAGCGAAGTGGAGCGTATGGTCGAAGACTTCAATATGTATTTGCGGATGAACAATGTCATCTACGATTTGCTGAAGGAAGCCAAAGTGGACGTATTCAGCGTGTCGGGGTTGCGCGAAGTGTTGATGAGCACCGGCGGCCAGCAGCAGATCTTGCAGCGCATCGCGACGGTTCAGCAGGCGAAGAATATGAACAATTCGCTTCTGTTGGATAAAGAGGACGAATATTCGCAGAAGCAAATCAGCTTCGCGGGCCTAGCGGAAATGAAAAAGGAAATTCGCATGGCGATCGCGGCGGCCGTCAAGATGCCCATCAGCAAGATCTTTGGCGTGGGCGCGAGCGGGTTTAGTTCGGGAGAGGATGATCTGGAAAATTACAACTCCATGGTACAATCCACCGTCCGCGCGCGCATCCGTAAACCTATCCGTCAAGTGTTGGATCTGGTGATGCGGTTCAAGTGGGGACAGAAGCTGGAAGAATATTCGATCCACTTCAAGCCGTTGCGCGTGATGAGCGCTAAGGACGAGGAGGATATCAAGGAAAAGAAATTTAACCGCGTAACGGCGGGGTACGATCGGGCGTTGGTGAGCAGCCAGGAGTGGGGCGACGAGTGCCATACGGAGCATTTGATCACCGTGGAAACGTCCGCCGCTCAAGGCAAAGTGGAAGAGTTTCCGGAAGCACCGGTAGGATCCGCGCCGGAAGTGGATGAAGGCGAGGACGATAAGGGCAGCAAATCAAAGAGTAAAAAGGAGAAATAATCATGGAAGACCTCAAAGAGAAAGAACCCAAGACGTTGGCGACATTGATCCTCACGCTGGATATCGAAACGAAGGATTTTCGCATCGTAGGAAACGTGGTCGGAAATAAAGAAGCAACGGTCGGGATGCTCATTCAGGCTCTTCACTTGATTTATAACGAGGCTAATGCGCCGCAGCACATTCATTCGCATTGAAACTATTACCCCCTCAACCTCTGCGTGACCAGTATTGGCTCGATGTCGAATCGCAAATCAAAACGATCTTCTATGAGATCGTCTTTGCGCCGATCATGGAGATCATCCGAAAGACCACGCCCCAGGCGGCCCATCTTAAGGAAATCTACAACGCGGGCGGAAATCTCACCTCCTTATTGGTGGCGATACGGAGCGGCCGCGTGCAGTACCTGGATGGAGTCTTTGCGGGAGACTTTAGCGTGGGTATCTCCAAAGACCTTAGAGCCATTGGCGCCACCTTTGATCTGCGAACCAAGACCTACAAAATGCCCGTGGCGGCCGTACCGGAATTTGTCAGGGCGGAAGCAGCCCTCTATCAATCCATAGCGAAAGCGGCACACGAAGAGATGATTCGCCGGCTGAATGAGGTCGAATTGCAGTTGGCGCAAGCCGGCGGCCTGCCTGATATCGATGCCGAATCCACCATCCGATCGATCGAAAAAGGCTGGCAGAAGTCCGCGAAATTATTGGAGGTCCAACCGCGATTAAGTCCACAGGCCACGGAAGCGCTGGCGGCGGATTACAATAAAAATCTGAAGCTGTATATTCAAAATTTCAGTCAGCAATCGGTGAAGGTTCTGCGGGAGACGGTGGAAGCCAATGCCATGGAAGGGTATCGATTTGATAAATTAACGGAAGAGATTCGCCATCGGTACGGCGTGACCGCGAACAAAGCGAAGTTTTTGGCGCGTCAAGAGACCGGATTATTCATGGCCAAATATAGAAAGCAGCGCTTCGAGCAAGCCGGAGTGCGGAAATATAAATGGAGCACAGCGCATGACGAAAGAGTTCGAGACTCTCATAAGCACCTGGATGGACGCGTATTTTCCTACGACCAGCCTCCAATCACCGATAGAGCAACCGGCGCGAAGAACAATCCTGGCGAGGATTTCAACTGCCGTTGTTTGGATATCCCGCTCCTTGAAGTAGACCCCGCGTATGCTTAGGGCTTGCATTTCATTATTAAATACTGTAGAAATGGAACGGACATGAGCGGAAAGACCGTGATCGCGAAACCAGTACCCGTCAGCACGCTTGGTCCTGCGGTAACGGTTCATCAAGGAACGACCATCTATTCCAACCTTGCAGTACCCTCCGTAAAAGCGCAGCCCGGATCAGGCGGATTACCGCTACCCATGGTGACGGCCCCCTTAACGATCGGAGGATCAGCGTACGATCCCAACGGGAATCCGGCGGCGTTTTATGCCGTGCGGAATAATCGCCTTCTGGGGCCGTATCCTGAATTGCGCGTCGCGAAAGATGCGATCAACTGGATCGTGCAGCGCGAATTGGAACTCGGCGTAGATATATGACGGCCACCCTCGAACGCGCCCAAGAATTCATTGAAAATAGCGCGGTGGACGGATGGCCCTCCACCGTGGACATGAAAGTCATCCTGCCTGGGCTTGTACGATATTCCGATCTCAAAAACGCGGCGGGCGAACTCACCTCCGGCGATGTGTTGGTAACCAAAGAAGCATTGGACCGAATGGCCAATTCCTTGGAAGGCAAACCCATCGTGAATTGGGATCATAGGCGCGTATCGCCGGACGATTTCCGAAAAGGAAAAGCGCAGGGCATCATCGTGGGGCCTGCGGTATTCAATTCGAAGGATGGATGGTATCACGCCAAGGGGTACGTTTGGGATGAACCCACGCGGAAGAATATTGAACGCGGCTACTCAATTTCCTGCGCCTATACGGTGGACGAGTGGGGTGATGGACCCGGCACATTGAACCAAGTGCCGTACATGCAGGAAGTAAAGAACGGGACGTATACGCATATCGCGGTAGTGCCGGTGCCCCGGTACGAAGGCGCGAGGATCGAAATATTAAACTCACAAGGAGGCCGTATGGGATTGCTCAGCTTATTTCGTAAGGATAAACCGGAAGAGAAAATCGACGTCCCGATGGAAACGGAATTGACGCTGGAGAACGGCGCCAAAACCACGCTGGGCGAATTGGTCAAGATGCGCGAGGAGCGCGAGACCAAGGAGCGCGAAAATTTGAACGCCCTGAGCGACGACCGGACCTTTGAGATTAACGGAAAAAAGGTCACGCTTCGCGAACTCAAGAACGAAGCCTCCGTCAAGATGATGAACGCGGAGGATAAGGAAAAAGAGCGGATGGACGATGAACATAAGAACTCGAAACATCCCTCTGTCCCCATGAAGAATTGTGCCATGTGCAACGCGGCCGCCGAAGAGGAAAAGAAAAAGAAGGACGAAGAAGAGAAGAAAAATTCCATGGCGGCGGAAGAGAAGAACAAGCGCGAGGCACAGGAACTGAAAAATGCCGAGGAACGGAAGGCCAAAGAGGAAGCGGAGAAGAACGGCCGCGACCTTGACGAGCGCCGTAACGCCGGCGGTAAAGTGGAAATGCCCAAGATCGAGTCCATCAACGATAGGATGGCCGAGGGCGAGAAACGGTACGGTATTCTTCCGGCAGCCGGCAAGAAATAATCTAACTCGAAAAGGAGACCATCATGGGCCAGAACCTCAATATTAACCAGCAGGAAATTCTTCCAGTCCCAGGGGAGATCGATATCCAAACGATGCAGAATGGATATTTCACCGCGGTCGTGGACACCTCGCAGGCGACCGCATTGAAAGCGGGTCAGTTCGTGAAGTTGTTGAGCACGAATACGGGACCGCTTCCGAAAGTGGTAGCGGCCGCACAGGGTGACGTTGCCATCGGAATGGTCGCGTTTATCGCCAAGGATTCGAGCTTCAATGCGGGCGATAAAATCGAAATTACCTTCTTTGGCGGCTTGGTCGTTTGGCAGCAAGCGACGGCCGTGGCCATCGTTCCTCAGGCCCAGTTGGAAAGTGACGCGACGGGACTGTTGGTTCAAGCCAATACGTCGAACCAAGTCCGTGGCGTCGCCTTGGATTATTTCCCGGCGTCCGGCATGGGCCGTATGATTCAACAGGGAATCTTGAGCGCACACTAAGCGAAATAGAAAAGGAGATATCACGATGACCCCAGAACAACTTATCCTGTCGGAGTTGAAAAACTCCGTCCCGGTCCAGTGGACACCCGGCATGACGTTGTCCAATAACCCGACCAATGGCGCGATTGATTCGTCCACGTTGGGTTATCAGTACACCATTCAGACCACGACACAGATCCGCGCCGAAACGGTCAAGCAGAAGTTCTACGAAATTCCTTTCGCCACCTATGTCCCTGTTATTCCTGGGGAAGCGGCGTGGATGGAAACGATCAAGACGAATCTCGTCTATCAGATCGGCGGAAATTTCGAGCAGGGCATCGTGAACACCGGATCGAACCAACAGAAGTTTGCGAAGGTTCAGGTCGGGACGGCGCCGGTGACCCAAACCGTGGCGTTGTGGGCGAAGTCGTACGATTACAGCGTCTTTGAAGTCAATAAGGCGCTGGCCCTCAACAACTGGGACGTGGTGAGCGGGAAACTGGAAGCGCTCAAAACCGAGTGGGATCTGGGAATTCAGAAGTGCTCTTTCCTGGGGTTACTTTCGGATCAGACGAACTTCCCCGGGCTTTTGTCTCAGCCTAATGTGAACATCAATCTCTCGGTGATCACGAAGAACATCAGCACGTTCGCGAACTCTGGGGCGGACTTCCAGACGTTTGTGGGCGCGGTGATGGCGGCGTATTTTGCGAACAGCAATAATACGGTGATGCCTGATCATCTGGGAATCCCGATCGATGACTACCTCGGTCTGGCGGTGTTCATTAACCCGGCGTTCCCTCTGGCCGGCAGCATGATCATTGACGGGCTGGAAAACGCCTTCAAGAAGATCACGGGCAATCCGAACTTCGTCATCTACGGCGTGCTGTATGCCAAGATGACGGTAAACGCGGGCTATTGGACGACCAATGGAACGCAGAGGTACGTGCTTTATCGGAAAGATCCGAAGTCGGTGCGGATGGATCTGCCGATGGATTTCGTACTGGCGGCGCCGGTACCGGTGGGGCCTGTCACGTTTGAGGGTCTTGGGTACGGGCAGTTCACCGGAGTCATTGCCTTCCGGCCTGCCGAAATGCTCTATTTCGATCACACCTGATTTAGCGGGCCGGTGGCCCCGCGCCCCCCAGGGACGGGGCTGCCGGTTCGTATTAACGTAAAGAGGAG
>Ga0210404_10001129_pt1 | contig 11824 bp, 2 predicted proteins | sample IncBWH28MmetaG_FD_155455 | JGI IMG/M metagenome (GOLD analysis project Ga0210404, IMG submission 155455) | Forest soil microbial communities from Barre Woods Harvard Forest LTER site, Petersham, Massachusetts, United States - Inc-BW-H-28-M | ecosystem: Environmental > Terrestrial > Soil >... | reverse complement strand
TTGATGAGCTGCGCGAGGCTTACTACGTGCAGGCGAAGGGATTGGTGGAGGGCGGAGTCGATCTGCTGATCGTGGAGACGTGCCAGGACACGCGAAATATCAAGGCGGCGATTCTGGCGATCCACAAGCTTTCGAAAGAGATCGGGAGCGAAGTGCCGTTTATCGTGTCGGTAACGATCGAGCCGATGGGCGCAATGCTGGCAGGGCAGACGGTGGAGGCGATGTGGGCCTCGCTGCGGCATGCGAAACCACTGGCGTTTGGAATGAACTGCGCGACGGGGCCGGAGTTCATGACCGACCACATTCGAACGCTGAGCCAGCTGACGGGTGAGTTTGTCTCCTGCTACCCAAATGCGGGATTGCCGGATGAAGAAGGCAAGTATTTGGAGACGCCAACTACGCTGGCGGCACAGCTGGAGAAATTTGTCGATCATGGATGGCTGAATTTTATTGGAGGATGTTGCGGCACGACGGAAAAACATATTCGCGCGATTGCGCAGATGGTGGAAGGAAAAAAGCCGAGAGTGCGACCGGCAGAGGCGCATCGCGCGGTGTATTCGGGAATCGAGACGATCGAGGCGGAAGACAGCACGCGACCGCTGCTGGTGGGAGAACGGACGAACGTGATCGGATCGCGGCTATTCAAGAATCTGGTGGCGAAAGAACAGTGGGAAGAAGCCAGCGAGATTGCGCGGCGGCAGTTGCGTGGCGGGGCGCATATCGTGGACGTCTGCCTGCAAAGCACGGAACGCGATGAAAAGCAGGACATTCCGCCGTTCTACGAGAAGCTGATTCGAAAAGTGAAAGCGCCGGTGATGATCGATACGACCGATCCGACGGCGATCGAGCTGGCGCTGACGTATTGCCAGGGCAAGGCGATTCTGAATTCGATCAACCTGGAGGATGGCGAGGAGAAGTTCGAGCGCGTGGTACCGATCGCGCACGAGTATGGCGCGGCGGTGGTGGTGGGATGTATCGACGAAGACAAGCTGCAGGCGCAGGCGTTCACACGCGAACGGAAACTGGCGATTGCGCAGCGGTCGTACAAGCTGTTGACAGAAAAATACGGACTGGCACCGGAGGACATTGTTTTCGATCCGCTGGTTTTCCCCTGTGCGACGGGAGATGAGAACTACATCGGCGGGGCAGTGGAAACGATGGAGGGAATCCGGCTGATCAAGCAGGCCTTGCCGGATACGCGGACGATCCTGGGGATTTCGAACGTGTCGTTCGGACTTCCGGCGGGCGCTCGCGAAGTGGTGAATTCAGTTTTTCTGTATTACTGCACGAAGGCGGGGCTAGACCTGGCAATCGTGAATACGGAGAGACTGGAACGGTTTGCGTCGATTTCGCCGCATGAAAGAGAACTGGCGGAGAATCTGTTGTTTTCACACCCGCCGAAAGAAGTGCCGGCGGAGCATTCGAATGCGGCGCTGCTGCGGGACGTTCCAGCGGACTGGCGCCTGCAGAACAAGGAGCAGCGCGCGGCGGTCAATCAGTATTACATCGCAGCGATAGCGGAGCATTTCCGGACAGCGACTAAAAAAGAAAAAGTGCGTGCGGCGGACTTGCCGCTGGATGAGCGGCTGGCGAATTACATTATCGAGGGCACGCGCGACGGGTTGATCGTCGACCTGGAAAAGAAACGCGCGGAAGGAACGGCCCCGCTGGACATCGTGAATGGCCCACTGATGGCTGGGATGGCGGAAGTCGGAAGGCTGTTCAACGCCAACGAATTGATTGTGGCAGAAGTGCTGCAATCGGCGGAAGCGATGAAGGCGGCGGTGAGCCACCTGGAACAGTTCATGGAGAAGGCAGACACGGCGAAGCGCGGGAAGGTTGTGCTGGCGACGGTGAAGGGCGACGTCCATGATATCGGGAAAAATCTCGTCGAGATTATTTTGAAGAACAATGGGTATGACGTGGTGAATCTGGGGATCAAGGTGCCACCAGAGGACCTGATCAAGGCTTACCAGGAACATCATCCGGACGCGATCGGATTGTCCGGGCTGCTGGTGAAGAGCGCGCAACAGATGGTGATTACGGCGGGGGATTTGAAGGATGCGGGGATCAAGGTGCCGCTGCTGGTGGGCGGGGCGGCGCTTTCGGCGAAGTTCACGCAGACGAAGATTGCGCCGAGTTATGGAAAGGCGGTGTGTTTCGCAAAGGACGCGATGACCGGGCTTAGCTTGATGAACCAGTTGATGGATCCGGCGACGCGAGAGACGGTGGTGCGCGAGCACACGTCCAGCGGAAACGGTTTTGGGGTGACGACGACGGTCAAGGTGCTGGAAATCCCGAAGGTGACGCGGTCGCCGCGCGTAAGGACGGATTTGCCAATTCCACGGGTGGCGACGCTGGAGCGCAAAGTACGGCTCGTGCCGGGTCTGCGGGAGGTGTGGAGTTACATCAATCCGTTCATGCTTTACGGGCGGCACATGGGATTCCGTGGCGATTTCGAAAAGCGTTTTGAGGAGCGCGAGCCGAAGGCTGTGGAATTATTTGAGAGCATGGAAGAAGTAAAGAAGGAAGCGGCGGAGTTCATGAAAGTGCGGGCGGTGTGGCAGTTTTTTGAGGCGGAGGCGGAAGGGGATTCGCTACATCTGTTTGCGCCGGGGGCGCCCGAGCCATTGCATACGTTCCGCTTTCCGAGGCAGCGGGTGGGCGATTATTTGTGCTTGAGCGATTATGTATTGCCGGCGCGAGACGGGCAGCGTGATCACGTGGCGCTGTTTGTAGTGACGGCGGGCGAGGGAGTGCGCGAGCGCGCGGAGAAAGCAAAGAACGACGGGTATTATTTCAAATCGCATGGCTTGCAAGCGCTAGCGATTGAGACGGCGGAGGGGTGCGCGGAATGGCTGCACCGAAGGATTCGCGAGGATTGGGGATTTCCTGATCCGGCGGAGTTGACGATGGCGCAGAGGTTTACGTCGCGATATCGGGGAAAACGGTACAGCTTTGGGTATCCGGCTTGTCCCAACCTGGAGGATCAGGCGGGGCTGTGGAAACTGTTAAGGCCGGAAGAGATTGGCGTGCAGTTGACGGAAGGGATGATGATGGATCCGGAGGCAAGTGTGAGCGCGCTGGTGTTTCACCATCCGGATTGCACGTATTTCAGCGTGGGAGAAAACGCAGAAAACTCCTAGAGCTGGACGATTTATCGGCGTCAACGAGCGGCGACACTCGACGATTTGGGCGGCGCGGCCGAACCGGGCAATGCAAACGTGAAGAGTGCTTTCCCCGCGATAATCGAGACGTATTGAACGGGCCCGACGCGATAGGTAATTGGCGGAGCGTGGATAGCGCCTCCCAAGCGGATGGCCCAGAGCTTTTTCCCGGACTCGGCGTCAAAAGCCAAAAACTCATTGCGATAGCCGGTGAAAACCAGATCTCCGGAAGTCGAAAGCACGCCACCAAGAAAACGAAGGACGTCCGGGCCGCCTTTGGCCAGCTCGGCTTGCCAGCGAAGCTCACCGGTATTGACATCGATGGCGCGGATGGCCATGGTGACGGGCAAGCCGGAAACATATTCCGTGGAACTCGATAGATATAACTCGCCTGGATGGAAAATCGCCGGATCGCGAAAATAGAGCGAGGCAGATTCATCGACCGGTACGAAGAGCAGACCGCGCTGGGGATCGAAGGAGGGAGGCCACCAGTTTGTGCCGCCCACAACTGCCGGCCAAACGACAGTGCCGGTGTGACTGGGACGAGCCTCTTCACGCAGAATCGGGCGGCCGTTTTCCGAAATGCCATTAGCCCAATTCTGCTTTACAAACGGCTTCGCCAATAAGAATTGACCGTTACGGCGGTCGAGGACGTAAAAGAAACCATTGCGGTTAGCCTGCACTACGGCTGGGATTCTCTCTCCGGATCGATAGAAATCGGTCAAAACGGGCTGTTGCGTCGCATCCCAGTCGTGGTCATCGCCAGGGGTGAACTGAAAATACCACCGCAGTTTGCCGGTCTTTGCATCCAAGGCCACAAGCGAATTGGAGTAGAGATTGTCGCCGGCGCGAACCGAAGCCTGATAAACGGGGCTGGGATTGCCGGTACCCCAATAGAGCAAGCCCAATTGGGGATCGTAGGAGCCCGTAGTCCATGTCGGAACGCCGCCATGTTTCCAGGAGTCGCCCGCCCACGAATCGCTGCCGGGCTGACCTGGGGAGGGGACAGTGTCAAACTTCCATTGGAGAGAGCCATCCGCCGCGGAATAAGAGGCAATAAACCCCCTGATGCCGTATTCGCCTCCGGCGATACCAACAATGATCTGATTGTCCAACGCTAGCGGGGCCGCAGTCATGGAATAGCCGTCGCGAGACTCGGCGACTTTCACATCCCAACGCTTTTCGCCAGTGGCAGCATTGAGGGCAATGAGATGAGCGTCAAGGGTTTCCAAGTACACCGTGTCACTAAGAATGGCGGCACCGCGATTTTGCGAACCGCAGCAAAGCGGGAGCTGGCCAGGGAGGGCGCGGCGAAAACGCCAAGCCACTTCACCTGTCCGAGCATCAAGGGCAGTCATTCCATCCGGAGCTTCGGTGACGAACATCTTTCCGCCTGCAACGATGGGAGTGGATTCCAACCCGAGATCTCCCCCGGTAAGCTGAGCGGCCCAAGCGAGCTTGAGATCTGCCACGTTTTGACGGGAGACCTGCTTGTCCGTGCCGTGGCGAAACCCCGCATAGTTGCCGGCATAGGTGAGCCAATCACCCGAAGCATCGGCGTGGAGAAGTATAGAAGGATCGACGCGCAAGGAAGGGCCAGCGTTCGGGCTTGCAGCGCCACGACCCATGACAGATTCGATGGAGATTTGGCGCAAGAAGGCATGTACTTGCCAGATTTCAAGGTCAGAAAGCAATTGAGGGTGCATGGCGGTGCCAGCGCGCCCCCATTTCACGGTCGAGAAGAACTGCCAGTCATTTTGATGGCGGACGCTGGCCAGGAGGTCGGGCGCGGTTCCGCCGCTGCCACTCTCTCCGTGGCAATCCGCACAGACCCGGCCGTAGAGATGTGAACCGACAGTAGCCGAAGTGCGATCCGTAAAAATGTTCCGGATGCTGGCATTGGCGTTGGGGACATCCGCCAGATCATGCAAAGCAACAGGACTGTGCGGGATAAGCCAGCGCAGAAGAGAGCGAGAGGGGATTTCCGGGATTTTACCTTGCAATTTCAGACCGAGAACGCGAGCACGCCAAGCCGCATCCGGCGAGAAGTAAACAGCGGAGGCGGCTACAAGAAGTGTGAAAGATAAGAGAATCGAAAAAGTTCGCAGAAAGAGTCGCATGCGGCTCGTTGGGATATTGTTCTCCGAAGCCCAGGCAAAAGCGATTTACCACGGGGCTTCCCGTTTGACGCGGAGAACTATAGACAGGGTACACTTGGCCCCAAAAGACAGGTGCATTGAAAGAGGCTCTTTTGCCCATTCAGTAACTCGGTACGGAATCAGAATCCCGGGAAAGTGGAGACGCACGAAGCATCGATCCAGTCAGCAGGGAGTGCGCTTGACCTGATGAAGAAATCCCTGATATCACCTTATTCCATATGGCAATGAACCGAAGAGGTGTTCTGAAGCGACTGGCTGGGAGTATGGCAGCTTACAGGCTGTTGCCTTGGGTTGACCCAAGGATGGAGGAAGGCTCGGAGCAGACGCGACCCACGCCGAAAGGAAGCCAGCGAATCCGTCTCGATATGAACGAGAATGCATACGGGGCGTCGCCGCAAGTCATCGCGCTGCTCCGGGAAAGCGCAAACCAGGCGCATCATTATCCCGAACCCACTGGCGGCTTGAAAGAGGCATTGGCAAAGCATCACGGGGTGAGTGGGGAACAAATCATCGTCGGGTGTGGATGCAGTGAAATCTTGCGCATGGCAGCGGGAGCGTTCCTGGGTCCGGAAAAAAAACTTGTTCTTGGAGCGCCCACCTTTGATCTGATCGCATCCTACGCGACGGCACAAAGGGCAAAGGTCGTCAGAGTGCCACTGCGGAAGAATTATGCCCACGATCTGGACGAGATGCTATCGAAAATGGGAGGGGCGCCCGGACTCATCTACATTTGCAACCCGAACAATCCGACGGGGACGTTGACGGAACGCAAGGAGATCGAAGAGTTTCTCGAACACTTGGCGGTGACGACGTACGTGATCATTGACGAGGCCTACCATGAGTATGCTGGGGGATCTGGTGCGTACGCGTCCTTTCTGGAACGAAGAGTGAATCACCCGAGACTGATCGTCATGCGCACGTTTTCAATAGCTTATGGACTTGCGGGTATGCGAGCAGGATACGCGGTGGTGTCCAAGGAGGTCGCGGAACAAATGGTGGTCGAGAGCCTGCCGTTTGGGGTGAATCGACTCGGACTCCTTGCCGCGGCGAGAGCATTGGAGGACGCCGCTCACGTGAAGAACTGTGTGGAATCAAACGCACGGGACCGTCAAGAGTTTCTCAACCAGGTGAATGCACGCATGTTAAGGGCCCTGAATTCGCACACTAACTTTGTTTGCATGAAGGGCATGCGACCCACTGACGAGGTCATTGAGCACTTCAGAAAGAACAATATAGCCTTGGGACCGGCAATTCCGGAATTGCCGACGTATCTGAGAATCTCACTGGGAAGGCCAGGAGACATGCGCGAATTCTGGCGAGTTTGGGATCTGCAGGGTCCGCAATCGATGGCTATGTAGCCTGCTCGGGCTGGCTGATAGAAGAGAAAGAGCCAGGGGCGAAGGCTGCCGGTGCGGGAAAAACAAAGGCTGAGCGGAAGTCGAGGATACTTTGCTTCCCATTTTAACAAGATTCTTGCACAAGCTGTTCAAAGCATGCTGAAAACAAAGCACTTAGTCCGGTCGGGTAACTGCTGATAGGAGGGCGGGAGTGTGTGTGTTTGTGTGCTTATTTTGACTGAGACATTGAGCTTGAGTTCAAAAGGTCATGGCGTCCTCCAACGCCTTCCGATAGAGACCCGCGTTCTCCCAAAAGCTCATTAGTATTCGCAACGACAACGCCAGGAGGCTTTCCGAATGAGAATCGCCAGCCCAAGACCGACTGAAATAGAGCTCGCTTCCGCTGGGGGGACAACCCGACGAGTAGAGCAAGGCCATTGGGCGAGTGGGTGGCAACTCTTGGTGATGGGTCTTGCGCTAGCAACCCTGTTGGCAATGTGCTTGGCGGTGCCCTCAGCTCGTGGACAAGCGAACGTGCAGGGCCAGTGGCAGACATTGTCAACGCAAATGCCGATCAACCCGGTCCATGTGGCGCTGATGCCCAACGGAAAAGTCCTAGTGGTTTCCGGGTCTGGAAATTATCCGCCGAATACGAATTATGCGGCAGCCGTTTGGGATCCAGCAACAAGCACAGTAACTACGCAACCCGTGGGATGGGACATGTTCTGCAACGGGATGCTGGTGCTACCCGATGGAAGGCCGCTGGTAGTCGGAGGCACGCTGCAATACGATCCGTTCCATGGGTGGAAAAGAACCTCCGCCTATGACCCCGCCACGGGCAAATTTGTAGATATGCAAGACATGGCACATGGGCGCTGGTATCCGACCACTACAGAACTCGGCGACGGAAGATTCATGACCTTTTCCGGACTCGATGAGAACGGAAATACGAACACGCAAGTGGAAATCTACAAACTCGGAGTGGGGTGGGGCTCACCCGCGACAGCTCAGTGGACACCGGATCTGTATCCGCGCTTGCACCTGCTTCCAAATGGAACGGTCTTCTATTCGGGCGCGAACACCCAATCGAGAACTTTCAATCCCGCTACGAATACGTGGTCGGGAGTCGTGGCGACGACCATCTATGGGGGTACGAGGACTTATGGCACGTCGATCTTGTTTCCGCTGACGCCGGCAAATGGTTACAAACCTATGGTGGCCATTTTCGGAGGAGACAGTCCGTCAACCGCGACCTCGGAATACATTGATCTGTCGGTAGCAAACCCTGTTTGGAAGTCCGGCCCACCCATGTCGCAACCTCGCATTGAAATGAATGGGACGATGCTGCCGAATGGAAAGGTCGTATTGGTTGGCGGGTCGCTGAACGACGAGGACACAGGTACGGCCAGTTTGAACGCGGACCTATATGATACGAGCACGAACACAATGAGTTCGGCGGGCGCGAATGCCTTTCCACGACTGTACCATTCGGTGTCGCTGCTCTTGCCGGATGGAACGGTGTGGCTGACGGGGGGAAATCCCGCGCGTGGATCTTACGAACCCGAGGTGGAGATTTATTCGCCGGCGTATTTGTTCAACGCGGATGGAACCCTGGCCACGAGGCCGACAATCACCGCGGTCACTCCGAACGTCATCGGATACGGTACGTCATTTCAGGTGCAGACGCCGGATGCGGCGAATATCACTTCGGTAGTGCTCATGAAGAACGGGGCCACGACGCACGCGTTCAACATGGATCAACGAATGGTGGGGCTGTCCTACACCGCGGGAAGCGGCGTTCTGAATGTGACGGGGCCGCCAAGCGGAAACATCGCGCCTCCTGGCTACTACATGCTATTCCTGATCAATTCTGCGGGCGTACCTTCAGTAGCAAAATTCGTGCAAGTTTCGACGGCTCCGACGGATATTCCGCCTACGGGGACAATCACAAGTCCGGCGAGCGATGTGTTCATCACGCCCGGAGGATCCGTGAGTTTTGCGGGATCAGGTACGGCGCCCAGCGGATCCATTAGCAGTTATTCCTGGGTATTCCGTGGTGGGTCTCCTGCCGCCAGCTCGCTGGCGAATCCAGGAACGGTAACGTTCGCGACCGCGGGGACCTATACGGTTTCCTTGACGGTCACAGACAACGCGGGAATAACAGATCCAAGCCCCAAGACGCGCACGATTACAGTGACGAATACGCCTGCCCCAATTTTGACCGCCGCAAGCCCGAACTCCGGTACACAAAACCAGGCGAATCTGAACGTGGTCCTGACCGGGAGCAAATTCGTTTCTGGAGCGAGTTGTAATTTTGGCGCTGGGATTAACATCAATTCGTGCACATTTAATTCGACAACACAAATTACCGCGAACATCAACATTTTGGGCACGGCACCAACTGGCGGACACAACGTCATCGTGACGAATCCCGACGGTCAAAGTTCGACATTGGCGAACGGGTTCACAGTGCAGCAAGGGATCCCGAATCCGCCGCCGACGATCACCGGGGCAAATCCGAATTCTGGTGCGCAAGGTCAGACGAACATAACGGTGATCCTGGCGGGAACGAATTTCCTTCCGAATCCAGCTTGCGACTTCGATTCGGATCAAGGACTGACAACCAATTCATGTACCTATAATTCTCCCACACAGATCACGGCGAACATCACGGTCGCTCTGAACGCGGTGACCGGCGGACACAATATCGTCGTTATGGATACCGACGGCCAGAGTGCCACGCTGGTCAACGGATTTACCGTGAACGCGCTTACGGGCAATGCGATCAATCTAGGGAATGGTTTTACAGCAGGCTCAGTGGTGTTGAACGGAAGCGCCAAGCTGAATGGGAAGAACCTAGAACTGACAGATCTGGGTTCCACTGAAGCTTCGAGCGCGTGGTACCCATCACCCGTAAACATCCAATCATTCACGACGAACTTCAGTTTCCAGCAGACTGCTGGCACGGACACCGCGGACGGCATGACTTTCACAATTCAAGGGAACACGACCGCGGCGTTGGGCCCGGAAGGCGGCGGTCTGGGCTATGGCCCGGATGCTCCAACAAACCCCTCACAGAGTGCACACACGCCGATCGGAAAGAGCGTGGCAGTGAAGTTTGACCTGTATGACAACAACGGCGAGGGTCCGGATTCCACGGGGATCTATACGAATGGGGCGTCGCCAACCACACCGGCTGTGGACATGACAGGGTCGGGGATTGACCTTCATAGCGGCGATGTGTTCAACGTGCAAATGACCTATGACGGGACAAACCTCGTCATGACGATTACAGATACCACTACGAACGCCAAGTTCACGCAGACTTGGCCGATCAACATACCGGCAATCGTCGGGGGCAATCTTGCCTATGCAGGGTTTACGGCTGGGACCGGCGGATTGTCTTCGGTGCAGAACGTTTTGTCTTGGACTTTGTCGTCCACGGCTCCGGGAGGAACGGCAACCCCATCTTTCAGTTTACCCGGTGGAACGTATCTTGGTACGCAAACGGTGTCGCTCAGCGATCTGACAACTGGAGCCACCATTTTTTATACGCTGGATGGAACCACGCCGGCAACAACCGTGGGCGGCTCGACACAACAATACACGGGGCCAATCACGGTCAGCTCGACAGAAACGATCAAAGCGATCGCTACGGCGCCCGGGCTTGCAACGAGCCCGATGACCAGCGCGTCGTACGTGATTGAGTCTCAGGTCGCGACGCCGGTGTTTTCGCCACTGCCGGGAACATACACTTCGGTTCAGTCGGTAGGGCTTTCCACGACGACTTCCGGCGCGAGTATCTACTACACGACGAACAATACGACGCCGACGACCAGTTCCACGCTGTACTCCGGACCAATCACGGTAGGAACAACGGAAACCATCCAAGCGATTGCGGCGGAAGCCGGCTTCTTCAACAGTACCGTCGCGAGCGGGCTGTTTACGATCAATCTTCCGGTCGTCGCCACACCGGTGATCACACCTGCCACGGGGACGTATACGAGCGCTCAAACGGCAACAATCACGGACACGACCCCTGGCGCCGCTATCTATTACACGACGAACGGATCGACACCCACGACCAGTTCCACGCTCTATGTCGGAGGGTTCCAGGTCAACACCACAACCACGGTGAAAGCTATCGCTGTGGCCAGCGGCTTCACCAACAGCATTGTGGCAACCTCTGTAATTACGCTGAACATTCCGACGACAGCGACACCAGCAGTCACGCCCGTCACCGGAACGTACACTACTCCGCAGACCGTGAACATCACGGATACGACTACAGGGGCGGTAATTTACTACACGACGGATGGAAGCACGCCGACGACCAGCTCCGCACAGTTTACCGGATCGTTCGGCATCAATGCGACGACGACCGTGAAAGCCCTTGCGGCTGCGAGCGGGTTTAACAACAGCGCGGTAGGTACTTCTGTCATCACCATCAATCTGCCGACGGCGGCGACGCCGGTGATCACACCTGCGACAGGAACTTACACTAGCCCACAGAGCGCGACCATTACAGACACATCGGCCGGCGCGACCATCTTCTACACCACCGATGGATCGACGCCGACGACAAGTTCAACGGTTTACAGCGCGGCGATACCGGTGGGCTCAACAACGACGATCAAAGCCATCGCCGGTGGCCCGGCGTTCAAGACCAGCGCTGTTCGGACTTCGACTATCACCATCAATCTGCCGACGGCGGCAACCCCGGTGATCACGCCTGCGACTGGAACTTTCACCACGCCGCAGACGGCGACCATCACGGACACATCCACTGGCGCGACCATCTTCTACACCACCGATGGATCGACGCCGACGACGAGTTCAACGGTTTACAGCGCGGCGATACCGGTGGGTTCCACAACGACGATCAAGGCCATCGCCGGTGGCCCCGCGTTCAAGACTAGCGCCGTCCGAACTTCCACTATCACTATCAATTTGCCAGCCGCGGCAACGCCGGTGATTTCGCCTGCGACAGGTAACTACACCGTCGCTCAGACCGTGACGATAACGGATACGACGACAGGAGCGACCATCTACTACACGAAAGATGGATCGACACCGACAGTCAATTCCACGCAATACACGGGCTCGTTCAGCGTCAGCTCGACGACGACTGTGAAAGCTATCGCGGTGGCGAGCGGTTTTA
>Ga0210404_10001128_pt1 | contig 11828 bp, 14 predicted proteins | sample IncBWH28MmetaG_FD_155455 | JGI IMG/M metagenome (GOLD analysis project Ga0210404, IMG submission 155455) | Forest soil microbial communities from Barre Woods Harvard Forest LTER site, Petersham, Massachusetts, United States - Inc-BW-H-28-M | ecosystem: Environmental > Terrestrial > Soil >... | reverse complement strand
GCGTCGGCCAGGACGATGGGGCTGGGCGACGGCCACAAGGCGGACCAGGCAGCGGTCGAAGCCATGCGCGCGGAAATGGAAACGGTCGCCATGAATGGCACGATCGTGATCGGCGAGGGCGAGCGGCACGAGGCGCCCATGCTTTACATCGGCGAAAAAGTCGGCGCAGGAAACAAGATAAAGAACAATCCCTTTCCGAACGTCGATATTGCCGTCGATCCCCTGGAAGGAACGAATCTTTGCGCAACCGGCGCACCGAACTCGATCACCGTGCTGGCGGCGAGCGATGCGGGCGGGCTACTGCATGCGCCGGACCTCTACATGGAGAAGATAATCGTGGGGCCGAGCTGCCGGGGGGCCGTGGAGCTGGATGCTCCGGTAGAGCACAATCTGCGGCTGGTGGCCAAGCGGCTGGAACGCGACGTAGAGGATTTGGTGGTGATGGTCCTCGACCGGCCTCGTCACGAGAAACTAATTCGCGACATTCGTAAGACTGGCGCTCGAATCCGGCTGATTTCCGATGGCGATCTTTCCGCGGGCATCAGCACTTCCCTGCTGGGCTCCGGCGTTCACGTGGTGATGGGTACGGGCGGCGCGCCCGAAGGCGTGCTGACCGCGGCGGCGCTCCGCTGCCTGAATGGACAGATCATCGCCCGGCTCGTCGTGAACAAGCCCGAACATGAGGAACGGCTGGCGGAGATGGGAGTAAAAGACGGAAAGAAGGTTTACGACACCGCAGATCTGGCGCCTGGGAAAAGGATTATCTTTGCCTGCACTGGCGTGACGGATGGAAGCTTGCTGCGAGGAGTCCGGTTCTTCGGCGACGGAATCCGCACGCATTCACTCGTCATGACTCTCGATCAGCGGCAGATCCGTTTCATCGATTCCGTACACATCGAACGCGGTTCGGACGTGAGAGTGCGATTCAACTAGCCAGAGATACTTCGGGCCGGGCGCGCGGGTAACGCGCGGCCAGCCCGTTTAATTTTCCATTGCCTCAGCGACGATCGCGCTAGCGATGCAACGCCGAGGCGATGTGGCCGCCCGGCGCCTGCCGACGGGGCACAGCATGTGGCATCCGTTCCGCTGGCTGGGGCGGCAGCGGGCGCACCATGTGATTGGTGCTGACATGCTCGCTGATCGCCTGCAGCCTCTTCAGAATGCCCTGCCACTGTGTCCAATCCAGCTGCCGCAAGAACGGACGAAGGCCCTGAATGAAGGGGTCCTCGAGCACCGTTTCACCGTTTGTCTCCGGCACGAAAAAGCGATTCAATCCGACTCCCATCGCTTCAGCAATCTTTTCGAGCGTGCCGAGGCTGGGGGTCATCTGGCCGCTTTCGATTCGGGACAAATACGAGCGGGACACACGCGACCGAGCCTGTAGCTGGCTCTGCGTCATGCCGCGCGATTCTCGCAACTGCCGGATGCGCTGGCCGATGTTTTCCACCGTTTCGCGATTCGGCCAGTTCTCGAACAGCTGGCGGTCATCCCCGGGCAAGTCTTGTGGCGACGGCGTCGGAATGACGAACGTCACCTTTGGGGGCAGCAAACGCAAACAGCGACGGCAATTGCCCGTGCGCGTGCGGTACTGCACCAACCCGCATACTTGACAACGGATGACCTCTCGATCCATTTCCATGCTGGTTGCTGTACTTTCTTTTTCCGCCACCGGTCTCCTCGCAGACTAATCCGGCGATGCGAAAGGGGAGAGACTACTCTTCAGGGGGAAGGCAGAAACGGCGCGCAAGGCATTCTCCATAGGGTGCCATTTCTTGTCAAGCCTTTTCTCCCGCTCCTGGAAATGAATTCTAGCGCCCCGTTTTGGGCGATTACAAATCAAACGGGATCGCGCTCGGCCTGCGACCCAAAGTGCCTTCGCCTTGAGGCGAAACGACAGTACTGTCGGACGCAAACGCTTTGGCCGAGCATACTTTCGCTTCTTTTTACTGTGCTATGATGAAGTCTGATTTGTTGTTGGCATTTGTTTGGGGGGAATTTGAGGATTTGTAAATGCCGTAAAATGGCGATGACCATGTTCGCCATTGCCTTGGCCGGGCTGGCCTGGGCCAGCTTGTCAGCTCGCGCGCAAACCAAAGGCGGCCAGACACTCGAGAGCGTGTTTCGTCAGCTGGACTCCCAAGCCAAAGATTTCCACAGCGTATCCGCCGATATCGAACGCACCAAGGTCACCGTTGTAGTCAACGACAAATCAACGGAATCCGGGAACATCGGGGTGCGGGGAGATCGCATGTTGCTGGAGCTCAAATCTCCCGATCCACGAACGATTTTGCGCACCGGCGATACTCTTTTCGTCTACAACCCGGGCCTGAAGCGCGTGGAAGAATACAATCTGGGCAAGAATCGCGCTCTGCTGGACCAGTTCCTGCTGCTCGGATTCGGCACCGATAGCCAGGAGATGAAGAGAAGCTACCTGGTGACGCTCATGAAGGAAGAGAAGATCGACGACCGCAAGACGATTGAGCTCGAATTGACGCCGAAGATGGAAGCGGTGCGAAGCCAGATCTCGAAGATTCAAATCTGGCTGGACGAATCGAGCTGGCTTCCCTTGCAGCAAGAATTCTTCGAGGCCGGTTCTGGTGACTACTCGATTGTGAAGTATTCGAAGGTCGTGAAGAATCCGGGACTGCCGGATTCGATGTTCAAGCCGCATTGGCCCAAAGGAACGGAAAAAATTCATCCGCAGGGCTGAGCCATCATCCGGCGGCCGTTTTCCTCCGTCACGACCACCGCTATCTACCAGATGCTTTCCCTTCTTTTTCGAGCAGCGCTTGCTTCACGTTAATTCCCCAGCGATATCCGGCCAGACCTCCGTCCTGCCGTACGACGCGATGGCACGGCACAACCACGGAAACTGGATTTGTGGCACAGGCTCTTGCGACCGCACGGATTGCCTCCGGTTTGCCGATTGCGCGCGCCACTTGCGTGTACGTTTTCGTCGAACCGTAGGGGATTCTACGCAGCTCTTCCCAGACGCGCCGCTGAAACGCCGTTCCTTGCACGTCGGTCGGCAGATCCAAATGTGGCTCCCGACCTCGGAGATGCGCCAGAATCCTGTTGACGCGGTCTCCCAGCCTTCCGCCGTTGTGACGGCTGGAAGCGGGCGTTTCGGCGATCAATTCCGCTGCGGGATACTCCTTGCGTAGCGCGGCCCGCAGTGCCGCATCGGATTGGCCTAAATACAGCGCGCTGACGCCGCGATCCGTTGCGCCGACCAGAAGCCTTCCCAGCGGCGAATCCACGATCGTGTGATGAATCTGCATGCCCGCTCCCCCACGCCCGTATTCCGCCGGAGTCATACCCAGATGCGAGGGCGCGCGTTCGTAAAGGCGGCTCGACGAGCCGTAACCTGCTTCATACAGTGCGGTTGTCACGTTCTCTCCTTTTTTCAGGCGCGATTTCAGCCTGCGCATACGTTGCGCGTCGGCGTACTGACGCGGTGTGATGCCCATCGCGCTGCGAAATGCGCGATCGAGCTGGTGAGGACTCATGCCCGCGGACTTGCCGAGCGCCGCGAGCGTAAGCTGGGTGTCGCTCCGAAGGTCGCTGCCCGGATCGGCCTGGACCCGGGCGTCGATTTCGCGGCACAGGCGTGCGACCGTTTCGATCCGGGAGTCACCGATCGGCGCCGCCCTCGGACGGCAACGCCGACATTCGCGAAATCCTTCTTGCTCCGCCGCATCGGGGAGCGAAAAGAAAACGACCTGTTCGCGTCGAGGCTTGCGTGACGGGCACGACGGCCGGCAATAAATCCCGGTCGACCGAACGCCATACACGAATGCGCCATCCGCCCTCCGGTCACGGACCTGCACGGCATGCCACTGCGCACGTGTAACCGGCTGATTCGCCATTTGTTCTGTCCCGCTTGGCCTTCGAAGCATTCTCTGATCTTCCTGCTGAAATTCTCCCTTCGCCCTCACAATACTCGTCGGGCGAGATCGGAGCTATCCGATTTTCGCGGTCAATGTCTGGCCGGATCGCTGTTCAGCGGAGGGCCCGAACCCCTCTGTTTCCGGCCTCATACGGGTTGCTCGGGAGGGTTGCATGATAGGGCACTTTTTGCCTGTCCCCGGTTGAACCTTTCGCCTCCCTCGCGCATATTCGTTCAACTGGTTGGGGGTCGTCGAAAAGGCATTCGGGCAGTCGAGGCAGTGCTTGGGGGTTGTCCGATGGGAGCTGTGCCAGAACGTGACCGTTGCGCCGATCGATCTACATCTCTTGAAGATGCAAGCCGCACAGAATCTGTACCGTCACTAACAGGAAAGCCAGGGCCGAGGCGCTTCGCGCGCGTGCCGACGCATTCGATCGGCGTCGCATCGGAACGCCGCCGCTATCCGCGCGCTTCGCTTTCGCTGCCGCTTCGCCTGACGCGGATTGGAGATGCCGTCGAGCCCATCCCGGTCACGCTCGTGACGCGCAACATCAGCTCGAGCGGCGTGTATTTCCTCGCGCCGCGCGTGATCGAGCCGGGCATGGCCATCGAACTGGAAGTGGCGCTGGTGGACCGGCCGCTGGGGTTTGGCCGCGTGCAAATGTGCACGGCAGCTCACGTGGTACGCGCCGAGGACACCGATATGCCGGGCTGGCGGGCCTACGCGGCGAGCTTCGACGACTTCGCGCTCGAACGCGATGACGTGCTGCCGATGCGGTACAAAGCGGGCTAGCGCACTTCGTTTCTCTCGAATCTCTCCACTCGGTAGTTCTGATACGATTCCTCCGCCTTGAATCGAAAGCCAATCCCTACGCGTGTAGTGCTTCTTGACTGGGACGGCACGCTGCTTAATTCCTATGCGGCCGATCAACGAGCCTATCTGGCGATGTTTCGCGTGCTGGGAATCGAATGGGGCACCCGCGAAATCGATCGCCACTACTCTCCCGACTGGTATCGCCTCTACCGCGCCGCACGAATTCCCAGGCTGCAATGGAAACGCGCTGACCGACTATGGAGAGACGCCTATCGTGCGGAGCGTCCTGCTCTCGTTTCCGGCGCGCGAACCGCACTGCGGATTCTGGCGCGCCGTTTTCAGCTCGCCATCGTGACGGCGGGAAGTCGTGGCCGCGTTCGGCAGCAGCTGCGCGATTTCGGTTTGCGCGATCAATTTGCCGCCTGCGTCTTTAGCGAAGACACGACTCACAAGAAGCCGCATCCTGCACCGCTCGAATTAGCGCTCCAACGGCTGCGAGCGAAAGCGGAAGATTGCGTTTACGTGGGCGATGCTCCCGCGGATATCGAAATGGCGCGGCGCGCGGGGGTGCGCGCGATCGGGGTGCTCGGCCCGTTTCCCTCCGCCGCGCTGATTCGTGCGGCGCGGCCGGATGTACTGTTGCGTTCGGTTCGCGAGCTGCCTCGATATTTGCTCCGAGCGGACTAATTCCTCCTCGACGCTGGTGCGGGCGGAGCGGCAGGCGCAGCAGTCAGGGGTGCAGCCGAAGGCGTCGCCGCGGAAGCATTCGGCTTAAATTCTGTCGAGCGGATCACCAACCGAAGCTGGAATTGATCGTCTCCCGAACCCAGGTAGTCGTCCGAGGTCGTATAGGTAGGCAACCAGTACTTATCCTGGAAATTTTCCCGATAGGTCTCGAACAGGCTAAACGGAAGCTTCGTGCCTTCGTCGATCAATTCCGTCACGAATTTCCCGTATGTCTCGACGATCGCCAGATCGTGATCGTCCACGAACACGACGCCTTGAAAAAGTCGTTGCGTGCGGCTCAACTCCTTGGGCTTCACCTGAAAAACGTAGGTGTTCAGTTCGTCCAGCTTCTGCTGTCCGGCGTAAAGAAAATCGTAGTTCGGGATCTGGTCTGACGTAAGAAAGAAAATCGGGAGCGTGGTGATCGTGCGCACATCCTCGAAGGAATAGTGCGTGAGCTTCAGCGTCGATTCGGGCTGTTTGACGACGCGCCACATACGCTGCCCGTCAGGCCGGGTGTAGACTTCGCCCGTTGCCGTGAATTTTCCGCCGGGAGTCGAAAGCTCCTCGATGCGAATCGTCTGCAGGAAGTCGTAGGTATCGTAAATTTTCCGCGCGGCGTCCTCCGCAGCGGCGAATTTGCGGATAATCTCCTGCTGCGGGATGGGCGGAGGGCCCGGATGCGGCACCGAAGGAATGCGCTTCACCTCATATTTCGGCGGAGGCGCCATCGGGCCCTGGTTGTCGTTGGCGTCCTGTGCGCGTAGGCCGGCCGCGCCGAGCGCCACAATTACGGCGCCAAGGGCCATCACCACCACCCTCTGAATTCGCTGAGCCATTTGGAAAATTAGATGCGCCCACTGGCCGCGGCGTTCGACGCCACTGCCATGGTAGGCCCCGCGAAAAATAGCACATCGCCTACGAAACTTGCCGTAAAAAGACAGGCGTGCATCGCCTGCGCGTCTGCTAAAATCGCGCGTTTGTTGGCCTGGGCGAATCAGCCGTGCAAGAAGAAATGAACGCGAGGCGCTTTTTCGTCAGCGGAATCGTACAGGGTGTGGGTTACCGCTACTTCGTCGAGCGCGCCGCCAAATACTTGAAGCTGGCGGGATATGTGCGGAATCTTCGCGACGGCCGCGTAGAAACGTACGTCATTGGCTCGGATGCGTCTCTGGATTCGCTGCGCACCAGCCTCCAACGCGGGCCAAACGGTTCCTCCGTCACCGAAGTGAGCGAAGAGCCGGCTGAAATCGAGACGAGATTTGCGGGGAGCTTTTCGATCGAATACGACGCGTAACGCCAGGAACATGACAACTGAGGGAACGATGACCGACCTGAAATCACTGATCCGCGAGATTCCGGACTATCCCAAGCCCGGGATTTTGTTCTACGACTTGACCACGCTGCTCCAGGACGGCAAGGGGTTTCATTCGTTGGTCGAGCAGCTATGCGATCACTATAGGCAGCAAGAAATTGACATTGTTGCCGGAATCGAAGCGCGCGGGTTTATCTTTGCTCCAGCGCTGGCTTTTCGGCTCGGAGCCGGATTTGTTCCCGTGCGCAAACCGAAAAAACTCCCGTGGAAAACGACTGCGGTCACCTATCAGCTTGAATATGGCAGCGACCAGCTGGAAATCCATCAGGATGCGGTGAAAAAAGGACAGCGCGTGCTCCTGTGCGACGACCTGCTGGCGACGGGCGGCACGGCCGCGGCCGCGATCCAGCTGGTACGACAGTCCGGCGGCGAAGTGGTCGGCGCCGCTTTCGCCGTCGAATTGAATTTCTTGCATGGCCGGCAGAAACTGCCGGGCGTCGACGTATTCTCTCTTCTGAAATACGACAGCTAACCGCAGAATTCTCGTGATTCACCCCCCCGGTCACCCACGTGTCAACGATTCCTCACCTGCGGGCGATCAACCACGACCTTGGCACCCAAGCTCGCCTGTAAGCTCTGCCTTTGCCATCGTCTGCGGCATGCGCCTCGAGGTGCATGGGACCCGGTGAACAAATCTTCCCCAGGAGAGAACGGTGATCAAACGAATCGCCGCATTGACGTTCATCTTCGTCTGCACAACGATGGCCTGGATCATACTCGGAGCGACGATTTTCGTCCGCACGGATTCGCCGCAAGCATCCGAGCTGAAGTCGCGGGTAGCCGCAAGCTGGGGCACGGCGCAAACGCAGTCCCCGCCCACCGCCACATATTCATACGACGTCGTGTCGGAGGTTCAAACGGACAAGGGCACCGAAAGGATCACCTCGACACGCACCGATCCGATTCCCATGGACGCTTCGAAAATTGATGTAACCCTGAATCTCGCGCATCGCCAGAAGGGGCTTCTCTGGTACAGCACGTATGCCGTCGCCTTTTCTGGAGACTACACGTTCACGAATCCCACCGGCGACAACCAAAACGTCACATTCAAACTCCCGTTTCCAGCCAGCCAGGCCGTTTACGACGACCTCACAATGTCTCTTGATGGCGACCCCCTCGCTGCGCAAAGCAACAACAGCGCCGCCACCGGCTCCGCGCCGATCGGGCCACACAAAACAGTGGTGCTGCACACCAGTTATCGGTCGCAAGGACTCGACACGTGGAACTACCACTTCGGTGACGGTGTTTTCCAAATCCGTGATTTCGCGCTCACCATGCACACGAATTTCAAAGACATCGACTTTCCGGAAAACACAATTTCTCCGACATCCAAATTAGAAACGCCCCGCGGCTGGGACCTGATCTGGAGTTACTCGAATCTCGTCGCCGGCTACGACATCGGCTTGGCCATGCCTGAAAAACCGCAGCCGGGACCGCTGGCCGGACAGATCAGCTACTTCGCGCCGGTCTCGCTATTCTTCTTTTTCTTTCTTATGTTCATCATTACCACGCTCCGCGGCATCGATCTGCATCCCATGAATTACTTTTTCTTCGCCGCGGCCTTTTTCTCATTCCATCTTTTGCTCGCGTACCTGGTCGACCACATCTCCATACACCTCGCGTTCTTCATCTGCTCGATCGTGTCGACCTTTCTGGTCGTCAGCTACGCGCGGCTTGTTGTGGGAATGCGTTTCGCCGCCGTCGAAGCGGGGTTGGCGCAACTGATTTACCTGGTTCTGTTTTCCTACGCGTTCTTTTTCAAAGGCTTCACGGGCCTGGCCATCACCATCGGATCCATCGTGACTCTGTTCGTAGTGATGCAGATGACTGGGCGGATTCGCTGGGAGGACACGTTCGCAAAAGCCAGAGCAGGAGCCACGGCTGACATCTAAGCGTTACATTACACTCCGCGCCGCTGGCGCACAGCTTCGAAAAGCATCACGCCGGCCGCGACCGAAACATTGAGTGACCGGACCGGCCCCTGCGTCGGAATCGACACGAGAAAATCGCAGCGCTTGCGGGTCAACTCGTGCAGGCCTTCGCCTTCGCGCCCCAGGACGATGCCCACGGACGCCTTCAAGTCCACTTCGGTGTGGGTCTTTTCGGCTCGCTCGTCCAGGCCACGAGCCAGTAGCCGGCGTCCTTGATTTCTTCCATGGCGCGCACCAGGTTTTTCACACGCGCCACGGACAGATGGGCCAGGGCTCCGGCCGACGCCCGCTCGACGGTATCGCTCAAGCCAGCCGCGCGCCGCTCCGGGATCACAATTCCCTGCGCGCCCGCTGCCAGCGAAGTCCGCACGATCGCGCCCAAATTGTGTGGGTCCTCGATTCCATCGAGCAGCACGAGCAGCCCCGAACCTCCCTTCGCGGCGAGCAAGTCTTCGAGCTCGACGGCCGGCTTCGCAGCGGCAAGAGCCGCAACCCCCTGATGTTCACGGGTTCCCGTGGCGCGATCGACCTGTCCGCGGTCCTCAAACCGCAGTGGCACGCCTCGCGATTTGGCCAACCGTACGATGGCCTCCACTCGCTCGCCGTGCCGGCCTTTGGCGATCAGAATGCGGTCTAAAGCGCGGCTTGCCGCCAGCGCTTCCTCGACTGCGTGGAATCCCGTGATCCAGTTCATTGTGGCGAAACCTGAGGTGGCACGATCAATCCAGGGCCGCGCAAAATTCGAGCATGCGCTGTCTGGTCCCCTTCACCGGCATTGCAAACGACAGCTTTGTTGCAGCGTCGAGGAGCAAAATCACGCGGTCGAGTTCCCCGTCGCCCGCCATGCCCGCCAGCGCCACGCGGATCGGCAGGAACAGATCGCGGCTGCGACAAGACACGGCGGCCTTCATTTCGTCGACGATTCTTTTCAGCCGATCGGAATCCAGATCGCCGCCCGCAAGAACTCGATTCGCCAGCTCACGAATCACGTCGCGCGCACCTTCCCGCGCCAGCACGGCCTGATTGGACGCGTCCTGCAACATCGCGCGGGCCTCGTAGCTGAAAACGAGTGCAAGCAGCTTTTCGAGCGAAGCTCGATCCGCGGCATGCGGTCCGAGAAGGTCGGACGCGCGCGCCAACCAGGCACTCATGGCAGGCGCGGCGGCATGGTTATACTCCGCGCCGAGCCAGCCGCGCTCGCGCAGAATCGCAAAGACATCTTCAGATTTCCAGAAAATTGCGAAACGTGCCTCGGATGGCGCGCCGGTCGGCATAAGATCAGTGCTGGCTCAGCGTGGCAACGGCGTGAGCGGCAATCGCCTCACCGCGCCCCACCGCATCAACGCCTTCGTTGGTCTTGGCCTTCAAATTGATCTCGCCGGCCGTGAGGCCAAGCGCTTTGGCCAGCGCGTTCCGCATGGCCGGGAAGTGGGGGCCGAGTTTGGGCCGTTCGCAAACCACAATGGCGTCGATATTCACGATCCGGAATCGGCAATTCGCCAGCAAGCTGCGAATATGCTCGAGAAAAACCAGGCTCGACGCGCCCTTCCATTTCGGATCGGTGTCCGGAAAATGCGTGCCGATATCACCCTGGTTGGCCGCGCCCAGCAGCGCGTCGCAGATCGCGTGGCAAAGCACGTCGCCGTCCGAGTGCCCTTGCGAACCCTTCTCGAACGGAATTTCGACGCCGCCAATCATGAGCTTGCGCCCTTCCACCAGGCGGTGCAGATCGTATCCAATTCCGGCGTAATTCATCCGAGCGGCCCGCTGGCGGGCCCTCCTTGCGGTCGCGGGGTTTGCTTCTCCATTTTCGACCTCATCCTGTAAATCCAAATCCCGACGATCAAGAGGATGGGCGACCCATGGATGAGCCCCTCGGACCAACTTGCAGTTTTCGGGCCGTTCATTTCGGACACTTCGAGGACCGCACACCGCTTGCGAAGTTGTTCCATCAGATCGGGAATCACTTCCTGGGGTATGGCCTGGGTGAAATCGTGAGCGGGATCACCAAGCTGCCCCTGCATCTCCGCAGTCGCCGAGGATTCCAAAAGCTTCGCCGACTTGATGTTGCTCCGATCCACATTTGTCCTGAAGTCCGAATAAGACGTCTGCGGCAGCGCATGTTCTTGCGAGCTACCGTTGTTCGCCAGGTTCCAAAGTACGCTCGCGAGTCCGATCCTCAGCACCCAGAACAAAAGCGTCCGGACGACCGGCGACATCTTCATTCCTCCACGGGCTCAGGCATTCGCTTTCCGCCGTTCCTGCTCCAGATAAAACCGCGCCAAATCCATATCCGACGGCCGCGTAATCTTGATGTTCCGCTCCGAGCCCTGCACGACGAACACATCGTGGCCGAACCGCTCCACCAGAGCCGCTTCGTCCGACGCCGTTACGTCGTCCTGCTGCGCCTTGCGGAACGCGTCGCGCAGCAGCGCGTAGGAAAATACTTGTGGCGTCTGCGCCAGCACGATCCGTTCCCGCGGAATTGTCGCTGAAATCAGCGCCATGTCCTCCGGCAGACTTGCCCGCTTCACTTCCTTCACCGTATCGATCGCCGGAATTCCCAGAATCGCTGCGCGCCGCGCCCGCACCTCTGTGATCAGGCGCTCGACCTGTTCACGCGTTACAAAGGGCCGCACCGCATCATGCACCACAACGATCTCCGTTGCAGGATTGACCTGCGCCAGCGCATTGGCCACCGACTGCTGCCTGGTATCGCCACCGTGCACAACCCGCGCGGGTCGGCCTAACCCCGCCTTTGCGACTTTGTCCTGCAGCGACATTACATCCTCGGCCCGCGTCGGGATGAGAAAATCCGTAATCGCCGGACAGGCAGCCAGTCTCCGCAACGTGAAAATAATCAGTGGCATGCCGTCCAGTTCGAGGAATTGCTTCGGTTGGTCCGCGCCCATGCGCGTGCCGAGTCCGGCAGCCGGTACAATCGCAGCGATTCGGGTCATGTGCGGATTAGGAGTTTATCTCAATCCAGGCGGGGACCGCGAGGTGAACGCCACAGGCGTGCGATCCAAGCCAGCCGACGGCCAGTAACGACCACTACCGTCCCGATTCCGGGTAAAGCGGACGCGGAGGCCG
>Ga0210404_10001127_pt1 | contig 11832 bp, 11 predicted proteins | sample IncBWH28MmetaG_FD_155455 | JGI IMG/M metagenome (GOLD analysis project Ga0210404, IMG submission 155455) | Forest soil microbial communities from Barre Woods Harvard Forest LTER site, Petersham, Massachusetts, United States - Inc-BW-H-28-M | ecosystem: Environmental > Terrestrial > Soil >... | reverse complement strand
CCGCTCCGCCACCAATTCCGCCGCCCCATGAAACCCGCCCGACCCGCGCTGCCGGTGCAATCGCGCCAACCCCTCCAAATTCCGCTTCGCCGTTTCCCCGCTAAGCTCATTCGCCAGTGCCGCCACCTCCTTCTCCGGAAGCAACGGAGTCCCCTGCTGCGCCCTTGCGGGTAAAACAAGCCCGGCCACCACTACCATCGACACCGACATCACCACCGACCCAATCGCGAACCTCATCACCCCTCCCATTTGGACTGAGGCGTTCTTACCTTCAGCCTCGAAGGACCGTCGCTTTCGCAACGCAGCCCACATCTGCCAACCCCGCGAAACACTACCACAGCCTCCGTTAACGCCGTGTGGCACAGCGATTTTTGGCTGTGCGCCTTTTCCCATACAGCATTCCGCGCCAAGCGCGGATTCTGTATACTTGCCAAATGAAGTTCAAAACCTCTCTCGACAGAGCCCGGCGAGTCGTTCTTCCTAAGCCCGTTCTGAAACAAATGCGGCTCGCTCCGGGCGATGAATTGCTCGTCGAAAGCGATGCCGACTGCATCACATTGCGTCCTGTTCGTTCCAAGACGCTATCCAAGAAAGAATTCGGCATATGGGTTTACCAGGGCCGATCTTCATCGCTTTCAATCGGCCGTTTGATCGACACAGAACGCAAGAAGCGAATTCGCTCGCTTCTCTAGCTAGTAGTCCCCTCTTTCTTTACTTCGCTACTTCATTACTTCTTTACTTCCTTTACCCGCTTTTGTGGCTAATCCTTTCTTTCTCCGCTATCATCCCCGCTCATGCCCATCCCCCAGCGCCTCCAGGAAATCCGCGACGGCTTCGAGCGTCCCTTCTGGGTCGCCAACATCAGCGAAATTTTTGAGCGGCTCTCTTACTACGGCGCATTCTCCTCACTCGCGTTGTATCTCCACGAAAAACTCAATTTCTCCACCGAGCAAACCGGCACGTTGGCAGGCATTTTTGGCGGGGCCGTCTGGTTTCTAGCCATTTTTGGCGGCACCGTAGCGGACTGGCTTGGATTTCGGCGCGCCCTTTCCCTCGCCTACCTCATCCTGAGCGGCGCGTATTTCCTTCTCGGCTCCATTGGCGCGCCATGGCTGAGTCCCATCCGCAATGCCATGCCTTTGGGACTGTTTGTCGCCATCGTGCTTCTATTGCCTGCGTTGGGAATTTCGCTCGTCAAGCCCAGCGTCGTCGGTACCACCGCCCGTGCTTCCAAGGAAAACGTCCGCTCCATCGGATATTCCATCTACTACACCATGGTCAATATCGGCGGCACCATCGGCCCAGTGATCGCCGATTGGGCACACGCGAAATTTGGCGTGGAAAATGTCTTTCGCATCGCCGCCCTGAGCGTGTTTGCTATGGTCTTCTTCGTCCTGTTCTTTTTTCGAGAACCAAAGGCGCAAGCCTCTGCGCCGCCTCCTCCATCCCTCGCGATCACCGCGAAGAACTTTCTTACCGTGCTTTCCAATCCTAAGTTCATGCTTTTTCTGTTGATCTTTACGGGCTACTGGATCGTCTTTTGGCAGCAGTTCACTTTGTTACCCGGCTACATCCACACCTTCATTGACTCGCATGCTCGTGTGGAACGCGTCCTGAGCATCGACGCCGCCGTTGTGATTTGCTTCACTCTGGCCTGGAATCACCTTATTCGAAAAATCCCGCCGTTTCGGGCCGTCATTCTCGGCACTCTCGTTTCCGCTCTGTCCTGGCTGATCCTTGCCTTGTGGTCCAGCTACTGGGGAGCCGTGCTCTCTATTTTTATTCTCGCCCTCGGCGAAATCACCCAAGCGCCGAAATATTACGAATACATCTCCAAGCTTGCGCCCGCTGAACAGCAGGGGACCTACATGGGCTTTGCCTTTCTTCCCATCGGCATCGGCTCGATCCTCGGTGGATGGTTCGGTGGAACAATGCTGCATCATTTCGGCGAAGTGCAGCACCACCCGCAGCGCACCTGGTTCGCCATAACCGCCGTGGGCGTCCTCACTGCAATCTTATTGTGGATTTACGACCGCGTAGTAAAACCTGAGTCGCAAGACGCGGTTCGGTAGCGCTATCTTATGGGCGCACACCTACACAAAGCCCCACGCAGTTTCGGACTGATTTCTATTATCTTTTCTCTTGTGATCTCTTCTGACGCTGCTTGCTAGCGCTGGCTTGCACGCGCGTACGTTCGCAAAACCCAAATCAGGTTGGGGCCGATATTTCTTGTCTTTCTCTGCTCACTTACAACTTAGAACTTAAAACTGTGAACTATCCTCGCTACGGCGCACTCGTTGACCAATCCCAAATCAGTCCAAGTGGATTCTTTCTTATTTTTCTTATGCACTATCTTCGCTAGTCGCGCACGCGTTGACCGAACTGAAATAAGGTCTCAAACCAATTCTTCTTGTCTTTTCTCTTCTGACTTATAACTGACAACTTAAAACTGTGAACTGTCTCCGCCGCTCGCCGCTCAAGCCGCCTCGCTAATTGACCATGCGCCGCAGCGATTCCAGCGCCTGCCGCGCCGCCGAATAGCGCGGCTCCACTTGCAAAGCTTCCTGGAAGCAGCGCATTGCCCGCGCGTACATTTCCACGCCCAGATACGCGCGACCCAGATTGTAGTGCGGAAAATGCCGCGGCTCGTATCGCCGCGCTTCAATCGCGCGTTCCAGCCACGGTATCGCCTCTTCGAAGCGTCCCATCTCAATCATGTACGCGCCGATGTCGTTATAAGGATTGCCGAATTCCGGATCAATTTCTATGGCGCGCTTGCATTCCGCGATCGCTTCATCCAACTTGCCCTGAAAATGATAAGTCCATCCCAAAAAAGTGTGCGCCTCCGCGGTGGGATACAGTTCCAGCGAAGATTGGTACAGTTCCACCGCCCGCTCGTAGTCGCCTTCCATCTGCGCTTGATATGCATCCTGCAGAACTTCCCATGCGTGGGTGAGGGTTTCCCGGCTCATGCGCGATTTTTAGCACACGCTCCGGGGCGCGTCAAAAGTACGAAAGTAATGGCCGTGCGCGGAGGGAACCTGTCCTTTATGCCGGGTGCCAGTGGAATTTCGGGCTGCAAACAGGGAAAATGGAAGCGGGATCATTCGCACGACCAGCTTTCATCTACGCTTCGTCAGGGGGAACTGTGAACCGCAATTTTCTAATTCTTGGGACAGCAGCGCTGGCAGTTGCCGGGGCGGTTTTCGCGCAGGATCCGCCGCCCGCAAAGTCGCAGACAAAAAAATCGGCCAACGGCAACGCCGCCGCGGTCGAGCGGGGCAAAGAGATGTTCGATAAAAAATGCGCCATCTGCCACTACGCCGACAACGACCAGAAAAAAATCGGTCCCGGATTGAAAGGCCTCAACAAGCGCGGCACCTTCACGGTGAACAACAACAAAGTCACCGACGAAACGCTCAAGACCTGGATCGAAAATGGCGACACGCTGATGCCGCCTTTTAAAGACGTGCTTGATCCCGCGCAAATCAAAGACGTCATCGCCTACGTGAGAACTCTGTAAGCGCCTCCGTGAAAACTCTGTGGGCTCGGGACCTTTTTAGGTCTACGCGAGAATTCTCGAGCCCGCGGGGGCGGCTCTGGTTCTTCGCCGCGCCCTGATCCCGGGAAGCGCGCTTTTATCGCTCCAAAAAAAGTTCTTGGTTGCGCAGGCCTGGGCACCGCGCAACCAAGAGACAAACTCAACTGAGACACCTGCCCGCGACCTGGCGCGCTCGAACCGTCGCTGCGAACCCCCCTGGGGTTCATGCCTTGCGGCGCGATTCGATTGCGGCGCTGTTTTCGGGCCCTACATTTTTTCTGCCGCGAAAAACTACTTCAGAATGGCGTCTTTGAACGCCTTCGCCGCGCGCAAGCGCACCACCGTCTTGGCCTTGATCTTGATGGCCTCGCCGGTTTGCGGGTTGCGGCCCATGCGCGCCTTGCGGTGCGCTTTCACGGCGCGTCCGAGGTTCGGGATGACGAACTTGCCGGCGCCGCCCTTGCATTCCTTCACCGCGAGTTTAAAGAGCTCTTCAAAAAAGAGCGCAGCGGTTTTCTTCGGAGTGGCGCATTTCTCGGCGAGATGCGACACGATCTTGGACTTGCTCATTGGCTTGGCTGCCATCTAGTATTCTTATCCTCCTGATTTTTTCATGAGCCTCGAGTTGCTCGAAGCCAGCCGCGGACTCTCCCCCGTTGCTTGCACCGAAAAATCCGGGCCGCTGGGCACTATAGCCAAGGCTATTTGAGAACGCAAGCGAAAAGCCGCGAAAAACGCTGAAAAAACGCGTCTTTTTTACGACTGGGCGAGAAAACACCGCAAAAATGCGGGTTTTCCACAAGCTGGCAAGCCTTAGTTCACGGCTAAGCAGCTAGAGGCTTGCCAGCTGCTGCCGCCGGCCCGCGGCGTATTCGCTGAGCGCTGCGTTGGCGCTGACGATGGTGGCAAGCGCATCCGCTACAATCGCGAGGTCGCGTCCGCGAAGCACAACGTAGACTTCATCTTCACCCAAGCCGGTGTATACGCGATTGCCGATGCAGCCGAGGCTGAGGATCGCTCCATGTTGCAAGGAGGCCGGCAAGGCCATGCACGTCGGGCGTCCAAGGGCCGGTGCGCCGCTAGCGACTCCGGCCCGATTGGCGGCTTCATTGAGGAGCATTGCCGCGGAAGGTTTGCACGAAAACAATACAACATCGGGCGTGAAGGGTGAATCGCCGAGAGGGGCATACGCGATCGCTGCCGGCGCTTTGGCTAAACGAGGAATCGTGGGGACTTCTTCAGGCTTCACATAATTGAGCTCAAACATCATTTTGAGCGTTTGCTGTGTTTCCTTTTCGCGTTCCGGGGACAGCGAGATATTGTGCGTGTAAGCGCCGACCGCGCAGTTGAAATGGTCTTCCGGCACGGTGTAAAACACGCGGCCTTCGGCGGCCAAGCGCCAGTAGCTGCAGCCGGAAGGTTCGGTGCCCGAAAACTTCTGCACGTTAGCGGGAGCAGAGTCGAGGAAGGAAACGGCGACCGGCCGGCGGGGCAGCTTCACGGCCGCGGCAATGCGCTGCTCGATTTCTTTCCAGTTGGATGTGTCGTTCATGGGGTTCCCAGATCCGAGTAAAAGTTGGCGATTGCTTTAATTCCGCCAAAATAGTTTTCGAGTGCGAGGTGCTCGTCGGGCGCGTGGGCATTCTCGTCGGGAAGGCCAAAGCCGAGGAGGACGCAAGGCACCTTGAAAGTGTCGTACATTTGCGTGACAAAGGGAATCGAACCGCCCTCGCGGATGAATACCGCTTTTTTGCCGAAGCCTTTCTGCAGCGCGGCTTGGGCTTTAGCGAAAATCGGATCGTGAAAAGGCGCGGCCCAGGGCTTGCCGGTGCTGAGAAGTTCAAATTTGCAGGTCACTGTGTTGGGCAAGAGTTTGCGAATATATTTTTCGACGAGCTTGGCGATTTTTTGCGGATCCTGGTTGGGCACGAGCCGGGTGGAAAATTTGGCATACGCCTTGGAGGGAATCACGGTCTTGGCGCCTTCGCCCGTGTAGCCGCCCCAAATGCCGTTGAGCTCGAGAGTAGGCCGGGTCCAAAGCTGCTCGACAATGGAGAATCCCTTTTCGCCTACGTAGCCGGGCGCGCCCACCGCTTTCTCAAAATCCTTTTTCTTCCAGGGAAGTGAATTTAAAGCTTTGCGTTCCGCGCTGCCGAGCTTCGCCACGTCATCGTAAAAGCCAGGGACGGTGATGCGGAAATTCTTGTCGTGCAGTTTGGCGAAGAGTTCGGTGAGGATGGTGAGCGGATTGGGAACGGCGCCGCCGTAGACACCGGAATGCAAATCGCGGGCGGGGCCGGTCAATTCAATCTGGCAGTAATTCAACCCGCGCAAACCGTAGGTGATGGACGGCACGCCTTTGGCGAGCATCGAAGTGTCGGAGACAACGAGCGCGTCCGCTTTGAGTTTTTCTTTATTTTTCTGCACGTAATCCCAGAGGCTGACGCTGCCAACTTCTTCTTCGCCCTCGATCAAGACCTTTACGTTGATGGGAAACTTGCCGTTCACCTGTTGCAAGGATTCCAGCGCTTTCAAATGAATATGCACCTGGCCCTTGTCGTCGGCGGTGCCGCGGCCGAAGAGATTGCCATCGCGCACGGTGGGTTCAAAGGCCGGCGTGGTCCAGAGATCGAGCGGCTCGGCGGGCTGAACGTCATAGTGTCCGTAGAAAAGAATGGTGGGCTTGCCGGGGGCTTCGAGCGATTCCGCGTAGACGAGCGGATGCATGTTGGTGGGAACAATTTCGACTTTCTTGAATCCGGCGGCGCGCAGATTGTCGGAAACCCAGCGAGCGGCGCGCTCGATGTCCGGCTTGTGCTCACTTTTCGCGCTGACGCTGGGAATGCGCAGGAATTCGCACAGTTCGGCGAGGTGCTGTTCGCGGTGATCTTCGATGAATTCAGCGAGTTTCATAGGCGATCATTTTAGGGCGGAAAGTGAGTAGTGGGTAGTGGGTAGTGGGTAGTGGGTAGTGGGTAGTGGGTAGTCCGAAAGTTGAAGTGAGTAGTGGGTAGTGGGTAGTTCCGAAAGTTGCCACAGAAGCCGGCTGTTTGAGGGTACACACCCCGGGGTTTTGTATGGATGTGAAAACACGGGAGTTGCGGGAAAAGGGATTCGTAAGGTTTTGAAAACAAAGGGCGAGAAAAATCGAGACACGAAGCTCGAAATGCGAAAAACGAAACTGGGAACGAAACACGAGACTGGGGCGGCGATAGCTCGTTGCAACTGGGTGCAGGGAAAGGCTGGATGTTGTTGATTCCAAAAGCGAGGTGCGCGGAGGTACCCCCACCCTGGGTGTTTTGCAAAAAGAGGCTGGAAGTTATTGAAAATAAAGGGCGACGCGCGAAAAAAGAGGGCAAAGAGACGCAAAGAGGCGGCAAGTGATTGAAATGAAAGAGGTTGAACGCCTTCAGGTTGGAAGGTGGAAGGATGGGAATGGGAACAGTGTGAAGCGTGAGGGTAGGCCCCTCGCCAAAGACGCTCGGGGTAAACTGGGGCGCCGATCTCATGGGGAATAGTAGCAGGGACCGGTCGAGTTGTCAATAGAAATCTGTTACTTGTGAGGTACTCATTCGAACGATTTGCTAAGTCATTCAGACGCGAACAGTTGCATAGACGAACGGGTGAAGGGCAACGAGGTGCGGGCCAACCAAGTCAGAGGAGTGACACGAGTTGTTTCGAGCTGGTCAGGGTGCTTACCTACTTGGTCGCTGCGAAGGTGACTCTAAACCCGCACACGCAAAACCGGCGTATGCGGCACCCAAATTCTCTCCACGAGGCTGTCGGCCACCCGCCAACTGGACTTAGTTAGACTCACTGCGACTTCCCAGAACGGGACTTCTGGCCCGGAATGACTTCCGGTTTGCCCGTCATCCTCCCGCAGTCGGAGGCAAACTCCAAACCGCGTCTCCGAGATCATGGTTGGGGGAGGTCCAGCAGCACTACATCCGAACGCTCCTGCACTCGTTCGAGGACGACTTCACGTCCATCTTGCGAAATGTCGAAGTCCCGGATGTGGAAGTCCGGAGCGAGATGAGTCAATTGCCGCTCGGTTCCCGTCTCCAAGTCGATCTGCCAAAGATCCTTATGTTGAATCTCTCCTCGCAAAAACACGAGTGCGCGTCCTCCATTCAGGAAGGTCAAGTGCCGAGCTCCGCGAGTCAGTGTCAGGGCCGGCAGGGGATGCGCTGCGGACTCGGCCGTGGCGGCTTTCACCGAAAACGTCGTGCCAATGTCAGGACCTGAGTACACAGCGAAACGGCCGTCGGGCGTCCACGCGGGATCAACCGAGTACTCCCGTACGAATGGCGCGGGCGAGCCACCATTCACAGGCACACGGAAGAGGTGCGGTACGGCGTGATCTTCCACCGCCGAGGTGATCGATTGGCCGTCCGGTTCCCATGCGGGAGCGCCTTGCAGGTTCAGCGAATCGGCCACAATCCGCGCGTTTGTCCCGTCAGCCTGCATCACGTACAGAAGCGCCTGCCCACGTTGCCGCACCGAGAAGGCGATATTCCGTCCATCGGGGGAAAGCGCCGGGCCGCCAAATATTTGCGCGCCCACGCCACTCCACAACTCCGTGCCAGTTCCGTTGACGAGCTTCCAGATACTCTCACTTGTCCCGGTCGCGGAAACATACAGAAGATAATTTGCACCCAGTCGTGGGGAAAATCCCGTGCTGGTCGTCAGCGGAATTTGAATCGCTGCCGACGTCTCGCGGTCCGGATCAGCGATCCGCATGCGCCACAATGTTCTTTTCGGACTTGCCACCGTGACAACCAGACGGCGGCCGTCAGCGCTCGCCGCCAGCGACGTGTATCGGTCAACTCCAGAAGTCAGCCGATGTGCAATGCGGCGCTCTACATCCATGCTGTAAAGCCATGGACCTGAACCGTCGGGATCGCCGGCTAAATACATCAGCGTCCGCTTGTCCAATAGCACCGGATGGGTCACGCGCCCATTGTGCGACGTGATCCGTTCAGGAGTTCCGCCATTTGGACGAATGCGCCAGATGTCCAATTTATCTGGGAGCGAACCCTGAACGAAGTAGATGAATGCCGCATCCGGCGCCCACAATGGAAAGTGACTGTGCAGCCCGGCAGGCGCCCTAAAAATGGGCTGGTCTTCCGGTCGGCGCTCGCCGTTTGATACGAACAGCGGATCTCCGGGTCCAGGTGTGTGGTACGTGAGTTGGGAGCCGTCGTGCGACCAATCGAACTCGGCCACTCCTTCAAGGTAGGGCTTCGGCTCTCCACCCAGCGTTGGTACTGCCCAGATGCGGATGTCGGCGCTGCTTGACTCGTTCTTCTTGCGAACCCAAAACGTAACCAGGGACCCATCGGGCGAAAACCCCAATGTGCGGACCGACGGATTGACCAGTTCCGGCGCGCCGCCACGCGTCAAGTTGTGGAACTGTCCTGACCCGACCTGCGTCAGCCACACATCCATTTGTCCATCTCGGTCCGATAGAAACGCCACGAAATGGCCATCGCGGGACACCGTAGCTGTCAGCGCCACTGCATCCACGTCCGTGATTGTCTGAAATCGCGCGTCGGCGATCGGGTTCCGCCAGAAGTACTCCTTCCCCCGAAGCCAGAGGCCTGTACCAATCACTAACGCGGCCGCCACCAATGCCAACGGAAAGACGCCTGTCCACCAGGTTCGAGAGGTAGATGCCGCAGTCTTCGGCGGTATGGGTTCAACGAGCGGGGCCACATCGCTCTCATTCTCCAACACTGTTCGCCCATTATCCGCGGCTCGAATGTTCCGGCCGCGCGCCCACGCATCCAACTCCACGCGAGAAGCATAAACCGAGCCCATCTTGTCGTGCACATGCCTGTGAACGGGCATCCCCTCCCGCTTCTCCCAGCGCTGCACCGTGGTCACGTCGCGGTCGAGGTACGCCGCGATTTCCTTCCAGGAATCGAGCCGGTCTTCTGAGGGTCTTGTAGGTGGCTGTGTGCCTGGGACGGGTTCGCCCATCGCGCTCTCCTGATTTGCTCCGCTGTCGTCGCGAATCCGGGAGCTCGGATTGTAGCCCCCGAACCGTGTCCAGGCTACGGCAAATTGCGGCATTCAACGGTAAATAGAGGGACGGCCACGAGTCCGCTCCTTGCCCTTTGACGGCGCCTGCCAAAGTGTCTGATCGTGTCCGCGCGTCTCCACTCGGCGATGCCAAATGAACCAAATGAAAAGGGAAAAAACGGAGGACTCAGTATGCGAAGTAAACTGACGTGGGTAGTTTTGTTCAGTGCCGCGATCGGGGTCGCGGCCATGTTCTACGTGGGAAAGGTCTCCGCCACACCGGCGACCGGGTTCAAGGCCACAACGATCGCCACCGGTACCTTCGGCGAAATTGATGCCTTTAACCAGTCCTCGAAGAACGAACTTCCTGCCGGATTCGACGGTGACGTCTGGCTCTCGTTGCAAAAGACCAAGGGACGCTCAGATTTGTACGTGCAGAGCAATGTCTGGCCGGCTGTCAATCCGACAACGGGAGCGGTAGCCAGCACGGGCTGGCATACCCACCCCGGCCACAGCCTGATCATTGTCACGTCCGGAAGCATAACGGACTATATGGCCGACTGCATGCCTCACGTGTACACGTTTGTCCCGGGACAACCGGCCCCCACGCTAGTCGATCCTGGCAGCGACCATCTGCACGTCATCCGGAACGAAGGCTCCGTTCCGGCATCAACCATCGCCGTCCAGCTTGTTCCGTACGATCCGGCCAAAGCCAATCGCCGGATTGACGCTCCTGCCCCGGAGACCTGCTCCAACATTTTGTAAAGAGGAGGGGCAGATCGACGGCGGTGGGATTGGTCCATGGACGCGCCTCCGCCCACGCGTCCATGGGTCGCTGATACGATCCTGGACAGTAACGACAACGACCAGAGTTTCGCGTCGGGCATGGTGGAGACCTGGTTGCGGTAGCTAGTTATGCTTCCTGATGAGCACACCTGCTTTACATTAGAATTCTTCGCACCGGGCTCCACCGCATTGTGAGTGGCTTGTCGGTAAGCCGGAACCAATCCATCTACTCACGTAATGGAGGGAGGCACGGTATGCGGCCACGCCGGTGTCCGTCAGTATTGGACGCGTCAGTGGACCATGATCAACCCGCTTGTCGGACGACTGCAATTCAGGCTCGAGGAAACGAACCGAACAAAGGCGGTTGTTCATCAAGTCGTTTATCATACAAATCTGCAAGTCAGATCACCCGGATGTATAACGCACTGCTCCACCTCCCGAGGCCGAGGCATGGCAAAACAGAAAGGGTCAACAAGGAACGGCACAGGTTGGGTGGGTGAGGGATACCCGTTCCGGACCCTGCCCGACTATCTCCAGCCAGGCCTCGAGCTCGTCTTTGTCGGAATCAATCCCGGGCTGTACTCGGTTCAACGGGGACACTACTTCGCGCGTTTGACGAGCCGGTTCTGGCCCGCGTTCTCCGTGTCGAAACTGAGCGAGCGCGTGCGGCGAGCGCTCGGTATTGACACTCTCCGCGCCGAGCACGATGCCGAGCTTCCGCGCTTTGGGATCGGTTTTACGGACGTCGTCAAGCGCCCATCCGCCAACGCCGCGGATCTCAACGCCGACGATTTTAAGAAATGGGTGCCGCGTCTGCTCGAGAAACTCCAGCGCTACCGGCCGCGCGTGGCGTGCTTTCACGGGCTGACGGCCTATCGGCCGTTCCTCGACCTCGCGCTGAGATGCGCCGACAGGCTGCCGAGGCTCGGTCACCAGCCGGAGCTCGTCGGCGCGATTCGGCTCTACGTCGTGCCGAACCCCAGTCCAGCCAACGCCCATTTCACGCTCACAGACCAGATTGCGTGGTACGACCGTCTGGCCGAGTTCCTGGCTGCTGTGAAGACCAGCGACTGAATGCTATTCGCGCTTCTGGAATGTTTGGGCTATCCCGAGTTGAGGGCGACAGTGTGTGCGGGAAGCGTATCTCAGCGCTTTGTGCGCCGCCGACTGACGTCATTCTGCCAGTTGGAGCTGTGGAACTGGAGGAGGGGAAGAAGGTTGTGGCGGTTCGAGTGCCGCGAGCCACAAGCGAATGGACGCGCGAAGCGGGGTGAGCGCGACACCAGCAAACGATTCGGGATACGTGTCCAGGCGGCGCAACGCTGACCGCAGCAGGGAAATGCTTCCCAGGCGATTGCCGCGGTAGAAATGGTGGAAAGAGGCTGCGACCTGAATCAGAGCCTGCAGGAAAGTCTTCTCCGGGCCCTGCGCAGTGAGCCAGACCGATTCCCAATGTTCGTGCGCCTCGAAGAACGCGCCGG
>Ga0210404_10001126_pt1 | contig 11845 bp, 8 predicted proteins | sample IncBWH28MmetaG_FD_155455 | JGI IMG/M metagenome (GOLD analysis project Ga0210404, IMG submission 155455) | Forest soil microbial communities from Barre Woods Harvard Forest LTER site, Petersham, Massachusetts, United States - Inc-BW-H-28-M | ecosystem: Environmental > Terrestrial > Soil >... | reverse complement strand
CTGCTCGAGTCTCCCTCGATGCAAGATGCGAGGTCCGTCCTGAAATGAGTGCGGCGCCAGCCACCGGTAATCAAGCGTCCGAAGCCGCCCGGCAGTCTCCTCCCAAAAAGGATCTGAGCGGCCTGATGCCCTATCTGCGGCGCTACCCGGGCGGCATTGTTATCGGTCTGCTCATGGCCGTGCTGATGAGTCTAATCGGCAACGCGCTCCCGCTCGCCATCGGCGTGATGACCGACACGCTCGCCGGAAATCCAGTTCCTTTTGAGCACACCACGCGTGCTGGATCCCTGCCGGCGCCCTTCGGTCTCAACCCCGCGACCCTTAGCCGCTCCATCCCTTACTACGCACCGAGCAGCCGCCGCACGCTGGGCATTTATTGCCTCATCGTCATTTTGTGTGTTGGCATCAAGGGCATTCTCTCTTTTTCCGCACGTTGGCTGCTCATCGGAGTATCCCGCGATATCGAATTCGACATTCGCAATGATCTCTTGAAGCGCCTTCTGAAACTCGAGCCCGAATTCTACGTTCGCAATCGCACCGGCGAGTTGATGTCGCGCGCCACCAACGACCTGAACGCCGTCCGCATGGTGCTCGGCCCCGGCATCATGTACAGCGCGAATACCTTCAGCACCATGGTCATGGCCATTCTCGTAATGGTCGCGCTCTCGCCTTCCCTCACGCTGTGGGTTTTGCTCCCTGCGCCGGTAGTGGCCGTCGCCGTGTGGTTCTTTGGCAAAACGATTCATGATCTCTACGAAAAAATCCAGGCGGCGCTGGCCACGCTCACGGCGCGCGTTCAGGAAAATCTTGCCGGCGTGCGCGTCGTGCGCGCTTACGCACAGGAAGAAGCGGAACTCCGCGGCTTCGACGAACCGAATCGCGAATACGTCGCCCGTAACGTCAAACTCATTCGCATCTGGAGCATGTTCATGCCCTCGCTCCAGGCGCTCATTGGCACTTCCTTCTTGATTGTCTTGTGGCAAGGCGGACATCAGGTCTTCGGCGGCCGCATTTCTCTCGGCGCTTTCATCGCTTTCAATGGATACCTCACCGTGCTCGTATGGCCCATGATTGCCCTCGGATGGGTCACAAATATTTTTCAGCGCGGCGCGGCTTCCATGGGCCGGCTGAACTACATCTTGACCGCCAAGCCGAATATCGACGATCGCTATGCAAAGATTCCGGAGGCCACCAAGCCCCTTGGCGAAATCGAATTCCGTCATCTTACTTTCACTTATCCCACTACGCTTTCTGGAACCGGATCCAATGGCGCCGCGAAATCCAATGGAAGCGGTCCTCATCCCGTGCTTCAAGACATCGATCTAAGAATTCCCGCCGGTTCCACGCTTGCCATCGTCGGCCCCACCGGCAGCGGCAAGACCACGCTTGCTGCGCTCATTGCGCGCCTCTGGGAAGCCCCGGACGACTCGGTTTTGATTGACGGTCGGCCCATCCGCGAGTGGCCTCTTAACACGTTGCGGCAGGCCATCGGCTATGTCCCGCAGGATACTTACTTGTTCGGCGAAACTGTCGGCGGCAACATCGCTTTCGGCTTGCCGGAAACGGATGAGCTGCGCGTCCGCCGGGCAGCCGAAATTGCCAGCCTCGACGCGGAAGTCATGGGTTTCGCCAAGGGCTACGAAACCATGGTCGGCGAGCGCGGCATCACCCTCTCCGGTGGGCAGAAGCAGCGGTCCGCGATTGCGCGCGCCATCATTCGCGATCCGCGAATCCTCATCCTGGACGATTCGCTCTCAGCGGTAGACACGCAAACCGAAGAGCGCATCCTCACCGGGCTGCGCGGAATCATGGAAGGCCGCACCACCGTCCTAATTTCGCACCGCACCTCGACGGTCCGCGACGCCGATCAAATTGTTGTTTTAGTCGGCGGCGCCATCACCGAACGCGGCACGCACGACGAACTGCTCGCGCGCGGCGGCTATTACGCGGATTTGTACCAGAAACAGTTGCTGGAAGAAGAGCTCGAACGCGCATGAGCAACCTGCACGAAGAAGAGGCCCTCGGCAAAGCGTACGATTCGCGCTTGATGCGCAGGCTTCTTCAATATTTGAAACCCTACAAATGGCACGTCACCATAGCGCTTGCTTTCGCTGCTGTCGTCACGCCCCTTGAACTTGCCCCGCCGAAGATTTTTCTAACGGCCATTGATAACTATTTCGTTCCGGCCGCCAAGCATACCATTTCGGAGGGCGCGGCATGGAACGGCATCCTCTGGCTAAGCCTGATTTATCTCGGCGTGCTGACCTTTGACTTCATCGCCCAATACATTCAGCTCCGCATCATGCAGCGCGTCGGCCAGCAAACCATGTACGACATGCGCCGCGAGATCTTCAGCCACATGCAGCGTTTGCCGATGAGCTACTTTGACCGCAATCCCGTCGGCCGGCTGGTTACGCGCGTGACCACGGACGTCGATGCTCTCAACGATCTCTTCGCCGCTGGCGTCGTTACCATGATCAACGACTTCTTTCTTCTCGTGGTCATGGCCGGTTGGCTCTTCAAGATCGACAAACGTCTTGCGCTCGACACACTTGCTGTTCTGCCGGGAATTCTGATCGTCACCATGATTTTCCGTAAATTCGTGCGTGACGCAAACCGCCGGATTCGCACGGCGATCGCCCGCATTAACGCCTTCCTTCAAGAATACATCTCGGGAATGAGCCTTGTGCAGCTTTTTAACCGCGAACAAAAGGCCGTCGAGGAATTTGGAAAACGCAATCGCGACAATATGCTCGCCTGGCGCGATGCCATTCTTGCTTACGCTCTTTTTTATCCAGCTGTCGAGTTTCTCAGTTTCGCCACAATAGCCCTTATCTTTTGGTCCGGCGGAAATCGCATCCTTCTTCAAAGCGGGCTTAAACTCGGTGTTCTCACCGCGTTCACAATGTATGCGCAGCGTTTTTTCCGGCCCATTCAGGACCTCAGCGAGAAATTCAACATTCTGCAGTCCGCCATGGCCGCCTCGGAACGCATTTTCAAATTACTCGATGAGCCGTTGTCTATAGAATCGAATCCCAACGCCATCCCGCTCGATAATCCGCGCGGCGAAATCGAATTTCGCAATGTGTGGTTCAGCTATAGAAATGTTCCCGAACCTGCCGACGAAGATTGGGTCCTGCGCGACGTCTCCTTTAAGGTCAAACCCGGTGAGACCTTTGCCATCGTGGGACACACCGGCGCGGGCAAGACCACGCTGATTTCCCTGCTGCTGCGTTTCTACGATATTCAGCGCGGCCAGATCCTCCTCGACGGCACCGACATTCGCATGATCGAATTGCAGGATCTGCGCCGGCAATTCGGCATCGTCCTCCAGGATCCCTTCCTCTTTACCGGCACGATTGAAACCAACATCCGCCTCGGCACGCCCGGCATTACCCGCTCCACAGTGGAAAGCGCCGTCGAAGAAATCGGGCTTGGTGAATTCGTTCGCTCTTTGCAGGAAGGAGTCGGCACCAGCGTGAATGAGCGCGGCTCGACACTTTCTGTGGGGCAACGGCAGCTCATTAATTTTGCGCGGGCCTTGGCGCACAATCCACGCTTCCTGATCCTCGACGAAGCGACCTCCAGCGTTGATACCAAGACTGAGCTGCAGATTCGCGAGGCTCTCGGCCGCTTGCTCTCTGGAAGAACCGCGCTGGTCATCGCCCACAGGCTGAGCACAATTCAGCACGCTCACCGCATCCTTGTATTTCACAAAGGGCGCTTGCGCGAACAGGGCGCGCACCAGGAGCTTCTCGCCCAACGCGGCATCTACTACCGGCTCTACCAGCTTCAGTACAAAGAGCAGGAATTGCATCTTTCGGGGGACGCCGGCCCCCGCGCATTCGCCGAACCCTCGCCGCAACCCGCGAGCGATTAGTTCATTCGAAACGCCGACATGCCACCAATCCAGCTCCTTCTCTCCGCCGGCGAAGCTTCCGGAGACATGTACGCCGCGCGGCTCGCAAGCGCTCTGAAACAACGCATGGACGTTTCGATTTTCGGAATGGGCGGGCCGCAGATGCGCGCTGCAGGCGTGGACATCGTCACGGATTACTCGGAAGTCTCCGTGGTGGGAATCACAGAAGTGTTGAAGCGCTTGCCATCCCTGGTACGTGCGATGAGGCATTTGGTGGACGAGGCCGAACGGCGCAAGCCGCCGATTGCCATCCTGACGGACTTCCCGGGTTTCCATCTGCGGCTGGCGCGCAAGCTGCGACCCAAGGGGATTCGAAACGTCTATTACATTTGCCCGCAATTCTGGGCCTGGCGTCCGTGGCGGGCTAATTTAGTACGCCGTAGATTTGCCGAGGCGCTCTGCATTTTCCCCTTCGAAGAGAAATTCTATGCCGACGCCGGCGTGCCCGTGAAGTTCATCGGCCATCCACTCGTTGGCAACGTGAAAGCAACCTTGACACGGGAATTAATCTGCAAGAAATACGGTCTTCAAGAAGAGGCCCGGATCATCACCATTCTGCCGGGAAGCCGGCGAGGAGAAATCGCACATCACCTGCCGGTACTGGTCGAAGCGCTCAGCGAAATCAGGCGCAAGCTGCCGCGGCCGCCGGAGATCATTCTTGCCGTGGCCCCGGGGCTGGAGGCGCGACGCCTGGAGGAAGAATTTCCTGCCGAATGGCATGCCAGATTCGTTGAAGCCGACACGTATAATGTATTGGCGGCAGCCGACCTGGCGATTGTCTCCAGCGGCACCGCAACGGTGGAAACGGCCCTCCTTGGCAAACCGATGCTTGTGGTTTACCGTCTCTCGCCGCTGACGGCCATGCTGGCGAAGCCCCTGGTGCGAACAAAGTTTTTCAGCATGGTGAATTTGATCGCCGGGCGCGCCGTCGTCCCTGAATTGATCCAGGACGACTTTACGCCCCAGCGTGTCGCGACAGAGGCCGTTGCGCTGCTTTCCGAGACAGAAGAAGGCAAAACGCGAGTCGCGGAAATGATTCGCGGATTGGAGGAAGTCCAAAGGCTGCTGGGCCCGCCAGGCGCTGTAGAAAGGGCCGCTGACGAGATTGTCCGGCTTTTGCAGGGGGCCAAAGCAACGCAAAGTGAGTCGTCTGGTATCCTATAGGTGTACATTGGTTTGCGAATTGAACATACTTGAAAGAGGTTCGATGGCCCGCAGTCGAATAGTTTCTGGCACATTTCTTCTTGTAGCGCTGATTCTTCCGCTCTGCCTTGCTGCGCCTCTCCACGCGCAAGCGCCCCGGCCCGCGAATTTCCTCGCCGAAAACTACGATGTCAACGCGACGCTGGATTCCATCGGCCAATCGATTTCAGCGACGGCCAAAATTGATTTCAAGGCTGTGGAAGCCTCCAGCAGCGTGCGCGTCGAGCTGCATCCGAATCTGGTCGTGAGAGAAGTAAAGTCCGCGGACGGCAAGCAACTGAGCTTCGAACGCGACAGTCAGAATTCGCTTTTTGTTGTGGTCCAGCTGCCTACTCCGGTTGCGACTGGCGGCAAGGTGACGTTGACGTTTCAATACGGCGGGCTGCTGTTCAACGAAGAGAACAGCCCGGTGCCGGGAGTGCGCGCCGCTTTGATCAACAAGGCCGGCGCTTATTTGCTGCTCCCTTCACGCTGGTTCCCGCTGACAAATTTCCCGTCCAATCGCTACACGGCAACCTTCCGGCTGAACGTTCCGGACACTTTCGCGGTGGCAGGAACGGGCAAAGCCGTGGCTCCGACGCCGATGCCGGCCAAAAACGCGGTCGAAGGTGGAAGACTTCTCTACACCTTCGAGTGCAGGAGCCCCGCGCCTCATGGCACGTTTGTGGTGGGCAATCTGCAGCTCAATCCGAATCAGGCCGAAGGAGTCAACGTCGCGGTCTACGCACCGCGTGCGGCATCGGCGAATGCAGCTGAGTTTGCCACCAGCGTTGCGCGTTCGGTGGTGATTTTCTCCGATATGTTTGGGCCGATTCCCGATCCGACTCTCGCCATCATTCAAGTCCCGGATGGAACCTTTCGCGACTACGCGGCCCCCGGAGTCTTGCTCTTAAGCCAACGCATCTGGGACCCCAAGGCCAGCGACAAGACCATCGCCCGCCTGGTGGCCTCGCAATGGTGGGGGATTCAGGTTTTGCCGGCAACACCGGGCGATGTTTGGATTAGCGATGGGCTGGCGCGATATTGCGAAGCCCTCTATGCCGAACAAAACGCCGGCAAGGAAGCGGGGCTCAAAACCATCGACGAATTCGCCGTTGGCGCGATGATGTATGAAGATGCCGCCCCCATCGCTCAAGCCGCGCGGCTGGCGCCCTACTCGCCGGACTACCGTTCGGTGGTGATGAACAAGGGCGCAATGCTTTTTCACATGTTGCGCGCGCAGATGGGGGATGTAGCGTTCAAAGCTGCCCTGCACGATTTTTATTTTCGGTTTGCGGAAAAAAGTGCGCGCATCGAGGATTTTGAAAATGTCGCTGAACGCCGCGCGCAGGCTTCCGTGAAGCCGCCTCAGGAGCCGCCGAATTTGCAAAGCTTCTTCGTGCAATGGCTGAATTCCACAGGCGTGCCGGAGTTTTCGGTGGAATACGTGGTGTACCGGACTCCGAAGGGATTTCGCGTGAACGGCAAGATCAAGCAACCGTTGGACACCTTTCGCATGCCCATTGAACTTCGTATTGACACCGAGGGCAACCCGGAGCTGAAAACGCTTGATGTGATCGGCACGGAATCACAGTTCACCGTGGAGACGTTTGGCCGGCCGAAGCCTGGCGGCATCAAGGTCGACCCCAACAATCTCATCCTCAAGAGCAGCACTTCGTTGCGCGCCCGTGCCGCCATTGCCCGAGGCGAAGATCTCGCCGAACAGGGCCGTTTCTACGATGCCGTGGCCCAATACCAGCGAGCTCTTTCCATTCAGCCGAGCAGGCCGCTGGGTAATTTCCGGATGGGCGAGGCGTTTTTCTACCAGAAGAACTATCAAGCCGCAGCCAACGCGTTTCGCGAAGCTTTGCAGTCTGTTCCGGAGCCTTCGGAAAAATGGACCGAAGTCTGGAGCCATATCTATCTCGGGAAGATTTTTGACTTGTTGGGACAGCGCGAGCGCGCCGTTAACGAGTACAGCAAAGCGAAACAAACCAATGACGACACCGGCGGGGCCCAGCAAATCGCCGAAGGTTTCCTGAAAAAGGCCTATTCCGAAGGCGGAACCTCGGTGGCCGCTCCCGCCGGCGATACCAAGGCGAAGCCTACCGCAAACATTCCAGCCCCGGCCTCCGGCGAAAAGCCGGTCCTAAAGAAACCGAATCCCTCCCAGTAATCCTGGAAGCTATCTCACAGATACAGCTTCGGGAGGGCACGGCGTCAGTTCACCCTGACGCAAGAAGGGCTGTGCCGATAAGTGCCGCCGACTTTTGGGCTTCAGCCCCTGAAGCTCAGGAAATGTCTGATTTGCGAGATGAATCCTAGCGATTGGCTGCAAATTTTTGATATTGGCGCTCAGTGCTCCAAAGCCCCATAGACCAACTCGCGAAAAGCGCGGCGATAGGGGCCCGATTGCGGGAAAGGCATCTGAACCATCATCACAGCGAACATCTTTGCCTGCGGATCGATCCAGAAGTAAGTGCCGTAGGCGCCAGCCCAAAAGTAATAGCCTACCGAGCCGGAGAGCGGGCTATAACCAACGTCGGTTCGGACAGCAAACCCGAGCCCGAAACTTTGTCCCATCTCCAGTGTCGGGGCCATGTCTTCAAAACCGGAGCGCAGAATTCCCGGCGGGAGCTGATCCGCTGTCATCACCGCAATCGTCTTCGGCGACAAAAGGCGGACGCCGTTGAGTTCGCCCCCGTTCAGGAGCATCTGGCAGAACCGCGAATAATCAGACGCCGTCGAAAGCAGACCACCGCCACCGGAAAACCATCTCTGATTCTCTTTCATCAGATTCTCGGCGCTGCTTGCGCCCGGCCGCTTGCCGGTGGCAGGGTCTACTTGCAGCTCGGCCAGCCGCGGAGCTTGCGCGGCACTCAAGTAAAAACCAGTGTCATGCATGCCGAGGGGACTGGTGATTCGGCGCTCGAAGAATTGGTCGAGTGGCATTCCGGAAACGACTTCGACAATCCGCCCTAACACATCCGTCGACATGCCGTACTCCCACACTTTGCCGGGCTGATGAGCGAGCGGCAGTTTTGACAACTTGGTCACGAACTCCGCCAGCGTCTGTTTGTTATCGAACAGATTGGCCTGGTTATAGGCTTGGTGGACGAGCGAGTTCCCAAACGGGCCATAGACTAGCCCCGACGTATGCCGAAGCAAATCCTGCACCGTCATCTGGCGCTGCGCATCCTCAAGGGACAGGGCTGGTTTGCCCGTATTGGGCTCAGCCTTCTCGACGCCAACCTTGACGTCCTTAAACTCAGGGAGGTATTGAGACACCGGAGCGATGAGGTCGATCTTGCCTTCCTCCGCCAGCATCATCATCGCGGCGCTTGTAATGGGTTTTGTCATCGAAGCGATTCGGAAGATCGCCTCGGGCTTCATCGGAATGCTCTTCTCGCGATCCTGATAACCGAGAGCTTTGAGATAAGCTAACTTGCCTTCGCGACTCACCAGCAAGATGGCCCCAGGAATTGTTTTCTTATCTATTTCGCCTTGAAAGAACGCGCCGAGCCGTGCAAGCCGCTCCGATGAGAACCCCACATCCTCCGGCCGATTTGGCTTCGACTGGCTTTGACCCAAGACGGTGCCTGCCCAAGAGATCAAAATACACGCAGCGAGCAGAGCCCTCTTCCAATTCATTTGAATTCCTCCTTGTATCGGGTGACTTTCTGATGTGGAGCGGTCTTCCTGCTTCAACCGAAATGCCCCTCGCGGTTACTCCGTTGGCCGCGAGCATACTTCTACTCGCAATTGAATACAATCCGGGAGATACCCCCTTTGAGGCATCCACTCCATAATTTGCCTACTTCCCTTTTCTCTAGACAAATTATTAATCATGGAGTACTATGTTGCTGGGGATAGCTTTGGAGTGCGGCAGTTTACCCCGACTCCTGTCGGGGCCCGGCTGTCGCTTTTTCGTTTTCAGACCCGAGCTCAATCCAGCCATCTACCCTCCGCTGGACCCCAAACGGGAAGTTTGCCCGAGATTACGTTAACCTCTAAGTACTTTAGATGCAACACTTACGAAAATCTAGGGGGGAGGGGGGCCGTACAAGGCCAGGCGCAGTTTCGACCCGCTGTAGCTCACCTTCACTAGAGTCTGTGTCGCACTTGGGGTCGGACCTTCAGGTCCGACTTAAGTCGTGCCTCTTCTTGACGGCTTCAGCCTCTGAGGAATTGATCCTATCGTTTGGCCAGGACTCTAAGTCCGCTGAGAAACTCCTGCTAGACCTGTCAGCTGCGAGGTGCCCACGCCTTTTCGTTGCACCAGCACCTGGAACCGCTCCCCCATGCCTTCCGGGTAGATGAGTGTCTTTAATTGCAGTCGTGAGCGAACGCGGTCCGCTTCCGTCTCGCCTTCATCGTAGAGGTCAGCGAATTCGTTTCCCTGCCCCAACGCGAGCAAGAACGCGGTTTGGGAAGCGCTTCCAACGGTTTCGAGACCCGATCGTTTCCCCCACGTTTCGAGAACTGTAAAATTGACGTGCGCCGTCAGGTCCTGTTCACCAGGTGCTGCGTAAAACCCTTCAGACACGCGATGGTTCTGGTAGGCGAGAAGCGTACCGCGCATGTGGTGCTCGTCAAAGAGCTCGGCGGCCGGATGACCATAGTCAATCGTCAGCACATAGCCTCTCTCGAGGCGGCGGCCCACTTCCGTGATCCAGTCACAAGCCTCAAGTCCCGCTTCAGCGTGCTGGCCTTCCTGCAGCGCGATGTTCTGCGTCGCGAAATATTCGGTGATCGCACAAGTCGAGACCGGCGCGGCCACATCCACAAATTGGCCGTCTCTAATGCCGACGAAAATTTCCTTCAACGCTCCGTTGTCCATGACGACTCGGTGTACCGGCAGGGCATCAATCAATTCATTTGAAAACAGGCAGCCCACCGGAATGTGCGCCGGAATCTCGACGGAAGCTGAGAAATGCTCGGCGTGGCTTCTCAGCCGCACGGATGCTTGCTCGCGGCGCGAGGCGGAGCGCTCGACCGCAACATATCGCAACGCGCTGTAAAAAGCCGCGAGTTTCGCTTTGCTGAAATCAAGAATGTGGCCTGCCAAGCGTCCCACGCCGGCACCAGCCTCCACCAGCGTGAATTCTTCCGGCCGGCCGAGGCTCTCCCACATCTCCGCAAACTGGCGGGCCAGCAGCCGGCCAAAGATAGGATGAACATCCACGCTGGTGTAATAGTCGGCGAAGCGCTTGGACTCAGCTTTGCTGTAATACCCGTGGACCGGATGGTACAGGCATTCGCGCATGTAGTCGGCGAACGTGAGCGGGCCGTAGCGGCGAATGCGTTCCGCGAGAAGTTCCGCGAGCGGCGTCACGCGCCGTGGGCTCCCGCAGCATCGGGAACGGGCTCTGCTTGAATCTTCTGCCAGGCCCGCTTGAAAATTCCTTCGGCGACTTCGTCGAAGAGCACAAAGTGAACCGTTTCGAGAGACGTTTCGCCTCTCAGATGCTGCGCCACTTCACGAAGCATGATTTCCGCGCAGTCTTTCAGCGGAAATCCCGCGATGCCTGTGCCCACCGCCGGAAAGGCGATGGATTTGAGACCGCGCTCATTGGCAATCTTCAATGTATGCGCGGTGGCGCAAGGAATTTGCATTCGTCTTCCCGCCGAGTTGCATGCTGGCGGCGTGGATTACAAATCGCGCCTTCAGTTTTCCGCCCGTGGTGATGGCAGCGTAACCAACGGGGATCGTGCCGATAGCATCGCACTCGCGCTGAATTTCGTCTCCGCCTTTGCGGCGGATGGCCCCGGCAACGCCCCCGCCAAGAATCAATTCGTTGTTTGCGGCGTTGACGATGGCATCCACGTCCATTTCCGTCAGGTCGCCCTGCTGAATCGCGATTCGATCGCTCAACGCTTTCATCGTGGATTCAATCCATTCTTTCCGTTGGAATTACGCTTTCTTCTCAGCAGCTTTCTGCTGCGTATAATCGTAGACGCCGCGCCCAGCCTTGCGGCCCAGCCGCCCTTCTTGAACGTATTTTCGCAACAAGGAATTCGGGCGGTACTTCTCGCCCAGCGTCCGATGGAGATACTCAAGAATGTTGAGGCGCACGTCAAGCCCGACGAGATCGACCAACTCAAATGGACCCATCGGGTGATTAAGCCCGAGCTTCAAAGCTTTGTCGATGTCTTCGGGAGATGCGACGCCAGCCTCCAGCATATTGAATGCTTCATTTCCGATGAGCGCGTTGATGCGCGTGGTAACAAAACCGGGCGCTTCGTTCACCAGAACCACTTCCTTACCCATGCGTCGTGCCACTTCGCGGCAAGTCGCGACAGTCTCATCGGAAGTATGCGGCGTTCTCACAAGCTCAATGAGTTTCATCTTAGGAACGGGATTAAAGAAGTGCATGCCGACACAGCGGTCGCGCGAAACGGTAATGTCAGTAAAATCGGTGATCGAGAGCGAAGAGGTATTGCTGGCAAAAATGGCCCCGGTCTTCGCGAACTTGTCGAAAATCGTGAACAGCTCCAGCTTCATCTCCAGTTCTTCAGGAACTGCCTCGATGATGAGCTCAGCGTCGCGTATGGCATCCTCCACCGTATTCGCCGTGGCAATCAGGGATAGCGCCTTGTCGCGGGCAGTCGCTTCGACTTTGCCGCGGGCAACACCTTCTTCGAAAGATTGCCGGATCCAGGCCATCCCTTGCTCCAGCACGTGACGCGAAACATCTTCGAGGACCGTCTTGTAGCCGCCAAACGCCGCCGCGTAAGCAATGC
>Ga0210404_10001125_pt1 | contig 11856 bp, 7 predicted proteins | sample IncBWH28MmetaG_FD_155455 | JGI IMG/M metagenome (GOLD analysis project Ga0210404, IMG submission 155455) | Forest soil microbial communities from Barre Woods Harvard Forest LTER site, Petersham, Massachusetts, United States - Inc-BW-H-28-M | ecosystem: Environmental > Terrestrial > Soil >... | reverse complement strand
TTTCTTCCGACTCGCACCCGAAACTCCCGAGATCACCGAGAAGCTGTGGGGATTTGCTCAAGTCGCCTACCTGGACAACCCCCTCCCATCCGTTTTTAAGGAGCGGCTTTTCGTTTATCTTTCCCGTTTTTGCGCCGTCCGCTATTGCGTCGCTCGTCATGTGGGTTTTCTTGTCGGACTTGGTCGCCCAGCAGGTGACAAGGGTGCTCGGTCTCAAAGCATCGTCGAGATCGTAAAGTTGCTGCGACGTCCGCTTCCGCGTGGTCCTGAACTAGAACTACGCCTGTCTCTTTGCGCGGCGTGCCCCGCACCTTTGGGAGAAATACCCATGTCGGACTCGCAGACTGAAGATGCGATTTTCACCCTCGCGAGTCATGTTTTCTTGCAGACCATCGATGTCCCTGCTTGCATCGATGCGCTAGAGCGATTGCTCGGTACGGCACGATTTCAGTACCTGCTGCTTTTCCTGACGTTCGTTCGAGCAGCCCACTATTGGACCAGAGTCCATCCTGAACTTCAGTTCGAAGACGACATTAAGCGGCTTCTTGCCACGCATGAAGCACTTGCCAACTGTATTCTCGATGATCCCGAGGCAAATGCCGATCACATCAGCCGGTCGATCTTGGAAGAACTTCCAGCCCTGCGGCAAAAAGCCGATAAGGCAATGGGCCTGATTGCTGCAATTGTAGAGTCCTCCGATGACGCCATCATCAGCAAGACTTTGGAAGGTGTGATCACGAGCTGGAATCCCGGTGCGGAGCGAATTTTTGGTTATACGGCTAAAGAGGCCATTGGGCAGTCCATCTCCCTCATTATCCCGGTCGATCGACAGAGCGAAGAACGAACGATCCTCGAAAAACTCAGGCGCGGCGAGCGGATCGACCATTTCGATACCGTTCGTGTGCGAAAGGATGGCACCCCACTAGATATATCGCTGACGATTTCGCCGGTCAGAGACTCCGCAAACAAGATTATTGGTATCTCGAAAATAGCGCGTGATGTCACTCATCGTAAGCACGTGGAGAAAGCGTTGAGGGAGAGCGAAGACCGATTCCGCGCACTGGCCGATGCGTTGGACACCCAAGTGCAGTTCCGGACTCAAGAATTGCAGGGGCGAAACGCGGAGATTCTTGGCCAGTCGGAACTGCTCCGAGACCTTTCGGGTCGATTGCTGATGACTCAGGACGAGGAGCGTCGGCGCATCGCTCGTGAATTGCACGACAGCGCGGGCCAGAGCCTAGCAGCACTCAGCATGGACCTTTCGCGGATAGAAAGGGACGTGGCACTCGATCCGGCCCATCTCGCCAAAGGCATCAAAGATGCCCAAGACCGACTTCGGCAATTGAGCCAAGAGATACGCACGACGTCCTATCTCTTGCACCCGCCGTTGCTGGACGAGATCGGACTGTCGTCAGCACTTCGCTGGTACATAGAGGGCCTAACGGAACGCAGTGGACTCGATATCAAGCTGAGCGTAGCCGACAACCTTCAAAGGCTGGCACCAGAGATGGAACTTGCTATATTTCGTCTCGTACAAGAATGTGTGACAAACATTCATCGTCATTCCGGAAGTAAGACCGCACAAATCCGAGTTGCTCGCGAGCCAGATAAGATTTATGTGGAAGTTCAGGACCAAGGCAAGGGAATGTCGAAACAACAGACTGCCGAGGTTCGGTCCAAAGGAGTCGGGGTCGGCATCTCAGGAATGCGCGAGCGCGTACGTCAGCTTCATGGTGAGTTGGTGATTGAATCTGACGCTGGCGGCACGAGAATTACGGCTACTTTTCCACACGCGCAATATGCTACGTCGGCGTAGTTTGCCCGCGATTTGCAATTCGTTCTGGCTGTCTCCGCTGAGATCGCGTAAGGCCTGGGTATTCCCTCTTCCCACATCGGTTGCGAGATAGTTGTTCTCTCTTGAACACGCGCCGATTTCATTTCTGGGTTTCCGTACACGTCGAACGATTCACTGATACCCACTCAGCCTTATGGCGTACCCCAGTTGGAAAGCGCCTAGTGGACATGAACGTTGTTCGGCCCCACCCAGAGGGGACAACTCGGACCAATCAGCCACTACAGGAGATTCGATGAATTCAAATCGCTTAAGGCATCTTCATGTCGAGGAGTTGAAGGATATCACCGCAGCCGCACCTTGGGTTGCGTGCGTGTACTACTAAATCCCACTTCTCCGGTTTGCGTTTATCAGGACTTACCAGGGGGCAGTTTGATTACGGCCGCCCGATGCTCGCCAAGCCTTGGCTTTCACCAACGGTTTTGTTCTTCTGATCTGCTGGTTTGTATTCAGAGTTCAATTGCTTCGTCAGCGCGATCAAATGGGCCGCCGATGTGTCCCTCCAACCCAGCGCAGCCAATTCCTCCTGCGCCTTGGTCATGTCCGCATCTGCCTGGGTGTTGTCTCCCAATTCCCCTTCAAGACGCGATAGCCGAACCTGCGTCAGACCGATTTCTTGCCCGAGAACGCGGCTGTTTCGGTTCTGGTCCCGCCATCGTTGAAGAATGGAAAGATCCTGTTTCACTGTTTTCAGGCTTTCACTTGGCGGTTGACCGTCACAATTGCACGCCACGGAGCTGTCAACCAACGAGAGGGCAAAAGCGCCGAACATATCGCGTTGGGTTGATTGGATAAACAAAAAGGACGCCGCGGGTGCAGCAAAATATCCCGCAACGAGACCGAGCAGCGCGCAGACGAAGATGGCAATCGCCTTTTTCATTGGGGCTTCACTTTCGGTTTGTCTTACTTTCTTGTGGCGCGGATACTTGAATTGCACTGCCGTTGAACAGTTTCTTCTCGTTGAGCTCTCGCGTCTCGATCAGGTTTGTGAGCGCTGGAGCCGAGACGTCTTCCTCTTTCCATCCCAGTGCTAACCACTCCTTTTGGGCGGACTTCATGTAATCATCCGCTACAGCGGAATTGCCTCCGGCCAATGCAAGACGATTGAGACGAAGATAGGTAAGGCCGAAATCGCGATGGAGGGTGTTTTGTGGATATTGAATCTTCTCGTTCCTAATTCGTTGAAGTAGCGTGAGGTACTCTAACAAAGCCTGTCGGCCTTGCTCAGGACCTGCTTGGTTATATTGGAGAAACGAATACTGTTCCAAATTCGCGGCATACCGATAGGCGAAGTCGGTCTTAAGCTTTGGCACCAAGCTGTACTTGGCGCGGAGGAGGCAGCTCACGGCTGCGGCCAATAGGAAAACCAACGCGCAGCTAGAACAGAAAACGATGGCTTTTAGAGTCTTCATGAGCCCCCCAATGCATGGCCCGGATGCCGACGCACCATGATTACCCAAACGCTAACATCACTACGTCAGGAATGGACCTGACCGAATGGTCAGGTGTGGCGGCTCAGCAACTACACGCCTACTGGCCTTACGCGTTTTGTAGTTGTTCCGGACATCGCATTGTCCGACCCGCAACGATGGCAGGAGTCTGCAGGGTCACCCAAGGCGCCAATCTGGAGATTGGCGGTCCCAGGTTAGGGCAACGTGAAGGCCACGAAGGCGTTGCCGGAGGCGGCTACGAGGTATTGCTTGCCGCGGAGTTCGTAGGTTACGAAATTGGAGCCGGATTCGGAGCCACCTACTGTGAAATCCCAGAGCAATTTCCCCGTCGAGGCGTCTAGGGCGAAGAAGTTACCTTCGTCGCTGCCGGAGAAGACCAGGCCGCCGGCGGTGGCTAGCGTGGAAACTTCTGTTGGCGCGAGGGTTTTGAATTCCCATTTGCGCTTGCCGGTGACGGCGTCGAGGCCGCGGATGGCGCCGTAGGCGTCGTCTCCGCCCAGAGTGATGCGGCCGCCGCCGCCGAAACCTGGAAAGTCCACGCGGTCTTTTCCCGAAACGGTGTAGGCGCTGATCTCGCGCGAGGAAACATAAAACATTTTGGTGAGCGGGCTGTAGGACGGGCTGTTCCAGTTTGTGCCGCCGTGGCCGTCGGGAAAGTTCAGCGTGCCTTCGCGGGTCGGCTCGCTATTGGGATTCAGGATGGGGCGGCCGTTCTGGTCGAGGCCCTTGGCCCAGGTTTCGGTGACGAAGGGCGTGCCGGCGACGAAGGCGCCGGTGACGCGATCGAGCACGTAGTAGAAGCCGTTGCGATTGGCGAGGGCGAGAAGTTTTCGCGGCTTGCCGTCGATGGCGGCGTCGAAAAGCACGGGGACCTGGATCGAGTCCCAATCGTGCGTGTCGTGCGGCGTGAACTGAAAATACCATTTCATCCGTCCAGTGTCGGCGTCGAGGGCGACGACCGAATCCGTGAAGAGATTGTCGCCCGGGCGCCGCGAGCCGTTGTAATCGGGGGCCGGATTTCCGGTGCCCCAGTAGATGAGGTTGAGATCGGGATCGAACGAGCCGGTGCCCCAGGTGCCGCCGCCGCCGAGGCCGTTCATGTCCTGGCCCCAGGTTTCCGAGCCAGGCTCGCCGGGAGCGGGAATGGTGAAGGAGCGCCAGAGACGCCTGCCGGTTTTCGCGTCGTAGGCGTCGATGTAGCCGCGGATGTCGACGTCACCGCCGGAGATTCCGATGATGACTTTACCGTTGAGCACGCGGGGCGCGCCGGTGAGCGCGTAGCCGTGATTGTTGTCGTCGACGTGGGTGTTCCAACGGACTTGTCCCGTGGCGGCGTCGAGCGCGACCAGGTGCGCGTCGAGGGTGCCGACGTAGACCGTGTCGCCGAAGACGGCGACGCCGCGATTGGAGCGATGCACGCCGATGGTGTAGAGCCTTTCGGGAAGGCGCGGCGTCCAGCTCCAGATTTTGGTGCCGAGGCGCGCGTCGAGCGCGGTGACGGTGCTGGGCGGCTCGGTGATGTACATGACACCGCCGACCACGACGGCGGAGGATTCGACGGGCGCTTCGCCAAGATGATTGGGCTGGTAGATCCAGGCAGGCTTGAGTGCGTGGACGTTTTCGCGGTTGATCTGCGTGAGGCGCGAGAAGCGCTGCGAGCTGTAGTCGCCGCCGTACATGAGCCAGTCCTGCGGCGTGGAATCGGCGTGGAGAAGTTGGTCGTAGCTGACGCCCTGCGCGCGGAGCTGCGGCGCGGCAAATAAAATGATCGACGCCAGGACGGCGAAAAAGTGTTTCATGGCGCCGCCTTCAGAGCGCTGAGGTAGGCGACCAGATCGTCCATCTGGGCGCCTGAGAGCGTATCCTTGAAACTCGGCATGAAGGATTTGCCCGGCTCTTTTTCGAGAGATTGCAGATCCGGCTTGCGGAAGCCGTGGAGTTTTCCCTGCGCGTCTTTCAGGATGATGGAGAAGGAATCCTCGCCGACGCGGATGCCTTCGGTCGAGTGGCCGTCTTTTTCGACGGCCCGGAACATCAGGTACTGCGTAAAGTTGTTGCCGTAGAAGCCGCCTGCCGGTTTCGGCAGGTTCGCGCCGGGATCGATGAGGCGCGCTTTCAGGTTCGCGGCGCCGCGGCCGGCGCCGATGCGGGAAAGGTCGGGACCGATATCGCCGCCAAGGCCGTTGATCATGTGGCAGGCGGAGCATCCGGCTGAGGTGTAAACGGCTTCGCCCTTTTGGGCGTCGCCGATGGCAGGCGGCGCCGGGCCGGAATCGAGCGAGCGGAGCCAGGCCACGATGTTGGCTGCGTCCTGCTCGCTGAGGGTATAGGAATTCGGCATACCGGTGCCGGGGATCCCGCGGCGGATGATGCCGGCGACAGCCGCGTCACCCAGAGCGGCAGGAACGCCGTGCAGGTTGGGCCCTTCTTCGCCGGTGGCGTCGACGCCGTGGCAGTTGACGCAGTTTTGCGAGAACAGCAGCTTGCCCTGGGCGGGATCGAGCGGGCCGAGCGGAGCAGCAGGCATGGGCGGCGGCGCCTGGGCGCGCGCGGTGGAAGCGTGGAGCGCGACGGAAACAAACGCGCCTGCGAGCAGTGCCGCCGTGATGGTGCGACCGCGCCTAACGGAATTCACCCAGTCCCCCCGGTGAAAAAACTGCGGCAACTGATATAACACATTTTCAGGAAAAGTCCCGACGAAGTACTAACTCTTTGCGGCAGCTTTGAAATAGAGGGTGGGCGTCGTGCCCAGAGTCTTCCTGAACATGGAAATGAACGCGCTGGGCGTGCTGTAGCCGGCTTCGAGCGCGGCGTGGGTGACCTTGGCTCCCTCAGCCAGAAGCCGCATGGCGTGCATGAGGCGAAGCTGGAGCCGCCATCTTCCGAAGCTCATCGCCACGTTGTCCTGGAACAGCCTCTCGACCGTGCGCTTGCTCGCCCCGGCGTGTCTCGAGAGATGGGCGAGCGGCCGGCGGTCGCCCGGTTCCGCTAGCAAGATTTCCGCGATTCGCAACGCTCGCGGGTCGGATGGATTGGGCAGCTGCAGCGGAACCATCTGAATGGTTTGCAACTGATCCGTGATTACGTCGATCAGGTGGCGCTGGCAGGGGATGCTCTTGCTGACGGAGTTGAGCGTGCAGGCGTGAAGAATAAGCTCCCTCAAGAGCGGCAATACGTTGAGCACGCAACAGGAACGCTCGAGCGCCTTCGCCAACCCCGGACGAAGATACAGGGTGCGCATCGCTACCGGGCCGGACATGGTGATGGTGTGCGGGATCGTCGCGGGAATCCAAACAGCGCGGTGGGTGGGGACCACCCAGCTGCTTTGGGAGGTGCGGACGGTCATCACTCCGCGCGAGGCATACACGATCTGGTCTCGATCGTGAAAATGCAGGGGGATGACGTGCCCGGCGGGATAGTCATGGGTCAGGGTGAGGATCTCGGCGCGGCGATCGTGCAGTGGTTCGAAACGGGCAACCTGGCGCTCTGGCGACATAGATTGACATAATATCGGAAGCGCGCAAGAACGGCCAAGGCTAATGTGCGTTGATCTGAGCTTGAGACGACGAATGCCGAGAGTCCCTGCCTCGTCTGAAGCAAGGACTCTTGGCGTCCGGCTGGAGGGAATGCGATGCGCGGTCCATTTCGATTGCCAGTGGCTTTTTTTCTGCTCGGCGCTGTGGCCTTCGCCGGCGACACGAAAACCATTGCGGACAAGGGCGCTCCCGAGGTGACGGTTCAATCCGGCCAGTTGGAGGGAACGCATTTTGGTTCCGCGCAAAATGAAGTGGCTTTTCTGGGAGTGCCGTATGCGGCTCCGCCCTTGGGAGAGTTACGGTGGAAGCCGCCGCAGCCGCCAAGCAAGTGGACGGGAGCACGCCAGGCAACGCAATTCGGCGCGGCGTGCCCGCAGCTTCCGGCCAACTGGCTTCCGTATATTGGCTGGAACGAGGACTGCCTGTATTTGAATGTGTGGACGACGCAACTTTCCGCCAGCTCGAAGCTTCCCGTTCTGGTCTTTTTCCACGGGGGATCGAACACGGCCGGCTATAGTCAGATGACTCCGCTGGGCCCGACGCTATCGCGAATGGACGTGGTGGTGGTAAGCGCAAACTATCGGCTTGGCCCGATGGGGTTCCTCGCCCATCCGGCCCTAACCGCGGAGTCGGAGCATCACTCTTCGGGCAATTACGGACTGCTCGATCAGTTGCAGGCGCTGCGATGGGTCCAGGAAAATATTGCAAAGTTCGGAGGCGATCCGGGCCGCGTAACGGTGATGGGTCAATCGTCGGGCGCGGTCGACATTTGCCTGTTGATGGCGTCTCCACTGGCCTCGGGACTGTTTCACGCGGCGATTATGGAAAGCGGAGACTGCCAGAGCGTGCTGAACGAGGAGCTGCGCACCCCGATTCCCTATAACTCGATTTCCGGGACCGGCGAAAGCGTGGGAGAGCGGCTGGCGAGTGACCTGAGGGTTGCAAATGGCCCCGCAGCAGCGAAACGGCTGCGCGCGATTTCCGCGGATGACCTTTTGAAGGCCTGGACAAAGGATCGGGAAGTTCATTTTGATGCGATTGTCGATGGCTGGGTGATTCCGAAACAGCCTGCAAAGATATTCGCGGAAGGCCGACAGTTGCGGATCCCGATTCTGACGGGAAGCAATGCGGACGAGGCGACGGTGTTCGGACACGGCGGACCGAAAACGCTCGATGACTATCGGAACGCCTTGCGACAGGATACCGGCAAATACTGGGGTGAGGAATTTCAAGCATACCCGGCCAGTTCGGACGCCGATGTGCCGGCGCTTTACCTGCAGTTGCAAAGCGCATTCTTTGCGTACGGCGCGGAATCGACGGCGCAAGCCATGACGATGCGGGGCGAAAAGGCGTATCTCTATTACTTCACCTATGCGGAGACGGGAAAACGCGCCGGCCTCGGCGCATACCACGGTGAGGAACTGAAATTTCTGAGCGATTCGTTCTCCGACGATTGGGAGCATTCCCGCGAGGACGACGTTCTTGGTAAGGACCTGCGCGCGTATTGGGTCCAGTTTGCGACAACCGGCGACCCGAACTCTCCCGGCCTTCCGGAATGGCCTGCCTACGACCCGCGAGTCAACCAATGCCTGGAACTGGGCCGCACCATTCGCACGCGGACGGTGGCTCCGCAAATCGGCGTCCTGGCGCATATCATGAGTGAAATTTACGCCGACATGGCACCGACCCATCCTCGATCCACTGCCAAGCGAGCCGAGTAGCCCCGCTGGTGCGCCAGCCCGCGGCCCGTTTGCCTCCGGGCAGCTCGCTTCTTCGCTTTCCATTCGCCCGCCCCAGGAGTCTGCTATACTGCGGAATCCGAATATGACTGAGAAACGAATCTCGCTCGAGTCTGCGCGCGGGGATTTTCCGCTGAATGCGGAACAACGGCGAGCGGTCGAACACCAGGAGGGACCGCTGCTGGTGGTGGCGGGGGCGGGGACCGGCAAGACGCGGGTGATTACGGAGCGGATTGGCCTGCTGCTGGAATCCGATGCGTCGCTTGCGGGCGAAAACATTGTGGGGCTGACGTTTACGGACAAGGCGGCGGGCGAGATGAAGTCGCGCGTGCTGAAGGCCGCGGGCCGGGAGCGCGCCGAGGGCGTGTGGCTGAGCACGTTCCACGCGTTCTGCGTGGAGAAAATCCTACGGGCGGCGAAACCGGAGATTCAAGCGCTGGACGATATCGATCATCAGATACTGCTGCGGCGCAACATCGCCGATCTTGGGCTGGTGCTCTTCAAGCGGCTGGCCGAGCCGGCGGAATTCCTGAAGGATTTTCAGAAGTTTTTTTCGCGCTGCCAGGACGAGCTGGTGACGCCGGACGACTTCCAGCGTTACGTCGAGGGACTGCGCCGCGAGCACGAACGGCGGAAGAAGGCGTACGAGCCAGACGCGCTGGCGATCGCCGAAGAAACGGTGGCCAAGCAGGAGGAGCTGGCGCGGGTTTACCGGGTGAGCGAGCGGCTGCTGCGGGAGCGGAACCTGTGCACGTTCGGGGCGCAACTCTTACAAGCGGTCGAAACGTTGCAGGCGGACGCGGAGCTGCTGGGACGGATGCGCGAGCAGTATCGCTACATTCTGGTGGACGAATTTCAGGACACCAACATCGCGCAGCTGGAGCTGCTGTGGCTGCTGGCGGGCGACCGGCGGAACATTTTCGCGGTGGGCGACGATGACCAGGCGATTTACCGATTCCGGGGTGCGTCGTTCGGGAGCTTCACGATTTTTCTCGAGAAGTTTTGCGGGGTGGGCGCCGCACGGAAGGGCACGGCTGCGGCCAGAGCGGAAAACGCGCTGGTGTCGCTTTCGCAGAATTACCGCTCGTCGAAGCGGATCCTGCGCGTAGCGGGCGAAATGATTTCGCACAACGAAAAATCGCCGCTGCTGCCGCCGAAGAATCTGACGACCGACAATCCCGAGGGCGAAAAGATTCGCGTGGTGGAGTTCGCGTCGTTTGACGAGGAGGCGCACTGGGTGGCGTCGGAGATCGACCGGCTGCACGAGGCGGGCGCGAGGTGGAGCAGCTTCGCCGTGCTCTACCGCAAGCATGCGCACCGCACGCAGCTGATGGCGGCGCTGCGGCGGCGGGGGATTCCGTTCGTGGTCCGCCGCTCGACGATTCTGGAAAGCACCCTGGTGCGGGACCTGCTGGCGTGGATGCGGCTGATTGCCGTGCCGGCAAACAACGTGGCCTGCGCACGCGTGCTGGCGGCGCCGTACTGGGGCCTGGAGCCGCGGGATCTGGTGCGGCTGGCCGAGCGGGCGGAGAAAAACCGGCGGCATCCGCTGTGGAATGAGGTGGAGGCCTCCCCTGGCCAGGGGCCCTGGGACCGGCCGGGCGTGAGGCTGGGGGAGCTGGTCGAACTGTTCGGGCGGCTGCGGCAGAGCGCGCGGAGCAAGACGGCCAGTGCGCTGCTCGATGAATTGATCGCGGCGCTGGGGATCGGGCCGGTGGCCTCGGATATGGAACGGCAGCACCTGAACCGGCTGGTCGAGTTCGTAAAGGACTGGGAGCGGAAAAACGAGGCGAAGCAGCTGCGCGATTTCGTCGAATACCTGCACTATTTCGACGAGCTGGAAGGCGACGTGCAGATCGAGGAGGAACTTTCCGACGATGCAGTGCAGTTGATGACGGTGCACGCAGCCAAGGGGCTGGAGTTTCTGCACGTGTTCATTTTGCGGCTGAGCAAGAGCGACTTCCCTTGCGGCGCGCGGCGGCCGAAATTCGAGTTCCCTCCCGAACTGATGAAAGAGGAGCAGCCGGAGGGGGATTTTCACATTCAGGAGGAGCGACGGCTGTTTTACGTGGCACTGACGCGGGCGCAGCGGCGGCTGACGCTTTCGACCATCGTGAACCGGTTCAAGAAGCCGTCTCCATTTCTCGACGACTTCCTGATGAATGCGAAAATTCAGAAGGCGGACACGGCGCAGGCGGCGCCGAAAGTGAACGTGCCGCCGCCGAGGGAAGAGATTGCGGGACCGGCGCCGGTGGCGGCCGATCCGACGCTGCTTTTTCAAACCTCCGCCGAATATACGCGCGGGTATTCGCAGGTGGCGCTGTGGGCCACGGCGTTTCATCCGCCGCGGCCGGAGCCGCTGCAGTTGAGCGCATCGGCGATCAGCGCCTACGAAAGCTGCCCGATGAAATATCTGTTCCAGTACGCATGGAGGATTCGCGGCGGGCCGCACGCGCAGATGACCTTTGGAAACGTGATGCACGCGACGATTCGCGAATTCGTGGCCGAGACGCGGAAGCGGGGCCGCGTGAAACTCGAAGAAGTGATCGCGATTTACGAGCGGGAGTGGAGTTCGGCGGGATTCCCCGACGATTACCAAGAGGGCGAGTACCGCAAGGCGGGACGCGAGCAGCTTGCGGCATTTCATGGCAGCTTTTGTGCAGCGCCTCCGGAAGTGCTGCATCAGGAAAAGGCGTTTGAGCTGCCGCTCGAGCACAACGTGATGATCACCGGACGCATGGACCAAGCCAACCGGCTGGGCGACGGCGAGATTGAAATCGTGGATTACAAAACGGGGCGGCCGCGCACGGTGGAAAAGGCGGAAGAGGATTTGCAGCTGAGCATCTATGCGCTGGCGGCGCAGGAGGTGCTGGATTGCACGCCGCAGCGGCTGGTGTTTTACAACCTGGCGAACAATGAGCTTGTGGCGGCGACCCGGGACGAGAAGGCGCTGACGGCAGCCAGGGCGAAGATCGCGGAAGTGGCCGACCGGATTCGAGCGGGAGATTTTTCGGCGAAGCGCGGGTATCAATGCGCGTTTTGCGATTACAAGCCGCTGTGTCCGGAGCACGAACAGCTGGTCACAATTCAGGCGGCGCCGAGACGGAATTAGGGCGCGCGCATCTTAATTTAGTACGAAAGGTACCTGTACCGGTGTTGGACCCAAGGACAGGTGAAGTCCGGACAGGCCACGGCTAAGATCCTAGAAGCGTTCGTTTCCTGAGTAGGCGCTGGTTCGAGGTCAGTGTCCCGACCCCTCCGGGACGTGAGTTGGCTTG
>Ga0210404_10001124_pt1 | contig 11866 bp, 6 predicted proteins | sample IncBWH28MmetaG_FD_155455 | JGI IMG/M metagenome (GOLD analysis project Ga0210404, IMG submission 155455) | Forest soil microbial communities from Barre Woods Harvard Forest LTER site, Petersham, Massachusetts, United States - Inc-BW-H-28-M | ecosystem: Environmental > Terrestrial > Soil >... | reverse complement strand
GGGAGTTCGCGCACGGTGGCGCGGACTTTGTGACGCGCCGCTTCGACCGTTAGCTCCATTTGCAGTTCGGCGCCTGGGGCGGCGTGGGCGTGAGCGACGGACGCGAGCGCGATCATTTTCTTCAGACTGGGCGACCAGGTGGTGGAAGTCGCCTTTCCGATCTGAGCGACGCCGCGATAGACCGGGACTGCGACGCGCGATGCCGTCGTCGAAACTTGGGGCCCGAGGCCCATTTCGTCGTAAAGCCGCTCGACATCGTCCCAATTGATTTCCAGGCCCACCAGCGCGCGCTTCGATCCCTGGCGACTTTCTTCTTCCAGCGCGTCGCGCCCGATGAAGCCTTCCTTTTTCAAATCGACCAGGCGCCCCAGACCGATTTCGTAAGGCGAATATTTCTGCGATTCGATAAGCGCTTTCCTGCTGCTGGTGTACTCGACGTCGATCAGGATCAAGCCGGCTTCGATGCGGGCCACGTCGAGCGCCAGCATACCCGCAGGGTGCAGGTCGAACGGGCCGCCGTGCGCGATCAGAGCGTCCCAGATTTTCGGAGCGTCCTGCCAGGGCATCCAGATTTCGTAGCCGAGGTCGCCCGTGTATCCGGTGCGCGAGATTTCGACGTCGACGCCGGCGATTTTGGCAGGTGTGACGCGGAAATATTTCAGATCGGCGACCGCAGGGCCGGCCGTGGCCTGCAGCAGGCCGGCTGATGTGGGGCCCTGAATCGCAAGGGCTGCAACGTCGGCCGAAATATCGTCGATCTCCACGTCGAGACCGAGCGAATTCTGGCGGAACCAGCGCAAGCTGGGTTCAGCGGCGGTCCAGCGATACAGAGTGTCCGCAAGGCGCGAGATCGTGCCGTCGTCGATCACTTTTCCCTGCTCGTCGCACCAGCAGCAGTAGGTGACCTGGCCGACGGCGACGCGGTGGATGTCGCGCGTAATGACCCGATTGATGAATTTCGCACTGTCCGGACCGCTGACGCGGTATTTGAACAGCGGCGAGACGTCGATCATGGCCGCGGCGTTGCGGATTGCGTTGTATTCGTGGTCGTGGTGCATTTCATAGACGCTAGCGGCGTAATAGCCGGACCACTCCCGAAAGTTCAGGCTCTCGCACAGCTGCATCACTTTTTCGTGGACTGCGGTTCCTATGGGCACTTCGGCTCCTCGGGTGCGCTCATTTTGCAGCCTGATTGAAGCACAGAGGACACTAAGTCTGTACAGATTTCACGGAGAAATCCAGGCTTACCGCGGAACGCGGAGGATACGAAAAACCGGCGCCGGTTGTGGGCGGCTGCCTGCGACTGTAGAATGTCGCGTCCTGGATTGGCGCGCGTCGCGCCGCAGTTCCTCCTTAATGGCCAAGAAATACGATGTCGTCGTGATCGGCGGCGGGCACAACGGCCTAGTGAACGCGGCGTATCTCGCGCGGACGGGCAAGAAAGTGCTGGTGTTGGAGCGGCGGCACGTGCTGGGCGGCGCGGCCGTTACCGAAGAGATCGTTCCCGGTTTCAAGTTCTCCGTTTTTTCCTACGTCGTTTCGCTGCTGCGGCCGGAAATCATTCGCGATCTGGATTTGCCGCGCCATGGGCTCGAGATCCTGCCACTGGACGGCACTTTTACGCCGGCGGTCGAAGGCCAATACCTGTGGCGCGTGAACGATCACGCGAAGACGCGGCGGGAGCTCGAGCGCCATTCGAAGGTGGACGCCGAAGCGTATGACGACTTCTCGCAGGCCATGGTGGCCATGTGCCGCTTCGTGAAACCGATTCTGGCCATGGTGCCGCCCGATCCCACTTCCTTGCGTCCGAGCGACCTGAAAAAACTCGCTGCGCTGGGCCGGCGATTTCAGAAGCTGCCCGCGGAAGACAAATACAACCTCGTGCAGTTGATGACCATGAGCGCCGCGGATTTTCTGGACCAGTGGTTCGAGACGGACATTCTGAAAGCGACGATGTCGTCTTCGGGGATCATCGGCACATTTCTGGGAATTCGCTCGCCCGGTAGCGCGTACGTGCTGCTGCATCACTACATGGGTGAAATCGACGGCGTGTTCCGGTCCTGGGGATTCAGCCGCGGCGGCACCGGCGCGATTTCGAATGCCATCGGTGCGGCCGCGCGCGAAGCCGGCGCTGAGATTCGGATGGAGACGGCGGTCGAGAAAATCCTGGTGAAGGACGGCGCGGCGCGGGGCGTGGTACTGGCCGGAGGCGAGGAAATTCTGGCCGGCGCGGTTTCCTCCAGCGTCGATCCGAATCTGACGTTCTTGAAATTCATCGAGTCGCGCGAACTGCCGGACGATTTTTTGGAAGAGGTGCGCCGTTACAAATTCCGGGGCTCCTCGGGCAAGGTGAACCTGGCGCTCGATGGGCTGCCGGACTTCAGTTGCCTGCCCGGCGCGGGGCGGCATCTGCGCGGTGCGATCTCCATTTCGCCGTCGATGGAATATTTGGAGCGCGCCTACGACCAGGCCAAATACGGCGAGTTTTCGCGGCGGCCGTACATCGACATGGTGATTCCGTCGCTCACCGACCCTTCCCTGGCGCCGCCGGGCAAGCACGTGCTTTCCTGCTTCGTGCAGTACGCGCCTTACCAGTTGAGCCACGGCACGTGGGACGAACAGCGCGAGGCTTTCGGCAATACGGTGATCGACACGATTTCCGAGTACGCACCGAATTTGAAAAAACTCATCATCGGCGAGCAGGTGATGACGCCGCTGGATATCGAACGGACCACGGGACTGACCGAAGGCAATATTTTTCAGGGAGAGCTTTCGCTCGAGCAGCTTTTCTTCCTGCGTCCGGTGGCAGGCTGGGCGCGGTATCGCGCTCCCGTCCGCAATCTTTTTATGTGTGGATCGGCGACGCATCCGGGCGGCGGGATCATGGGCGCTCCCGGCCGGCTGGCCGCACTGGAAATGCTCGGTGAATCCGGAAAGGCCAGAAACTGACCGTGGCGGCTGCGCGCAATATTGTGATCGTCGGTGGCGGGCACAACGCGCTGGTCACCGCGTTCTACCTGGCGCGCGCGGGTTTGAAGCCGCTGGTGCTCGAGCGGCGCGCGATGGTAGGCGGCGCGGCGGTGACCGAAGAGATTTCTCCCGGCTTTCGCTGCTCGACGCTGGCACACGCCGGCGGACCGCCGCTTGCGGCGATCGTGCGCGACATGCAGCTGGCGAGGCACGGGTTGCAGAAGCTGGAGGGACCCGTTCGGCTGTTTGCGCCGACGCTCGAGGGGCGAGCGCTGATCCTGGCGGGCGATCCAAGAGCTGCGGCGCGCGACATAGAAGAGTTTTCGAAGCCCGATGCCGTGAAATTTCTCGAATTGGATGCAGCGCTGGGGCGCGCGGCCGCGATCGTGAGCGAACTGCTAACGCTCACGCCGCCGGTGATTGAGAAACCTTCGAGCGACGACCTGTGGAAGCTGCTGAAAGTGGGGCGGAAGCTTCGCGGGCTCGGCAAGAAAGAAATGATGCGCCTGCTGCGCTGGGGGCCGATGCCGGTGGCGGATTTCGTGGCCGAGTATTTTGAGACCGACGTGCTGCGGGCCGCGGTGGCGGCGCGAGGGATTTTCGGGGCGGCCATGGGGGCCTGGTCGGCGGGCTCAACCGCACTGCTGCTCTTGCGCGCCGCGTCGGATCCCTCGCCCATCGGAAATTCGGCCTATCCGCGCGGGGGCATGGGTGCGCTCACGGCGGCGATGGCCGCGGCTGCGCGCGCTGCAGGCGCCGAGATTCGTACGGGCGCGGACGTCGAACGCGTCCTGGTGAAGAAAGGCGCCGTGACCGGCGTACTGCTGCGCGGCGGCGAGGAAATTTCCGCGAAGCGCGTGGTTTCGGGCGCCGATCCGCAGCGGACATTTTTGCGTTTGCTCGATCCGGGGGGTCTGCCGCCGAGCTTTGCGGCGAAAATTCAGAACTATCGCTGCAAAGGGGTGGTCGCCAAAGTGAACCTCGCGCTCGACGCACTTCCGAAATTCGCCGCGCTCCGGGATTCCGACGCAAGCCAGCCGCTCGCCGGGCGAATTCAGATCGGGCCGGGGATCGAGTATCTCGAGCGCGCGTTCGACGCTTCGAAATACGGCGAGTTTTCGCGCGCGCCGTTTCTCGACATTTCGATTCCCTCGATTCTGGACGATTCGCTGGCACCCGCGGGAAAGCACGTGATGTCGATTCACGTGCAGTTCGCGCCCTACCGGTTGAAGACCGGCGATTGGAAGCAACACCGCGAGGCGCTGGGAAACACCGTGGTGAAAACGCTTGCAGAGTACGCGCCGGATTTACCGGCGAAGATTCTGGCGCGCCAAATTCTGACGCCACGCGACCTGGAGGAGACCTACGGTCTTACGGGCGGGCACCCGCATCACGGGGAGCTGGCGATCGATCAGCTTTTCACTATGCGTCCGCTACTTGGCTGGGCCCGCTATCGCACCCCTGTAAAAGGGCTTTACCTGTGCGGCTCGGGAACCCACCCCGGCAGCGGTGTTACTGGAATTTCCGGCGCAAACGCGGCACGCGAAATCCTGAAGGACCTACGCGACGCCGTGCCTTGAGACGCGCCACGTTCCAGATGGGCGCCTTCGCCGAACGTCAGGCCGATGGCGCGTATTTCTTGGTCAGGCGATACACCGGATAACTGGCCAGCAAGAGCGCCACTCCGTACAGGCTGTTGCGCTCATCGCTGGCGAACACTCCTGCCAGGAAGGCGACCGATATGGCAACGGCCAACGCGGTGGTCCACGGATAGCCCCAGCTTCGATACGGCCGCGGAGTTTCCCTCTCGCGTCTGCGAAGCATGAAGACCGCAAGGTAGGACATACCGTACTTCGCGACAAAGAAAAATGCGGTGATGGCGATGACCCGATTGAACGATCCTGAAAGCAGGAAAGCCATGGTGACCGCGGTGCTCACGAACAGCGCAATCGAAGGCGTGCCGCCTTGGTTCACTCGCGTGAGCGCGCGGACGCCCCAGCCGTCACGGCTCATGGCGTAAAGCACGCGCGTGGCGGCCAGGATCACACCATTGACCAGCGCCACCAGCGCCACCACCATCGCCGCCCTTACAACCGTGCCGCCGCCATGGCGAAAAATCGCAGCGCCCAGCGCGGCGACAGGAAGATCTTCCCGGGCGATTCCCGCCACCCCCAGAACGCGAAACAGAACCACGTTGGTGAGAAGAAAAATCGCGCTCAGTAAGATAACCGAGTGCAGCATCGAGCGCGGCATTTCCCGGCCCGGATTGACGAGCTCATCTCCGAAATAGATCGAGCTGTACCATCCGTCGAAGGTATAAATCACCGCCTGCAGCACCAGAATGAAGGCGAAAGCGAGCGGAATACCGTGAGGCAGGGCTGGGGCGGAAACGGTCGTGGGGGCGCGATCGGGGGCGACGAAAGCGCCCACAATCAGGACCAAGAAAACGACGGCCGTCGCCGCGCTGGTGACGTGCTGGAACCGGCTTCCCCACCGCACTCCGCGCCACTGCAGCACGGCGATCAGCAGTGTGGCTGCCGATGCGGTGACCATGGGATGGTCAAGACGCGGCGAAAGATCGCGGGAATATTCACCGATCAGGATCGCGGCGGCGGCCACGGCGCCGCAGTTGCTCACCCAATCATTCCACCCCACGACGAAGCCCAGATAGTCGCCATAGGCGCGCCTGGCAATCGTGTAATAGGCGCCCGAACTGGGAATCATCGCACCGACTTCGGCGAGCGACCATGCCCCCACCAGTGAATAGACCGCGCCGAGCCCCCAGGCGAGCATGATCAGCCTCGCCGACGGCATGCGCGCCGCGATCTGAGAGGGCGTGCGCATGATTCCCGACCCGATCGTGCTGCCCAGCGACACGGCGATGCCAAAAGTCACGCCGAGGATCCGCAGCATGCTCCCGCCGCCGTGCGGCGAATTTTGCGGCGCTGCACTCAATGGTGGTTTTTCTCCTCCGAACGTCGCGTGATCCGGATTTCAAGTTGCGCGCGGCGAAAATTCGGGAAGGAGGGTAGCAAAACGCTGCTGCGAAAGGCGTACGATTCATTCGCCCGAAGCGCGATTTTAGGGCAGGCTGGCTATAGGACGGCTGAGATGGAGGTGCCGGCAGCGGCGAATACGGAGGAAACTTCGGTGTGCACCAAAGGCAGGAAGCTATCCACCACGTCGGGGTCAAATTGCCGTCCGCGGTCAACCACCAGCCGGCGGATGGCTTCCTCCACGGGCAGCCCGGCGCGGTACGGACGGTTGGAAACCATGGCGTCGAACGCGTCAATCACCGAAACGATGCGCGAAATGATGGGGATTTCGTCGCCTTTCAGGCCTGCCGGATAGCCACGGCCGTCAAAGCTTTCGTGATGATGCAGGATCATCAAGCTGGCACGCTCCATGCCCGGCACGTGGCGCAGAACTGCCCAGCCGTATTCCGGGTGCTTCTTCATCACCGCGTATTCCTCATCGGAAAGCTTTGCAGGCTTGTTCAGAATCGCGTCGGGAATGCCGATTTTCCCGATGTCATGCAGCAGCGCGGCGACTTCAATATCAGAGTGCGCGGATTCGTCGAGCCCCAGTTCCGTAGCAACGTGCAGGGCCCACTCCGCCAGCCGGGTGCTGTGGACGCCGGTGTTGAGGTCTTTCAGGTCCAGCAGCTGGTTGAATGCGCAGATCAGCGAGGTACGGAGCGCCGAGAGCTGCTCTTCGACCGACTTGATCCGCACCGCCGCAGTCGACCATTGCTGGAGCAGTCCGGTCGAATCAGAGAATTCAAATTGCGCCGACCTTCGACCGGGCACACCCGGGCCGGGTAACACGGCAGCGGTCGCGAGTAGATTTGTGCTGCGCATTTCGCATTGATCTCCGGCGAACTAGTGAAGCAATCCCTGCAGCGGATTGAGCGCCGTCAGCGCCCAGTTCGCATTCAGGCGTCCATATCCCATGGTCAGACTGATGAACTTGGCGTGGGAGATGGCATAGGCAGCCTGGTTTTGGGAGTCATTGGGCTGCAAATTGAGAATGAGTGATGCCGTACCTGCGACCATCGGGGAGCTGAAAGAAGTGCCCCAGCCGGCGGCGTAGATTCCGAACGGGTAGGTGGTGATGACACCTTCGCCGGGAGCGGCGACGAAGACGACCTGATCGCCGTAATTGGAAAAGCTGGAAGGCTGATCCTGATTGTTCGTCGAGGCCACTCCCATCACGTGGTTCTGCCAGCCGGCGGGATAAACCACTTCGTCTTCGCCTTCGTTGCCGGCCGAGGCCACCAAAATCACGTGATTCTGGTTGGCGTAGCTGATCGCATTGCTCAACTCGGTCGAGCTCTGGGTCATGTCAAAGCTCATGTTGATGACGTTCGCCCGGTTCTGCACCGCGTAGTAGACCGCTGCGATAATGTTGGACAGCGAGCCGTTGCCATCGGGGCCGAATGCTTTCAACGGAAGCAGCTTGGCGGTCGGCGCGACCAGGTGCACAACGCCCAGCACCATGGTGCCGTGACCGAAGGCTTCGTAGCCAGTGCCATCGAGCATGTGCGCGGTGTGTTGGTCGAGCATCGCAGCAGTGTGCTGGTTGACGTACGCCGCGGGGCAGGAATCGCACGGAGGAGGCGCGGTCATGGAGACATCGTTCATCTCCGACCCTCCGGGCTGGTTTCGCGTGAAGTCGTAGCCCTGAAGCAGCACTCCTTGCAGGGCGGGATGATTCGGGTCAACGCCGGTGTCGATGTCGGCAACGATTCCTGCGCCACTGACGTTAAAGTTGGAGTGCGCCTGAGGAATTTGAACGATCTGGGCCGCCGGCTGGTTGACATATCCATCGGTCACCACGGCGCCGTAATAATTTACCGGAGTCGTGTCCCACAGGCCGGCGGGCGGCGTGCTGGAAGTGTCCGGGGCGGTAGGATTCGGCGGAATGTTGAGGACTTGGTCCGGTTCCGCGTCGAGAATACCGGTCACGAGTTTAAGCACATCGGCGAGCAGGTTCGGCAGCAGCCCGTTTACTGGGCGCACCAGAAAAACCTGACCGATGTTGCCGTCAAGATTGCCGACCACGGAGCAGCCGTGGAGCAGGCAGACGAGCTGCAAGCCAGGCCGGCCGAGATTCGTCCGCACGATTACGCCGGGCTGGGGTGCCGTCAGTGTGTTGAGAGTACTTCCCAAATTCGAGAGCACGCCGGACAACAGGCCCTGCGCGGCGGCGGGCTGACCATACATCCCGACCAGAAGAACCAAGCTCAGCACGATTCTGCGACCCATGGTTTGAACTGCTCCTTTGGCGACAAAGTCAGAAACCGCTTCCCGGAAACCTCGACCCGACAATTTTCCTCGCCGAGACTGAAAACGGGCCATAGTACGGGAGGCTAATTCTGACGGTGTTCGCATTAGTACGGTCCTCTAGTACGTCTTTTTCGCTGCCTTGCGATGCGGCTAACAGGCTTGGAATCAATGGATAATGGTAGCAAGCGCCCCGGCGGCAGAAGCGGCTCGACGAGGGCAAACTGGAGTTCTTCGGCCGGAAGCTTCACGCGCAGCTGAAAACCGCCCTCCAGGTCGCATTCAAGATTGAACTCGCCAAACTGACTGGTAATCGTTTCCGCGACCACTTTGCGGCCTTTGATGAGAGCGACAGGCAGCGCGCCCAAACCATGGCGCGGATCGGCCGAATGGAGCACCTGACCGACGACGGCCACTTTCTCGGAATCGATCTGTGGCTCCATGCGCAGGTCGATCCGGTAGGTGCCGATGCCAAACAGAAGTTGACGTGCCGGGGACGCCGTGGAACGGACACCGACCTGCAGGGGGCTCCGGCTGCTATCGAACAGCAGTTTGGCTATCGCTTTTACTCCGCGCTTCTCACGTCGGGGGCCGTAAAGGGCGAAGTTTGCCTTCACCGAGCGGACCGCGCTGTCGGGAGGCTCGCTGGCCTGGCCGAATCGCGCGGCCTCATAAACGTGTTTCCAGAGGCCCAGCGTCCTGGAGCACTGCTTGCATCCGGATTCGAGATGGCTCTGCATGGCGGCCTTGTCCTGCGGTCCTGCAACTCCTCTCGCGAAATCGATCCACTTCTCCATCGAATAGTGCTTCATCGTCGCCCCCTCAGATTTTTCCGGCGGCACGCCCCAATCGAATTGCCTCCGCGCGCCTTGCTCAGCACATAAGGGTAGGAAGGTGGCTTAGAAATATAGGGAAGCTCGGAAAAGTGGAAGGACGCCTGGGTGCGCTATAAGGTCTTTCCTATCAACAGGAAAGGGGCCCAGTGATAGGGATGGGGGAATTCCTCACGCAGTTCGATCATGGCGCCCTGCATCGCGCGGGCCTTTCCGTCGCCCTTTGCGAGGCGACGATAGAATTTGGTCATGAAGGCGGCGGTGCTTTGATCGTGGACATCCCAGAGGGTCAAAAGCAGGGAGTGCGCACCGGCGAACAGCAGCCCGCGGATGAGGCCGAGGAGTTCGTCACCCGGGCTGACCACATTCATTCCGGTGGCGCAGCCGCTGAGGGTTACCAGCTCCGCACCGAGCTTCAGTTGATAGAGATCGTAGAGATTGAGGTAGGCATCACCCAGGCGAATCGCCGAGAACATGGGATTGTCCTGACGGAAACTGCCATGGGTGGCGATGTGGATCCACCGGCTGTGCTCCCCTTTTTCGCGAAGCGCGGCTTGGCTGGCCGCCGCGCCCACCAGCAGCTCGGAGGCCGGGGCGATTTTTGCCACGGCTTGGACTTCATCGAGAATCAGCGGCGCGCGATCATCGGGCACGCCGAGAACGAGCGAGGCGCCCGACGGGCGCGAGGGCTTGCGCTGGCAGTAGGCAAAGACGCTGGAACTGGGCGCGTAGGAAATCGAAAACGAATCGGCGAGATATGCGGAGCCGTCAAACAGCGCGTGGAACGGAACGTAGTGGAGAATGCCGTGGGGGACGATGACCAGATGCTGCGCGCGAATGCGCGGACGCAGCAGCGCAAGCAGCTCCTGGTAGAGCTGTCCGAGATGCGCCTGCACCGATCCGAGCAACGACTTTTCGAAGCCCTGCGTGTAATCGCTGCCCAGCCTGAATTTCGACATCTGGAACTGGAGCATCCGCAGCAGATTCAAGACCCGCGAAACGGGCGTGACAGGAACGATTTCGAGCAGATCGCGCGTGAGGATCGCGGCCACGAAGCGGTCTTTGACGCTGAAGTATTCGACGATGGCAGCGTCCGGGGGCAGGCAATCGCGAATCGCTGGAAGCGAGGCGATGGCCGGCCCGATGGCGGAATCCAATTCCGACGGGACGGCTGGAATTTCGCGGAACGCGCGGAGCAGCTCGTTTTCGTGGGCCAGCGCTTCTTTCTGTAGCTGCTCGATGCGCTGGCGGGACGGAGCTTCCTTGCTTAATTGCTCGGTTTCGATTCGGCGGTAATACCAATTCAAATCCTCGCGCATTTCGCGGATGCGGCGAACCAGCCCACTCTGACCCGCGTCGTCCGCCGGCGCGCCGTGTCCGTGCTGGACCAACAATTCGGCGAGGCTGCGGGATTTTGCGAGTTCCATGTAGCCGAACGTTTCTGCGGCGGGGTCGGGGCGCGCGATTCCGCTCATGCAAAGCTCGACGAGACACTCATACACTTCGAGGCGGTTCTTCATGAAGGCGATTTTCAATTCTTCGCCGTGCAGGGTGCTGCGAAGCGTTTCGAGGGCTTCGCGCGCTTTCTGGAAGGATTCGTGCGCAGCCGGCGAGTCGCCGACCGCCTGCTGACACTGGCCCAGCAAGAATTCGGCCTGATAGCGCAGTACCGGAGCTTCGACATGTTCCAGGCGCTGGATGGCCCGCAGACATTCGGCGCGGCCGGCGGCCGGGTCGCCGGTGCGGAGACAGATGCGTGCAAAGAGCAGGTGGCAGAGAACGGCCTTGCCCGGGAGAAAGGATGCGTCGAAGAATTCGGCGGCGCGCGAGCACAGGCGGCGCGCCTCGAACAGTCGGCCTTCGTCGAACAGCACGACGGCCTGATAGAGATCGATTAGCCACGGCCAAACGAGATTTTTTTCGCGGACGAATTTTGGGCGCGCCTGGGTGAACAGATCGAGCGCAGGCAAAGCCCTGCCGAGCTGGCTGAGGGCCATCGCTTCGTTGGCCTGGCACTTGGCCTCTTCGTAGCCCATGCCGAGCTTTTGAAAGCGCTCGTAGCCGTCGTGGGCAGTTTCCAAAGCTTCGGAGCTGAGGTTCAGCTCGAGATAGATTTCCGAGAGATCGAAATCGCAGAGGGCCAGCACGTAGGCGTCGCCATTTTTCTCACACTCTTTGCGCGCGGCGCGCAGCATTTCGATGGCGCGGCCGTATTCGCCGCGGAGGTAATAGAGATAGGCGATGTTGTAATCGGCCTGCGTGACCAGAAGCGCCATTCCCTGCTGGACGCACATTTCGCGGGCGCGCTGGTAGGTGGCCAGGGCGCGAGGAAAATCGTTGAGGGTGATCAGGCAGACGGCCATGTTGTACAGGGCGACGGCCAAGCCCTCGGCGTCGCGGAGCGGGACGAGTGCTTCATAGGCGCGTTCGTAGCAGGCCAGGCCTTCTTCGAAGCGGTCCTGGCGGTGGTAAATGTTGCCCACGTTGATCTCGACGTGCGCGAGGCGCTGACCATCGCCGAGTTGGCTGAGGATTTTCTTGGCGGCTTCGGCGGCGGCGAAGGCTTCGTCGTAGCGGCCTAGGAGAATCAGCGAGTGGATCGAAGGGATGAGCGTGCGAGCTTCTTCGGTGGCGTCCCCGAGTTTCCGGAAGAGTTTGAGGGCGCGGTTGTGAACGACGAGGGCCTTGCGATTGTCGCCCAGAATACTGATGCCGCTTCCTTTGGAGCGAAGCGTGCGGCCGAGGATTTCCTGGCTGCGCAGGCGGCGGGCGATGAGG
>Ga0210404_10001123_pt1 | contig 11869 bp, 10 predicted proteins | sample IncBWH28MmetaG_FD_155455 | JGI IMG/M metagenome (GOLD analysis project Ga0210404, IMG submission 155455) | Forest soil microbial communities from Barre Woods Harvard Forest LTER site, Petersham, Massachusetts, United States - Inc-BW-H-28-M | ecosystem: Environmental > Terrestrial > Soil >... | reverse complement strand
GGAGCGTTTTCGCACGCTGGTTCGTGATTTTGACGTAGGCGTCGTTTTGCTGGGGCCGGGATTGGTGATTCAATTCGCGAACCAGGCGGCTGAGAAAATGTTCCGGGTCCCCGTCGAGCGCGCGGTAGGGAAAACGTCCACCGAGCTTGGCTGGACCGCGATTCGCGAGGATGGGAGCGAAATCCCTATCTCGATGCGCCCTGGCTCGCTGGCGCTCAAGACCGGGCAGGCCGTGAAGAATCAGGTGATCGGCTGGCGGCGACCAGACTCAAGCGAAGTTCTCTGGACGCTCGGGAATGCTGTGCCGCAGTTCGCCCAGGATGGTTCCGTTGCTGTGGTGATCAATTCCTATACGAACATCACCGAGCGGAGGCAGGCGGAAGAGGCCTTGCGCCAGCTCTCCACGCGATTGCTGCAGCTCCAGGATGAAGAGCGGCGGCGCCTCGGCCGGGAACTACATGACAGCCTGGCGCAAAGCGTTCTGGCAGTGAATCTCAATCTTGCGCAGGCCGCCGGGGCCATGGCTTCCCTCGACGAAAAGTCCCGCCATGCGCTCGCGGAGGCCAGGCGCGTGCTTCAAGAGATGTCGAGGGAAATTCGCACGCTTTCGTACCTCTTGCATCCGCCACTGTTGGACGAATTGGGCCTGGTTTCCGCGGTGAAAGAATATGCCGAAGGATTCAGCGAACGCAGCGGAATCCGGCTGGAGGTGGATTTGCAGGCAGGTTTCCGGCGCCTGCCTCAGGAGGCGGAAACCGCGCTCTTCCGCATCTTGCAGGAAAGCCTTTCGAACATCCAGCGGCACTCCGACAGCCAGACGGCCAAGATTCATTTGCGCGGCGATTCGAAGGGCGTCAGCCTGGAGATCGCAGATCAAGGGCGAGGAATGGGAAACACCGCGATCGAGCATGGAAACGGCGGAGGAACCCGGTTGGGTGTAGGAATTCTTGGCATGCGCGAACGAATGATCCAGCTTGGCGGGAAACTCGATATCGAATCCAGCTCTTCGGGAACAACGGTGCGGGCTACAATACCTTTGAAGACCGAGGTCACAAATGCCCCTGCGCATCCTCGTCGCCGATGACCATCATGTAGTGCGAACTGGGCTGCGCGCGCTACTGGAGTCCAAGAGCGGTTGGCAGGTTTGCGCGGAAGCTGCCAATGGCCGCGAAGCGGTAGAGAAGGCCAGCGCGCTCAAACCTGACGTAGCCGTGCTGGACATTGGCATGCCTTTGTTGAACGGCGTGGAGGCTACTCGCCAGATTCACAAGCTTTCACCCCAGACGGAAGTCCTGATTTTGACCATGCACGACTCCGACGTTCTGGTACAGGAGGTTTTGGAAGCGGGAGCCCGCGGCTACATCCTGAAAGACGACGCGGATCGCAATTTGCTCGCCGCCGTAGACGCGTTGCGTCGTCACAAACCGTTCCTGTCGTCGCGAGTATCCGAAGTTGCTTCCAAGACCAGGTCTGCGGCCGGCGATGGTCCGGTTCGAGAGCGGTCCTTCCGAAGCCGCTTGACGCCGCGCGAGCGCGAAATCCTGCAGTTGCTGGCCGAAGGAAAGACCAATAAGGAAGTTGCCGGACTTCTTGGCATCAGCGTCAAGACGGCGGAAACCCATCGCGCCAATATCATGTTAAAGCTCGATTTTCACTCGGTAACGGACCTCGTCCGCTACGCCGTTCGGAACAAGATCATCCAAGGCTAGCCACCCCTCCTCGCGCATCTACAGGAAAACCCCTAGGGAATCGGCCGAATTTCACAGAACCCCCCAATCCAGGACAATGTTGCACCTACTCGGAATAGTTGTTCGTGAAGGGGTGTCTCATGGTTCTTGCCAGCCGCCGGATTCGCGTTTTGGTCGCCGATGATTCACCGACCGCGCTACGGTCGGTCTGCAAGTACCTCGAGTTCGAGGGGCAGTTCGAAATTGTCGGCACCGCCTGCGACGGGCTGCGGGTCTTGCATCAGACGCAGCGGCTTCGTCCCGAACTGGTGCTGACTGACCTCAGCATGCCGCAGATGAACGGTCTTGAAGCCACCGTGGAGCTGAGGAAGTCGTTCCCGGAGGTGCGGGTGCTGATTTTCTCGGAGCTGAATGGCCTGGCGCTGCGGGAAGAATGCCTGCGAAGCGGTGCGGATGGCTTTATCGAGAAGAGTGGAATGCCAGAAAAATTAATGGAGGAGGTTGAAAGGCTTTTCCCGAAAACCCCCGCAAGGGAGAGCAAGACGTAATTATGGTATCGCCGTCGTATCGAATTCTGATGATTGAAAGTGATTCGTCTGTTGCCCAAAGCATTCGCGGCATGTTGCAGGACCGTCAGAAGTTTTCTTTCGAAATCGTTCGCGCTGATTCTTTGCGCGCGGCCGTGCCGATGCTGGCCGCAGAGAACTTTGATGCGCTTCTCCTGGATGCGCAAGCTCTCGATTCCGGCGGCATCCCCGCCGCACTCGAGATGTATCCGAAGATTGGCTCCTTGCCAATCTGCGCTGTCATTCCCGAGCGGCAGAATGCCCTCGGGCCGCAGCTTTTGGACGCGGGCGCCGCGGAATATGTACTGCGAGAAACGCTGAACCCGCAATTGCTGCAGAGAGCGCTACGCTATGCCATTGAGCGCAAGCGCGCCGAGCACGCCCTGCGCCAGAGCGAGCAGCGTTTTCAGGATCTCTTCGAGAACGCGAAAGACATCCTCTTTACGCTCGACCTGGAAGGCAATGTCACTTCCCTGAACAAATCGGCAGAGGAAGTCATGGGTTGGAGCAGGGAAGAAGCTCTGTCCATCAATCTCAAAACCCTCGTCGCCCCGGAACACGCCAATCTTTGCAATCAAATCATGCAGCGCATTCTGAACGAAGAGCCGCTGCAACATTTCGAAATCTGCCTGCTACGGAAAGACGGCCGCAAAGCTCTTCTGGAAACCAGCGCTCGGCTGATTTATTCCGATGGTCAGAAGCAAGGCATTCAAGGAATTGCGCGCGACGTTACGGAGCGCCGCCAGTTAGAGGGCATGGTCCGGCAATCCCAGAAGCTGGAAGCCATCGGCCGCCTTTCGGGCGGCTTGGCGCACGACTTCAACAATCTGCTGTGTGTCATCAGCGGGCACGCCGAACTTTTGTCCGAGCGCCTGGAGCAATCGCTTCCCGCCGCCAGAAACGTGACGCAGATCAAGAAGGCGGTGGATAGCGCCTCCACTCTGGTTCGCCAGCTTCTGGCGTTCAGCCGTAAGCAGGTGTTCCACCCGCAAATCATGGATTTGAACAAGATTGTGGTGGAAACGGAAAAACTCCTCGGACGCTTGATCGGAGAAGACATCGAGTTCTTCACCAGCCTCGAGCCCGAGCTCGGCCGCGTGCAGGTGGATCCCATTCAAATCGAACAGGTGCTTGTGAACCTGGTTCTCAACGCGCGTGACGCCATGCCGCAGGGCGGCAAACTCACCATCGAGACATGCAACATGGATGTCGAAGAGGGTTCCCGCTGCAGCGGCGGAATCGCCCCAGCGGGCAAGTACGTCGTGCTTGCCGTTACCGATAGTGGGTGCGGAATGGATGAGGAAACGCAAAGCCGCATTTTCGAACCGTTCTACACGACCAAGGAACTCGGAAAAGGAACTGGTCTTGGCCTTGCGACTGTCTACGGAATCGTGAAGCAGAGCGGAGGATTCATCTGGGTGTACAGCGAGGTTGGCCAGGGCACCACCCTGAAGGTGTATCTTCCGCGCGTGAATGATCCCGCCGCGACGCTGCCTTCCGAAGAAGCCACTCTGGATGCCCGCCGGGGGACGGAAACTGTCCTGCTTGTCGAGAATGCCGAGCCGCTGCGGGCGCTGGCTAAGGAATTCTTGAAGAGCAGTGGATACGCAGTGATGGAAGCCGATAACGGGAAAGAGGCGCTCCAGATTGCCAGGGCGTTCAGCGGCCCCATTGATCTGCTGTTGACGGACGTCATCATGCCGGGAATGGGCGGCAAACAGCTTGCCGAACAATTGACCGGCCTTCGCCCCGCCACCAAGGTGCTCTACATGTCCGGCTATCCCGATGACGGCATCGTGAAGTCCGGGATTCTGGGCTCGGGAATGGCCTTTCTCGAAAAACCCTTCACTCGAGAAATGTTGCTCCGAAAAGTTCGCCAGGCGCTCGGCGAACAGACGCTGACGGCGGCCACGCCGATGCGTCTGTGAAGATGAGCTCTATCCCGCACATAGGATTTCTTATCGCTATTTCTGAAGTTTGCACCGCCGGAGACGCATCGCAACCCGGATTCGACTGCAACTCATTAAGGAGAACGAAGGCAAGACATGATCGACAAAAGAGCTGGAAGCCACCCAACGCCTGACGAGGAATTCGCGGTCGCACCGCCGATGGCAGCGACGTCCACTCCTGCCGGGGCGGAAGAACTGCGCCTTCGCGCGCAGCAACTCTCCTTCCGAGAGCAGTTGGAGCGGAATCATTTCCTTCTGGAGCGGCTCCATGCCGCGAGCGCGCGGCTGATCCAATCTCTGGACCTTGGCGACGTCTATGAAGCCATCGGGGACATCGTTGCCAACTTGATCGGCTCGGAAGAAATTGCCATTTTTCACTATCATCCAGAGGATCAGACGTTTTCGGCGGCCTGGTCGTGGGGCGTGGAAGCCCATGCGCTTCAGCCCTTCACTTCCGGTGCGGGCATGATTGGCCGAGCGGTTCATAAAGATGTGAGCCAATTTCGAGACCGCCAGCCAAATGGGGCGCTGCTTCCCCATGAGAACAAGCTGACGGCTTGCGTGGCCCTGAAGTCGAGCCGCGAGATCGTCGGAGTGCTTGCCATCTTTGGCCTTCTTCCGCAGAAGAATCATCTGGAATGGGCCGATTTTGAATTATTGAAATTCCTGCAAACCTACGCCGCCGTGGCCATCCAATTCAAGAAATTACAGCCCGAGAAGGATTGATGGCGGGAAGCCCGGGAGATGGGGGGGCAGTGCTGCAATTATGATTGAAGAAGTTTCCTGCGCTTTGGAAGCCTTGCTGTAAACCCTACATTCGGGGTTGATTGCTATATGGAGTGGAAGCCTCCAGTAGTAAGCTGCCTCGTGGATGAGGGGAATCTCCGTTTTACATACAAAATCAATTCTGAGGAAAATGGAAGATGGGTGCGGCACGTCTCCCGTATGGAGAAGGGTCTCAGGTGAGTATGAGTAGAGTGACGGTCTACCTGTCGCTGGGATCAAACATCGGAGATCGGGAGAAGCATTTGCGCGCGGCGATTGCGGCGCTGGGCGATGCCGGCGTGAAGGTGACCAAGGTGTCCGCGTTTTACGAAACGGAGCCGGTGGATTTGCGGGAGCAGCCGTGGTTCCTGAATTGTGTGGTGGAGGGGGTAACCGAAGTGCCGGTGCTGGAACTGTTGGATGGACTGCGGCAGATCGAGGCGCGCATGGGAAGCAAGAAATTGGTAGCAAAAGGGCCACGGCTGATTGACTTGGACATTTTGCTTTACGGCCAAGAGAAGATTGATACGCCGGAGCTTCAGGTGCCGCATCCGCGGATGTATCTGCGGCGATTTGTGCTGGTGCCGCTGGCGGAGATCGCGCCGGAGGTAGTGCACCCTAGTTTCAAGAAAACGGTGAAAGCGCTGCTTGAGGAAACGGCGGATCGCAGCATCGTGCGGAAGACCGATTCTGGGAGAAAAACGTAGGAAGGATTTAAAGCAGACGCGCTGAGAGCGGAGAGGGAACGGGGAGAAGCAGAGGCTTAATACAGAGATCACGGAGAGTTTAGAAACAGTAGGGGCGCCCGCCGCGGCGGGCACCCCTAGGTGGGCGCGGGCTAACTGGTCCGATGCAAAAGCAGCCGGTGGAGCGTCATTGCCTTGGGCTGCAAGGCGTCAAGTTCGATTTGCGCGAGCGGGCCTTCTGTGATTTCGCGCCAGCGATATACGCCGGGCTCAATCTCCTGGGTCTCGCGGCCGTTCAGGCGGCGCAAGAATTCGCTCGCGTTGTCGCGCGAAGCCACGGCGCGGTATGAGGGACGAGCGAGGGCTTCGACCACGTAGCTGCGCAGGAGTTTGTTCCAGTAATGATCGAAGAGATCGCCGGAGGCGAAAATGTCGCTCCAGGCGATTTCGCCGCCGTAGGCCACGACCACGCCGACGACGCGTTCACCCTTCAACCCGTAGGTCGCTTGTGCGAAGCGGCGCCGCACTTCCTCAACAAAATCATCAATTGAAACGCCGACGGCCTGCGACTGGTAGATTTTATCGTAGGCTTCGGTGCGCCCGTTGGAAGCGATGGCTCCCGCGATGGCGGGGGCCGTCAGCCGAGCGGGTGGGGCCGCAGACGGCATCTTTGAGGTAGTGCCGCTGCGCACCGCATCCCAGACTTCCTGCTGCTTCTGGTCCACGGCAGCCCGTTCGCGGACACTGGGATGCACGATGGTATTTGCGGCCGCGAATTGCGAGGCGCCGATCCAGCGCCCGTGCTCGACGCAGAAGACGTCGAGCGGCAGCGGCGGAGCGCCCGCGGGAACAATGCGATCCTTGCCGATCACGCGGTCCTGCCTGCCGCCGCTGACGAGTTCGCCTGCGAGCAGGAGCAACGGCCGCCTGCTGCGGTTAATGAGCACGAGTTGGTTCACCCTGGCGCCATTGTTGTATTGCGGGATGTAAACCGGGCGACCGTCGCGCCCACGGACCATCTCTTCGGAGCCTTGTTCGCGGACCACCACTTCGCCGCTGGACAATCCTTCTTCCAGCGTGAGGAATGGGCTGGTGTCCTGGCTGTACGTGCTGACCACTGGAAATACGGAAATGTTCTCGTAGGTAACGGGATCCAGCAGCCGCCATTCTCCCTCCGGCTTGGGGGACGCTCCGTACGACGGGCCGGGCGGCGGAGGTGGGATCGTACCAGGTGGTGCCCAGACAAATGCAAGACCTCCGAGCGTGCCAATAGCCAAGAAGCCGCCCATGATGGCGGCGAAAATCGGGCGTTCCATGAAAGCCTCCTGTCCTGTGTACGTGCCCCATTCACCCGCGGTGAACTATAAAGAGCACGACTCGGCGTTAGAACGGAGGGGCGGAGATTTCTTGCAGGGAGATGGAGCTGTTGGACTGAGAAGTCAGAATTTCTGTTCTTCGCTCAGTGGTCGGAGCCGCCAAGGTTGGTGCGGGGTTTATTGCGTTTCGATGCGGACGATTCGCTTTCTTGCCGTTCGTATTCGGCCAGTTCCTCATCGGTGTAGGAGAAGGAATCGCGCGAGGCGAACATGGAATTCGAACGGCCTGCCTGCTTCTTCTTTTTGCGCAGCGCGCCGAATTCGTGGCGAACCTGGCGCAGGGGTGCTTCAATGGCTTTCACTTCAACCAGAAGATCGCTTACTTTTTCAAGAAAGTCGTGGAGATGGTAGGGCCGAACCACGTACGGCAATTTGCCAATTTCAAGCGGGTCGAGGTACTGGCTCCCAGCTATTTCCGGAATCAGATACAGGACGCGGATACGCCCGCCATCGTCGGGCGAGACGCTTGCAAGTTCCTTCAGGGTGGTAAAGACGGGTCCATCGATGCCCGTCAACGCTATGTTGGCGATAACCAGGGACCATTCCCCGGTCTTTAGCTCCGCCAGAAGCATCTTGCTGTCCGCAACCGTCCGGACACGCCATCCCTCGGAGTCCAGGATCTGTTTGACCGCACTGGAGCCCTGGGCATCGTTGTCGAGGACAAGAATACCCACCTGACGGGGGGGAGCTGGAGGGGGACTAGTACTCATCTTGGAAGTATAGCTGGAATCCGGCAAAACTGTCTCAAATCAAGAAATGGGATGCCGCGTAACGGCTAATGCCCACCTAAGACCATTCGACCTAGCTGGGGCGAGGTAACACCCCAGAAATGGTCCCCAATTTGACCGACCTTGGCAGAAACTAGAATTACTGGCGTTTCATTGACCAATTACAAGGCTCGTTCCGGCCGTGTAGCGCTGCCCGCCGGTGCCGTCCCAGAAAATACGGAAGGTCGCGGCAGGGCTTCCGGCAACTACCCGGGTATAGAAGACCTGAAGTCCATCGCGGGACCATTCGGCGGCGCGACCCCACTGATCCAGGGGGCTCAGGGTCGTTCGGCGTTTGGAGCGCACCTCATATAGAAAGAATCCTGCCGACAGGCCCATGGCGTCTTTGGGAGCGCCAGCCGGGGCGGTTGCATAGTCCGCCGAAACGAGAAGCAAGTCTGGATTGAGGGGATGCACCCGAATGGCGTCGGAGCTCATAATTTGGAATCCCGGACCATACATATCCTTCAGCGCCACAGCTTGCTGTGGCATGTCCACGGTCAGCCAGTAGGCGTTTTCCATGTCGCTGGCGAGAATGGTGTGATCGTCTATCCAGCCGTGTAGTGAGGTCACGGCTTTTGGAGAAAAGACAGCCGCCGTTTCGGGCATACCGGCAGGAAATGCCCACACCTGCCATGCTTGATCTTGAGCCTTCAGAAACGCCACATGCGTGTCGTCCGGCGACCAGAAAGCTTGCCGAACCAGACCATGCACCAACTCCTGCGATTTCCCAGAGTCAAAATCGTAAAGAACGATGGCGCGATCCGGGCCTGTCTTTGAGTCCGAGCGCGTGTATAGAAGCTTTTTTCCATTATGCGAGAGGGCCAACTCCGTGCCGCTTTGCGCGACAATTTTCTTGGTTGCCCCACGGCTGAAAACAACGCTCCCTGCTGAATTCAGGTACGCCACGGCCACGGGACTCTTGAAATTCGTGATGGTTGGCGCGGGCGGCTTCTTCTTATCGGCGTCGTCCTCCTCGTCCGGCTGATTGTTGATCTTGGGGAAGAGTTCGGCGGCGATGCGGGCGCAGCCTTTCATGAAACTGAGTTGCGCGTGGTCCACGGAGGCGCGGAACGCGTATTTGCTCGTCGACGGACTTGGAGAGCCCGTGGGATCGGTTGCCGCATCGGCGCATGCCTCACGCGAGAGATGAACGGCGACGAGCGCGCCAGTCGCGGAATCCTTGGCGTGATAAGTCCAGGAGTCCACAGCCGCTTCGTGGGTGACCTCCGTTGGATCTAGTGCAATCGGCGGGTAGCCCGGACGATCGAGTCGCTCCGGTCCTTTCAGGCCAATCCGCAGGCTCCAGTTCGGATCGTTGCCAAAGGCCAGAATCAGAATCGGATAGTGTGTGGATTGAGGAGCGGCTGGGCCAGCCGGAGGCTTCTTAGTCGTTTGAGCCGGTGGGGCTTGCGCAAATGCACTCTCTGCAGCGCCAAGAAAGCAGAAAACGGCGACGGAGAGCATCCATCTTGTTCGTAGGGCCAGGCGCAAGGCATCCCTCCAGGACAAACGAGGATACCCCGTGCGACCGAGGGAGGCAATCTTCCCAGGTCGTTCGTACGCAGGCGTGGTATCGAGACGTGCAACCGGGACGGATGGACAGGCCTTGGGGAAATGTATACGAACAAAAGGCGAAGATAGTTCTTGACATGGCGAAGGGAAAGCGAAATACTTCGATCGTGCTGCGAGGTGGGCTATGTCTCCAGTTCATTCCTTCTCGACGATGGGCATTCGTGCCCAGCGTCGCCCCGTTTCACCAACCACAGCAGGACTCTTTCCTGATTGCCCAGATGACGTAAGCCCAATGCAAGTGATTCGTGACCTTGCCCCGGTTGCGGATCAACGCAGCAGCATTTCGGATCGCGCGACGCCGGATTGCCCCCCGGCGCCCTCGGCTCCGCACGGAAACCAAAACCGTGCGGTGGGCCCGGTCCGAAATGTTGCTGCGGTGCCCCAAGAACGCGCTCACGCGCGGCTGGTCGGCATCGCCCGCCTCGCAGCATCTTCCCTACCGGCGGAGACGCGCCGGAATTCCACCGAGAAGCCGGAGTATTTTGTTCTGCCGGTAAAATCCATCCTTAACCGCTGCGATTCGAATCGCGTGCCCTTCGAATGGACCATCAACCCTTACCGTGGCTGCGAATTTGCCTGCAAATACTGCTACGCGCGGTATACGCACGAATACATGGAGCTGGATGGTTCCGAATTTGAGAAAAAGATCTACGTGAAAAAAGATGCCGCAACGCTGCTGGCGCACGACGTTTCACGAAAGTATTCCTACACCTCGGAGAAATCAGGCGGCGAGCGCGCCGATCACATCGCCATCGGTACTGCGACGGATCCCTATCAGCCAGCGGAGCGCGAATACGGCGTCACGCGGGCGTGTCTCGAGGAGTTGGCAAAACGCGACGGGCTAAGCATTTCGATCATTACGAAGTCGAACCAGGTTGTGCGCGACATTGACGTCCTGCAGCGCATCGCGCTGCGGTCGGACTTGGCAATCGACATTACGATAACGACGCTGCGGACGCGGCTGGCGCGTCTTTTGGAACCGCGTGCGCCCCGGCCGGATTTGCGGCTCGCGGCGGTGAGGCAATTGCGCGAAGCGGGCTTGGCGGTGGGAGTTTCCGCCTCACCACTCATCCCTGGTATCACCGATCGCGACGGCGATCTCGAAGCAGTCGCTGCGGCCGCGCGGGAGGCAGGAGCGCAGTGGTTTTTTTCCGGGGTGCTGTTCCTGATGCCCGCCTCTGCCAAGCAATTTCTGCCATTTGTACGGGAAAAGTTTCCGCGTCTGGCGAAGCAGTACGAGCAGTGGTACGCGAAAAACGGCTACGCTCCGGAAGACTACCGGAAAAAGGCATCTGAGCGAGTAGCGCGAATCCGAGACAAGTTTGGTTTCGCGTCGCGTCCCTGGATTGACGCCAAACGCAAGCCGCCCTTCGCGCAATTGCCTTTGGCCTGGGACGCCGCGGCGGTCGCTCAACAAGTCGACCGAATGCAATCCTGCGCGGCGGGTTGAGAGGGATGCGATTCGCCGCAGGCATGCGCTATAGTCGCAGGCTGCAGCCATGCCTCAGATTACCGCGCAAGAATTCTTAACCAAGCCTCTTCGTGTCCACAACTTCCTGAATGACATCACCCCGCACGATGTGTGGGTGGTGGACCTTCCCGCCGTTACCGGCAAAGCTACGCTTCAGGAATTTCGTCGCCGGACCAAAAGCAGAAATCTGGTGGCGAAAACATCGCTGTCGGTCCGCGCTCTCTTTGGGCTGCGATTTTTCCTGGGCCGCGTCTTTGGCTGGGACCGGGAACCGGAGCGGAGCGAACCGGCCTACTTCGCCGAGCGGCTGACGGCCGAAGACCGGCAGCGCTCAATCTTGCCCGCAGGCACCGCAGAGAAATTCTTTCGGGTGGTCTACAGTTTCGAGAATGAGGCGCTGCTGGAAGTCATCAATCGCACGGTCCACGCGGCGCTGCTGACCGCGCTCGTGGAGACGGCGCATGGCTACCGTTTTTATTTTGCGGTTTACGTTCGCGAGCTGAGTTGGCTTTCGCGCGCCTACATGAGGCTCATCGACCCGTTCCGCAGGTGGCTGGTTTATCCCGCGATCCTGAAGCAAATCCAGAGAGAGTGGGTGGAAGTGTTTCGCCGTGATGTGGCGGAAGGACCCGGTATCACGGAACGATGATGCGCGACTCTTCGCGCTTGAGTTCGGGAGCTTGTGGGAACTGCGCCCTCAGAAATTCGATGAATCGCCGCGAACGCTGCCGTCCATTGGTGCGCAGTAAACCCATCCGGTAGAGAAATACGAGCAGATAGAAAACTTCAGAATCTTTCCAGGCTGGGGAATTGCCTCGCTCGGCTTGCTCTTTCTTGACTTCATCCAGCAAGGCAATCAGCGCGGCATACAATTCGCGAGGAATGGGTGCGACTGGCGGCTTCTCGTAAATGATGCCCGAGCCTAACGTTTTGTAATTTTCAGCGAGGGCCTGCAGCGCGGCGAGGACATCCGGATCCGTCGCCGCCGGCTGAACCGAGCAGAACTTGGCAATGGAAAACGCCAAC
>Ga0210404_10001122_pt1 | contig 11872 bp, 7 predicted proteins | sample IncBWH28MmetaG_FD_155455 | JGI IMG/M metagenome (GOLD analysis project Ga0210404, IMG submission 155455) | Forest soil microbial communities from Barre Woods Harvard Forest LTER site, Petersham, Massachusetts, United States - Inc-BW-H-28-M | ecosystem: Environmental > Terrestrial > Soil >... | reverse complement strand
CATCGTTGTCGCGCCAAGCGGCGAGGCGAGCGCGAATTTCTCCTTCAGCGGCTTTGTCCTTATAAGCGCTTCCGATAAATGTCTGCACGGCATCCTTAAAACGCCGCGCCTGATCGCTCTCCGGGGGAGCTATATCGACCAGCCGGTTCAGAGGGGCTCGGAAGTCCCAGGCGGTTTTCAGACTGTTCATGCGCGTGTAGTCCTTCACTGGCTCGACGACTTCCGCAAGGGTGCGAAGCGCAGCAACGTCGTTTGTCCCCGCCATGCGGTGGAACGCAAGAACCATAGAGGATCTGTGAGTCAGACCAAGCCATTCGAGACGCCGGCTTAACTCATCAAGCCTTGAATACATAGAGCTGGGATCCTGCACCTCGGGCGATGACCACAGACGTTCTGCAATCGCCGCGTTGCGCGGCCAGATTCGCGAATCGATGTTCTCGGGAATAACCCACTCCCCCCACATGCAGGCCTCGCCGCCGATGATGCGGCTCTTCTCCTCTGGATTCAGCGAAGCAGCCGCGCCGCTCATGGGGTCCACAACATAGTGCCGCGAAGCCGGCCACATCAGGTCGAGGTAGTAACCGAAGGAAAGCAAGCTGCGGTAGCCTTGCTGAGCCGCGGTAGCCAAGGACTGTTGGCCGCGCCAGGACTGCACGACAACCGTCTTGGGCAAATCTGGATGCAGCACTTCATCCCAGCCCATCATGATTTTGTGGTGCTTGCTCAAGATCTTTTGCAGACGTTGATTGAAGTACGCTTGCAGATCCTGGTTGGTTTTCATTCCATGAGAGCGGATGAAGGCCTGAATTTTGGGGTTGGCGTCCCACTGACTGCCGTTAACCTCGTCTCCACCGATATGAAAATATTCGTCCGGGAACAGTGCAGCCATCTCCTGAACAAACTTGTCGATAAACTTGTAGGTTTCTTCCCGTGTCGGATCCATGACTGCATCGGGGCCGCCGGGTTCCACTTTGTAGGGTCCTGGCCCGCTGGCTAGTTCCGGATATCCGGCAAACAATGAGCGGCTGTGACCCGGCATCTCGAATTCAGGGACGATGCGGATGCCGCGATCATGGGCGTAGGCCACGAACTCGCGAATCTCATCTTGTGTGTAATACAGCCCGTCGGACCCTGCTTCCTGCAGCCGGGGGAAGCGTTTGTTCTCGAGACGAAAGCCCTCGTTGTCGTACAAGTGCAAGTGCAGAACATTCATCTTCACCGCTGCCATTCCATCGAGATTGCGCTTTAGCACGTCGAGAGGAATAAAGTGGCGGCCAACGTCAACCAGCAGGCCGCGCCAGGCGAATCGGGGCGTATCTTGAATGGTCACGACGGGCACAGAGAATCCGTTTGCTGTGGTCTCGACAAGTTGAAGGAAGGTCTGAAGGCCATGCAAGACACCCAGAGAAGTGGGTGCGGTGAGCTTCGCGCCTGACGGGCTGATTGTCAGCTCATAAGATTCATCCTCACCGAGCCTTTGCACTCTCTCACTGCCGCGAACGGCGTCGACCAAAAGAGTCGGCTTGGGCGAAGAGAACGCTTTTTGCATAAGAAGCATTCCCGTTTCGCGGGAAAGTTCAGCAATGAACCTATGTATTCCACGCTTTAGGGTTGCATCTCTAAAACCTGTGATCGCGACGGAGAAAGATTGATCAACCAGCAGCCGCCCAACTCCAGGCTGAACAGAAGTCGGCATGGGCAGGAGGTTGAGCGTGTTTTGGGATTGCGCCATGGCATGAGATGCAAGGAGAAGAGACGCACTGGCGATCAGCCAAATCCGCACGTTTTTCAAAGAGTGCAACGGTTCCAGAATTTGGCCCTCCGGTCTAATTCGGCAATCAGGCTGAGATTGTAACGCGAAGTTCGTTTGTGGGGACGGTCGCCATCCCGGGGCAAGGCAGCGCAGCGTGGAGATTCAAGGTGCTGACACCACAACCCAAGGCTAAACTCTTCTAGAAAAGCCAGCCATGGTGCGACTCGCGAGATTCTCCAAAATCAATCGGCGCTGCTGGCGGCTGCTTTGGGGAGCTCGAGGCCGCCGGCTTTCATCTGGAAGAAAAGGGCCACGCGGTCGATGATTTCGGTGAGCGGCGTCGCGGGCCGGAAGCCAGTGAGGGACTGGAGTTTTTCTACGGAGGGGACGCGGCGCATCATGTCCTCGAAGCCGGGCTCGTAGGCCTGGTCGTAAGGGACGTATTCGATGGGGGAAAAGCTGCCGGTACGCTCCTTCACTTTTTGCGCGAGACCTTCGATGGAGATTTCCTCGGTGTTGCCGACGTTGACGACTTCGCCGACGGAGCGGTCGGTATCCATGAGGCGGATGAGGCCTTCGACGGTGTCGCGTACATCGCAGAAACAGCGGGATTGCTTGCCGGTGCCATAGATGTTGATGGCGGTGTTGTCCAGAGCGGACTTGACGAAATTGGGGAGAACCATGCCGTAGCGGCCAGTCTGACGGGGGCCGACGGTATTGAACAAACGGACGACGATGACGGGGAGCTTTTTCTCCTTCCAGTAAGAAAGAGCAAGAAATTCATCGAGAGCTTTGGAAGCGGCGTAGCTCCAGCGGCCTTTGGTGGTGGGGCCGAGAACGAGATCGGCGTCTTCGGTGAAAGGAACGTTGGTATTTTTTCCGTAGACTTCGGAGGTGGAGGCGGTGAGGACCAGTTTCTTTTTCTTGCAGGCGGCTTCGAGAATCATCTGCGTGCCGTTGACATTAGTTTCGATGGTTTTGACGGGGCTTTCGACGATGAGCTTGACGCCGACGGCGGCGGCGAGATGGACGACGACATCGGCATCATCGACAAGTTCGGCAACCAACTGGCGATTCTCGATGTTGTCGAGGTGATACTCCATGCGCTCGGAAGTCTTCAAGTGGCGGATGTTCTCCATGCTTCCGGTGGAAAGATTGTCGAGGAGCACAACGCGGTCGCCGCGATCGAGCAGGCGTTCGGTGAGATGAGAGCCGATAAAGCCAGCACCGCCAGTGATTAGATAGCGCAAAGGGCCTCCTTAAAGGGCCTGAGAGTCGTCTTCGTGGTCGCCTTCGTGAGAAACGAGATGCTCGGCGGCGGATTCAGAGTCTTCGCCGTGAGGAATCTCGGCCGCTTCCTGGGGACCGTAGCCATAAGAATAAGGGTAATACCGATAGGAGTAGTAGTAGTCCGGAGCGTTGGAATCGACGGCGTTTAAGACAACACCGAGGATGCGGCACTTGACGCTATTGAGGAGGTCGCGCGTGCGCGTAAAGGCTTCCTTGGGAGTTTCGCCGCTGCGAACGACGAGGAGGACACCGTCGGTCTGCACAGAGAGAATTACGGCGTCAGTGGCAGCCATGACGGGCGGAGAATCGATGACGATAAATTTATATTTTGTGCGCAGCTCGGCGATGGCATCGGCGAGTTTGTGGGACGAGAGCAAATCCGCAGGATTCGGCGGCAGTGGGCCAGTGGGGATGGCCGCGAGGTTGGGAATGGCAGGATGTGGAACGGTGACCAGATCGAGACTTGAGACGCCGGCCAGGTAAGAACTGAGGCCGGCGTATTTCCCGCTGCCAAGATTCAGGAGACGTCCGACACCGGGCTTGCGAAGGTCGGCATCGACAAGCACAGTGCGGTCACCAAGCTGCGCGAGGGTCACTGCAAGATTCGCAGCGGCGGTGGTTTTGCCTTCACGCGGCAAGGCGCTGGTGACCAGAATGACTTGCGGCGGATGGTCGGCCTGGGAGAGAAGGATGGAGGTCCGCAAAGCGCGGAAGGCCTCAGACATCTGCGACTTGGGGAGATGCTGAGCAACGAGCTCGATGCGTTTTTCGTGACCGTTGCTGGCGGCAAAACCCTGAAGCAGGCCTTGCTTCTTGGCGGTGCCGTTCGAACCGGCAAATTGCGGAACAACGGCGAGGGAAGGCAGCCGCGCAAGCGTCTCGACATCGTCAGGAGTTTTCACGGTGTTGTCCAAATATTCGCGGAGGAGCGCCAAGCCGATCCCACCAACTAGTCCGACGAGAAACGCGAGAGCGACGTTGCGAGCTTTCGCGGGACGCGCGGGCGTGGAAGGAATCATTGCCGGATCGACGACGCGAATATTGGAAGAGCGCAGACTCTGCGAAATGGCGGTTTCCTTGAACTTGGTCATCAGGCCATCGTAGAGAGTCTTGTTGGCTTCAGCCTCGCGCTTGAGGATGTTGTATTCCACAAGCTTTTCCGCCATCTTGTTGGCTTCGCCCTTCTGGACGTCGAGTGCTTGGGTGAGCATGGTTTCGCGCTGGCGGGCTTCGCGGAAATCGCTTTCCAAGCCGGACAAGATGCGCTGTTTTTCTTTTTCGACGGTATCATCAACCTCTTTGAGTTGAGCCTGGAGGCGCTGCACTCTGGGGAAATTGGGGCCATACTGGCTGAGCGCTTCGTTGTAGTCCCGCGAGACTTCGGTGCGGCGCTTCAGGACATCCATCAGTCCAGCGTTATTTTGAATCTGGGGAACAGCATCGAGATTGCCCGACTTGGCAAACTCATAGAGCGATTCCTTTCTCATGCGCTCGCTTTGTGCATCGGTCAATTCCTTGTTCACGTCAGCGAGCCGCTGTGTAGTGATGTTCTGTTTGTCGTCGAGAGTCCAGATCTGATTTTGGCGCTCATACGCGATGCGGGCGTCTTCCGCTCTCTGAACCTTGACTTTGAGCTCTTCGAGCTGATCGGTGAGCCAGCTGGTAGCGCGGGTGGTGGCATCGTAACGGCTGCGAAAATTTTGTTCGATGTAGGTGGCGATGTGCGCGTTGACGATGCGTGCGGCGAGCTGCGGGTCGGTCGATTCGAAACTGACGTCCATCAAACGGCTGTTGGGAACGCGCTTGACACTGAGGCTTCCCAAGAAACCGGCAAGTTCCGGGGGCCGCTTCTGATTGGCAAGGCTGCCGATGGCGACGGCTTCCGACGGGCCATCCGGGGAGGAAAACTCAGGGCGGGCGGTGAGGCCGCTGTTGCGTATGGTTTGCAGAGCAAGCGTTTCACTGGTCAGAATCTTGGATTGCGTCTCGATGTAATTTTCGAGATCCATCATGAAGTCGTAGGAGTCCGAACCCTGGAACGGCAGGATGTTGGCGTTCTCGCGGTCCATTTCGATGCGAGCGGTAGCGACGTAAACGGGCCGCATGCGGAAAGTGGCAATGGCCACGATGGTGACAACGGCGAGCATGAAGGAAAGAATCAGCCACTGGTGCTTGCGAAGAATCAGGAGATAGTCGTAGAGGTGGGGCTCGCGGGGAGACAACTCCCAAGCAGGCAAGCGAGACTGCATGGAGAGCAGCTCAACAGCACCGTTCGAGCCATTTTCACGCGGCACGATTTTGTTTTCGTCGGCCATTCTAGTGGTAAGCGACTCGATAGAGAGCCAAAGCCGTGCCGATAGCGATTCCTATTTCCACGGTTCGCAGTATGGCTTGCTTCGCGCCACTGTTCGGCACGTACAAGATGTCGCTGGGCTGGAGCTGGACGTCTTCGGTGGTGCGATCTATCACCTTCTTGAGATCGATGGGAATCTGGTGCTGCTGGCCCAGATTGTCCTTACGAATGATGACCGCATGATCTTTTTTTGCAGTGGAGTTCAAGCCACCGGAGAGAGCGAGCAGCTTCAGGGTAGTCATCTGCGCACGATCATTGGCGAGTACGAATCCGCCGGGCCTGCTCACGGCCCCTAAAACGTAGACAATTCCCGCGTGCGGGACGGTGACAATATCCCCGGCCTGGAGAATGATGTTGTTGGTGGCATTTCCTGATTCCACGAGGTCGTTGAGGTTGATGGTAATCGTGTTGCTAAGCGGCGAAGGCTGGTTCGGCGCAGAAGGATTGGCCGCAGAATTCGGAGATGCGGTGGAAGCAGGCGCGGGAAAGAGAGGTTTTGCCCCGGAGCCCTGCTGCGCAGCGCCCGTGGGAGTGGAGTCTTTTGGCGCCGCCACAGAGGGGTCCTCCGGACCGATTGCCGGAGGCTCTGAGGGATCAGAAGAATCTTGGGAAGGGCGGGTGACGATGACGGTGTCGCCGGCATCATTGGCGATTCCGCCGGCTTCCGCGAGAACTTCCAAGATGGTGACGGGCCGGTCCGCCTGGTACACCATGGCGTGCGATACAGCGCCCACCACGGTGATGGGTTTGCTCTTTCTCTCTTTAACGCTGACGCTTACTTGCGGATGGGAGACCAAGCCATTGGATTCCAGGACTTCCGAAATTTTTTGTTCAGCCTGAACTTCCGTCAGTCCCGCGACATGCAGACGCACAGGGACCAAGGGGATACCGATGGAACCTGTCTGGCTAACGCGCACTTCCCGGCTAAGTTCTTTGACATCAAAGACGTCGACATTAATGACGTCACCGTTGCCGATGACGTAGTCATGCGGCGACAGGCGCGCGGTCGAGGAGAGCGCACGGATGCGGTCGTTAGTCTGTTGCGGCGTCTCGAGAACGGTTTGTGCGCGGGTGGGCGGCGCAAGTGCCATCATCGCAAGAAGAGCACTCGTAACGAAACACCACTCCAGCGCACCCAGTTTGGCTGGCTGCATACGAGTGGATGACCCCCAAGGGGATTATACAGGGAGAAGGCCCAAGATTATCAGTGATTTCGAGAACTTCCATGGCGCTTGCGCGGGGATGAGGAGGGTTGCGGAGGTTGCTGGATCTCGACAGTAGCCAGGTGGGCCATGAGAAAAAACAAGAGTGCGTTGGCCGGGATGTGGAGGTTGAAATCGACGAGGCTGTGGACGAGGAAGCCGGCGCAGGCGATGGAACCGGAGAGTTGCAAGGCTCCGGAGAAGGAATTATTGAGTTGGCGCAGGCGCTTGAGAGATTCTGCCAGCAAGACACCGATAAACCAGGCACAACATAGGCCGCCAGCAAGCCCGGTCTCCGCGAGGGCCTCCAGATAATCATTGTGAGCGTGATTCACGATTTTCCCATCATAGAGGGATTCGTAGGGCGGAAAAACAACCTGGATGGTGCCGAGACCTGTTCCGGCGAGGGGGTGATCGAGAAAAATCCGCCAGGTGTCCTGCATCATGGAAACGCGCTTTGCCGTGGTGACTTCCAGAGATTGCAGCGAGGAAAATCGCTGCAGGAGTTGACCAACGCCGAGCCAGAAAACCAACAGCAATGCCGCCAGCAAAATGGCACCGGTGGAGAGCAAGTGCTTGCCCATGGTTCGCCGCCGGATCATGACGATGGCGAGCAGGCCCAGCTCGACGGCGAAACTGACGATGCCCCCGCGCGAAACGGAAAGGAAGAGGGCGCCGATGGGAACAACGGCAAAAAAAACCACCACGGCCCAGCGCTCCCGACGAACCTTGCCGAGGACCAGAGGGACGAGTGCGAGCGGGAGAAGCAGCTCCACAAATCCTGCGAAATGATTGCGATTGGCATAAGGCCCAAAGGGAATGCCGCCGTAGCGCATCTCCCGAAACCAGTAGAGTTTTCCGTTGAACGTCAGGTGCTGGAGGATGCCAAAGATGCTGACCAGGAAGCAGAAGCCCATTCCGAACCAGACGAAGCCGCGCCAATCTTCAAGAGTTCGAAACGCCTGAACGGCGAGAAAAAGAACGATGAGGTAGGCGAGAAGGAGGAGGAGCTCCATCCGGGTGTTGTAAGGAGAAGCAGTGCCATGGAGAAACCACTGTCCGAAGACGACCAAAGAGAACGCCGCAAGAGGGAGCAGGAGAGGAGAAAGAACGGGTTGCACTTCTGGATGGAAAAAAATCCACAAAGCCCAGGCAAGAAAGAGCAAGCCCGCACCCGTTTCGAAAATAGCGCGCGCCCAATCCTCAACACCGCCGTGCGCGGCCACGGCAAACACCACGAGGGTGCAAATGCCGACCCGCAGGAACTTCATGGTTTGGCGTGCTCCGGGGATACCGGGATGAGAGCAACGTCGTCGATCCACGCCGTGCCTTGAATCCGATTGTCGGTCTGATCGCTGGGGAAACGAACCACGCAGACCTGCAATTCCTGAACATCAATTCCAGAAACCCAGGGCACATCCATCTGCGTCCAGGGCTGGCTACCGTGGACGGCGGGCGTCACGAGAACGGCGCTGTCCTGTGCCCCGAGGGGTCGTAATTGAAAGCGGATTCCCTGATCCGTGGTGAGGTCCCGGGTGCGCAGCCAGGCGGAGAAACGGTAGGGCGTCGAGGGTTGCACAAGAACGTAGTGGCAAACGCCGTTGAAATTGACATTGGACTTGCCGTCAAAGGCCAGGCGCAGAGAATGCTTTCCGGAGTGCCTCTCCAAAGCATCCATGCTGACCTGCACGCCGCCGAGGTAATCGGAAATAATCCAGGAAAAACCTACACCCGTGACTCCGGACTCGAAGCCTCCATCCCACAAAACCGAACTGTGCGGGTCATGGAGATCGCCCAAGCCCGCGAAAACGACGGCCTGGCTCCAGACGCGTTGAGCTTCGGAGAATTGTTTTTTTGCCAGCAAGCCGCCCATCAGAGTAAGCACATCCTGGAGCGGCAAGCTGGGATGGATGGCGGCGAGGCGATCCCATGTTTTAAGCGCGTATTCGGTGTGGCCCTCGTTGATCTGGTCCCAGATCACGTCCACATAAACATCGCGAAGCGGCGGGAGAACGCGATCCAAGATCAGATCGACATCGGGCTCCGCGCGAATCGAACGAGAGAAGGCTTCGGCGCCACGTTTAGGATCAGCCTGGACGGCGCGGCGCATTTCGGCAAAGGCGGCTTTCAGCTCACCCTGCCGCAGTAAGAAATTTCCGTAGTGCCAGGAGACTTCCGCAGAGAGAGGGTAGGCTTTTCTGGCTTGAAGAAAAGCGTCACGCGCAGGTGGGATATCCCCGACGGATTCAAAGGCAGAGCCGAGACCGAGCCAGTTTTCTGGAGAATGGGGATCGACGGACACAGCTACCTTGTAGGCGCGGATGGCTTTCTGTGGATCGGAATCCTCCAGGTTGAATTGCCAGTAGCGCGCCAAGAGATACCAGTTGCGAGCGTTGCCGGGCTCGAGCTGCGTAGCGCGTTCGAATCCCTGCCGGGATTGCGTACCCGCAAAGTAATCGGCACGGGCATTGCGAATGCCGAAGTAGGAGAGAAACAGAGCGGTGAGGAAGGCAACAAACACGAGTGTTCCACGCTGGGCGGAGTTGGAGAGACGCAGAATCATTTCACGGTACTCTGCCTAGCTGGTTACGGAGTTGCAAGACAAAAGTCGAGCGGGCGGCGGACCAGCTAAATTGCAAGAAAAAACGCTTTTGAAGCTGATGCCCCGGAAACTTTTCGAAAAAGAAGGGGTTATTGCGAGGGACCAGGCATGTCAGTACAATGAAGTTCCAGCCGCATAGTGTCAGGACAGGCAGTTCTCTCGTGGTGAGAACTCCATAGTCAGGGACATCTCCAGCCGAAATCGGATGAAGCCATGGCGCGCGGGAACGTGATATGCGGCATGCATTTATCGGCATTTGAAAAGCGAAACGCACCCATGGAAAGGCAGATGGATTGAGCGGCATCGTTGGCATTTTCCATCAGGACGGTGCCCGGGTTGAGCGGGCGCTTTTGCAGAGCCTTGCGGACGCGCTCTCTTACCGCGGTCCGGATTCCCGCGCCACCTGGCAGGACGGCTCCATCGGGCTGGGCCATACGCTTCTGCGGACGACGCATGAATCGGCGGGCGAAGCGCAGCCCGCAGGCCTCGACGGCCGGCTATGGATCACGGCGGATGCGCGGTTAGATAGCCGGGCGGAACTGATTGCCAAGATGGAGCGAGACGGGCGAAAAATCGGCCGGGCTGTTCCAGACTCGACGCTGATTCTGCAGGCGTATTCCCTTTGGGGTACCGTATGCATCGAACATTTGCGGGGTGAATTTTCGTTTGGGATTTGGGATGTGCGGACGAGGACGCTCTTTTGTGCTCGCGATCATTTCGGGATCAAACCCTTTTATTACAGCAAGTTGGGGAAGATTTTTGTCTTCAGCAACACGTTGAAATGCGTTCGATTGCACCCGGAAGTATCCGAAGAACTAAACGATGCGGCCATCGGGGATTTTCTGCTGTTTGGGCTGAACTATGACAATGCGAGAACAACGTTTCGCGATGTTCAGAGGCTGCCGCCGGCACATTGGCTGAGCGTTTCCGCGAGCGGGTTGAAAACCGGCAGGTACTGGGCGCCCCCGGCGGACGGCTGCATTCGCTATGCCAGGGCCGATGATTACATAGAGCACTTCCAGGCCCTGTTTAAAGATGCAGTTGCGGACCGGCTGCGCACAGATAGAGTCGGGATCTTGCTGAGCGGGGGACTGGATTCGTCATCGGTGGCGGCGGTGGCGAAGGAGGTGTCGGGAAAGAGTGGTCCATCAACGGAAATTCGTGCTTATACGACGGTATTTGATACTTCTGTTCCTGATGAAGAGGGCCGTTATGCGCGAGACGTTGGCAAATTCCTGGGGATTCCTATCCAATTTCAGGCCCTTCATCAGGCAGAGCTTTTTGAGGGATGGGACGATCCAGAATTGAGTTTGCCGGAACCGCTCGACAACCCACTGATCGCTTCTTCTTTGGAGTCGTACCGTAACATTTCGGCAGAGTGCCGGGTCTTATTGTCAGGCGAGGGCAGCGACAACTTGATGGACTTTCAAATGTGGCCGTACGCAGGTGACCTGCGGCGAAGGGGCGAGTGGCGGCGGCTCTTCACCGATGTGGCAAATTATGCGTGGATCAGGCCGTTTCCTTGGCGCGGGATTCGCGCGCGGTTTCTAAAATTATTTGGCAAGGAGCCGCACAGGCCGGTGTTTCCGGAATGGTTGGATACGGATTTCAGCAAACGCATGAACTTACGGGAGCGATGGAAGGAATGGGGCGAGCATCCCAATCTGCCGCTGGAGCATCCTATTTTGCCGAACGCCCACGCCTCGCTTTCCCTGCCGCAATGGACGCACATGTTTGAACAAGAAAACGCGGGAGTCTCACAGGTTCCAGTGGAGACGCGCTACCCTTTTCTGGATTTGCGGATCGTCAATTATCTGCTCGCGCTCCCGCCGTTTCCGTGGTTCTTCCAGAAGATGCTGCTGCGCGAAGCGATGAGTGGACGCATACCCGAAACGGTGCGGATGCGGCCGAAGACCCCGATGCAAAGCGACATTTTCTGCGAACAATTCCGGCGAAGCGGCGCCAAACGCTTAAATCAGATGCATTGGAGCAAGGAATTGGATCGCTATATCGACCGTTCAGCGATGGTAACGCCGCATGCTAAGATGAACGGCGAAGAAATGGATAACAGTTTACGGCCCTACTGCCTCAACATTTGGTTGCAGTCGGCGCGCCGAGTCCGTTATAACATTCATGCGGAGGCTAGTAATGGGTAAGCCCGTGAAACGGGAAACAAAAAAACCATATGCAAAGCCGACGCTGACCGTTTACGGGACCGTGCGGGAACTGACGCAGAGAGTCGGGCCTCGAGGCAAGCGTGATCGCGTGGGCGGGACCTTTCAGACCAATAAGACTTCTCTCTAGTAGTTGGTTCATGAACCGGGATTGCCGAGCCTCTGATGATTTTGGCGAGTGAAAAAGTAAATCGTTAGAATAACGAACGGGACAGAATTCCCCGCAGGCGGGTTGGGGAATTTGACCTTCCTTTGGAACTCTACTACTCCGTTTTCGGCTTGCTCCTGCGCTCCAATTTACCCCTCCCCGGAGTGGTGCCGATTACTTCAATGGTCGGTTCCCCTGATCTTGAACTTCACCTGGGAATCTCTCCCTATTCCGGTGCAGAAGATAGGTCTGCTGAGGAAGAACTGGCGTATGAAAGCTCCTATCTCACGGAAACGGGCGAGCCGGGCTTGCAGGTCTGGCGAGTGGACAAGGGCGAGGTTCTCCGCATG
>Ga0210404_10001121_pt1 | contig 11873 bp, 11 predicted proteins | sample IncBWH28MmetaG_FD_155455 | JGI IMG/M metagenome (GOLD analysis project Ga0210404, IMG submission 155455) | Forest soil microbial communities from Barre Woods Harvard Forest LTER site, Petersham, Massachusetts, United States - Inc-BW-H-28-M | ecosystem: Environmental > Terrestrial > Soil >... | reverse complement strand
AGGCACAATAGATCACGACTTCGTCGGCCACGGGAAGGCCGCGCAGCTCCTCGTCGGGCGCCCGGGGCTCGAACCAGAGCGAGCCCGGAATGACGCCGCTGCCGCGACTGGCGGCAGACCGCACGTCGATCAGCAGCGGAGGCGGGTCGCCCTTCAGCATCGCGTGCAGCTCTTCGACCGATACGCGCGCCATCCGCAAGCGCCGCAGCAACCGCTGGCGCTGCACCACCTTCACCAGCAGGTACAAGGCCAGGGCCCACGCGATCGCCGCCACCCCGAGTCGACCGGCCGATTCGATCACCCGCAGGATGTCGTCGATCGCATCCCGGAATATCCAGCCAAGTGCCGCGGCCACCCCGGTCCATAGGGACGCGCCGATCGCGTCGAAGAACACGAATGCGAACGCACTGACGCCCACCACTCCGGCCATCGCGGTGGCCACGGTGCCGAAGCCGGGAATGAACTTGGCAACCATCAACGCGGGCGGGCCCCACTGCTCGTAGATGCTCTCGGTCTGCCGCACGCAGCTGTCCGGCGACAGCGAGATCCGGCACATCACTTTCAACACCCGCCCGCCGTAGCGCGCGCCGATCCGGTACCAGATGAAGTCGGCCAACAGGCAGGCGAACACGGCGAATGCAACGACATGCGGCACGCGGTAGGTGGTTGGGCTCGACAGCGCCGCCGTGACGACGATGATCGGATACGAGGGGATCGGAAGTCCGAGCTGCTCGATCAGTACCACGGCGAAAACGAGGCTCAGGCCGTAGTGTTGAACCAGTTCTACAAGAAGCTGCATAAGGTCAGGTTCAGAGAGTCGTTCAATTCGGCATTTGCGCCAGCGCATCTTCCAGGTCGTGCAGCGCGTCGTTGGCCGCGAGCGAAAGTGCGGCGACTTCCCGCTCAGCACCGCTACCCTGGACCGCCTCGGCGCGCGTGAAGGTCCGATCCAGCAGGACCTGGTACGGGGCGCGGTTCTGTATCAGCAGGAAACGGATCATCACGCGCGAGGTCGGCGGCTGTCCGGCGCGCCGGTCCACGACCGCTTCCAGCAGATTGGTTTCAAGCGTCAGGCTGGCGTCGGCACTGCTGCCGACCGGCAGCACGCGTTCGAACAGGCGGCGGGAGTCCAGCCAGATGCGTACGGCGTCCGTCCACATCGACACGGGGCTGGCCGCGAACTCGGCGTACGGGTCCGTCTCGAAACTGAGCTCCGACTGCCGGATCACCAGGTTGCGACCGGAAAACGGCGCTGCCACCATAACGGGAGCGACATAGACGGACTCGGCGGGTTTGCGCTGGGCACGGGCGCCCGTCGGCGCAGCGTCCAGTTGAATCAGGAAGGCGTGCCGCTGGGGTGGGTCGGCGACCGCCCCGCAGGCGGCCAGCAAGAGCAACGGCGGGAGCAACAGCGCCAGCGCGAGTGCGCCCACGCCGGTGGGCCGGTCCGCGGCCGCGCGCAATCGACCCATCGTCATCTCTGCAGCGGCGGCGCCGGCCTCGAGAACAGGATCGCCGACGGATCGCGCTTCAGCACGTCGGACAGCTGTCTGAGGTTCTCGCTGATCTGCAGCAGATTGTCGACGGCGTCGCCCAGCTCGCTGTCCCGACTGGCCAGCAAGTGGTCGATGCGTCGTGTGACCTGGTCGACGCGCGCAAGCACGGACGGCAGGGCCGGGTCCTCCACCAGCTTGCGCAACTGCGCCGCCGTGGCCTGCAGATCCTGCGACGCACTGGTCCAGACGGGGCTTCCGACCGTCTGCTGCAGCACGCGGTTCGTTTCACGCAGCTCAGTCAGCAATGAGCGAGCCTGCTGGCCGATCTCGGCAAACGGTATCGCATCAACCCGGCGCAGCGTGGCGTTGGCGCGGTTGGAAAGCCCTTGAGCATCGAACGCCTCGACCGTCCGGTTCAGGGACGCCAGCAGCCGATTCAGGCTGGTGACGGTCCCCTCCAAGTCCAGCCGCTGGACCTTGGCCAGCGTCTGCTCGGCCGCGTCGACGATCTGAGTCACGGCACTGCGCGCGGACGGAATATAGAAGTGCTCCGGCGTCCAATCGATCTGCAGCGGAACATTCGCGGCCGGATCCACGTAGTCCATTTCCAGGTAGTTGGTGCCCGTCAGCCCCTGTGACGCGAGCCGGATCCGCAGCCCCTTGGCGATCTCCTTTTCGCGAGCCGCCTCGTCCCACGTGCGCCGGATGCCCACCCGCTCCGGGCGCACCGCGGCCTCGACCAGTACATAGCGCTTGGGATTGCCGGCCGGACTTTCCACTTCGTACTTCTCATAAGTAAAGCCGATGTGCGTCACCTGCCCCAGCACGACGCCGCGATACTTGACCTTGGAGCCGATGTCCAGTCCCTGAACGCTTTCGTCGAAGTACGTCTCGAGAATCGTGGACCTTCGGAACCAGCGCGAGCCGCCCAGCACCAGAACGACCCCGATGCACAACACCAGCGCCACCAGCGCGAAGCTGCCGACGCGCAACAAACGTGGATCGGGGCGCTTGAGGCGGCTCGGACGTGCGGCGGGGCGATTCATGGCAAGGCTTCCTCGGGTTCGCGGTTGAAGAACCGGTGCACCCACGGATTGTCGCTGTGGTCGCGTAACTGGGCAGGGGTGCCGGTGGCGATGATGCCGTGCGTCTGTTGATCGAGCATGATCACGCGGTCGGCAATGGTGAAAATGCTCGGAAGATCGTGCGTGACGACGACGAACGTAATGCCCAAGGTGCGAGCCAGCCGGAGGATCAGCCGGTCGAGGTCGGCCGACGTGATCGGATCCAGGCCCGCGGACGGCTCGTCGAGGAACAGAATCGCGGGATCCAGTGCCATCGCCCGGGCGATCGCCGCGCGCTTTTGCATGCCACCGCTGAGCTCGGCCGGCGCCCGGTGCACGGCGGCGGACAGCCCTACCAGATACAGCTTCGTGCGGGCGATCAGATCGGTTGCGTCATCGTCGAAGTCGGTAAATTCCTCCAGCGGCAGCCGCACGTTTTCCAGCGTGGTCATCGAGCCGAACAAGGCCCCCATCTGGTACATCACGCCGAACTTGCTCATGATCGAGCGCCGCTCGGCGCGATCGGCGGTGACGATGTCGTGGCCATCGATCGTGATCCGGCCGGCCAAGGGCTGCTGCAGTCCGATCATATGCTTGAGCAACGTGCTCTTGCCCGAGCCCGAGCCCCCGAGGATCGCGAAGACCTCGCCTCGCCGCACCTGGAACGACACATCCTGAAGCAGCACCGTTTCCTCGCCGTCCTGCTCGAAACCGATCGTCAGATTCTCGACCTCGATGATGGATTCGGTCGCCACGGCGCTCAGATTCGAAGGAAATTGAATACCACGGCGAAAACACCGTCGAAAACGACGATCAGGACGATCGCGGAAACGACGGCGCGCGTGGCCGCCTGTCCGACCGCGCGGGGGCCGCCTTGCGTTTCCAGGCCGCGCAGACAGCCGACGGTCGCAACCAGAAAGGCGAAGACGGCGGATTTGAACAGTCCCCCGATGAAGTCGCCGATCGACACCACGCTGATGAGCTGCTTGAAATAGGTGACCAGCGGAATGTCGAACGTGAGCATCACCAGGCCGCCGCCGATCAGCCCGACGATGCCGGCGTAGACCGTCAACAGCGGTGCCACGAACAGCGTGGCGAGCAGGCGTGGCACCACCAGGAAGCGCACCGGATCGAGCGCCATCGTCGTCAGCGCGTCGATTTCCTCGTTGACTTTCATCGTGCCGATTTCGGCGGCGAAGGCGGCGCCGGTCCGGCCGGCCAGCACGATCGCGGTCATCAGCGGCGCCAGCTCGCGCAGCAGCGACAGGCCGATCAGGTTGGCGACGAACAGCTCGGCACCGAATTGGCGCATCGGCACGGCCGACTGGTACGCCAGAACAACTCCCATCAGGAAAGCGATCAGCGTGACGACCGGCAGGCCGTTGACTCCCATTTCCTCGGCGACGCCTACGACTTCCTTCCAACGCATGCGCGACGGGTGTCGCAACTCGTACAGCAGGCAGAAGGTCACGCGGCGCATATAGCCGCCGCTGCGCCTCAGATCCGCGTCAAGGTGCAGCAGCGCACGGCCGAGCCGCTCGGTCAGGCGCAGCCGCGGCGCCCGCACCGACACCACCTCGTCGTCCAGGCTCGCATGGTTGAACTGGCCCAGAAGCTCGGCGAAGCGGGGGGCAAGGTTGGTGATCGTGATCCGGCTGCCTTGGCGCGATCCTTCGCGCAGCAGGTCGAGCAGAAACGCGATGCCGGAGCCATCGCAATACGTGACGCCGGCCGCGTCCACCCGCAGCGGCGCCGTGCCGTTGGCACGAACGGCCGCACGCGCTCTGGACCATATCGGGGGCAGCGACTTCGCGTCCAGCGCTCCGGTCAGCGCAACGACGCACTCCCCCTGCCCACGACGGAATTCCACGGCGGTTGTGCCGTTCATCACCGGTTTGTGGACGCGCAATGCAATGTCGTTCGCGCACGCCTGCAGCACCAGCGGACAAGTCTAGCCGCTCGCGTTCCGAGCGAGCGCGCCGATCCATAACCCTGATCGCGGTAGGCGCAGAGACGCCCGAACGACCGGATGCGCTGCTCGACGAACTACGGCGCGCGGAGCGCCGTCTGGCAGGCCTGGTTGGCGTCTGCTTGCGGCGGCCGCTTCTGCTTGACCCACAGCTGAACCGACGGCCGCTGCCACTGCTTCTTGGCATAGGCGGCCAGGTGGGCCGGCACCGGGTCTGCGTTCAACACGAGTCGGTTCAGCATCAGTGCGAGATCGACGTCCACGATCGACCAGCGATCGAACAGGACCTCACGATCGGGCCTGAGCAACTCGCTGGCGGCGGCCACCAGCTTGGCCGCACACGCCTGGGCGTCGGTCGACAGCGGGCGATCGACCGGCCCGCAGAAGACAACCTCAGTCGACCGTTCCTGCCGGATCGGCCCCAGGTCGCTGCGCAGCCAGGCCTGAATCTGGCGAGCGCGCGCACGCGCCCTCGGCTCGGACGGGTACAACGGCGCCCCCGGATATACATCCTCCAGGTACTCGTCGATCGCGGACGACTCGGACAACGAGAAATCGCCGTCGACCAGCGTCGGCACCCGCTGCGTGATCGACGTCTTTGCGAACGCCGGCTCGCACTGTGCGCCTGCGACCAGGTCCAGCGTGATCATCTGAAACGGCAGCGCCTTCTCCTGCAGCGCGACGAACACGGACATCGCGTAGGGGGACAGATAGTTGGAATCGACGTACAGGCGCATCCGGCTACCCATGGCACTTTGTCCATCCCTGGATCGGTGACGCCGCCAGCATAACCGCAACGCGACGGCTTCGTCACGATGGGATCGTGCGCACCTGGCCGGGCCAGGTGTCATGGCGCGCAACGCCATGTAACGGTTGGTAAGACAACCCGCGCGCGCGTCAACGAGGGTTTCGCCCGTTCCGTTGAGGAGTGCGGGCACGCCATGGTGCCAAGGCCGAGCTGCTGCTGCGCGACGCGGAAAAGGAGTTGCACGAAGCCGTTGAAGCGGCCAAGGCGCACCCGTAATCGCGCAAGCATCGACGCTGCGTGACCGACAGGACATTCGGATGACATCCGGACGCGTGATGTTGCAGGCTCTTTGGGTGGTTGGCGCGGCGGTGGCCTCGGGGCCGCTCGCCGCCGCCGACTTGCTGGGCCTTTATTTCGGAGGAGCGGTCGGGCACTCGACCGTCAGGGCGGAGCAGGTGGGATTTGTCGACGCGACCGGAACCGCTTTGGCCGGCCCTGTTTCGTTGTCAGCGCACGACCCCGGCTGGAAGCTGGTGGCCGGGTTGAGGCCGCTTTCGTTGATAGGAGCCGAGATCGAATACATCGACTTCGGCAAACCGACGGCGACCAGCACGCCCTCCGGGTTCGGTCTGGGTTATACGGCCGATGTGCGCGCCAAGGCCACCGTGGCCTTTGGCGTTCTGTATGCGCCGATTCCGTTGCCGCTGGTCGACGTGTACGGCAAGGCAGGTCTGGCGCGTCTGCAGACGACCGTGGACGGCACCGCAGGCTTTGGCTGCTTTCCGCCGTTGACCTGCCCTTTGGCGAGCGGCGGGTTCCACCGCGACCAATCCACCACGCGACTTGCCTACGGCGCGGGTGCGCAGGTCAAGGTGGGGCGGCTGGCCATTCGAGCCGAGTACGAGCGGATCAACGCCAACAACGGCGACCCGGATCTCTTGTCCATCGGCGCCACATGGAGTTTCTGACTCTGCGCGCGCCCTGTTTATTGCCGTGACGCGATCCGACAACGGTCATCGGGGACCGGCCAGCGCGGCACGCAACTGCGTGGTCAAGTCTTCGATGCGGCGTCGGATCCGAGCGTCGCCGTCCAGCACGACGACGACCGGGACGCTCATCACGTCGAACGCCCGGAACAGGGCGCCGGATTCATCCAGCACGATCGGGTACGCAATCTTGTGGTTGTCCCGATATTCCGCGACTTCCTCGCGCGTCGTCCACAGCCCTGAGGCGATGCCCACCCAGCGGACGGCGGAGTCCGCGCTCAACGCGTCGATTTGAGTGCGCGCGGAGCGGCAGGCCTTGGCCCGCTCCGGCCGGCTCTGCGCCAGATACGACTCGCACCAGGGCGAAAAGAAAACCAGCGCGAGCGGGCGGTGCCGGACCGCATCGACAGCCGGCACGCCTTGGCCGTCGATCGCGACCAGCCTGAGGTCGGCCGCGCGGCTGCCCACCGCGTAGTGAAATTCCGGCGCCGACGCGGTCGCCGCATCGATCGTGACCGCAGGCGAATGCCGCGCCGACCGAAGCGCATCCTCGAGGCGTTGATCGACCAGATGCCCGATGTAGGCGATCCGTCCGTCGCGGCCGATCACGACGTGCTGCGGGGTCACGCGCAGGTGGAACGCGGCCGCGAAGCGCCCATCGTCGATCGCAACCGGCATCTTCAAGCCCATCTGGCGTCGGTAGGCCAGCACGTCATCCCGGGTGTCGTTGAACCCCGTATCGACGGCAATGACCAGCAGGTCGGCGCCCGCGCTTTCGAACGACCGTTCGAAATGCGGCATCTGCTCGCGACACGGCACGCACCAGGTCGCCCAGAATTTCAGGTAGACGGCCTTCTTGCCGTACACGGCGCCGAGGTCGATTCGCTCGCCGTCGATCGTTTTGAGCACGAGCGCTGGTGCCGGGCGACCGATCAGGGGGGCCCCGGCCGAGGCAGCCCGCTCCTGTCCGGTTGCAGCGCACGCGCCGCCGGTCGCAATAGCCAGAATCACAAACAACAGAGTGCGCATCCGGTTGACCGCCTGCCAATTCAGGCCGCATCATCGCCCTTCCGAACGACCGGCCGGCTCAGAAAAATGATCGAATCGACAGACTCGAGGGTATCAGGACCGCGGCATTCTGGCGTGCGGGCCCCTTGCGTGTGGATGGTCGCGCTGCTGTGGGCACTGCTGTGTGCGCCGTGCGCGGCTCAGCCGTTCGACGTGCACGAGGCCGATTTCCGGATCGTGAATTTCCGTTTCGAGTCCGGCGAGACGCTGCCCGAATTGAAGATTCACTACCGCACTGTCGGGGCGCTGCAGCGCGACGCCCACGGGCACGCGACCAACGCGGTGCTGATCCTGCACGGCACCGGCGGCTCCGGCGCCCAGTTCGTCGGATCCAAGCGCACCGACGACCTGTTCGGCGCCGAGCTGTTCGGCCCGGGTCAGCCGCTCGACATCCAGCGCTATTTTCTGGTGTTTCCGGATTCGATCGGGCACGGCAAGTCGTCCAAACCCAGCGACGGGCTGCACGCACATTTTCCGAGGTACGGCTACCACGACGCAGTGGAAGCGCAGTTCAGGCTGCTGACCGAAGGACTCGGGGTCGATCACCTGCGCCTGATCTTCGGCACCTCGATGGGCGGCATGCATACCTGGCTGTGGGGAGAGCGCCACCCGGACTTCAGCGACGCGCTGATGCCGATGGCCAGTTTGCCGACCCAGATCGCCGGCCGCAACCGGATGTGGCGGCGGCTGGTGATCGATGCGATACGGTTCGACCCGGGCTGGGAGCGCGGCGAATACCGGCAGCAGCCGGCCGGCCTGCGGCCGGCCGTGCAGACGCTGCTGCTCATGTCCGGAAGTCCGGTGACGCGGCAGCAGGCGGCGCCGACCTTGCAGGCTGCCGACAAGCTGTTCGACCGGTTGACTGACGAACTGCTGGCCTCGACCGACGCCAATGACCTGCTGTTTCAAGTGGAAAGCTCCTTCGATTACGATCCGGGGCCCGATCTGGACAAGATCTCGGCGCCGTTGGTGGCGATCAACACCGGCGACGATCTGATCAACCCGCCCGAGCTCGGCATCCTGGAGCGCCAGATCACGCACGTAGCGCACGGTCGCGCCATCCTGATTCCGGCCGACAGCCGGACCGTCGGGCACGGCACGCACACGAAGGCGGCCGTGTGGAAGGAGCACCTGGTCGAACTGCTGAAGGTCAGCCAGCATTGACCCTTTCTGCGGCGGAAGGAGTGCGAATGATCAGGAGGCTCGCGTCGATCGGGATGGCCGCGATCGCGGTTTTCGTTTCGCACACATCGCTCGCGCAGAGCGCCACGGACCAGCGCTTCACCGCATTGGCCGCCGATCACTGGGAGTGGTTCGCGCGCGAGGTGCCGGAGCTCTCGACGCTGCGCGGCGACAACCGCTACAACGACCGGCTGACCGACCAGTCGCCGGCGGCCGTCCGAAGCCGCAAATCTCACTGGGTCGAACTACTCAAACAGCTGCGATCCTTCGATCCGACTCAACTGGCACTTCAGAACCGCGTGTCATTGCAGGTGCTGACGACGATTGCGACCAACCGGACGCGGATCGACGGCTTTTTCCCGGAGCTGCCGTTCGGAGCTGCCGATGGGTCGATAAACATGGGCTGGTCGCCGGTCACACAGATGGATGGGCCGCAGTTCAGCCTGCCGCTGCTTGCAAAATCCGCGCCGTTTCAGACGGTCGCGGACTACGAGGCGTATTTGAGGCGGCTCGGCGCGATCCCGCGGCTGCTTGCTCAGTACCAGCAGCAGATGCGAACCGCGATCGGTGCCGGATGGGTACAGGCGGCAGTCGCGGTCCGGCGAGTGCCCGCTCAGCTCGATGCGCAGATCGTGGCCGACGTCACGCAATCGCCGCTCTACCTGCCGTTCACGCACTTTCCCGCCGACATCGCAGAGCCCGATCAGCGACGCCTGACGGAGCGCGCCCGGCAGGAACTGGCCGAGCAGGTGATACCGGCGTTTCGCGAGCTGAGGCAATTCTATGAATCGGACTACCTGCAGGCCGCGCAAAAGCGCAGCGGCCTGGGTGTTACGGAACTTGCGGGCGGGGGCGATTTCTACCAGGCGCTGATCACGAGCAACACGACAACTTCGCTGACTGCGCGCGAGATTCACGAAATCGGATTGCGCGAGGTCGCGCGCATCCGGTCGGAAATGGAGTCGGTCATCGCCCGCGCCGGATTCAAGGGAACACGCGAAGAATTCGTTCGCTTCCTGCACGATTCGCCGCGGTTCTACTACGACAAACCGGAGGACATGCTGGCCGGGTACCGCGACGTCGCGAAGCGGGCCGACGCGGAGCTGCCAAAGCTGTTCGCAGAACTGCCGCGGCTGCCGTACGGCATTCGGGCGATGCCCGCGTACGAAGGCGACAACGCCGAGCACTACGTGATGGGAAGCGGCGACGGCTCGCGCGCCGGATACTTCGAGGCCAATGTGAACCACCTGCGCACGCGACCCAAGTACGACATGGAGGACCTGCTGCTGCACGAGGCGGTGCCTGGCCACCACCTGCAGATCGCGCGCGCACAGGAGCTCAAGGACCTGCCCGACTTCCGCCGGTACTCGTTCTTCACCGCCTACATCGAGGGCTGGGCGCTGTACTCCGAGAGCCTGGGCGACGAGATGGGCTTTTATACCGATCCATACTCGAAGTTCGGCCAGCTGTCGGCCGAGATGATGCGTGCTTGCCGGCTGGTCATCGACACGGGACTGCACGCGTTCGGCTGGAGCCGCGACCGCGCGATCGCATATATGACCGACAACGCCGCACTCAACCAGGACTTCGCGACGGCCGAAGTCGATCGCTACATCGTTTGGCCCGGTCAGGCGCTCGGATACAAGATCGGCGAGCTGAAGTTCAAGGCGCTGCGCGCGAAGGCCAAGGCGGCGCTGGGGGATCGCTTCGACCTGCGGCGCTTCCACAACGCGCTGATCGACGACGGCGCCTTGCCGCTGGACGTGCTGGAGGCCCGGATCGACGACTGGATTGCCGCGCGCAAGGCGCAGCCGTGAATTGCGGGGCGTCCGCTATGGCTCGGTCGTGAATCCGCGCACGTACCAGGCGTTGGCGGTCTCGGGCGGGCCGAAGCGCAGCACGAACGGGCGCCCGGACGATTCCTCGCCGGTCGGCACGACCCGGGCCGCACGGCTGTCCCGCTTCAGGTGGGTGCCGGCGGCGCAGAGAAACTGCGGCTCGATCAGCGCCAGGATCTTCGGCGGCATCGACTCCATCGGTTCGATGCAGTAGGGCACGACGCTGCCGGCCGCTTTCGGGTCCGGCGCCGCTGGCTTGGACTCCTGCGCGAACGGCGCGCCCGCCAGCAGCACAAGCAGTAACGCGAGCGGCCTTGCGTCGCAGATTCTTCGCAGCTTCATGACGGCAGGAAGTCTACCGGCCACGTCACGACCATCTGTGCCACGTCCTTGGCGCCGAAATCGAATTGCTTGATCCGGGCCAGCAGCTTGCGTTCGAGGTCGGTGTCCTTCAGCTCGCTCGACACGATCTTGCAGTCGAGCACCTGTCCGGACGGCGCGATCTTCAGCTCGAGCACCACCTTGCCCTGCAACGTCGGATCTTCCCGCAGGGCTCGATTGTAGATCGCGTAAATGGCGCCCTTGTTGCGCTCGAACACCAGCTTGATCTCTTCGATCGAGCGCGATGCCTTGCCGTCCCCGCCGCGCTGCAGCGTGCCTCCGGCGCCTCCACCCGGACCACCCCCTCCGCCGCCGCCGGCCACGCCCGCGACCATCGTCGTCGAGCGTCCGGCCAGCCCGCCTCCGCCCGTGTCGCGGCTGAAGCCGGCCGTGTTGATGCCTCCGCTGCCGCCGGTGGCGTTGGACGTGATCAGCGAGCGGGTCGGGATCCCGGGGCCGTTGCCCGACCCGACTCCCGGACCGACCCCGGTACCGACGCCGGGACCCTGCTTGATGCCGCTCTTCAGTTGCAGCGCGAGCGGCGCTCCGTGCAGCTCCTGCAACTCCTCTTTCATCGCGAGCAGCCCGACGCCGGCCGCCTTCTTGCGCGCGGCTTCGAGCACCTCGCCCGGCGGCTTCTCGGGCACCGGCTGGCGCGCTTCCGGCACGGGAATCCTCTCGCGCTCGCGCTTCGGAGTCACCCGCTGCGGCAGCACCGATTTGGTCGGCTCGGGCGCCGGCTGCGGCTTGAGCACCGGGGCTGGCGGCGGCGGCTGGTGCTCCAGCAGCAGCTTGGCCAGCCGGGGCGACAGCTCCTCGGGCTGCTCGCGGTCGACCTTCGGCACCGGCAACAGCCTGATCGCCAATCCCGCCAGCAGGCACAGCAGCATCACCTGGCCGAGGATCCGGCGAAAGCGCTTCTCGTCGTCGGACGATCCGGTCCACGGCAGAACCGCGGCGCGATAGGGCATCACTGCGGCCGTCATTTACGCTTCGTTCTTTCTCAGCACCGCGAACGACACGTCGCTGAAGTTCGCGCGCGCACACGTGACCATCACCTTGCGCAGCAACCGGTATGGGATCTGCTTGTCACCCATGATCGTGACCGCCTTGGTCTGCGCTTCGTGCTCGTGACGGACCA
>Ga0210404_10001119_pt1 | contig 11877 bp, 13 predicted proteins | sample IncBWH28MmetaG_FD_155455 | JGI IMG/M metagenome (GOLD analysis project Ga0210404, IMG submission 155455) | Forest soil microbial communities from Barre Woods Harvard Forest LTER site, Petersham, Massachusetts, United States - Inc-BW-H-28-M | ecosystem: Environmental > Terrestrial > Soil >... | reverse complement strand
GGGTGGACAACGACAAGCACGTCGTCAATGTTTCCACTGATTTCGGAAACAGAAGCACTCCTTCGCTTAAACGGCGCGACGATCAGCGCGCCCGTGACAAGGCCAACGAAACGGCCGCGCTGGGCCTGTTCAGGGCAATGGTCTACAGGCACCTGCAAGCAGATAAAGCACCGTAATCTCAATTTGCCTGGGGTCCTGACGTAGACCCCCAGGCGCTGATGACTCTGATGGGGTGGATAGCAGACGGGAGGGCTTCACACTGTCAGCGGGCTAACTCTTGAACAATCGACCCGAGCCGACTTCAGTCGATGTCCGCTTTACGGCAGTCTTGCCGTCGATCACACCGCCGTGGCTTCAGTCGATCCACTTCTCTTCAATGAGACGAAGCGGGACAACCACACCCCCGGTGCAACTGCGGCGATACCGGACGCCAGCGGCGCCGGCTCATCGGTCGTCCGTGCGCTTCGCTTCACCCCAACGCGTGCAAAGCCGCAGTTGAAGCAAGAGAACTGGACATTCCACGGATGGCGACGGCGCGCAAAGTCTGCCGGGCGGGTTACTGCTTCGCGCAGCTAAACCATCACCGATCCGCCGGCCACATCTAGCACGACTCCCGTCACCCAAACGGCAGCGTCCGAAGCGAGAAACAGTGCGGCGCGCGCAACGTCTTCCGGCGTTCCCAAACGCCGGATCGGGTGGGACTCGATCATGCTTTGCTGCTGAGCTGCCGGAATGCGCTGCATATTTCGTTCAGTCAGGATCGTTTCCGGTGCGATGCAGTTCACTCGGATTCCGTTCGGGCCGATCTGCGCGCCGAGTTCCTGCGTCATGATTTGAATGCCGGCTTTAGCGGCTGCATACGGGATGGGCGACCCCGGATGGGGACGGCGCGCGGCTGCCGAAGAGATCGTGATGATGTTGCCACGGCCCCGCTCCTTCATGCCTGGCAGAAAACTCTTGATCGTCAAAAACGTTGCAGTCAAATTGCCATCGATCGACGCCCGCCACCCTTCTTCGCTGATCTGTTCGAGCGGCCCGGGGGGCGTGTGACTTCCACCGGCGTTCGCCACCAGGATGTCGATTGGTCCCAAATCGCCTTCAATCTGGCGCCGCATCGCCTCGATTTCGCTGAAGCGGGTAACGTCGGCGGCAAAATGCTTGGCGGTGCCACCGCTGCGAACGATGTCGTCCGCTACTGCGGATAGGTCAAGTTGGTCCCGGCCGTGGACCGCGACCACGGCACCGTGCGCGGCGAAGAGCCTAGCGATGGCCGCCCCGATCCCGCGCGAACTGCCCGTGACCAGCGCAACCCGATTGTGAAGCGCATTCATGCCTTGCGCCCAGTAAAATTGGACCGCGTAACGATTTCAAGGGCGTGGCCACACGGGCGCGTGATGCCGCTCCGCACCCGCATTGTTAGCCCAGGGATGATAGCGATCTTGCCCTTGAGGTCGGTGTACATCAGATCACCGCCGACGCATAGCGGAATACAGCCATCGCGACGACCGCGATTCCGAGCAGACCTGCAACAACTTGCGAACTGACGGCAGCCCGCAGACGCAATGCGCCAAATTCGCGCGCCACGTCAGGTCCGGGCGCGGTGCCGGCCATATTCGCGGCCTGCAGTCTTTCCAGACTCAATCCGGCGGGGCGCCCAATAAAGAGGCCGACCGCCAGCGCCAGCAGGGCCGCCGCCGCGCCGGCTTTCAGCATCAGCCCACCGGCCGAATCATCGTGCTGATGTAAGGTTGCGAACAAGTAGATGCCGGACAGAACAGTCAACAAGGCCGAAATCCCTGTGAGCATTCCTGCGCGACGCGCTACGAGGGCAAGCCAACGGCCGGCGCCATCCGACCCATGTTGCGTGAAGAGCGGCACGACCACCATCGCCAGAACAAACGTTGCGCCGGCCCACGTCACGCCCGTCATGACGTGAATCACACGCGCCAGCATAATCAATGTCAGATCGGACATAATCGACCCCGTGGTGCATATTGGATATACACACTGTATACTAGAAACCGTATGCCCGTCAAGAGTAACTCCCGGCCTTATTCCAGTCCGCGCCGCGCAGCGGCGGCCGATGAAACACGAGCGCGCATCGTCGCTGCCGCGCGCAGTTTGCTCAGGGGCGACAAGAACATGCCCGCGTTTTCGCTGGACGGCGTCGCCCGGCAGGCGGGCGTGACTCGGCTGACTGTCTACAACCAGTTTGAATCAAAACGTGGCTTGCTTGAGGCTGTTTTCGACGATCTTGCGCAGCAAGGCGGCCTGTCGGAGTTGCCGACAGTGTTTGCGGAACAGAACGCCGATCAGGCGCTGCGCCGATTTGTATCGGTGTTCTGCCGCTTCTGGGCGTCGCACCGCACGATGATGCCCAAGTTTGCCGCCGTGACAAGACTAGATGACGAAATCGCGGCCAGCCTGAAGCGGCGATCCGAGCGTCGGCGTGAGGCACTGACAGTGCTGGTTGGTCGGCTCGATCGGAACGGAGCGAGCGCCGACCTGGTCGACGTGCTATTTGCCTTGACCAGTTTCGAGATGTTTGAAGCGCTTTCGGTACGGAAACGGACCGCGAAGGCAGTTGAGGCGCTTGTTCTTGCGCTCGTAGAACAGGCCGTAAGTCGGTTCCACAAGACTAGCGCTTGAACTTCGACATTTTCACGTTGGTTCGCTCGGCTACGACTGTCGGCTCCGCGCCGAATGGCCCGCCAACAAGGCTGAAGCCATAGGCCCATTCCCGCAGCGCCGCGGCTGGACTTGCGATGTTGCGCAAGCGCGATAATTGCCCCGGGCTAGCGTGGCAAATTCCAGTTTTACCCAGGGCTCGCTTATGTCAACATGGATTTGTCAAACGCTACGGCCTGGTTCGCGACGATAGGCTCCACCGGTTATGGTGCCCTTTCGGAGAAGTCCAGCAAGACCTTTTGCTGTCCTGCCTCACCATCGGCTAGGCGTACTGCCTCTTGGAAGTCCTTAAATGAAAACCGCCCAATCGCTGGCGGCGTAAGTGCTCCGTTCGACAACATGGTGAGGAGATCGCTCGTCGCTGCCCGCACTTCGGCGAGCGGCTGGGAACCCACCCAACGCGGAAGCCACCACCCGCGAACCGTCGCTGTCGAATAAATCAAACGCGGAGCGAAGAGCGGCATGGTGAATTTCGCGGGGTCCGTCTGCCGATGACTGGAAAGGGCTCCATACACAAGCATGGTTCCAGCGGGAGCGAGGTTGCGGGCAATCTCAGCGCCAAGTTCCCCGGCAACGCAGTCAATCGCTCGTTCAACGCCCTTGCCCGCGGTCAATTCCTGCAGGCGTGCCCTGAGATCCTCGTCGGCTGTGCAGATTACCTCATTGCCTCCGAGGTTGCGGATGATTGTTTCCTGCTCGCGCCGCCGGATGACGTTGATTGTCTTGAATCGATACTGCTGCGCCAATTGAAGCACCAACTTCCCGACGCTGGATGCAGCCGCCGTCTGTAGGAGCCAGTCGCCCTCCTTGAGGTTGTGACTTGATCTCGTCAATGCCCATGCAGTCAAAGGATTCGTGTAGGAAGTGGCGGCGGCCTGATCGTCCAGGCCGTCTGGAACGGGCACGAGTCTGTCCACTGGGCACACGATCTGCTCGCGCCAGGTGTTCCACGTGTGAACGAAAACTACGCGAGTTCCAACAGTCGGACCTTGCACGCCCGGACCTACAGCCTCCACAATCCCCACGCCTTCAGCGCCCGGGCTGGCAGGCAATTCCGGCTGATAGCCATAGCGCCCGCGCACCATGTGCAGATCCGATGGGTTGATCGGGCTCAGCAGCACTCGGACGAGCGCTTCGCCAGGGGCCAAAGGCGGAGCAGGGACCTCTGCCAGTTTCAATACGCTCTTCGGTTCACCGGTCTCGCGAAAGATCAATGCTTTCATCAATACCTCCTGGGTCTTTAGGCGACGGCTGATTCCGGCCGGATGCAGCCTGCTGCCGACGAATCTGCCGCTGCACGGCGCCGAGAAATGAGGCACTGGCGATTGAACCTACGCCGTACATGGCCATCGCAGCGATAAGGATCACAACGGAAGGCAGGTGAATTTTCCTTCGCAGTCCGATCTTGTCCTCTGGCCGATAGCACCGATCGCCCACGCCCGCAATGCGGGGTTCGGAATCGCACGTCCGGTTTCAGCGCTCGCACAGCAAACCACCGCCAAGCTCAGCTAACTCCTGCCTTTCGAAGAATCATGATCGGCTTTCCCGAATAGGCTGTGATGGTGTCTTCAGAGAACCCGAGCCTTGCGGCCAGGTGCATTGATGCCCGGTTCTCAGGATCGATGATGCAGCTGTAATCCAAGGTCGGAAAGGCCATCTCGGCCCAGGTCATCGCAGTGCTGACGGCCTCCCTTCCATAGCCCTTTCCTTGATAAGCGGGAAGGATTCCCCATCCCGTTTCCAGAGTTCCTTCAATCGAAGGAAGCAAGTCCCGACGCATTTCCTGAAATCCTGCCTCACCAATAAATCTTCCACTCGCCTTCTCTTCGATCGCAAAGAATCCAAAACCTAAGAGCTGCCAATGCCCCACAGTACCCAATAGCCGTTTCCAACTCTGCTCTCGAGAGATCGGCGTCCCGGTGATGTACCGCACCACTTCTGCGTTCCGCCAAAAATCGACGTAGGCATCGAGGTCCTGCAACACCAAAGGCCGAAGGATTAAATGGCGGGTTTCCAATGTCGGATGCATCTGCAAGTTCGCTCCGTTCGCCGGCGATACCGCGCGCGATCGGCTTCATCGACTCGTTCTTGCCTTCTCCGGCCGCCGACGAAACGTCTTCAAGTAGGACATGGCCGCATCGATGGTTGTGGCAAGCGCGGCGCCGTCGCGCTTGATCTTCGCCATCAACATGCCACCTTGCACGGCAGCAATGCAGAAGTCTGCCAATTTGATTTCATCGGCATTGCCGCTAAGCCGCCCGGCTGCCTTCTCCGCAGCAAAGAACAAAGCGAGCTTGCCTCGCACAACCTCGAACAGCAGGCTCAGGTCCTGGCGGACCAGTTCGTCACCGACGGCCAGTTCGTTGCCGATAGTGCCGAACGGGCAGCCCCGGGTCCAAGCGAATGCCTCCTGCAGTTGGGCGTGCGTTGCAAACCAACGCTCCAGCCCGGCCCAGCTGCGCACGTCGTAGTTAACCTGAGCTGCGCCGATGCGGATGGCTTGAATGTGGCCTTGGAGCACCTCGTGGACCAGTCCCTCCTTGCTGGCGAAGTAATGGTAGAACTGTCCTTTGCCGGTGCCGGACGCTTCCATCACGTGATCGGGACTGGTCGCACGCAAGCCCTGTTTGTGGAACAAATCCGCCGCCGCCTCGAGCATGCGTTGCCTGGTCTGCGCTCCTTTTCTCGAGGTTGCGCTCATGGACGGGCTGACGGCCAGCGCACGTTTTGTACCTGCAAGTACATATGAGTGCCTTTGCGCATGCGTTTCAAGACCTTGCGCACGGGTCGAAGTTTACTTTCGTTCGGCTCCGGGCGGGCATAAGCTCGGCCGAGCCTCGAAACGCATCCGGCACAGGGAGACGATGATGACCAGGCAAGTCGTAGCGGTACTCGGTGGTACGGGTCTGCAGGGCGGTGGCGTCGTGGACGCGCTGATGGCCGTGGGCAAGTTCGGGGTGCGTGTTGCCTGCCGCAATCCCGCCAGCGACGCTGCGCGAGCGTTAGCGGCGCGCGGAGTCGAGTTGGTCAAGGCCGATCTGCTCGACCCGAACAGCCTGCGCTCCGCGCTCGAAGGCGCACACGGAGCCTTCGTGGTGACCAACTTCTGGGATCCTGCGCAGATGCCGCGTGAGACCGAAATCGGCACATCGGCAGTCCAGGCGGCCCGCGCCGCCGGGGTCAAGCACCTCATCTGGTCGACGCTGCCCGACTGCCAGAAGCTGACCGGCGGGCGCTTCAAGGTCGCGCACTTCACGGGAAAGGCGCGCGTCGACCCGGCAGTCAAGGCGGCCGGATTCGCGCGCCATACGTTCCTGATTGCGCCCATGTACTTCCAGAACTTCCTCACGATGATGACGCCGCAGCCCCTGCCGAACGGCGGCCGCGGCTGGGCGGTGCCGATCAATCCCGCCGCGCGCGTGATGCACGCCGGTGACGCCACCGAGGTCGGTCGCGCCGTCTCAGCCGCGTTCGCGGCCGGCGACCAGCTACCCAACGGCAGCACCCTGGGCGTGTGCGGCGGCGTCTACTCCTTCAACGACTTTGTCGGCACGCTGAACGCGCAGGGGCACAAGCTGCAAGTGCTGCAAGTGCCCCCGGCCGTCTACGACGGCTTCTACCCGGGTGCCCAGGAGATGCGGGAGATGTTCCAGTACTACGAGGAGCACACGTACTTTGGCCCCGAGCACGAGCGGTATATCGCCGCGGCCAACGCCCTCGTCCCGGGCGGATTCACGAACTTCGCCGACTGGGCGCGTGCGCACATGAAGGCGGTCTGACGCGCGCGGCGCTCAACAGAAGGCTTGTAACACGCAGCGGTCCATCAGCCTCCGCTCAGAATCATATTTTTGGCGCCGAATTCAGGCAGCTGGACGATCGAGTCGAATACGTGCTGCCAGTGTCGAGTCCGGCGCGTCGAGGAGATGTTGACAAGCAGTTAACAAACGGGGCGAGTCGATTGAGTCGCCCTCATTCCAAAGTCTTCCGTACGCGGCCGAACGCAATATCTAGATTCGCTTACATCCGAGGTCGATAATCGGACGCTTTAGCGTGAACACGAGACACTGTGATCCCACACCCCGGATGCATTTGTTATCTGCGTAAGACCGGACCCATCCGAATTCACGACCCAAATGTGTGCCTGCTCGTTCCCGTCGGTCCCGTCGGGCACGTTAAAGAAGATGCGCGATCCATCGGCCGCCCAGCAAAGTGAATATACGTTGCCCTGGCCTCCGATATCCGCAATGCCGCTCGAAGCGACGGTGGAAAGCAGTTGTTCGTTCTTGCCCTGCGGATCAATCACCTTCAGGAGCACTTGCTTTCGCTCACCGATTCCCTGATTCATGCTTGAGCTTGCGCGGATCAGTACCAGGAACGCAATCCGTTGCCCATCGGGAGACCAGGACGATGCGTGCAGTTCCGTGAGTATGGGATTCATGGGAGGAAGCGTATAGATTGCGGTCGTTGCGCTTCCATCAGGCGCGGTCACTTCGATGTTCGTCAAGTAACAAACCCACACAAACGACCCGGATGGGGAAACCGATACGCTTTCTTCAGCCACATTGAATGTTGGGCATGCATTCGTCGTAGATGAGAAGCTCGTAATCTGCACTCGCTGCGACGCAGTGGGCATCACGGGCGGCTGGCGATACAGGTTGTTGTTGCCGGCCTGTGCGGCGGCGTAGAAGACGATCTGCAGCCCGTCCGGCGTCCAGGATGGCGGACCTTCTTGCCCCGGAAAGGCGCTCACCTGCCGCGCTGCGCTGCCGTCGAGATTCGCGACGTACATGTCGAAAAGCGTGGTGCTATCTGTCCATCGTGTGTACGCAATGTTCAGGCCGTCGGGAGATACTTGCGGGCTGGCCGGGTACCATCCTCCGCCTCCGTCAAACTCGAAGCTCGACGTTTTTGAAACCGGCTCGATCGTGTAGATGCCATCGCGCCAACCCATCCCCAAAAGATCGCCGCGATGAAAGACAATCTTCCCGACCCCCATCTGGCCATAGGGCAAAGCTTCGAGCGTGTGCGAACCTGCTGGAGCCGCTGGCGGCGCGGTACCGCCGCCACCGCTCCCGCAGCCCGTCAGCGAACTGGCTCCCACTAGGATCGCCAGCCAAACGCCGAATCGCCGCGCCTTGGCGAACATGATGCGTTCCCAGATCAAAGAGAAACGATGCCGCGAATTTCCACTGATCAGCAGACGGTTTTCGGATGGGAATCCAGACAGCGATCGCAGAAAGGCGGTATCGCCGCAAAGGGGCGTTAGTCTTGCGTCTTACAACGAGAGGAACGAAGCGAGTTGTGCGAATGCTCCCTAGAACGAGGATCCTGGTTCTTTCAGAAATTCGCGCTCTTCCTCGCTCGAAACTCGTCCAAGTATGGCGTTGCGGTGCGGGTAACGCCCGAAACGATCGATGACCGCCTTGTGCCTGATTTCCGAATCGAGGTTTGCCTCCAGGCCAGGGCCGGAAAATAGCCGAACGGCAATCTCGTGAATCTGGCGCGATTCGCTGTGCATGTAAGGCATGTATAGAAATAACCTCTGGTCTGGTTCAAGGTCGGCGGCAACCCTTGCGGCAACGGCCTCCTGTGCCAACGCCAGGGCCAGCGAGTCGGCTGCGAACGCCCGTGCCGTGCCTCGGTAAATGTTGCGCGAGAATTGGTCCAGAACGATGATTTCAGCGAGCCTGCCGAGCGGATGCGCCCGCCACGCATACAACTCGCATTGCAGGGCTTGCGCGTGCACGGCCCCAAACGTTTCGGCAACGTGCTGATCAAAAACCGGGTTCCGGCGCCACCACTGTGCCTGACCGGATTCAACAAACCAGAAGTCGATGACGTCTTGATGGTCCATTGTCTGCGGTGACTCCGTCCCGCCACGAAGCCGGGCGCTCAACGAATTGACGCTCCGGCCTCTCTGCCGCCACGATCGCCCGCCACCTGCAGTATGTGCAGAAATTCATCGCAGTCCTCTTGAACCTTCGCATAAAGCAGGCAATCAGCGCGCGTTTTCCCGCGGTTGATGGCCATGACGGGCTTACCGAGCCGATGCGCGTGATCGGCAAATCGGAATCCTGAATAGACCATCAAGGACGATCCGACAATCAGTAAGCCACGGGCCGCAGCGATCGCGTCCATGCCGGCTTTAACGCGATCCTTCGGCACGCTGTCGCCAAAGAACACCACATCCGGCTTGAGGATGCCGGCGCAAGAGGGGCAAGCCGGAATGCGAAAATCGGCATGAAGCCTGTCCGCGACCTGGGCATCGCCATCTGGGCCAACGAGCGCGGCGTCAGCAGAAAAGACCGGATTGGCTTCGCTCATCCACGTCTGAACGGAAGCGCGTGGGAATGTCCGATGGCAGTCCAGGCAAATCACCCGCTCCAGTCCGCCATGCAGTTCGAGTACGCATCGACTCCCCGCTTTCTGATGCAGGCCGTCCACATTTTGCGTAATGATCAGAGCGATGCGACCCAGGCGCTCGAGCTGGGCCAAAGCATGATGGCCGCGGCTCGGGTTCGCCAAACCAATGGTGGGCCAGCCCACGAAGCTCCTTGCCCAGTAGCGCTTGCGCGTGCTCTCGGATCGCAGGAAATCACGATGGTCGATCGGCTTGCCGCGCTTCCATTGGCCGTCGCCGTCTCGATAGTCCGGGATTCCGCTTGCTGTGCTCAACCCCGCGCCGGTGAGAACGACAACGGAGCCATCATCGAAGAGACGCCGTATCAGATCACCGGCTCGGTCAATTTCTGTTCCGAATGGGGCCATCGCGTTTTGGAGGAGGTAGGTACGACGTGGGCTACGATGATAGCCGCCCGTGCGACGCCCGGCCGGATAGCGGGCTCGCGCCCGGGCGGCTAGACCGCCACTCGACCCAAGCGGAGATAGCTTTAACGCCATAACCAAGGAGCACAGCCATGTCCGAGCCGTCCCGGGAACTTGTCGTTCTGATGACCAAGGGAGCCGACCACGAACTGTCATCGGTCGCATTTACGATCGCCAACGGAGGGATCACGGCGGGTCTGAAGGTTTATGCCTTCCTGACGAGTGCGGCGGTGGATCTGGTGCGCAAGCGCGCCGTCGAACTGGCCCAGGTCGCGCCGCTTGACCCGCTTAAAGTGCTGATCGATGACTTCATCCGTCGCGGCGGGACCATCTGGGCGTGTCCGCCGTGCGTCAAGTCGCGCGGCTACACGCAGGAAGACTTCATCGAGGGTGCGGTGATCACCGGAGCCAGCGCGATGCACGAACGGTTGAAAGCGGGCGCCGCGTCTCTGAGCTTCTGAGGCGCGCCGCGCCCGAGTCGAGCGTCAGTTACGCAAAGGAATCAGTGGCCTTCAAACCAACTGCCTATCAGGCCGCGACTGTGTTCGTCCAGTTCTAAGGTAAGCGCTTCGCGCAAGAGTTGCAGGTGTTCGCCTGATCGTGAAGGCCCCGCAATCGGTGCAGTCACCAACGGGTGACTCATGACCCAGGCCAACGCCAGTGCGCCGGCGCCGACTCCGAGCACGGTAGCGTGCTGCCGCAGCAGTTCGATGGAATCGAAGGTCGCAGTCGATGGCATCGCGTCCTCGGGGCGAAAGCTCAGTCGCGAATCGCGTGGCGCCGGCTGGTCTCGACGATACTTTCCGGTTAGCACGCCGCCGGCCATGGGCGAGTAGGGCGTGAGTCCAAGCTTATGCTCGCGGCAAACGGCGAAGAGCTCGGACTCGTCGGTGCGGCTCAGGAGGCTGTAAGCATTCTGCACACACTCGAAGCGTGGAAGGCCGAGGCGCTCGCTCGCGGCGAGGGCGTCACACAACTGGTCCGCGGTGACATTGCACGCTCCGATGTGCGAGACCTTGCCCGCTTCGACGACTGCGGCGAAACCCTCCAGCGTCGCCTCGATGTGAGTTTCCGTATCCGGACCGTGCGCAAGGCAAAGGTCGACCCGCTCAAGGCCCAGCCTTTCCAGGCTCCTGTCGAGATGCTCGGCGATGGTCCGAGGCGACAGGTCCATGCGCATGCCCTCGGCGGAGACGACCATTCCAACCTTGGTGCCGATCCGGATCCGCCCTCGCGTTTCTCGGTCCTGCCGCGAGAGCCAACGGCCGATCATGCGCTCGCTTGCACCGCCGCCATAGCTGAACGCGGTGTCGAGCCAGGTGATGCCGAGCTCCAGCGCCTCGTCCAGGGTGGCAAAGGCGCCGGGTTCGTCCAGTCCGCGGCCAATCAGCGCTGCGGGCGAACCAATGCCGCCGAACGTCCCGCAACCAAGCGCGATGCGGCCAATTTCGACGTCGGTGCGTCCAAGTTTCTTATACTGCATCGATCCGCCAGTCATTTCCATCGCGCAGTTCGGCTGGCCCGCGCCGAATCAGTGGACAAGCCGGGAAGTTTCCCACACCGGCACCGACCCAGTCTTCCGTCAGCTGACACTCACTGGGAACCAGCGACGAAGCTTGCCAATTCGGTCCCGACCGTTGACTATCAGGCATGAGCACGATCCCGATCGCCGCGGACGCGGTCGCTGAGGCCGACCACGCCTTCCTGGGCCATCCTCGCGGGCTCGCCTATCTCGCCTTCACCGAAGCGTGGGAGCGGTTCTCCTACTACGGCATGCAGACGCTGCTGGTCCTGTATATGGTCCGCCAGCTGCTGCAGCCGGGGCACATCGAGCACATCGCCGGATTCACCGCGTTCCGCGCTACCCTCGAGCGCGCCTACGGCGGGCCGCTGTCGACGGTCGCGCTGGCCTCGGCGATCTTCGGGCTCTACACCGGCCTGGTCTATTTGACCCCGATCGCCGGCGGCGTCATCGCCGACCGTTGGCTCGGAAGGACCCGGACGATCACGATCGGTGCGCTCTTGATGGCGGCCGGTCATTTCCTGATGGCCTTCGACGTGTCGTTCCTGATCGCGCTGCTGTGCCTCTTGACCGGCGTCGGCTGCTTCAAGGGCAACCTGGCCAGCCAGGTCGGTGCGCTCTACGCACCCGGCGACCTGCGACGCGCCGACGCGTTCCAGATCTACTACCTGTTCATCAATGGCGCCGTCATCGCCACACCGCTAGTGGTCGGCACCCTCGGCGAGGTGTACGGCTGGCACTACGGCTTCGGCGCCGCCGGCGTCGGCATGCTGATCTCGCTCGTCATCTACCTGTCCGGTCGAAAATGGCTGGCCGCGGAACGCACGACGACGCGCGCCCAA
>Ga0210404_10001117_pt1 | contig 11895 bp, 9 predicted proteins | sample IncBWH28MmetaG_FD_155455 | JGI IMG/M metagenome (GOLD analysis project Ga0210404, IMG submission 155455) | Forest soil microbial communities from Barre Woods Harvard Forest LTER site, Petersham, Massachusetts, United States - Inc-BW-H-28-M | ecosystem: Environmental > Terrestrial > Soil >... | reverse complement strand
AAAACAGAGACAGCCATCTTGCCTGTCTTCACGCGTTTCTTGAACGAACCTGACCGTGGACCCGGCATCAAGATCATCTACATCACTCCACTCAGAGCACTCAACCGTGACCTTCTGGATCGGCTACGATGGTGGGGCGGGAAGATCGACCTCAAAGTCGGAGTCCGACATGGAGACACAGAGATCAAAGAGAGAACCAGCCAATCTCGGAGCCCACCTGACCTCTTGATTACGACTCCTGAGACCCTTCAGGCGATTCTTCCCGGTCGTATCCTGCGTCGACATTTGCGCGACATCCGGTTCCTGGTTATTGACGAAGTGCACGAGCTTGCGGAGGACAAGCGAGGGAGCCAACTCGCGATTGCACTCGAGCGACTGCGTTGGGTTGCCCAGCGAGACTTTCAGATGGTAGGATTGTCCGCCACAATCGGATCACCTGACGTGGTCGGAAAATTCCTGGTCGGCGAAGGTAGACCCGTCGAAATCGTCCACATTCCAGTCGCTCGACGAATGAAGCTTGAGATCGTCTCTCCTGAACCCACGGGCGAGGATGTGCGACTCGCCGGGAAATTGTTCACCCACCCTGAGGTGGCTGCACGTCTACGCGTCATGAAGGGTATGATTAATGATCACAAGTCAGTTCTTCTGTTTACTAATACTCGCTCTATCGCCGAGGTCCTGGCCAGCCGGTTCAAAGTCTGGGACATCGACTTTCCGGTCTCCATTCATCACGGCAGCCTCGCGAAGCTCTCGCGGATAACAGCTGAGAAGGCACTGAAGGATGGCGAGATCAGAGGACTAGTAGCAACGTCTAGCCTAGAGCTGGGAATCGATGTTGGAAGGATCGACTATGTCATCCAATACATGAGCCCACACCAAGCAACGCGGCTCATCCAACGAGTCGGACGATCAGGTCATAGCGTCGGCAAGATGGCGGATGGCATCATCATAACGACGGACTCCGACGACACGCTGGAAGCTATGGCGGTCGCTCGTAGAGCGAGAGACGAAAATCTTGAGGACGTGACCGTTCCAGAGAAACCGCTCGATGCGCTGTGCCATCAAATCGCGGGACTCTTGATACAGAATCGGAAATGGTACTATTCTGAACTGCTGGATATTCTAAAGAAAGCGTACCCATATCGGAATCTAACGGAAGAGGATATCGCATCTGTAACCAATTACATGCATTCACGTTTCCCACGCTTGGGCTGGGTCTCAGAACAGGACAAGATGGTCATGCGACCCTCAAGGGTCAAAGACCTCTACAGATACTACTTCAACAAACTATCAATGATCCCAGACGAGAAACAATACCTTGTCGTCGAGCAGGAAAGCGAGACGGCAGTGGGGGTGCTGGACGAGGCCTTCGTCGCAGAATACGGCCAGCCAGGAACCAAGTTCATCGTCCGCGGGACTCCATGGATGATGCAGAGCATCAGAGGAGACAAGATCTTCGTACGAGGAATATCTGACCCGACAGGTGCAATACCCAGTTGGATTGGTGAGGAGATACCGGTACCGTTTCAGGTCGCCTCGGAAGTCGGCGAGCTGCGACGCATCACAGAGGAAGAGTATCGGAAGGGGAAGAGTCTCAAGGAGATTAGCCAGAAGCTAACAGAGAGATATCATGCTGATGAGAAGACAATTCGTCGCGCCCTCACAGAGACTTATGATCAGTGCGAGGAAGGGCTGCCCGTACCGAGCGACAAACTTCTGACCATAGAAGAATGGGACGATTTCATTATCATAAACTCGCATCTCGGGACCCTCGTCAACAGAACCCTGGCGCGTCTCGTCGGTCACTTGTTGTCAGATGAGTCAGGAGTCAGCATTGGAATCCAACAGGACCCCTACAGAATTGTTCTGCAGACTATGGGACAAGTAGACGCCGAGGATGTCCAGAAGATTCTGCAGAGACTCGCGGGCAACGACATCACGGAACTAGCAATAACCGCCTCGAAGAGAACCGGGCTGTTCAAGAGAAGACTCGTTCATGTGGCCCGAAGGTTTGGTGCGATTTCGAAATGGACCGACTTTAGCAGCATCACGCTTCGTCAGCTCGCTAAGAGTTTCGAGGGCACCGTCATCATGGACGAAGCGATACGAGAGACTCAGGAGAAGGATATGGACGTACCTCACACTCAAGAAGTATTGAAAGCGATCGCGGTAAAAGAGATCGCGGTCAATACGGTCAAAGCTAGTGGCGAAGCAACTCCGATTGCAAGAATCGGGCTTGAGAGGATCAGTCGGAAGACTGACATCATCCCAACCGAGAAACTGAACCAGATCCTAGTTGGGTCAGCCAAGGCTAGGATCTTGAACGAGGTCAAGACCCTGGTCTGTACGAATTGCTGGAAGTATGTGGAAATGCGAAGGGTGAAGGAGATACCTCAAGTTGTCAAGTGCCCAGAATGCGGGTCCGGGCTAGTCGCGGCGCTTGGAATCGCGGACGAGGACGTGAGGAAAGTTATTGTGAAGAATGGCACGAGATTGTCAGAGCGGGAGAAGGATTTGGTCTCTAAGGCGGAGGACACAGCTAAGCTCGTGGACCAGTACGGCAGACTTGCCGTGTACGCTCTCGCGGGGCGAAGAGTCCAGCCTGAAGCAGCGGGGGACATCCTTCGAAAGCATCGGAAACCGACCAACGACTTTTTCGAAGCAATAATGGAGGCCGAGCGAGAAGCCCTGAAGGAACGCTTCTGGTAGCCTTTGCGGAATGCCGATCCAAGAGTAATCCTCACATTAGAGGTGTAGCATTTTCAACGTGGATTCGAAGGCGTCATTCGTCATTCCAGACTTGTAGAGTCTAAGATGCTTGACAAGTTCGTCCCGATCGACTGGTCCCAGAATTCTGATGACCTTTCTTGAAAAGCGGCCAGAGAGCAGAATGTATTGTGCGAGAGACGTGAAATTGTTGACCCGACGCATCTGACTCGCACTCTCATAATCCAAGATCCAAGGATGATCCCCTTTGGAAACGAGAACGTTCTTGTGGGCTCGACTGAGTTCGCCATGGTCTAATCCGTAGGCGTCCAGTTTGACGCACTGTTCCAACAGAGCCTTGACGGTTGATTTGACTCGAGCCTTTCTTCCTCGTCCCTTCAAGCTCGAGATCCAAAGCGGAAGTCGTTGGCCTTCCAAAAATTGCATCTCGAGAACATCCTCGGATGATGCGAGACATTCTGGTCCAATCCCGGCTTTGTTGGCGGCCATCATCATCGCTGCTTCATGAGTCATGCTTCTTCTTCGAGAATCAGTCCTCCGGATCTTCACCGCAACTCGACGATTACCGGCGATTCCTCGAAAGACTAGACCGACGACTCCTTTGCCTAAGACCGATAGTCTTCCCATTCTCAACGGGCCTTTGAACTCAAGAGCCTCGATTCCAAGACTCTTCAGCTGTTGAATCCTAGACTCAACTGATTCATCGCTGGGGTTCGGATATGCGACAAGCTCCCGGTACGGTTTCTTCGTGAGATCTTCTAGATCTACTAGGAGGGACCTGTCCTCAACCATGAAGGCTTCGCCTCCAAAAACTCCCAGAGAGACTTGTCAAACCCCTTTCTCCCGAGCATCGGCAGAACCTCGCGGCCTTGCAGAATTTTGACGCTCTTACGGAAAGACTCGCCCAACTGCTTAGGGATGGCTAAGCCGAACGCCTCTTCCCGTGTTGCTGTCTTGACGAGTTCCTTCACTGAGGAGATTCTGCGATTCTTCTCCACCGTCCACCGGTCTCCCTCAATCCAAGGTCCGCGAACGGTTTCCCGGACTCTTATGTGCTTCTCAAGGAACGACGCGCTATCCTCGCTCTTCGAGACTGGAGGACCCCTTTGAAGCCTGACTGCAGGAAGAACAGTTCGGTCGGCTTCGACCAGAATGGCACTTTCTTTAGTCTCGTCGCTCCAGAGCGCCGATCTGTAAGGGTTGAAGTCTTCCCGGGCCATTACGTCTAGCAGGCTCCGTTCGAGCCTCATGAGTTGCCCCCAGAGAACATCAGGGACCAAGACCGGGTGCTGGAAAATGAACGCGATCAGCAGATGACCAGTGTCGTCAATTCTCTTTGCAAATTGTTGTGGCGTCTTTAGTTTGAACTCTGGCGGAAAGAAGTACCAGATTCCCGGATTTCGGAGAAATTGTCGTCCGGCCGCAACAAAATTCCATAGCTTGTCAGGTCTTACAGCCGCAGCCAGGTTACGATTCTGGTCCACCGGGTCGATGACGATGAGGTCGACGTTCAGATCTTTCTCCTTTGGAGAGACAAATCCTTCGGGCCTACCTATCTCTAGCAGTGTGCCCTTGGCCCAAGATGAAGCGTGTTTGAGCGTCTCCATGAACGATCGATAGTACAAGACCAGAGTGTCGATCAGCATGCCGCTGAATCCTCCAATCTTGATCTCTGCACCGTAGGTCCCGATTCCTTTCGCGAACTTCTTCAATAGACGAGCTTCCCGACGAAGTTCAGGCGTAAGATGGGTCTGCATGAATTCTGTATGATAGGGGGTTCTATCAGTCGCGCTCTTCCACTCGCCTTTGTTCACATCATAGGATGGAACTATGTTCACGCGGATTCCGTCGACGTGAAACTCCAGAAACGGATGCTCCGCGTACCGTTCTGTTACTCGATAACGTGAGAACCGTTTGCGCAGCGTTGGGAGAACTTTCTCTGCCCACTCTTCCCGCTCCATTGCAGGAGGGAAACGAGCGAAGATGTCCAGATCAGCTTCGTGGCTAATCCATGTACCTCTCGCGAAAGATCCCTGCGGACTTACTTTGGCCTGAATCCCAGAACTTGCAAGGACATCCTCAACCTCGCGTTGGATCGTGTGTAATAGTTCCTCCATCTTCTCTTGCTCCTGATCGCTTGGAACGATCTTCTTGGCGACCTGTTGCAGGACTGTCTCTGGAGATTTGGGCAAACTGGTCTATCTCGACTATTTGCGAGAAGGAACTTCGAGGAGAGTTGAATACTTTGGTCCTGAGGAAGAGAGAACGCTCTGCTTGAGCCTCACGCCTTCGACATTGAAGGTTCCGAAGCTTTCATCGGCCAGATGACCTAAGAAGGCAGCGATTTCGTCCCTCTTTCGCCCCGACTTGACCCGGGCAACGGTGATGTGAGGGCTGAACGGTCGGGTCTCACGGCTGAAACCGAGTTGGTGAAGAAGCTTCTCAGTCTGTTCAAAGACGAGTTCAACTTGACTCCAGCCCTCGCCAACTCCTACCCAAACGACATTCATCCGCTTGAGGTTCGGAAACGCTCCAGCGCCCTTGATCTCGAGAGAGAACGGTGGGAACGCCACTTGAGCGAGGGCTGACTTGATCTCCTCAAGTTTGGTAGTGCTCACGTTCCCAAGGAATTTGAGCGTCAGGTGGATATTCTCTCGATCGACTGGTTTCAGATCTCCTCCCAGAGATAACAGTGAGGACATGATGGATTCGACCTGAGAGAGAACTTTTTCATCATCAAGATCTATTGAAACGAAAGTTCGAATCTGATCGCTTGACAATGTGGTTTCGTAAGCTTCCACAGTGAGGACATGATGGATTCGACCTGAGAGAGAACTTTTTCATCATCAAGATCTATTGAAACGAAAGTTCGAATCTGATCGCTTGACAATGTGGTTTCGTAAGCTTCCGCCCCGTTTAAGAGCTTAACACCAGATTTCTCATCCAGACGTATAGAATCCATTTATTCTTAGACGCTGTTGTGTCTACTCATGAGAAACCCAATCGCCAGTGCCGCTATCCAAGGCTATCTCTCCGACCGTCCCAAAATATCAGAATGGCTTTCGACCAAGAAACCTGAGACCATACGACTCTACATCACACAAATCAAGAGATTCGAACAAACAACCCAAACAACACTCGAAACACTTCTTGACCAACTCGACAATCACCAAATCAAACCTACGACCATACGCACACAGATCATACAAGCAACAAGAACCCTGTCAAACGCAAACCAAGTCGTCACGGATGCCGCAATAAGGAGTTTTTTCAAATACTGGGCCACGGCCCTTCCGACAACCAGTATCAAATACGAAGAAACTCAGACATACAAACCCTACACGAAAACAGAACTACAGAAATTACTCGGATTCACTGACAAACTCCTCGAAAAACTCTACATAACAATCGGCGCAGAAACTGGACTACGAGCTAACACAATCCTTCAATTGACCTACGGACATGTGCAAGAAGATCTCAACAAAGCAACAAACTCAGTGGCAGTAAGACTCGAACCCCGCTTTCACAAAGGCAGAAAGAAATCCGGTTACCCCTTCATAGGCAAGAGAGCGATAGAACTCCTAAAACAAGCCATTGAAGAGGCCCGTGTAAAGACCGACCCCAGCGCCAGATTATTCCCCTATACGGACGACTCCATACGCAAAATCATCAAGGTAGCAAAACGCAAGGCCCATCTCGATCCAACCATTCATCCTATCCACGGACTAAGAAGCTACTTCGAAGCCCAGCTAATAGCCGCGGGCACCCATCCATCCTACATCAAGATGCTACATGGCAGATTCGACGATACCGATGCAAAACACTACACACCGCGAGACATCGAAACCCTTAGACCAGAATACGAACACGCCTATCCTCACCTGGATTTCCTAAACAACACACTTCAACAAACCCAAGAACTCTCAACAAAGCAGACAGAACTACAGGACATCATCAACGGACAGAACCAGCGCATCCAACGACTCGAACAGATGATACAACGCGGCCACGAAGCAGATTCCGGAATACTCGCAATTCTACAAAGCCCGACAGCACTACGCAGAATCGCAACCTTCGCAGAACACGCCCACTCCAAGAAAATCGCCGAACAGGCCCTTGCCGCCCTGGATGCCCTACATTATCCACAAACCTATGAGAACATCCAATTGGCTACAAGAGCCTACTTCGAGGCAAACCCCCAGCTCACCAAAGAATTGCGCAACAAACACCCAGAACTGACTGATCCCGCTGAAGATCAGAAGATACTCACGGAACTCAAAAGAGCATTACCCACAGGATGCGACCTTGGTTAGCGACCTTATCGAACGTTTACTTGAGAACCTGAACGAGGAGACACTTCGCAACCTGAGTGCATCAAAGAGCATAAAGCATCGTGGCGAGAGTGGCCGCGCACGCGAACAAGTCATAGCCAACGTCTTTAGGAAGTTACTACCCCGCACTTTCGAAGTCTCTACCGGCTTCGTCATAGATGCAACCGGAGCCACTAGTAGGCAAATCGACATCATAATCGCCAGAAACGATTACCACCCAATCTTTGAGGTCAACGGCATTAAGCACTTCATGATCGAATCCGTAGTTGCCGTGTTACAGAGTAAAGCAAGGATTACCAGCACACAACTCCTCAACGAAGCGCTCGAAAACATAAAATCGGTCAAAATCCTCGACAGAACTAACCGAGGCAAGAATTACACTGTATCGGGCACTGATCGCGGGCCCTTAGTCAATCTGAAAAATTACCGACACAGAATTTTCGGAGCCATTGTCACAGAAGAATCTCTTAGCATTGAAACCCTAAAACAAGGTCTCCTAGCTTTCTTCCAAACGAACCCTAGGGATTATCGGCCTAACCAATACGTAGATGTACGGAATTTCTCTCTCCACTACGTCAATACCGACAAGGATCCACGGGGACATATGGTCCCCGCGGTTGCACAACATCTCGCAATTACGGACAACACTTCCCCTACGTTCGTACCTCCCATAATCGAGCTGGCAACCGAACTCATAAGTTTCATACGGGTTACGCCACTAATTGACTACAACCCACTTGATTACTTTCTGGCCCGCACGACTGCAAGACCGATTGCAAACCTGGACAAAATACCACCAATCAGCCCAAGAAGCCCATTCGAACCCGAAGCCGAGAAGAAAACAAGCGGTTCAAACTAAACTGGCTCGCACATTCGGCTGACACTACCGCCTTAACACTCTGACATATCTTCCCGAATCTAATTCTCGCATCGCGATTCGTACCGCCGAAACACTCGGAGATGACAAGCAAGTAGAAAGATACTCGACCCTGAACAATACCGACCCGCCTGTGAGCCTCCCAGGTCCGATCCGAACGAGTCTTTCACTCGTTTCGATCTGAACACGAGGTAAGAACCACCTGCGAAAATGACGAACTACGGTCAGGATCGTCTGAGCGAGAAAAACCAAAGTCGATAGGTCGTTTAATCTCTGCCAAATCTCGCCGACCAACCCACTATCGAAATTCTTCTCCAGACGCATCTCTTGTCTTCTCAAAAGCGAATCAACATCTCACTAAAAAACCATCAACCATGTATGGACACTCCACACATCAACGTAACCCAGAGACGATACACCCTTCCTTCGACAAGTTCTAGCGACCAACCACTAACACACCTACCCGATCCATCCTTGCAATAAGCATGACCACTCTACGATGCCACGCAAGCGAACAGCGTCGAGAGACCGGACCAACTTCCCGCACTCGCTCTAAGTGACAAAACTGAAAAGAAAGACTCTCTTAAGACGACAAACAAACGCAAAACACACGAAAACAATACGCAACACAGACCGTCTACAACTCACACCCAACTCCAACTAAGGCAAGCCAAGTTGTAGTCACAATTTCAAGAATGCCCTCTTGAAATCAGAATCCCAGAAACAATCTGGGATTACTTAACGCGGAGACCTGTTTAGCCATAACAGATCATCGCTGACGCGGTATAATCCAAGAGACCGGAGAACGGTCTCCGCTATCACCTCAGTCCTCAAAATGAGGAAGCTATGCAGAAATTCGAGCTCAGTAGAACAACGCCAATCCTGCACGCCCAAGCAACTTTTAGATCCTATGGATACGCGCCATTGCCGAAGACCGGCACGGCATACGCAGACACGTGCAGAGGCCCATTCCGCGCCTTGATTTCACTACTTAAAAAGGTCAGAGAAACCCACATGTGTGGATATTGGCCAGGTTGCACTCTGAGCTCTACACCTCTATCGAAAGGGGGGACAAATCCTCCGCCAGCCATGCTGTAAGACACATTTCCAACGTTCTGAATATTGATCCACACAGATGAAACGTTAAGCCTGACAGAGTCGAAAATCCCGGGCAGCATTCTAGCAGACCAACGAGATGTGCTATAATCTAGCCGTGTTAGGCCTGTCGACCCCATCACATTACGCCAGCCAGTCTGGCTGCTGTCCCCAGCTGAGTGCAAATCTATTCTTGAGAAGTTTACGTAAATTTGCAGTATTGTTGGATCTGCACCCCATGCACATGTCGAACAATCTGGGTCCGGAACCCAGGGCCCGCTACGAAAGACTTGGAGATACAGAGTTCCGGGAACATACGTTTCATAATACCATATTCCCAGCAAGGAGCTGAATACCACTACCAGGACGATAATGACCGCAAGAATTCTATTACTCAAGCCTAACGGCATTGATTATTCTTGAACATAGAGGTACCTCGTTCCCCCATTAGTTCTTTGCTATGCCACTAATCGAGTTGAATTTGGACCAACTCATCGTTCAAACGGCGCAATCTGTAATCACTATCAAGAGAAGCCGGGGCTGCGCCCCAGACCCCCCGACGATCAAAACAAAACGAGCTAAGGGCTACGCTCCGCTCCGCCCTACGCCACAAAACAACGGGACACATCCGGTTTTCCCGCCGGAACCTTTCCGACACGAGAAAAAACCCAGATGCAGACCACAACTGCTAAACAGAGTTCAAAATCAAGCAATTAATTCCATTAACACAATGCTCACAATTGAGCACATGGCCACCATTCAAACGAATACATTTCGACCAACAACTATCACAAATCCTAACAGCACTGATAGACGCAACTCGAAACTTCGAATCACACACAACACAGAATACCTCATCACTGAGATAACGTCTAACCAATTGCCGACAACTCGAAAATAGACTGGAACACCAGAACACCCTTCCAGTCACCCAGACCACCAACATAGCCAGACAACCTCAACAATTGACGAAAAGCGCGAACAGCACCGTAGAAAATCCAACGACGAGAAGAAGAACCGCGAACATACAGAGACTGATTACTCATGTATTGAGTGACCATGTAACGCGAAATACCACCGATACCACCCTTCCGGTCATCAACAACGGTAATCCACACCTCAAACGCACGGTGAATCTCATACCAAGCATGACGAATCCAAGCAACTGGAAGAAAACAACCTCGATACAACAGATGAATTACGCCATGACCCTCAGAGGTACGAACACCACAATACTCAAACTTCCCAAACTTACGCCGAATCCGCTTAACCAAAATCTGCAAAGATTTCTGAACAACACGCGGAGAAACCGGCGACGACGTAACGGTCAAAAAACGCAAATCATCACCTACACGCACCGCAATACTCGAACCGGACAAAGCACGTCGATACCCACGCCTCTGTTTGGCGGACCACCAACCAGCAACAAGAGAACGGAAGCCTCGTTCACGATCACAAGACTGACACCACCCTGGAAGCGGAGAGCCATGTCTACAGAAAGAGACGAGGAGAAGCGACAAGAGCTAAGGGCAAACAACCCCTCGCCCACAGGATCATCGGAGTCAAACCCTTGTCACCTCTCCGGTGACCTTACAATCTACCGCTTCGGCAATTTATTCGTGACTCAGTTCTATAACACGAACAAATCAATCCGATTAAGAGCTATAACTGCCGCGTTTGTCAACCGCCCGAGAACCATCATTGCAATCGACGAAACCAAAGAAGACGGTACTGGTTATCGTTGGAATGCCAGGGGCCGGCAAGAGCCTCGCCTCCAGCGTGATGAAGTCAAAGGGAATGCCAGTCTTTGTCTCTGGAGATATCATTAGGGCAGAGGCACGCAAGAGGAAGCTGAAGTTCACCCGGAAGAATCTTGGAGAATTGATGCTCAGGATTCGAAAGGAGGAGGGCATGGGGGCTGTTGCGAAGAGATTGGTCCCGCTTGTCGAGAAGACAAGTGGGGAATTTGTTGTCTATGAAGGTGCGAGGAGCGTTGAAGAGGTCGATGAGCTTCGCCGGAAATATCGCGTCGTTACGATCGCGATTCACGCTTCTCCAGAAGCACGATTCAAGAGGCTGCAGCGCAGAAGGAGGTCGGACAGACCCCGAGGCTTTGCTGATTTCGCGGAACGGGATAATCGCGAACTAGGAGTCGGAATTGCGAAACTTATTGCATTGGCAAATCGGACCGTTGAGAATGAAGATAGCAAAGATGATCTCAAGAGGAGAACTAGACGAGTACTCCAAGTAGTCCTCAAGCCGAAAAAATCCTCGTGATTGCCGAAGCCGAGATCAAACCGACCGAGAACCCGGCGAAAGTCAAGAAAGCGATAACCAGTCTGTTCTCAGGCGAGATCATAACGGAAGGGGAAGAGAACGACTATGGCCTAGCAAGACTGCAGGGGACCAGCCGCGAATCGCTTGAAAGATTCAGGATGATCATCCAACGGGACAGAATGACGACTACGGCCTAGCAAGACTGCAGGGAACCAGCCGCGAATCGCTTGAAAGATTCAGGATGATCATCCAACGGGACAGAATACGCGCTGCTGCACGATCCCAATTGTTCAAGGGTAAGGAGGAAAGCAGAATCATCGTATTTCTGAACAAGCAAGTAGCATACGTCGGGCACGTATCCTTCTCAGCTCCCGAAGGAGAATCGCCGTTAGGACCCATCCGTCTGGAGATACAGACGGCGGACCCAGTAGGGATCATCGATTGGCTGACTGGGGGACCAATGCGACGAAAAGACGACTGAAGCGCGGTTTCGCCAATAGCAGCCTTGACGAGTCGAGAGTAAGCTCCGATCCATTCAAGCAATTCCGGAGGTGGTTGCAAGATGCGGCCGGCAGACGTGCGACTCTC
>Ga0210404_10001116_pt1 | contig 11897 bp, 17 predicted proteins | sample IncBWH28MmetaG_FD_155455 | JGI IMG/M metagenome (GOLD analysis project Ga0210404, IMG submission 155455) | Forest soil microbial communities from Barre Woods Harvard Forest LTER site, Petersham, Massachusetts, United States - Inc-BW-H-28-M | ecosystem: Environmental > Terrestrial > Soil >... | reverse complement strand
TTGTTGATCCGTTGGGAGTACTACGCCACCAACTTCCTGGGTTTTGTGCAACTGGCATCCATCACCATGCTCCTGAAGCAATTTTGAGATAGGTTCTAGTCTCCCTATCTAAATTGTGAGTGGGGCACAACACTGCGAAATATAGAGGCACACTGTCTGCCGAGGACAACCTGTCCATCTTCACCTAACGTCTTGTTTATCAATACATTCCGAATAATGTTCGGTTGATAGCACAGACAAACTGTCTAGCCGATGCCCGTTGCGCTCTGTTTATGCAAAATCACAATTGTGGCGTTAACCATTTGAAAATGCTTTTGTATACTGCCCCTCCTTCCCATGTCTTATCCTGAGGCCACTGTCTTGCTTAGTCGAGAGGTAGGTTCAGCGTCATGGAGGTACGTCTTCCCTGACAGATTCAGAGGGGTCAAGACTCGATCCCGATTTGAGTGATCAAAGAAAGGGAAGACAACCATGAAAACGTTTGCGATGACCATGACCAGTGTATTGATCCTGACCGGAGCGGCGGGTCCGATGAGCCGAGGCGAGCTGCTGGCAGCGACTAGGCTGACCGACATTACAGTCGAATCGATTGACTCGACCGGTATGAACATCACGGTCTAGACTGCCGAGGAATGGAGACAAGCTGTCTATGCCGGTCGTGAGCCCTAAGGTCATGAAAGGAGTCACAGTAGGAGAACATGTCAGTCTCGAGCTGGACGTGCAGGGAAACGTTGTGAAGATCCTCCAACTTGCACCTGCTCCTAAGGAGGAGGAAGAGCCTGAGTCGGGCGCCTGATCAATGTTGTTCGTCAGGAGAGTGGCGTGAGGGGTGAACGATGAACAGGATCATGGACTGCGTTCTACGGCCATGCTGGCTTGTCCTCGCCATTTTCCTGGTTGCCTGCGCCTCAAACGGTTTCGATGGCAGCGTGCAAGCCAAGGGGATCGATCAGGGGAACACCATTCAAATCTACAAGAAGGTGGCACCTGCCACGGTGTTCATCAAATCGTTATTGACGAGCGACTACCTGATGAGCGGGGCAGGCAGCAGTATCGGATCCGGGATTATTCTAGATCACCAAGGTATAATCCTCACAAATGCGCATGTGGTGGACAAAGCTGCCAAGATCCTGGTCATTCTCCATGATGGTACTCAGTTGACCGCCGCATTGGTGGGAAGCGATCCGTATACGGATCTGGCCTTGCTCAGAGTCGATCTCTCGAAGAATCATCACGCCACAGTCCTTCTGGGAAATTCAGATCGTGTGGACATCGGTCAGGAAGTGGTGGCCATCGGTCACCCGTTCGGATTGGGCTATGCGCTCACCACCGGGGTTGTCAGTGGGTTTGGAACAACACCGGACCCTCGTTCTACTCCCCACGAGCGAGTGATACAGACCAGCGCTGCCATCAACCCTGGAAACAGCGGTGGGCCCCTTGTTGACATGAAAGGCGAGGTCATAGGCATCAATATGTCGATCCTGGCTGGTGGGCAGAACATCGGCTTTGCGATTCCGATCAATACCGCCAAGACCGTCATGAACGAATTACGCGCGCATGGCCGTGTCGTCCGTCCATGGCTCGGCATAATCGGGAAATTTGTGCCCGATCAAGTCATCGACCTATTTGCCGTCCCTTTGGCAAAAGGTTTGCTCGTGGCCCATGTCGAGGAGGGGAGCCCGGCGCAGAAGGCGGGATTACGGGCTGGAGCGCTGAACGTGGTCGTCGGCGGAGAGCCATGGGTGCTGGGTGGCGACATCGTCCAGGCTGTGAACGGTAGGGACATTCAGACAGTGGAGCAGTACGCAGCGATGTCCAAGACACTCGAGATCGGACAGACCGTGACATTGCGAGTACTGTGGAACGGTGCATATCAGTACATTCCGGCGACAATCGAGGAACATCCGCAACCGCAAGCAGCCTCAAGTCAATCACAAGATCAGGAAGGTATGGGGTTTGGCCTGATGAAGCAACACGGCGGATTGCATGAATCCGGACGCCTCGGCATCAGATTCTGAACGGATCGCTGCAATACGTGTCCAACACCCATGTCTTGCAGAGCGGGTCTCACTATGAAGATCTTAATAACTCTCTTCGTGGCAACGGCATTCAGCGTCGGCCTGGCATCTCTCGGCTATGGGTCCGAGCCAATCCCGACCGACTCCTCCAAACGGGCAGCGTCGGATCTGACGATCAAGGGGGATGTGCAGATGATCGAAGGCGAGTTCTACTTTGTTAAGGATACGACCGGTCATCAAGTGCGCCTGCACGTGAATAACGAGACCAAGTTGGAGGACAGGATCAAGGTTGGTGACAAGATTGAAGCGAGGGTCACACCGGAGGGGCATGTCATGGCTATGGCAGTGCAGATTCCGCAGAACGACACGGTGCCGCCTTTACCGAACATGGCTCCGACATCCCCACAACGATCCCCTGAGGGCAGTGTTCCTCAATGAGCCTCCGTCGAATCGTCGCATGCTGCCCGTGCGCACATGATGTTTGCTGAATCGACAATTAGGAGGTACGCGAAGATGCGACGCAGAATGATGTTGAGTCTGTTTGTCCTGATGATCGCGTTCACCTTCAACACGACGACTTTTGCTCAAGCCAGGCCGGACGCCTCGACTCCACCGTAAGCTCCCCCCAAACTGAGACGGTTCAAAAGGAGAACTTTCTGGCACAAGAGTCCCCTTAGCCAGGAGGTTCCCATGCGCCAATCGAAGTTCACCGAGACGCAGATCGTGTCAATCCTCACAGAGGCTGATGCCGGACGGCCCGTCAACGAGATCTGGCGCACGTACAGCATCAGCTCGGCTACGGACTATAAGTGGAAGGCCAAGTACGGGGGGTTGGAGGTGTCGGACATCAAACGACTGAAGGAGCTGGAGCACGAGAACGGCAAGCTGAAGCGTCGCTATGCCGACATGGCGCTGGAGAATGTGGCGCTGAAGGATGTCCTCGCAAAAAAACTCTAACGCTCGCTGAGCGGCGGGAGGTCGTGGCCCACATGATCAGTCAGGGCGGCCTTCCGGTTCAGCGGGCGTGTCAGGCCATCGGCCTCGGGCGGGGGACGTACTACCGGCCGTTGGTCAATTGGGGCCAGCGCGATGCCTCGGTCATTGAGGCGCTGACCACGCTGGGCGCCACGAACCCCCGCTGGGGGTTCTGGAAATACGTGGATCGGCTGCGGAATACGGACCATCGGTGGAACGATAAGCGTCTAGGGCGCGTCTATCGCCAGCTCCGGCTGAATCTGCCACGACGGACCAAGAAGCGGCGGCTCACCAGACGGGCGCAGCCCCTCGTCGTGCTCCCACAACCCCACGCCGTCTGGGCATTGGACTTCATGAGCGATACCCTGTACGGCGCGACGATTTCGGACGTTCAACATTCTGGATGAAGGAGTGCGGGAAGTCTTGGCCATTGAAGTGGACACGTCCTTGCCCGCGGAACGCGTCCTGCGGGTGTTAGACCAGGTGACGGCCTGGCGTGGGCAGCCCCGGGCGATTCGACTGGATAACGGGCCTGAGTTCCTGGCCGACCGCTTTGCGAGCTGGTGCGCAGTCCGCGGGATCGCGCTCCGGTATATTCATCCGGGCAAGCCGAACCAGCATGCCTTCATCGAACGGTTTAATCGGACCTATCGACACGAAGTGCTCGATGCCTATGTGTTCGAGTCGCTGGATGAGGTGCGGGAGATCAGTGGGCAGTGGGTGCAGGAGTACAACAAGGAGCGGCCCCATGACGCCTTGACCCGGGTGTGCCCGCGACGTATCGGGCCCAGATCACAGCCAGAAGTTCTCCTTTGGAAGTGTCTCCTTGACGGGGAAGCTTACGTCCTAAGGGCGATCAGTGGAGAGTCGTTTGGCGAGGCGATGGGCAAGTCGTACCATGCCGGCTGAGCGATCGGCTGGATTGAGCAGCACATTTAGGACATGCAGGTGGCTGGAATCGGCCAAGGCGTCGGTGAGTCCTCGCTCGAACTCCCCTTGAGTTGCGATCCGAGTTCCGATTCCGCCTCCGATCATGTCGCAGATTCGTTCATAGCACCACTCGTGGACGTCTTTGAACGGGCCGTCGAGAATCTCTCGTTCAGTGGAGTAGCCTCGATTGTTCAGCACGACGACGATAGGCGTTTGACCGTACCTCACGGCGGTCGAGAGTTCCGTTCCCGTCATTTGAAACGCGCCGTCGCCGACCAGCACGATCGGTCGCAGCGTGGGATCGGCAAACGAGGCGCCCACGGCTGCCGGGACGGCAAATCCCATCGAGGTGTAATAGGCTGGAGAGAGGAACTCGAATCGCCGGTGGACATGGAGATCGGCTGCTGCAAAGAGCGATTCTCCGACATCGGCGATCACGAGGGTGTGTTTATCCAACAGACTATCGAGGTGGCGAAAGAGTTCATTCAAGGTCACGGGGGCATCCGGTGCAATGGTGCCTTGCGCTATAGGGAGCGGTGCTGGCAACGGGCGTGAAGGAAACGAAGGGAGGGGATTGGTCACCAGTGCCCGCACGAAGTCTTGAAACCGGATCGCATCGTAGCGATGGTGTTTGATGGCCACCCGATCGGCTGTCGCGTGAATCGTGCGGCCTTCCGACAGCAAGGGCGAGTCGGCATCGAGGTCTTCGACATCAGATAAGATCGACCCCAGGATCAGCAGGCAGTCGGATGCATTGATGAACTGTTGGACCTCGTTACGCGCGATGAGTCCGCCGTACACGCCGACGTAGAGTGGGTGGTCTTCACGAATGATGGACTTGCCTAGCAGGGTCGAGGCGATGGGGACATTGAGCCGTTCGACCAGGCGAGTCAGATCGTCTTGCAGGCCGAATCGCCCGATCTCTGCACCGGCTAAGATAGCAGGCCGGCTGGCCGAGGCCAACATGACGCGGACTTCAGCGATGGCTTCTTCCAGTGCGGCGGTATCGCTAGGCTCATCGTCTAGGCACAAGGGTCGTAACGGGTTTGCCAGCGGCGTATGCACCAGGTCGCGAGGGATTTCGATGTAGATCGGGCGGCGATAGCGCAACAGCGCTGCAAAGGCCCGATCCATTTCTCGTTCAGCGGTTGAAGGATCGTCCAACGAGATGGCGGCCACAGTGATCTTCTCGAAGACATCGCGTTGCGTGGAAAAATCCCGCACCATGTGGTGCATGTAGGGTGTGCGAATACGCTCCGAGAGTCCTGGTGACCCGGTGAGCAGCACCACAGGCGACCGTTCTGCATAGGCGCAGGCGATCGCGTTCACGCAATTCAGCCCTCCGACACAATAGGTGACGCAGACCGCGCCGATGCCGTTGATGCGGGCATAGGCATCCGCCGCGAACCCCGCACAATCCTCGCGCGTGGTACCAACATGTTGAATCGGTGAGGCGTCGATCAATTGGTAGAGACTGAGGACATAATCGCCGGGGATTCCAAAAATATGACGGACCCCCAACTGGTGGAGCCGATCGATCACGGCGGAACCGATGGTCGGTATTCGTGTCATCGTTGGCCTTCCTGGTTCACGGAGCGGAAAACATGCGGCACCTCACAGGTAGGCGCAGCAAACCACAGTGCGCGTCAGCCGTCAAGCAACCAGATGCGTCCAGAAGGACTTGACGTTCGGTTCGCGCCATTGGATAAATACTCAATGACTCTTCATGATGACAGTCCCCGCGGGCGCGTCCACCTCTCTCGCACACGTGGGGTCGAGGAATTGGGGCATCTCTGGATCTATGCCGGTTATGTCGAGGAGGTCAGTGGCGAGCTGGTTTCGGGCGATGTGGTCGATGTCATGGCGTCGAACGGACGATTCTACGCCAGAGGTCTCTACAATCCTGCGTCCAAGATCCGCGTGCGGATCCTAACCTTCGACGACGAACCCATTACAGAACAGTTTTGGAGGGGGCGACTCGCGCAGGCCGTCAGGCTACGTCAGCGGGTCGTCGCCGACACCAATGCCTATCGCCTCATCTATGGAGAAGCGGATCGATTGCCGGGCTTGGTCGTGGATCGATACGACGATGTCTTGGTCATGCAGACCCTATCATCCGGTATGGACCGCCGGAAAGACCTGCTGGCCGATCTTCTATGTCATGAATCAGGAGCCACGCGAGTGTATCTGCGCAACGATGCCAAGAGTCGCACCTTGGAGGGGCTGCCGGTGGAAAGGGGATTTCTTCGAGGGGGTGGGGCGACGACGGTCGGCATCCAGGAGGGGCCGGCTCGATTTCTCGTCGATATCGAACGAGGGCAGAAAACAGGTTGGTTTTGCGATCAGCGAGAGAATCGACTGGTCACGGCACGGTTGGCGGCCGGCGCGGAGGTGCTGGAGGTGTTTGCGCATACCGGAGGGTTTGGGATTCATGCGGCGCTCGCGGGAGCGAAGTTGGTCGAAGGGTTGGATGTAAGTGAGGAGGCCCTGGCACTTGCGCGCAACCATGCGGTGTTAAACAAGGTGGCCGATCGATGTGTCTATCGATCGGCGGATGCGTTTAAGGAGATGCGAAAACTGGAACGGGCTGGGCGCCGCTATGATCTGGTGTTGCTCGATCCCCCGGCGTTTGCCCGCAGTAAAAAGGTCGTGCCCCGTGCCCTGGCTGGATACAAAGATGTGAATCTGCTTGGGATGCGACTCACCAAGCCGGAGGGATTTCTGGTCACGAGTTCCTGCTCCCACCATGTGACTGAACAGGAATTGTGGACGGGTATCCGTCTCGCTGCACGAGATGCAAAACGGCAGGTTCGCCTACTTGAACAGCGTGGACAGGCCAGGGACCATCCCATCCTTGCCACCATGCCGGAAACGCGGTACTTGAAGTATTTCCTGCTGCAGATTCTCTAGCCCGCGTTATTAATAACGGTTCATCGTGAAATCGCCTAGAAGCCAGGCGAGTGGCATGAGGCGAGAGGAAAGACATTGCCCCTAGCCTCTGGTCCCGCGCCTCTCGTCCGAACATTGGCGATTGCAGCAGAAGCGGTCGTGAATCATGTGGGCTAGTCGCTAGGTGGTTCGAAGTGGCCAGATGGGCGGTTCTGCCAGGGGATAGTGGCCTGTTTGGCTTGCTTGACGAGGCTACGCAAATTCACTTCCGCTGCCCGGAGCAACTTCGGTTCGCCGCTTTGCATGATAGCGGTCAGCAGGACGTACAGCGAACGATCCATCCGTGATCCGGCGAGAATTCGTTCTGTGACAGGATCGGGGCCTGCGGGGGCGGAACTTGCATCTTCCTCTTGATCGTCAAACAAGGTACGAAACGAGGTCGGATGACTAAAGAGCCAGGCAGGCGGGATCTTCAGGGCGGCAGCAAGCGCTTCGAGTAGCGAGGCAGAAGGATCAACCTCTTCCGCTTCAATTTCCTCTAACACGTGAGGTAGAAGATGCGACTCGGCCGCCAAGTCGTCGACTGAGTGACCTCGCGAGATACGCCAGGCTTGAATCTGTTGTCCGAGCGCCATGGCGCGATGGTACTGAAATTGGGCCTCTCTCCGCAACCTCCCTGTATCGGCCTATGGCACGACACCCCTTGAAACACAATGGCTTATGCGTATTTTCCCTTGGTGGAACATGAGCGATGAAATCAGGTATAATGCGAGTCTTAGTTCATGTTTGGTCCAGTGAGGAGGCGTATCATGTTAGGAACAGATATTCGCGGAATTATCGCAGAAGAAGAAGAAGTTCAGCGGCGCAAGGACGCCTTGAAATCGCTCTTAAGCATGCGTTCCAAGCAGTTGCGGGAGTCGTTGGAACAGCGGATCAAGCGGGCTCGGACTTGTGGAGATTGGATCCAGCTTTCTCAAGAAGAATGTGCCACGCTCCACAAGCGAGAAAAGCTCCATCTTAAGTCTCAGTTCGACATGCTTCAGCACGAGCAGGATCGAACCAGAGGGAAGTTGACCGCACTCAAACGAGCGAAGGCGCGGGCCCAACGGATTAGGGCTGCTGAAGCCGCATCCGGCCGGAAACGTCGCTGAGCCAGTTCTCTCCACTGTGACGCACTAGCGTGGCTGCCTCACTTCCCCTCCTGACGCGCTCGCAAGGGGCGCACATTCGTGAACTCCTCCTTGATAGATGCGTACGAGCATACGATGGCGCCTTCGTGGTCGAAGGCGCCCACGCAGTTCGAGATCTCCTCACTCGGTATCCTGAGCAGATTCTCACAATCGTCACCGCCCACGGGTATCTGCCAAAAGAGGCGCGGGGCGACCGACTGGTTCGACTAGCCTCCTCAACGCAACAGTACTCCTGTCCCGACCTCCAGTTCTCAAAATTATCTGATCTGGACGCGCCGCAGGGCATCCTCGCTGTGGTGCGGCAACCGAAATGGGATGAAGGGGAGGTTCTTAGACAGCCCACTGTCTTGGGGATTTTTGGAGAGCAGCTACAAGATCCCGCCAATGTTGGGGCCATTATTCGAACGGCGGCAGGTCTCAATGCGAGTGCCCTGTGGCTTACGCCAGAATCCGCCGATGTCTATCATCCCAAGGTGGTTCGTGCGACGAGCGGTGTGTTGCTCGCGCTGCCGATCTTTGCCGCCAGGGATGTGTCTGGGTTGATCCGGCAAGGTTGCCAGATCTTTGCCGCAGAAGTGACAGGGGACGAGACCGTTACGATCGACGAGATTCACCAGGTGCCACGGAAACTTGTCCTTGCTGTCGGTAATGAAAGCCGCGGTTTGTCCGCTCAGATCCGTAGGCAGGCCACTACTCGATTTACCATCCCCCTCAGCCGCGACGTAGAGTCCCTCAATGTCGCGGCTACCGTAGCCATTGCCACATTCTACGTTTCGCGCCTTCCCAAAAGGGAATGAACCAGAGCCCATTCGCTTGCACGAACATTCTAGGTCGGTCGGGAATCAATCTAAAATAGGAAGCGAGGAGTGGTGCCGAGGGACAGAATTGAACTGTCGACACCAGCCTTTTCATGGCTGAACTGGTCATTGAAAACATAGGGGAATATAGGCCAAGTCCCTCTATGAGGTCCCTCATTACGAGGGAAAACCGGTGAAATGAGACCACAAGATGCTGACGTGTAGCCACGAGTCGGAGCCGGGAGAATGGGTGAATGGCTGGCCGGCTGCGGGTGGAATCCTAGCCCGCATGGAGAGGCACTTCACGGGCTGGGATTCCCTCACGACACGGCGAACGCGTGACTATTAACCTGCTGTGAAGGAGCCCGTATGTTGAATGCCATGAAGCACACTTTGTCGAAGTCTACCCCTGCCATTCTGCCGGAGAAATCCCCCCTGGAGGCAGCGGAAGACGCCGAGGCTGGGAAGCGATTATTGGAAGGACGGACGGAGGCCTCCGTCACTCGGCTCAAGGGTGAGATCGACGCCGAACGGCAGACGATTGCGCAAGCACAAGAACATCTCGGCGAGTGCATCGTCGGGGGCGTGGAGACGACTACCGCAGCTGACGCGTTACTCGCGCGTAGAACCGCCTGCATGCTTTGGAATCGCAATTGACCATTGCCCGCCAGAAATACGAACTAGCACTCGCTGACCGGAAGGATGCAAAAAGGCAGTTGCAGCGCGAATGTCTGCGCAAGCAATTGACGGAATCGGACGACGCGGCCCGCCCCATCCAAGAAACCATCGACCGCCTCACGAGTCAGATCGCCATCGTGGCTCCGTTGATGGATGCGCTGCGGCGTTAGGGGTTGACGCGATCAACCACCAACTCACCAGTGCCGCACTCGCGTTCAAGCCGCGCTTGCTCAATGCGTGCGGCCTTATGCCGGGTTGCCGGAGCGCCGAGGCGTGGTTTATGAAAGACGAACCGTGGATTGAAAGTTTGCCGAAACCAGACGACGCGGATCAGGCGATACGATGAAAGACACCGACATGGAGCGGTTACCAGATCGGTGGAGGCGCATCATCCAGCGCGTCGTCCGTGGTGAGGACTGGGTGCCTGCGGCGAGGGCTGAAGGATGCAGCCCTCGCTATGCGCGCGTCATTCACACACGGATGATGAAACATCCCGTGGTGGTGCGGGAGTTGGAAGCCATCCGCAGTGACGCCCGACGCGAGGCGGTGTACGGAGTCGTCGAGGCCATGGCCCAAGCACAAAAGGGCATTGACCTTGCGGAGCGCCACAAAAATCCCATGGCATTTATCAAGGGATGCGAACTGCGTGCGAAACTGAGCGGGCTGTTGATCGAGCGCGTGGAAGTGTCAACCGTGGACCTTAAAGGCTCATTGGAAGCAGCTAGAACCCGCGTGATCAATGTCACGCCACAGCGTCTGCTGTGCGCGGAACTGGGTCCGGCAGCAGGGCAGGCCGTGAATGGTTATGCTGATTGAAGAACGAGGGCATGGGCGCGGTGAGTGAGAAAAACGAATGGGAAATTCCCGCGAGTCAAATAGACCAAGGGGTGGTGCGGGGCAGGGGCCATCGCCGTTTCGTCCGGCGACACTGGAGACGCGGGACCCACGCTGTCACTGGATACGGTTTCCTATATTGTGAAAAAGTTCTGGTGCGCCAGGCTGAAGAGTTTTTCTATTTTTTCACACCGACGCGGGTAACTCCATGACGCCGCCAGCCGTCAATTATTTTTTGTGGTGCCCCATGACGAGGGACTCTTACAAATATTGTTCACCGCGCCTCGTGAGCCCCATGATGCGTCTCATGCTCACGTCACAGGTCCCAGCCGTGCGGGTGCGGGGTGCGAGATGGTAGGACATCGCGGCCGTGCGAAGCAGCACGTGCCCGTCCTGGAGCCCCAGCGCATACCGCTCGAACACAGCGGACGGACCCTGCTGATACTGGGTCGTGAGATCTCGATTGAAGAGCGCGTCCCGGAGCCCCTCCTCTTCGGCGTGCCATCCTTCACGCTCACGCGGCGTTCGCGCTTGCGTCCTCTGCTGTCGACACCATTCAATGCGCGATGCGATGGATTTGGTCATGGCTCTCCTCCTTTGCTGGATCGGATCAGTACGGACGGGGTGGCCCGTCTGCCTCGTCGTCCGCTCATTTCAGGAACACCTTCGGTGACATCGCACAAAGGATGCCAGGGGATCAAGACAGCGTGTCCAGTGCCAGGTGTCCTCCATGTTCCAAGCAGTTGCAGGGATTCGATGGCTTATCCCGGAGACGACGATCGAATCCTCGATCAAGGCTGGGTGGGGGAATATGTAGGATTACGTATACAGCCAAGACAACCACCAGGAGGAGTAGGGTTCGCAGGGTCCCCACGTATCATCAACCAAGGAAGGAATTCCCATCATGACCGCACCCACACCACCACAAGCACCACCGGCCGCCCCGCCCGCGCCGGCCGTCACGCCCCTGGTCGAGCCGCACACGAAAGCGAGCGTGAGCACCGCGGAAGCCGCCACCATGGCGGGCTGGATCAAAGCCGATCTGGCAGCGGGGAAGATGACCCAGGCCCAAGCCGATCGGGCCTTTGCCGAGCTGAATACGCCGCTTGAGCAACGCCTCCCTGACGCCCGCAGCGACGAAGAGAAAATGTTGGACAAACAGTTCCCTGCGGCGAAGCCGGAAGACTACATCAGCCGGTACGGCCTCCCTGGTCAAGAGCCGGAGATGACAAAACCGCTCAAGGAGTTCGATCAATCGGCGAGAACGTGGGTGAGTGTTGCAGGGTTTCCGCGTGATGTGGGTAATAATTTGGTCTCGGCCATTGCGAAGGTCGCGCAGCAGACCCAGCACATGACCCCGGCCGAACTCGAGCAGTACGGCGCCGACGAATTTGTCAAACTCGAACGCGCCCACGGACACGCGCTGGAGGAACGGTTACAGGCCGCCGGGCGTATGGTCCACGATCTCGACCTGAAAACGCCGGGGTTGAAGAATTTCTTGAAGTCGTGCGGGCTCGGCGATAACGCGCTCATCGCCAACATGCTGATTGCCCATGCGGCCATCTATCACGCCCGGCGGGGGGCTC
>Ga0210404_10001115_pt1 | contig 11917 bp, 8 predicted proteins | sample IncBWH28MmetaG_FD_155455 | JGI IMG/M metagenome (GOLD analysis project Ga0210404, IMG submission 155455) | Forest soil microbial communities from Barre Woods Harvard Forest LTER site, Petersham, Massachusetts, United States - Inc-BW-H-28-M | ecosystem: Environmental > Terrestrial > Soil >... | reverse complement strand
AACCATCTGGCATCGCCAAGCGATATTCATTATCAAAATCCTTCCCATTCTGCGCTGCGCGCTCGATGGTCTGTTTCACGAAGGCCGCGTCGTCCGGATGAACCCGTTGGAGAATGAGTTCTATAGTCGGTTTCGCCGTTGGGTCGTATTCGAAAATTCGGAGGGTTTCCTCCGACCAAAGGATCTCGCCCGTTGACACCCTCCAGCCGAAGCTCCCCGTGTGGCTGAGCCTTTGAGCTTCCGCCAAGTACGCTCTACTGCTCTCCAGTTCGGCGGTCCGTTCCGCCACCTTGATCTCAAGTTCGTTGTGGGCTTTCCGAAGCTCTTGCTCGCTGTCGCGCAGCGCCTCCTCGGCTCGCTTCCGGTCAGTAATGTCGGTACAGGTGCCGAACCATTTGACAATCTTGCCTTCGCTGTCCCGGACCGGCACCCCGCGCGTCTTGAACCAGCCGTACTCTCCGTCCTGGCGTCGGACGCGGTATTCCACATCATAGGGAGAGCGCCCCGCCACCGAATCCGTCCAGAATTGCCGGGTAGGTTCCCGGTCGTCCGGGTGTAGCACGTCCATCCAACGCCAGCCGAGGAGCTCGCTCTCCGGAATGCCAGTGTATTCCGTCCACTGAGCGCTGAAGTAGTCGCACGCGCCATCCGGCATGGCGGCCCAGACTAGCTGCGGCAGGGCCTCGGTCAAACTCCGCCAGCGGTGCTCGCTGTCGCGCAGCTGTTCTTCAGCCCACTTTCGGTCTTCGATATCGATGCGGGCCTCCTCGCCCAACTTGCGCACTCTGGACATGACTCACCTCCGCTGCATATGGCAGCGGAACGGTCTTACCAGTGATGCCTGCGGGCTAGCTGTAGTTCCTCGGCAAAACCCAAAATGCATTTCAAATGAATTTTAACATGTAGAGAGAGATCGTTGCTGCGCGTCCGTTGTCTCCGCAGATCCAGCAATCCTAAAAACGCCATGAAATTACTTTAGTGAGAATTCCGACCTTCCCGGGGTGCGAGGAAGCGTCACCTGTCTGAGTGAATGCGGTCTGCGGGCACTTCGACTTCGGTAACGCCACGGAAGGAGAATAAAAGCTTTACTAGGTACTTCGGTGGTTGTTCCGAAGTCTGTTTCACAATGTGAGCAACAGCGTCGGTCACCGCAGCCTGGAACATTACACCCTCGGCCTGGATGCCAGCAAGGTTCACGCGTACGAGTTGGCCCGATTGGAACATCGATCCTGCACAAGGATCCTCCCGCCGCGAGAAGTCAAATGCAAGCCGTTTGCGATGGATAGCTGTCGGTACAGGGCTTCCCGCCAGCTATCCATAAAAGCTCAGGACTGGCTGGGCAGCCAGTTCGATTCCGGGGCCGGTTTGCACCACGCGTACCACGGAGTTTAGTTTCTCACTAGCCGCATGACTATGAGGCGGGCGGTTGCGGGGGCCCGCAACGCCCCGAAAACGCCACTCCCTGATCCTCCCCTATCGATTTGAACTGATCCGCGAGGTGGCGGCATAAAGCTGTTGCCGGCGGGTTCATTCCAAACTTCGGACGTGCATTCGATTCCCATCGCCCGCTCCACAAACCCTATTGATGCAGTTGTGTTTACGGGCTTCCCACCCCCCAAAATCCCTATAAAAAGCTGAGTTTTGGACGCAGTTGGGACGCGGATTTGGATCGCGCCCGACGTTTTGGGACGCGACCCTCGGGAGGTTTTCACTTTCCGGTTAGCGCAGCGTTAATCAGACATTGAATGTCAATCAAGCGATTGGGACCATTGAGTGTGAGAGGCCGCGTCTTTCGCGGCAGCCTTTGCGGACCCTCGACTCCCTGCGCTGGCTATCCCGCTACGAGGCTCGCGGTCGCGCAAAACCTCAAAAAGGAAAGCGTACCGAAAGCATCCATCGGTGGTCGTAAGTGTGGAATCGCGTGACAGCAATCTGGAGGCCGCCGGCCATCGAGAGGCGCAGTCCGCGGTACAGGCGCACCCGGCCAAATCCCAGCCCTGGGGTCAAAAATGTCTGTTTGTCACCGGCGCTTTTTCCCTCCTGGAAGAAGGTGGAGTTAACCTCCAGCTCCGGCCAGAGCTTCCAGCCGGCGCGATATTGAAAGGTCGTGTTCCACAACAATTGCCTTCCCAGACGCTGGGTATCGGCTACAGGCAGATTGGCGCTGAAGGTGGATTGCACGTCAAATCCTCCCCAGCCCTTGCCCAGCGCCAGCGTGGGCGTGAGCACGGCATCACCGGTTCCGTTAGGACGCCAAGCCGTGGGAGCCGTGGCGCTCAACAGGAAAGTGACTAGGTAGTTTCCTTCGGACTTGTTGGCCGAAGCGATGCGGAACTTCAACATCAGAGGCAAATCCCCAAATCCGCTGGGAGGCGATGCCGCCGAATGATCGATGTAGGAGGGAATTCCCAGCAGGAGCTGAACGCGCGGTGCGGCGATGAATTCCAGTCCTTTGCCCCCGCCGAACGTGGAGATCGTGCTCCCCGTCGGAGTGCTTTGCCGCCACATGTCGTAGCGGAACTCATTCTTAATGCGTCCCGACGTTGTAGCGAGCGGGCTGAGCCAGTCCGGTTGGCTGGCCTCGGCCTGCTCCGTCGTCCGCCGCCAGGAACGGTAGAGGCTATGCTTCTGGCATCCTTCCTGGGTTGAAAGACTAGATTCCCCCGCTGCATCGCCCTGTTTCGTGCCGGGGCAGGTCTGCCCTGAGTCCTCCGCTTTTGGCTCGGAAGCAGTCGGCGGTGCGGGATCTTGGTCCACGCCCCCCGCGACGGCATGTGTGACCAGCGATGCGCCACTCAACCATGCCCCCATCGTGATTTTCACCAGCAGATTCACAAGTGGATTCCTCTGAAGCGGGATTTCTATTTTGACTACTGGCTGCCCGGGAACGTACACCTGAGCATCTCGCAACAGTCCAAGCGGGTCAGCCCACCTATCTTCAATTCTTCGGGCGACACTGGCTCGGCATAGGGGCCAAGCTCTCGCTCTTCGAACCGCATTAGGTCCGTCTCTCGAAGCTGATTCTACCCGAGCAGGCTTGTTTCTTTCAGAGCCTTCGGGCCAACTCCTGGTTAGTTCGGGTTACCGGACCAGGACTCCGATTGTCCGATTGATGAACGCAAACGGGCTGAGCAAGTTAGGGTGACACCGATGAATGGAAGCAACAGAGACAGACGGGGCTCCCGCGCCAGCGATGAAGTGTGCTCGAACCCAGCAATCAACCAAGGAAATAACTCTTGTAATGGCCGGCGCCGTTAGAGATAGCGCGTTTATCGTCCAAGTGGATTACTCAATGCGCGGTGAATCAGGATGAGGCCCGAGCCACTCAATCCATCGCTACCAACGTGAAAAATCCATCCACTTTCCATTACCTTTAGAGTACACTCACAACTCTAAATGCCCAGGACGCATCGGAGCCTTTATCAGTGGCTACGCCCATGGAACCTATTGCACCCGCCAAAAAGGTGTTGAGGGGAAGTTCCAAGATTGCGTTAGCTGTTTTTCTCCTCGCTTTTGCTTTTTTTTTGCCTTGGGTCTACACGATTCTCTTGAAGACGCATGCGTCTCCCAGCCCAGCAGGTGTGTCAACATCTGGTCCCGTTTCCGACCCAGCCATCTACGACAACAACTTGCGCCTTAGTGGTACCACGCAAGCCGCGCGCTCGTTTGCCGTGCTGGCTCCCAGACTCGAAGGAGCTCAGCTCAGCAATATGGTGATCACCTCCCTAGTTCCAACAGGAACCCACGTGAAACAGGGCGATGTCCTCGTCGCGTTTGATCCCCAGTCACAGATCAAGGACTACCTGGAAAAGGAGGACAAATATACCGAACTTGCCGGGCAAGTAGCGCAAAAACAAGGCGATGAAGAAGTGGCCCGCGCCAAAGACGAAACCGCCCTCCAGCAGGCAGAAAACGACTCCAAGAAAGCTCAACTGGAGCTCCAGAAGAACGAAATCGTCTCGCGCATTGATGCCGAAAAAAATCAGGAGACCCTTGACGAAACTCAGACCACCTTCAAGCAGCTCCAGGAAACGTTTGCGCTGAAACGCAGGGCCGCCGCGGCCGCCATACATATTCTCGAGCTGCAACGGGATCGCGCCCAGGAAGCCATGCAGTACGCTAAGTCCAATGCCTCCAAAATGACCATTCATTCGCCCATGGACGGTGTCGCCGTCCTCAATTCCATCTGGCTCAACGAGCGCATGGGCACCGTTCAAGCTGGGGATCAAGTGAACCCCGGCACTTCCTTCATGCAAGTTGTGGATCCCTCGAAGATGGAGGTGCGTGTCGCCGTAAACCAATCCGACGTCGAGAAGATTCATATTGGCCACGGCGCACAAATTAAGCCGGATGCATACCCGGGCATGTCTCTCCCTGCCGTCTTGGAAGAAATCTCTCCGCTAGGACAAGAAGGAAGCTTTTCAGACAAGATTCGCCTGTTCTCAGCTCGGTTTTCAGTTCAGGGAAATGATCCACGCTTGCTTCCCGATCTTTCCGTTGCCGTCGATATCGACCTGACGCATAACAAAAACTCTAAAGAAACCGGCGCCTCTTCAACCGGACAGTAAGGCAGGACAATTGGTGCGCTTTCCACGACGCTTCTGGCGGCCCTTACCGATGACAACGCTACCTGTTATCGCCGTCGTAGCGTTGGGAGCGATTCGCTGGGTCCATTCGGCCCCTAAGCTCCTTGTCGCCGATGTCCGCCGCGTGGAGTTTGTCGACTATGCCGAGATTCACGGTCAAATCAAGGCCCTGCGCTCTCAAACGCTGATGGCTCCGCCCAGCGCTGGCGATCTGCAGATCCTCCGAATCGCCGCAAGTGGTGCCAAGGTGAAAAAAGGCGACGTGTTGGTCGAATTCGACGCATCCACACTCCAGCAAAAGTTGGCGCAAGACCGATCCGCGTTGAAATCCGCTCAAGCCGAAATTGAGCAGGCCCGTGCGTCCGCCCGCCTCAAAGAAGAGCAGGATCTTACCGACACAATGAAAACTCGCTATGACGTCGAAGCGGCCCGCATGGACGCCAGCAAGGAGGAAATTCTCTCTGCGATTGACGGCGCCGAGGCCAAACTCAAGCTCGCCGACGCCGAGCGGAAACACGCCGAGGCCGAGGCCAAACTGAAAGCAGATCGTAGCACCGCTGCCGCTGACTTGGCCAGCAAGCAGAAAAAATGCGACCATGCTGCCTTCGACGTTCAGCAAGATGAACTTGCCCTCGGCTCTCTCGTCCTCCGCGCTCCAACTGACGGTGTCGTTGTGATCCAGGGCAACTGGCGAGCCTCCGGTCCAATGGCCGCCCCCGCACCATTCAAGGCCGGTGATCGCGCTTGGCCCGGCGCCGCCCTGATCGAACTACCTGATCCTTCCTCGCTCAAAATGGAAGGCCGCATTGAAGAAGCGGATCGCGGACGGCTGCGCGTCGGCCAGTCCGCCAACATCCGAGTTGATGCCGTTACCGACGGCAGCTTTAGTGGAGAGATCAACGAGATCAGCGCCACGGCAAGCACCGATTTCGGCGGCGGCTGGCCATTTCCACGAAACTTCACCGTCGGAATTTCCGTCGATTCCTCCGACGCGCGCCTCAATCCAGGTATGGGAGCCGTCGCGCGCGTGGCCGTCGACCGCATCCCGAACGCCATCGTAATTCCCGGCGCTGCCATCTTTCGCAAAGCGGGGCGCACTGTCGTTTACGTGCGGCACGGCTCGCGCTTTGACGAAGTTTCGGTGCAAGTCGCCCGCCGCACCGGCGAAGACGCGTTGATTGCCCAAGGCCTCGATGCCGGACAGCAAGTAGCTCTCCGGGATCCAACGGTCGCCGAACAATGATGCCCATGACACGACGTCCGTCAGCCGCCGCGACAATCGCCCTACTCATCACCGTGTATCTCATCCTGACCGGCTGCCAAACCAGCACCATGGGCGCCTCGCGTGTCCTCGTTCCGACCGCCGTCGTCCAGCAGGGAGACGTTCAGCTCAAAGTCGTCGCTCGTGGTTTGCTCCATGCGACTCGCATGTTTCCGCTCACCGCGCCGCCCGTCGCTGGCGCCATGCTGCAAATCGTTCACCTCGCGCGCACCGGTACGATCGTGCGCAAGGGTGACCTCGTTCTCGAGTTCGACCCCAGCCAGCAAGAATACAACCTGGCTCAGAGCCGCAACGATTTGGCCCAAGCCGAACAGGAAATCGTCAAAGCTCAAGCCGATGCGGAAGTGCAAGCCTCCGAAGACAAAACCGCGCTCCTCAAAGCGAAGTACGCCGTCCGCCGCGCCGAACTCGATGTGAGCAAGAACGAAATTGTCAGCGAGATCGACGCAAAGAAAAATCTCCTCACTCTCAACGAAGCCCGCCGCGCCCTCGCTCAGTTGGAGCGGGATATTCAGTCGCACGCCACTTCAAATCAGGCGGGTTTGACCGTCAGCCAGGAAAAACGCAATAAGGCCCACTTGGCCATGCAACAAGCCGAACAAAACATTCACAACATGAAGATCAATGCTCCCGCTGACGGCATCATCGTCGTGCACGGAAACCAAAGCGCCAACGGCGGGATTTTCTTCCCCGGAGCGACTATGCCGGATTATCAGCCTGGTGATCAGATTGGCCCGGGCACTACGGTCGCTGACGTTGTCGATATCGGCGAAATGGAAATCCGCGCGCAAGTGAGCGAGGCTGATCGCCCCTCCCTCAAATCCGGGCAACCCGCAGAAGTTCAGATTGATGCTCTCGTCGGCAAAACACTTTCAGGAAAAATTCTTAGCGTCAGCGGCGCTGCCGATTCGAATTTTTGGTTCAACCCCAACCAGCGCAAATTCGGCGTCACCGTTCAACTCGATCATCCCGATCCTCGCTTGCGTCCGGGATTCACTGCAAGAATCGTTCTTTTTGGAGATCGCCTCTCCCACATTACCTCCGTTCCCCGCCAAGCCGTCTTTGATCGCGGTGAGAAATCTGTTGTGTATGTGAGCCGCGGCGGCCTGTGGGTTCAGCAAGAAGTGAAAGTTCGTGCCGTGAGCGAAGGGCGCGCTGTTCTCGAAGGCGTTGCCGCTGGAACTACCGTGGCGCTTTCTGATCCCGAAAGCGGCTCGGCCGGCAGGCAAGCAAAATCTCCAGGCCGCGTCGTCACTCCAGGTGCGCCATGAACCAGCAACAACTCTCATGACCTTTGCGCCCCCACGCTACGCCAACAATCTGCGGCAACTCCTGCCAGATCTCGCACAGGGTCTCGAGAACCTGCTCACGCATAAGCTCCGTTCTCTTCTCACCATGCTCGGAATGATTTTTGGTGTCGCCGCCGTTGTCTCCATGCTCTCCATTGGCGCTGGCGCTCAGCAAAAAGTCATGGCCTTCATCGAGCAGCTTGGCGTTCGCAACCTCATTGTCGAAGCCAAGGAAGCCGCCAATTGGCAAGCCATGCAAAAGGTGCGCCGCACTTCTCCGGGTCTTACCCTTCTCGACTACGAAACCATCCGCAACAATCTTCCTGGCCTGCAGCAAGGCACTCCACGCAAGCGTTTCACGCCCGCGAAGGTGCAGCCCAAACCTCAACTTGATGCCCCGATCGTCTACGGCGTCCAGGCCGACTATCTTTCAATCGCAGGTTTGAAAGTCACCGACGGCAGATTTTTCACCGACTCCGAGGATGCCTCGAGCGCTCCGGTATGCGTCCTGGGAGCTGGCGCTAAAGACAGTTTGTTCGGCGCTTCTCCTGCGGTCGGCGAATATATCAAGCTGGATGAGCAATGGTTTCGAATCATCGGCGTTGCTTCGCCGCAACTCGCCGCTCAAGGCGACCTTCCCGGCGCGCCCAGCGAAGACCAAAACAATCTGATTTACGCCCCGCTGAATTCCGTCCTCTTTCGCGTGGCTGATTCGCAAAACTGGTTCAAAGATGAAATCGACGGCATCTACCTGAATCTCGTCTCCGCCGAAGAAAGTACCGCAAAGGCCCAGATCGTCCGCGGCATTCTCAACTCCTCGCACCACAACACCGGCGACTTCTCCGTCATCGTACCCGCCGAGCTGCTCGCTGAACGCAAACGCACCGAGCAACTCTTCAATACCGTCATGGTCGCCATCGCCTCCATCTCCCTCCTAGTCGGTGGTATCGGCATCATGAACATCATGCTCGCCGCCATCCTCGAGCGCACTCGCGAAATCGGAGTACGCCGTGCCGTCGGCGCAACGCAAAGGGACATCATCCGCCAGTTCGTCATCGAAGCTGTGCTCATCTCCTTCGCCGGCGGACTGCTCGGCATCGTCCTTGGTTTCGGCATGTCCCAACTTATTGCTTGGTTGGCGGGATGGTCCACGGTGGTCACCTTGGCTTCCATCCTGCTCGCCTTCATCGTTTCCATTTCGGTCGGCCTCGTCTTTGGAATCTATCCAGCAATGAAGGCGGCGCGCCTCGACCCCGTCGAGGCCATTCGCTATGAGTAATCCGCCGCTCATCCTTTTTCCAGCGGCGCAGCCCTGTCCTGAACCCAGGCCGCAGGAACGCTGCGCTAACAATTCATCCATGGGGAGATAAAAACATGGCCTCGATGCGACTCCTGGCAGTCGTAATCGCTGTTCTGCTGTTCGCATTGCCCAGCAACGCCCAGAACGCCTCTCGTCTCAAAACCCTGCTAGGAATCCCCCCAAAACCAAAATCCACTTCCCCTCTGCCATCGCTCGATGGCTTCCAAGATTACATCCGTGACGGCAAACTCATTCTTTCCCTCGACGACGCCGCTCGCCTCGCTCTCGCAAACAACACCGACATCCGCCTCGATCAGTCCTCCATCGACGCCGCTCGCAACAACGTACTCCGCCAATTTAAGCCTTTCGATCCCCTGCTCACGTCCAGCTTCAACGACCAGCGCGCGCAGATTCCCGCTTTCCAGCAATTGCAAGGTGCGCCCGTTTTGAACACGCTCTCGCAAACCGCGCAATTCACCTACAACCAAACCTTCGAAACAGGGACAAACTTTCAATCCACCTTTTACGTAAACAAAAACTCCACGAACAGCTCCTTTTTCTTTCTGAATCCCTATTACTACTCGAGCTGGCAATTCCAGGTGACTCAGCCGCTCCTCCGCAACTTCGGCGTCTTCTACAATCGCGGACCCATCCTCGTCGGTCAGCGCAACGTGCGCCAGGCCCGTGCGGTCTTCGAAGGCGAAGTCTCCGATATTCTTCTTTTGGCCATCAACGGATACTGGAATGTCGTGCTTCAACGCGAAAATCTAGTCGTCCAAAGGAAATCACTCGAGGAAGCCCAGCGAAGCTACGAGCGCGACAAAAAAGCCCTCAGCCTTGGCGCCCTACCTCCACTAGACATTTATCGTCCCGAGTCTCAAGTCGCCGCCCGCCGCGTCAGCGTCATTCAAGCTGAATACGAGCTTACGCTGGCGCAGGACAAGTTCCGCCAACTCATCGGCGCCGACCGCGACCCCGCCATTCGCGTCCTCGACCTCGATCTCACCGAGGAACCTAAGCCCTCCGGAGAGCTACTTACCCTCGACATTCCTGCTGCTCTTTCCAGCGCCCTCGCCAGCCGCCCCGAATTCGAAGCCGTCCGCCAGCAACTCTCCATCGATGACCTCAAGATTCGCCTCGCCCACAATCAGCTTCGTCCTGATCTCGAGCTCACCGGCTTTTACTCAACAGTTGGCGTCGGGGGCAATCAACTCAGCTTTACAACTCCGCCGGTGCCGATTTCCTACGCTGGTTTTGGCGACAGCCTGAGCCAGGTTTTCCATTTCAATAATTCGACCTATGGTTTTACTTTGACCTTTACGCTCCCGATCAAAAACCGGGGAGCCCAAGCCGACTTGGGCGACGCGCTTGTGAACCAGCAACACGATCAATATCTGCAGGTGAAGGCCACGCAAATCATCACCCTCGAGGTGACCAATGCCGTTCATCAATTGGAGCAAGCGAAACTAACTCTTGAGGCCGCCACCGTTTCTGTCGACCTTGCACAGAAAAATCTTCGTGCCGAAGAACGAAAGCATGAACTTGGCTCAGAAACCGCCTTCTTCGTCCTCGACGCCCAAACCCAACTCGCCCAAGCCGAATTCTCCCTAGCCCAAGCGGAAACCAGCTACCAACTCGCTTTGGCCTCCCTTGACCACGCCACCGGTGAGCTGATTCAGCACCACCACATAGAACTCCAGCCAGCATCTCGTTAATTCACTACAGGGCCCGAGGGTAGGGGTAGGCAGATGGCGCGTATTGTTACTTGGCGTTGGAAGTCCAAATTCGCTCGCTTCATTCACGACTACGGCGTGGAATCCCTCGCGCTTGCACTCGATGTCCGGCCGTCCGCGATCTACCACTGGATTCGAGGCGCCACGACGCCTCGTCCGGCCCACGCCGAAATCACCCAGCGTCTCGCCCGCGAAAGCGGATCTGTGCTCACGATGGACGAGATCTATCGGCACACTCGCGAGGTCCGAGCGGACTTCCGAAGAAGAATCCAGAGTTCGGATGGCTCTTCTCGGGAGGGTGGTTTAACGACGGAGACTCGCACGGGTCCTTCCCCACGGGGTGCCGGGACGCGGGTGACGGCGGCCGCGCAATAGGTCCTGCGACAGAAGTTTTTGGACATGCAAGCACGTTTGCCGAGGGGCTTCGCGAGGCAGGCCACGAAATCCTGAATGAAGTTGTACTCAATCAGGTGCTAGTCTCTTTTGGCTCGGACGAACAGACGGAACGCGTCATCGCGAAGGTGCAGCAAGACGGAACCTGCTGGTGCGGAGGTACAGTCTGGAAGGGACGGAAGGCCATGCGAATCAGCGTTTCATCGTGGGCAACCACAGAGGATGATGTAAAGAAAAGCATTCGAGCGATGGTGAAAGCATATGAGGAGACCTGCCCGGCTCATCGCCACGATATTTTCTGACTGGAACCGGAGAACAGGCCGGGAACCGGAGAACTGTAGCTTGCTTCCAATGATTGTTGTCTTCAGACCGAGTCACTCATTGAACCCTGAACACGGAGCATCGGGCTCTCCGGGTGGATGGTCGGCAAACAGGAAGTAACTCGGTTCCTTCCGGATTGCCCGTCTCTCGGGATTTTTGCTCTTGAATCAGACGCGCGGCACCCCATCTGTCGGTAAACACCCTCAGTACGTCGCTGTGACAGGATTAATCGACCCGCAGCATGGAAGCGGGATCGATTCGCACGGCGCGAATGACTGCGGGAAGCGCAGCGACAACGGTAGTGCCGGCGATGACTAAGATAGGGATGATCGTGATGCCGGGATCTGTTGACTTCACGTCGTACAGCAGGCTGGCGATGAAGTGCACAGTAGCGGATCCCACGGCAAGCCCGGCCGCAATGCCAATTGCGGCCATAACGGACATTTCGCCCGTGACCTGTTTTGCAATGTCGAGAGCTCTTGCTCCCAATGCGAGACGGACGCCAATTTCTTTTTGTCGCTGCAGTACGGAATAGTGAAGCACGCCATAGACGCCGACGGCCGCCAGCAACAGTCCCACTGCCGCGAAAAACGCGGCCAGCATGGCTAGCAGACGTTCACGCACCGTGTGCGTCTCATTGATTTCAACTTGAGTGCGAATGTTGCTGAGGCGCAGTTCCGGTCGAGCACGAGAAACTTCGGAGCGTAGAATTCCAATGAGTGAAGCAGGACTGTCACCCTTTGTTCGCACAATAAAAGAGGCGGAGTTTTTGGGTTCCCGCCGACCAGCGCGATTTATGCCGAAGAACGGAACGTATGCGGTCGGCGTCATGGGTTCCCGCAAATTTCGATAGTGCGCATTTCCGACAACACCAACTACTTCGAAACGCCAGCGAGTTACACCGTCGCCGGTTTCCTTCTCAAACGACTGTCCGATGGGATTTCTGCCGCCAAAGCACTGCTGCACGAACGCCTCGTTGATGATCGCTTTTCCGGGGAAGCTCTCATCTTCAC
>Ga0210404_10001113_pt1 | contig 11923 bp, 13 predicted proteins | sample IncBWH28MmetaG_FD_155455 | JGI IMG/M metagenome (GOLD analysis project Ga0210404, IMG submission 155455) | Forest soil microbial communities from Barre Woods Harvard Forest LTER site, Petersham, Massachusetts, United States - Inc-BW-H-28-M | ecosystem: Environmental > Terrestrial > Soil >... | reverse complement strand
AGCGCGAACTCGCGGGGAGCGGGCTCGAGATCGCACAGCTAACCGGCGCGATTTGCCACGACGGGGGCATCCACCGGCCGGGAATCTGGCTGGTATTGCGCGAGCGCGGCACAGCGAAGGAAATTTCCGCGGGCGCCCGAGAGCACGTTGCAAAAATCGCGGAGACGCTCCGCAGGAACCTTCAGCTTTCCTGATTTCACGCGCCTATTTTTTCTCGGCGATTTCGATGGAAGCGCGCGTCGTCTCCCAATCCAGGTGTACGGTGCAAGCCGAGCCAGACTGGTCAAACCCGATGGTGATATTCTCGATGGGTGATGGGAGCTTCGAGACCTTCATATCCGCGCGGGCGAAATCGTCCGCTGCTCCCGGGTAAGGGTCACCCCACTCGCCGGTTTTCTTGCTGATGATCAGTGTCCATTTGTCCGTGTCCGGAATGGTGAAGATCGTGTAGCTCCCTGCCGGCACGGTCTTGCCGCCGACGGTCAGGTCGGTGTTGGTGACGAACGTGGTGGCTTCATTCGCGCCGGCGCGCCAGACCTTTCCGTATGGGACGAGTTCGCCGAAGATTTTGCGGCCTTTCATCCGAGGACTGGAATAATCCACGGTGATGGTTTTGCCGTCCGCGAACTTGCAACTTGCGTTGGCAGGCGGGCTGGGGCGCTTGCTCTTGTCCTGCTGCGCCAGCGCAGAAGTGGCAAGTAAAGCGATGCCCAGAAGAAGAGCAAGAAAGCAGGCAACACGATTCAGCATACTGTTCTCCTTTATATGGAACGTCGCATTAAATAGACGCAATCTGACGACCCTACGATAGCGCAATTTGCGGCGGATTCCACTGGGGCAAGTGAAGGCCTGCGCTGCTTCTTGACGTTTCGGCGGGGTGCGGCGACACTTGGGAATTGCCGTTGCGGGGCGCGAAGGGATGCCGGAAGGTAAGGGACTGCTGATCGTTTACACCGGGCCGGGCAAAGGCAAGACGACCTGCGCGCTCGGCACGGCGTTTCGAGCAGTTGGCCAAGGATTGCGAGTGCTGATGGTGCAGTTCATCAAGGGCTCCTGGCACTATGGTGAACTGGACGCCGCCAAGATGCTGGGTGACGACAAATTCGAAATACGGCCGATGGGACGCGGATTTGTGAAGGTGGGTGGCGCGGAAACGGACCCGGAGGATGTCCGGATGTGCGAGCAGGCCTGGGAGTATGGGCGAGAACAAATTTACAGCGAGAAATACGATCTCGTGGTGCTGGATGAGATTAATTACGTAATCAGCTACAAGATGCTGGACGCCGACCGCGTGGTGGATGCACTTGAAAAGCGGCCGGAACGAGTACATGTGATCTGCACGGGGCGCAACGCTCACCCGAAACTTGTGGAAGCGGCCGACCTGGTGACTGAGATGCGCGAGGTAAAGCATCCCTATACCAAGGGGAATCTGGCGCAGCGAGGAATTGATTATTAGCCATGGCTTGGTTCAGGAGAGACAAAAAGCCGATCGAGAATCCCACACCGGTTGAGGAGCGGCGCGTCCGCACCGAGGGGATGTGGACGAAGTGCACTTCTTGCCGCGCCATCATTTGGAAGAAGGATCTCGAAGCGAACTGGGAGGTTTGCCCGAAGTGTGAACATCATTTCCGGCTGGGCGCGCGGCGGCGGCTGGAGCTGCTGCTGGATGACGAGCAATACATCGAGCACGACGCCGAGTTGGCTTCGAGCGATCCCCTCAAATTTTCCGACACCAAGCCTTATGCGCAACGGCTGAAGGACGCGCAACACAAGTTGGGCATGAAGGACGCGATCCTGACGGCCGAAGGTCGGCTGAATGGCCGGCCCGTGATTTGCTGCTCGATGGAATTTGGATTTATCGGGGGCTCGATGGGCGCGGTGGTGGGTGAAAAGGTGGCGCGGGCCATCGAGCGCTCACTGGCGCAAAAGGTGCCGCTGATTGTCGTGTCGTGTTCGGGCGGCGCGCGGATGATGGAAGGAGCGGTCAGCCTGATGCAGCTTGCGAAGGTATCGGCGGCGCTGGGACGGCTGGACGAAGCCCGAGTGCCGTTTATTTCCCTGCTGACTGATCCGACCACCGGCGGCGTCACAGCCAGTTATGCGATGCTGGGCGATCTGAATATCTCCGAGCCGGGCGCACTGATTGGATTTGCCGGGCCGCGCGTGATCGAGCAGACCATTCGACAGAAACTGCCCGAAGGATTTCAGACCGCCGAATTCCTCCTCGAGCACGGCTTCCTCGACGCCGTAGTCCCCCGCAAAGAATTGAAGCCTTATATCAGTCAGGCGCTCGACTTTTTTCTGGGATAGTTTGACCGCATTCATGAAGGCAGGAAAATTCAAATGCCCAGTCGATTTCGAATCGAGGAATGGGCGGCCAACGAAGCCGTGGAAGGCGTTGTGACCCACGAAACCGGCGACCGAGCGCGCGGGGCTGTATCAGTGGCGGCAGCATGAACTACGAAGACTCCGTCCGCTCACTCATGGCCCTTGGGAGGGAACTTGCAGCGCCGCAACAGGCGCGCGTGCAGAAATTCGGCCTCGAGAACATCACGATTCTCTCCGCTGAACTGGGCAATCCACACAGCTCTGTTCCGTGCGTCCATGTTGCCGGGACAAACGGCAAGGGTTCGACGGCGGCAATGCTCGAATCCATCCTGCGCGCCGCCGGGCTGCGCACTGGTTTTTATACCTCTCCGCATCTTGAGCGAATTAACGAGCGCATCCGCATCAACGGCGAAGATATTTCGGACGAAACCTTTGCCGCGGCGTGGACGCGGGTGCGAGCTTCGACTGAATTGCTGATGGCGTCGGGAAAGCTGGCCGCGCATCCGACTTACTTCGAATGCCTGACGGCGATGGCGTTCTTTGTGTTCGCGGCGCAGCGAATGGATTTCGCGGTGTACGAGGTCGGATTGGGTGGACGGCTGGATGCCACGAACATCGTGAATCCAGAAGTGGCTATCATCACTCCCGTTGATTTCGATCACGAAAATTTTCTGGGCCATTCGATTGAAGAGATCGCCGGCGAGAAAGCAGGAATCATTAAGCCAGGCGCGTGGGTGGTCAGTTCGAGCGAGCGGGCTGAAGCGTGCTGCGTGATTAGGCGGCGGTGCGCGGAGCTTGGTGCGCGGCTCGTCGAGGTGGACCAAGCCTGGCAGATTGAGAGCGTCCGAGCTTCCGACGGCTGCTACAGCGCTACTGCGGCCTCCAGAGATTTCAAGAGAAGAATCACGATCGAGCCATCGCTGCCTGGCCGCTTCCAGATTCGCAATGCGCTGGCCGCCGCCACGGCCGCCTGTCTGCTGGCGGAGCGCGGATTCCCGGCGAACGACGAAGCGAATGCGCGCGGCGTTGCCGAAGTGCGCTGGCCCGGACGGCTCGAAAGACTCTCAGTTCGACCCACTCTATATCTCGACGGGACGCACAATCCGTCCGGGGCGAGAGAGCTTTTGAAATTTTGGGACGAGAATTTTGATGGCCGTCGCATTTTGCTAGTCTACGGAGCCATGCGGGACAAGGCCGTGGATGAAATCGCCGGTCTGCTGTTTGCACGAGCGGACAGCGTGATCCTGACGGAGCCGCGCCAGCCGCGTGCGATATCTGCGCCGCTGCTTGCCGAACTCACCGGCCACCTTGCGGTGCACTCCATTGTCGTGCCGGACCCAGTTGAAGCGCTCGAGCGCGCATTAGATATGGCCGGACCAGACGATGCCATTTTTGCAACGGGCTCGCTGTATCTGGTGGGCGACCTGCGCGGCTACTGGTCGAGGCGTTTGGCCAACGCCACTCCTGCGGCGGCCCGGGCCAGTTCCTGACACTTTTACGTTAACCTTGAGGTTTTCCTGCGAACCTTAGAACCACCCGATTATTGACGATTTGCGCCAAATCACGAATATCGAGCCTGAACTGTCTCATTATGCGATGCTCGTGAGGATTCATTTTCCCGGAGTCGGACGATTTTTTCTCTCGCGCGGACACCCCATGGAGGCTTTCGGGCGCAGTGGTTACTGAGTCAAGAATTTTAAGGTAGTTTCCGCGTTTAATGAAGTGTGGCCAGGCAGCCAAATTGCAGATTCTGCGTCTAAGTAAGTGTGCGGGAGGGCCCTGTGACGCGCGAGGAGAGACGACAAAAATTGGAGTCATTCGGGTGCGCGCCTGCTTTACTCTCGGCTGCGCTGCGCCGATTCCCGAAGAAAATGTGGCTGTACAAGCCGACGCCAGAGCGTTGGAGCATCCACGAAACTATCCTGCACTTGGCGGACAGCGAGGCAAGCGCCTACATTCGATGCCGCGGCTTCATAGCTGAACCGGGAAATGCAGTCCAGCAGTTTGATGCTGCGCGCTGGGCCAGATCGCTCGGCTACTACTACCAGAGCACGCGCGAGGCGCTGGAGATTATTCGGCGTCTGCGGAAGATGACTTACCATTTGCTTTTTACGCTCCCGGAGCCGGTTTGGCTGCATCGGTCGGACCACCCCAGTGAAGGCAGTGTGACCCTTGAGGATTGGGTCGAGCACCAGGAAAGCCACATCCCACATCACATCGAGCAGATGAAGCAGAACTACGAAATTTGGCTCGACACACATCCGCCACGGAAACCGGCCACCCCTTCGCCGAGGCCGAGTGTTCCTTCTCGTATGCTTCCGCTCAGCGCGGAGCTTTGATTCTTCAGTCCGAGACAATCCGTAAGTCCTAAGAATTGCGTGCGAACTTGTGCCAGATCCTTACAAGACACTCGAGTGGAGCCTGCCTCACAATCACGGAGATACGACGAACCCTTCCAATTCCAGAATCTGTCACGGGTTGCCGGGGCTAGGCGGCGGTGGTAGGATGGGCCCTTCATGAGCGCTGAAATCAATCGCAAATCACGCGTCGGCATCCCGTACCGTACACGAAAAGAAGAGCTTAGGGGCGAGCGCGCGAAGCACGACAAGTACGTGCAAGCAGTCGAGAGGGCTGGGGGAGAGCCCGTCAAGGTATCGCTGGGTCTCTCTTCTGACGAGTTGAAAATGCTGGCCCAAACTCTGGAGGCCGTCGTTCTTCCCGGCAGCTCCGCGGACGTTGATCCATCGCTTTACCATGCCGGGCGCAATCCGAAGAGCAACGAGGCGGACCGTGACCGTGAAAAAACGGATTTCGCGCTGCTGGATCATGCATTCAAAGAACACAAGCCGGTGCTGGCGATCTGCTATGGCGTCCAAAGCCTGAACGTATTTCTGGGCGGCTCGCTAATCCAGGATATCCCCAGTGAAGTTCACACGCAGATCCAGCATCCGTGGATTGGCCGGGACAAGGGCGTTCCAGAACCCTTTCATGCCGTGCGTTTCGAGCCGGGCTCACGGCTGGCGCAATCGGCCGGAGAGCATGAGGCGACTGTGAACAGTTCGCACCATCAATCGGTCCTTGATGTGGGACGCGGACTGCGAATTGCGGCTCGCGCGGCGGATGGAGTGATTGAAGGAGTGGAGTGGACCGGGGATGGGAACTGGGTGACCGGCGTGCAGTGGCACCCCGAGCGGATGGCCGAGACAGACTCGCTGGCTAAGCTATTGTTCCGCGACCTGGTTGCGGCGGCGCGCAGAGCGCCCGTGAGGACATAAAGTTCGATAGTTCCAAGGGCAGGCAAGCATTCAGCTCCTGATTTATTTCCTGCAATCAATTCTGGACTCGCAGAGAGCGCCAATTTTCCTGGGGGAATTATGATTTCGCTGGCGGGCAAGGCGGCACTGGTGACGGGCGGGTCGAGGGGCATCGGCGCCGCGACAGTGAAATTATTTGCGCAGGCCGGCGCGGACGTGGTGTTCAACTATCATCGGAATCGCGAAGCTGCTGCGCAGGTTGAACAAGAAGCGCGGAAGCATGGCACGCGCGTCGAATCCCTCAAAGCAGACCTGGGGAAGATGGCCGATGCCAAGAGACTTGTCGAATTCACACGCGAACGCCTGGGACGCTTGGACATTGTGGTGGCCAACGCCGGAATTTGGAACGAGCCGGACACGCCGATTGAAAAGCTGAGCGAGCGCGAGTGGGACGAAATGGTGCGCGTGAACTTGAAGAGCGTGTATACCGTGATTCACTACGCGGTGCCTCACATGATTGCCCAGCGAGGAGGCCGCATTGTGGCGATCAGCTCTACGGCCGGACAGCGCGGCGAAGCGTTTCACACGCACTACGGCGCAACGAAGGGGGCGATCATCAGCTTCGTGAAGGGACTGGCAAGTGAGCTTGCGCGGCACAATATTCTGGTGAACTGCGTGGCTCCGGGCTGGGTGGATACGGATATGTCGGCGTCGGTGCTGCGCAAGAAAAGCGGATTGAAATGGGCGAGCGCTTCGATTCCACTGAAACGTCCGGCGGCGGCGGAAGAAATTGCTGGGCCGATCCTTTTTGCGGCATCAGATCTGGCAACTTTCATCACCGGCGAAGTAATCAATGTAAATGGAGGAGCGATTCTGTGCGGATGACATGGCGCGTGCTTCTGTCAGCGATTTTATTGGCCGGGATGTGGGTGGCAACAGCTCCGCAGGCAGCCGCTCAGGATTCGGATCAGCTGATGCCAGAGGAAAGCGCCGCGAAAGCCAAGGAGATTTTGCAGCAGGCGATTCAGGCGCTGGGAGGCCCTGCCTACCTGAACGTCCACGACGCGACCTGCACGCTGCGGTACAGCCAATTCGGCCATTCCGGGGACGTCAACGGCTTTGCCAAGCTTATTGACTACGCAATTCCGCCCTACAAGGATCGAACCGAAAATCTCCCCAAACGAAATCTGATTCAGGTCATGAATAAAGACAAAGGTTGGGTCCTCGATCGCGGAGGCGTCTCAGAGGCGAGCGAAGTGGATATCGCGCAATTTCAAGACGACGTTCGAAAGGACATCGATAATATCCTGCGCCATCGGCTAAAAGAGCCGGGCATGATCTTTCGATACGGCGGACCGGATGTCGTGGATCTGATGGAAGCGGACTGGGTCGAATTGGTGGACAGCGAGGACCGTACGGTGCGCATCGCGATCGCGAGGTCCACCCATCTGCCGATCCGCAAGGTGGTCGTCTCGCGCGATTCCGCCTCGCGAACGAAAAGGGATGAGCTCGAGTACTACTCGAATTATCATCCGATCAGCGGGATCGAGACGCCCTACCAGATCACGCGTGAGCGCAATGGCATGAAGGCGTATCAAGCATTCTTTGAAAATTGCGAGTACAACACGAATCTGTCTGAATCCCTTTTTACGCGAGAGTCTCTCGAGGAAAGGTGGGACAAGGTCGGAAAAAAGGGTAAGAAGAACAAAAATAAAGATAAGAATTAGCTCTGGTCAAATTCCCCGCCCTCGGTTGGTGAGTGGCTTATTGTATCCATGAAGGTGTTGCTTCACCGCGAGCCCCCTCTAATTCTCTCTGTGTTACCGCCACTCGATGGCTGGTTTTGTGCCGCGCGGGGTATAATCATCTGATGGCAATGACGCGAAAAAGTGAACCGATGCACGGCACGACTGTGCTGTGTGTGCGGCGAGACAACAAAGTGGTGCTTGCTGCCGACGGGCAAGTGACGCTGGGTGAAGGCGTGATCAAGCACAGCGCGAAAAAAACGCGGCGGCTTTTCAACGACAAAATTGTCGCGGGATTTGCGGGAAGCACGGCGGACGCGCTCTCGCTCTTCGGGCGCTTCGAAGGAAAGTTGCAGGAATATCACGGCAATCTGCCGCGTGCAGCCGTCGAGCTGGCAAAAGAGTGGCGAACAGACCGTTCCCTCCGCCATCTGGACGCGCTGCTGATCGTGGCTGACGCAAAATCCACCTTTCTGCTTTCAGGCAATGGCGACGTGATCGAGCCGGATGACGGCATTTGCGCGATCGGGTCAGGCGGCCCTTATGCGTTGGCGGCTGCCCGGGCGCTCGCGAAATTCACAAAGCTGGCCGCAAAGGACATCGCTCAGGAGGCCATGCGCATCGCAAGCGAAATCTGCATTTTCACAAACGCCAATTTCAGCATCGAAGAATTATGACCGGGAAGTCGGAGAAAGACATGGTGATCTACTTGACCGGAGAATCACAGACAGCAGAGCCCGAACCGCTTCCTTCGTTTGACGAGTTGACGCCGCGGGAAATCGTCGTCGAGCTCGATAAGTACATCGTGGGCCAGAATGCGGCGAAAAAAGCGGTGGCAATCGCGCTGCGCAACCGTGTCCGCCGGCAGAAACTTCAGCCGGAGCTTGCCGAAGAGATCCTTCCGAAGAATATCCTGATGATTGGACCCACCGGAGTCGGCAAGACAGAAATCGCGCGCAGGCTGGCACGGCTCGCGGGCTGCCCCTTCGTGAAGGTGGAGGCTTCCAAGTACACCGAAGTGGGGTACGTGGGGCGCGATGTGGAATCCATGGTGCGCGACCTGGTGGAGACTTCGATCGACATGGTGCGCGAAGAAAAGCTCGACGAAGTGGCCGAGCGCGCGGAGCAATCCGCCGAGGAGCGCTTGCTGGATTTGCTGCTGCCATCGTCGCCCATCTCTGCGGATGCGAATGCGGCCGCGGAAGCGGCGCGGCGCGAACAGGCGCAGCGCACGCGCGATAAGCTTCGGACCCAACTCCGCGAGGGAAAACTCGATCAGCGTCTGGTGGAAGTGGAAGTGCGGGAGCGCTCCATGCCTGCTTTCGAAATCATCAGCAACCAGGGCGTCGAGGAAATGGACATCAACGTCAAAGACATGCTCTCAGGGTTCTTCGGCCAGCAGAAAAAGAAGCGCAAGATGACGGTGGCGGAGGCCTTCGATTATCTGATTCAAGAAGAAGAAAACCGATTGATTGACATGGACCAGGTGACGCGCATCGCGGTGGACCGCGTGGAGCAGATGGGGATTCTTTTTATCGACGAGATCGACAAGATTGCCGGGCGCGAAACAGGGCACGGTCCGGACGTTTCACGCGAAGGCGTGCAGCGCGACATTCTGCCGATCGTAGAAGGCACGACAGTGAACACGCGGTATGGGATGGTGCGCACAGACCACATTCTATTTATCGCGGCCGGCGCGTTCCACACTACGAAGCCTTCGGACCTGATCCCCGAGTTGCAGGGGCGCTTCCCGATCCGCGTCGAACTCAGCTCGCTCTCCGAAGCAGATTTCATCCGCATCCTTACGGAACCGAAGAACGCGCTCATCAAGCAATATATGGCGCTGCTCGACACCGAGGGGTTGAAGCTGACGTTCACCGAGGATTCGATCGCCACGATCGCGCGCTTTGCCGCCAAAGTGAATGAACACACCGAAAATATCGGCGCGCGCCGCCTGCACACGATCCTCGAAAAAGTCCTGGAGGAAATTTCGTTTGAAGCGCCCGAAATGAAGAAGAAGACTGTGAAGGTGGATGGTGCCTACGTCCAAAAGCAGCTTGCGAATATCGTCAAAGACCAGGATCTAAGCCGCTACATTTTATAGAAAATCGAAGATGGAAAATCGAAAAGGGCCACGAGCGTCGGAGCCTGCGCGAAATCGACCGACTTCAAAGACGGTTTTACGTTTTCCTCTTCCCATTTTCCTGCTTTCAATCTTTCTGGGCGGCTGCGCGGCCCCCGCGGAACCTCTCGAGCGACGAGCGCAGGTACCGAAGGCGGTGACGGACCTTGTTGCTGTTCAAGCAGGCAATGTCGTCGTCCTTCGATTTACCCTCCCGAAAGAGACTGTCGACCGGCGCCCGCTCAAACAGTTGCCGGCGATTGAGATTTATCGAGTGGTTCGGCCTGCCGGCTCAGCCACTCCTGCTGCACCCTCAGTTTCTCCGGCGCCGCAGCTGATCCTGACCATTCCATCGGCGATGGTGGATCAGTATTCCGATCAGGGGCATATCCGTGCTGTTGATTCGCTGAAGGCTGAGGATTTCCGGCCGGATGAGGAGGAGGTTGCGGAATACGCAGTTCGAACGCGAGCCTCCACCAAGAGGGAGTCCGAAGATTCGAATTCCGTGATACTGCGAATTTATCCCGCGGTGGACCCTATCGCGGACCTGAAGGTGGAAACCACGCAATCGGGCATCTCGCTCACTTGGACGCCGCCACAGAAGACGCTGGTCGGCTCGGCTCCAGCGATCGCGAAATATCACGTGTATCGCTCGGAGCTTGACACGGTGGGCGCAGCGGCCGCAAATGTAGCGGAGAGTCCGAAACAGAAAACGCCGCTGCTGAAGATTGGTGAAAGCGAAGCCGCGACGTTTCGGGACACGCTTGCCGAACTGGGGAAGACTTATGTTTATTCAGTTCGGAGTGTGGCGCAATACCCGAACGGAGTGATCGAGTCTGGCGATTCGAACCTGGCCAGGGTGACGCCCAGGGATACGTTCCCGCCGGCAGCACCACAGGGGCTCGTGGTTGTGTTTGTTCCCCCCGTCGGTGAGGCGCCCGCGCATATCGAGCTTTCTTGGGCCATCAATCCTGAAACCGATGTCGCCGGTTACAACGTCTATCGAAGTGAGCGGGAGGGCGCGCCTGGAACGCGCCTGAACCCGGAGTTGTTGCTTACTCCTGCGTTTCGCGATATGAATGCGGTACCCGGCCGCCGTTACCTCTACACCGTCACCGCGGTGGACCGCTCCGGCAATGAAAGCCCTGCCAGCGCGGCTGCGCCCGGCGGCGTGCCGACAGAGAACCAACCGACGCCATGAACGATCCTTCAACGAACCCGAGACCGGATCACCTGCAGGACGGCAGCCCAGCGCTGCACACGGGACTCTACACAGGCGCACTGCTGGTGGTGGTCATGGTCGGCGCCCTGGTTGCGGCGAATCGGATCGCCGGCCTGGAGCGCTACGCTCTTGAGCGAAATGCGGCTTCCTACGGCATGTTCGTCATGTTTATGCTGATTCCCGTGTGCCGGTTCCTGAATCGCCCACTTCAAATGTTCACATCGGCGATGATTGGTTGGGTGATGTTCGTGGTCGCCTACGACATTGCCGGAATGTACTTTCAGAATCTGTTCGAATCGCTCCGCCACACTCCGTTCGCGGCATTGGTCGAAGGGGCTGTGGTGTACGGCGTGTGTGCCGTGGGCTCCTGGGTAGGAGCAATGATTCTCCACGCGCGTCGTCACTCGATTTCTCACGGACGGCGGAGAACGGACGATGCGGCGCCCCACCATCCATGAAGCTCTGCCGGTTCCAGCCACTCGAATTTTCCGCAGACGAAATTGGCCGATCGAGGCGCACGATTCATCCCCAGCCCCGCGGCGGAATCATTGAAGGCGACAAACTGTGGGAAATTTCGGGCGAGTTGTGGGGGCCGCGCGAGCGCGCCGGACCTTCCTGGCCGCTCGAGAGCGTGAAATTGCTGCCGCCGGCGGTGCCCAGCAAGATCGTGTGTGTGGGGAAGAATTATGTGGACCACGCCGCGGAAATGGGCGGGCCGCCACCAAAAGAGCCGATCCTCTTTCTGAAGCCACCATCCAGCATCACCGCCCCGGAAGATCCCGTGATCCTGCCGGCCATATCGCATCGCGTGGATTATGAAGGCGAAATCGCGGTTGTGATGGGCCGGCGCTGCCGTCACCTGCGCCCGAATGAAGACGTGGGCCCTTATATTCTGGGCTACACTTGCTTCAACGATGTTACCGCACGGGACCTGCAGAAACTCGATGGCCAATGGACGCGCGGGAAGGGCTTCGACACTTTCTGCCCCTTCGGTCCAGTGCTGGAGACAAACGCTCCTTCAGCCGATGCCAGGGTGGAAACTTTCGTGAATGGGGTTAAGAAACAATCGGCGCGGCTGGCGGAAATGATTTTTTCTGTAGATGTTATAATCCGATTCATCGCACAGGTTATGACGCTTGAACCAGGCGATTTGATCGCCACGGGGACACCGGCTGGTATCGGGCCAGTGGTAGCCGGGGACGTTATTGAAGTTAGCGTCACCGGAGTTGGAACGCTGCGGAATCCAGTGATT
>Ga0210404_10001112_pt1 | contig 11932 bp, 8 predicted proteins | sample IncBWH28MmetaG_FD_155455 | JGI IMG/M metagenome (GOLD analysis project Ga0210404, IMG submission 155455) | Forest soil microbial communities from Barre Woods Harvard Forest LTER site, Petersham, Massachusetts, United States - Inc-BW-H-28-M | ecosystem: Environmental > Terrestrial > Soil >... | reverse complement strand
TGGCCATCGAGCCATGATGCTCTGTTCTGATCTGATCGCCTTCATCGTCGCCCTGGCGGGTTCGCTCCTGCTCACTGTTCCTGTCCGCCGCCTCGCGCTGCACTACGGCTTGGTCGACCTCCCGGGCCCCCGCAAGGTCCATCTCAGCCCGATTCCCCTCCTCGGCGGCATCGCCATCTATCTGGGCTTCGTGCTGGCGATCCTGTTCACCATGCGCACCGCTCCGCACCAGCAAATGGCGGGCATTCTCGCTGGCGCCACTCTGCTCGCGGCGGTGGGTCTGCTCGACGACGGCAAGCTCCTGCATCACCAGGTAAAGCTTTTCATCGGCATGCCCATCGCCGCCGTCTGCCTGGTCGCCTCCGGGATTCGCGCACAAATTTTCTCGGAATTTGTTCCGGGCACGCCCGGCGTCATCCTCGATATTTCGCTTACGCTCGTCTGGGTCGTCGGCATCACCGCTTCGTTCAGCATTCTGGATCACATGGACGGCCTGTGCGCCGGCGTAGCCGCTGTAGCCGCCGGCTTTTTCACTCTTTCCGCCACGCTCAACGGCCAAACGATGGTTCGCACGCTCGCCGCCGCCGCTCTCGGCGCTGCCCTCGGCTTCCTGATCTGGAATTTCAATCCGGCGAAGATCTTTATGGGTGACGGCGGAGCGATGTTTCTCGGATTTCTGATGGCTACGCTCGGTCTGAAAATCCGCCCGGAGGGCGACCATTTTCCCGCCGCCTGGATGGTCCCGGTCCTGATTTTGGGCGTTGCCATCTTCGATACCACGCTGGTCTCGATCTCCCGCTCCCGTCGGGGCTTCCTACCGTTCACCACGCCGGGCAAGGACCATACCGCGCACCGCCTCTCCAATCTCGGCCTCGGCCACCGCGGTGCCGTGCTGGTCGTCTATGGCCTGGGCGGAATTCTCGGCGGCCTGGCCATCCTCGTCCCGCACCTTTCGACATATGCCGCTTACGCGCTAGCGGGAATCCTCGCCGTTGCGGCTCTCGCCGCCGTCGCCCTGCTCGAACGCGCCCCTTACGAACGCCAGGCCAAGCAACCCGCTTCGGCCCGCTAGGCCACTAATGAATGTTGCCGCACATCGGCCCGGGTTTTTGCCGCGCCCGCGGACTATGTATGCTAAATTGATGATTCTCATCCATTACAACGGCTCCTCATGAACCGAATTTATTCTCGCATCGCGGCTTGCGCTGTTCTGTCCCTTTGCGGGATTCCGATTACCGCCCTTTCTTCCTCGCCGCAGCCGGATGTACTGCTCCAGGCCATGCAGCGCGAACTCAAGCGCGCCACCACGTCGCTCGCCAAATCCGATCCCGCGCCCTATTACCTGAGCTATTCGGTCGCCGATGGCGATGGCACCACCATCGCTGGCTCCAGCGGCGGCCTGATCATTTCCAACACGTCTCATCGCCGCCAGGCCGACGTGATGATGCGTGTCGGTTCCGCCGCGCTCGACAACACTCACTCGCAAAGCCGCCCCTCGGGCATCACCTACGGCGGGCTTCCGCTGCGCGATGATCCGGACGCCATCGCCCGTGAGCTTTGGCTCCTCACCGACCGCGAGTACGAGCAGGCCTCTGCCGCCTTCTTGCGCGTGAAGACCAACGAGGCAGTGCAGTCCGCCGAAGAGGACAAGTCTCCCGATTTCTCCGTGGAACCGCCGCAGACATTCGTGGGCCCGGCCTCCGCGAACGTCCCGGAGAACCTCGAACCCTGGGAAGATCGCATTCGCAAGGTTTCCGCGCGCTTCTTGAAATATCCGGATGTGTATTCGTCCGTGGTCCTGATGTCGGACGGTTCGGGGCGCTCGTACCTCGCCAATAGCGAGGGCGCCGCGCTCGAACAGTCCTCCGCAACGGCCCGTCTGGTCATCGAGGGTGAATCGCGCGCCGATGATGGAATGGACTTGCTACGCGTCGAAACCTTTCAAGGCTCTTCGCCGAATGAGCTTCCTTCCGAAGCCGAGCTGATCGCCAAAGTCGACAAGATCGCCACGGACATCAGCGCCTTGCGCGCCGCCCCAGCTGCCGAGCCTTACGCCGGCCCGGCTATGCTTTCCGGACGCGCCGCCGCCGTCTTCTTTCACGAAGTGCTGGGCCATCGTCTCGAAGGCCATCGCCAGCGCGACGAGCGCGAAGGCCAGACCTTCACCAAGAAAGTCGGCCAGCAGGTGCTGCCCACGTTTCTCACCGTCGTCGACGATCCCACGTTGAAAGAATTGAACGGAACGAAACTCGCCGGCACGTACGCCTATGACGACGAAGGCGTGCCCGCGCAGAAAGTCGTCGCCGTCGACAACGGCATCCTGAAAAATTTCCTCATGTCGCGCATGCCCATCACCAATTTCAGCCATTCCAACGGCCACGGCCGCCGCCAGCCCGGCCTGATGCCCACCGGACGCCAGGGCAATCTGATCGTCACCTCAACCAGAACCGTGAAAGATTCTGAGCTGCGCCAGAAATTTATCGAGGAGATCAAGAAGCAGGGCAAGCCCTACGGACTCTATTTCGAGGATATTCAAGGCGGCTTCACGCTCACCACGCGCGCTTTGCCCCAGGCGTTTCAGGTGATTCCCGTGATGGTCTATCGGGTTTATCCCGACGGCCGGCCCGACGAACTCGTTCGTGGAGTCGATATCGTCGGCACGCCACTGCTTTCGCTCAACACCATCATGCTGACCGGCGACACGCTCCAGGTCTTTAACGGCATCTGCGGCGCCGAATCCGGCCAGATCCCGGTATCCGCCGCCGCGCCGGCCATGCTCTTCTCCGAAATCGAAGTCCAGAAAAAAGCCAAAGGCACGCAGCGTCCGCCGATCCTACCGCCACCGGCATTCGACGACCCCGCGCCGGAGAAAAAGCCATGAGCATGCCGAGCGACCGCCGCCCCCTGGGACCGCCAATCTCCAGATTGGCGTTTTTGCGCGGATGCTTGGCCACGCGTCGAGCAATCATCTGGGCGTTGATCCTGGTTGCGGTTTCGTTTCCGTTCGCCGCACGCGCGCAACAGCCCGCCTCGGCGAAGGCCGCTTCCTCCGATCCGATTCTCGAGGCCATGCGCCACGAACTCGACCGCTCGAAGGCGCAGCTGAAAATGGAAAACGTGCCGCCGCCCTACTACATCGAGTACCGGCTCTCCGACCTCGAGCAGTATCAGGCCGAAGCGGCATTCGGCTCGCTGCGCGACGAGCAGCGCGTTCACACGCGCGTCATTCGCGTCGTGGTCCGCGTGGGCGATTACAAGCAGGACAGCTATTTTGGCCCGGGCGTCGGCGTTTCTTCCTTTGCTCCCATCGACGACGATCCCGTCGCTCTGCGCTGGCAGCTTTGGCTCGCGACGGACACCGCATACAAGTCCGCCAGCGAAGCGCTGGCCATGAAGAAAGCCACGCTACGCCAGTACACCACTGACCAGCCCTTCGACGACTTCGCGCATGCCAGCGCGATGGAATCGATCGAACCTCTGGCGAAACTGGATTTCGATCCCAAGCCCTGGCGCGATGCGCTTGAAAAAGCCACCGCGCAGTTCCGCAGCGACCTCAAACTGGAATCGCTCACGGCCACCGCGCGTTTCCGCAGCTCGAACCAGTATTTCGTCAATAGCGAAGGCACCGTCACGCGCCATGGCTACGCGGTGTATTTCCTGAACGAGGAGGGTTTGACGCAGGCAGCCGATGGCATGCGTCTCGAACGCAATCCCTACTTTACCGCGGCCTCGATCAAGGAGCTGCCGACGCCCGATGAATTCGTCGCCGGCACGGTGAAAATGATCAACACGCTGAAGGCGCTGCGCGACGCTCCCGTGGTCGACGAGGATTATCGCGGCCCGGTGCTGTTTTCCGCGGACGCCGCCAGCGATATTTTCGACGGCATGGTCGGCGAGAACGTTCTTGGCAAGCGCCCTAAGCCCGGCGAATCGGCGCGCACGGTGGGCGACTACGCATCGAATTACAAAAGCCGCGTCCTGCCGGCGTTTCTTTCGATTGAAGACGATCCGACGCTGAAGACCTTCGGCGGAAAAACTCTGATCGGCAGCTACCACGCAGATGATGAAGGCGTCCCGGCGGCGAAAGTCGACTTGGTAGAGGATGGCCAGTTGGTGAGCTATCTTCTCGGGCGCGAGCCGATCCGGGACTTCCCGGAATCCAACGGCCACGGGCGTGCCGCGCCGGGGCAATCCGCCTCTCCGGGGCTCGGAAATCTGATCGTGCAATCCACGCAGACGCTTTCGCCCGAAGAGCTGAAGAACAAGCTGCTCGAGCTTTGCCGTCAGGAAAACCGGACGTTTTGCTACTACGTCGATACGCTCGGCGGGACCAGCTACGAGCCGCGCCTGCTTTACCGCGTCTATGAAAAGGACGGGCACGAAGAGCTGGTCCGCGGCGCCGAATTCGACGAACTCGACACGCGCGCGCTACGCAACGATCTGGTCGCCGTGGGCAACGACCCGCTGGTAGGCAATCGCGAAGGCGCCATCCCCACGACCGTCATCGCTCCCTCGATTTTGTTCGACGATCTCGAGGTGAAGCGCACGGACGCCAAGAACGCCAAACTGCCCGAGTACCCCCCGCCCGACCTTACTGCGGCCCACTAGCTGCTCGCGGAGGTCGCGTGAAAAAGTCTGCCACTTTGTTGGTGTCGGTGGTAGGTGAGTGTCTGGGTGTCTTTCATCGCTTCGACGGAAAATCAAACCGCACACCGACGCGCCCGGCGATCGGCAGGCCGCGCTGTTCGGGCGAGAGGTTCGGCGTCGCGGCGGTGGCCACATATTCCTCGTTAAATAGATTCTCGACAGCGCTGAATACCTGCACGCCGTACTTCAGATTCCGCGACACCATCGCATCCAGCACGAAGAAGTTCCCCATGTACACCTGGTTCGTATCGAGCTGCCGGCCCACGAATCGCCCCTCGACCGTAAACGAAATCAGCGACGGATTCGTGTAGCGTCCCTGAAAAGTGAATTCGTTGTGCGGCACCTGCTGCACCCAGGTATTCACGAGTTGCGCCTGGTCGGGCGCGCTGATCACGGTGGCGTCGACGAACTGGTATCCGCCCGACAGTTGAAACCGATTGGTAATCTCGGCCAGCCAGTCGAGCTCGAATCCCGGCGCGAACGTGCGACCCAGATTGTCGCGCACGAAGGTATTGGTGTTTGCTGTGGGCGCGGGGCAGATCGCCGGCTCGGGCACGATCTGGCAATTCACGCTCGAAACCGGATCAACAATCTCATTGATGAAAACCGATCCGCGAAACTGCAGGCGGTCACCCAGGGTGCGAATCGCGACGCCCGCTTCGCCGCCGGTCAGCCGTTCGGCGCGCAGAGTGGGGTTGGCGTCGGTCAGATTATTCGCCTGCCGGAAGGAACGGTACAGCTCGTTGAGCGTGGGCGCGCGAAACGAGCGATACACCGAGGCGGACCAGGAGACGTGTGAATTGATGGCCTTGACGATGCTGGCCCGCGGGCTGAACGCGGTGTAGGACCTGCTGGTGTAATCGACGGTCGTGGGAGTCCCGGCGGGAATGAACGGATCGGTGAAAAGGAAGGCATCGAAATTGCGCCAATCGTCAAAGCGCGCGCTAACCTCGAGCGTCCAGCCGCGCGCCAGCTGGATGATGTCCTCACCGAACAAGCCGATGGTCCGCTGGTGGCCGCCGGTGGCAGTGTCCTTCGTGTTTTTCCCCGTGGTGGCGGAAAAAATCTGTTCGTTGCTGTGGCCGAGTTCGACGTGATCGTCGTAGCCGGCGAGGAGAGTCTGTTTCTTCCCTACATTTTTCGTCCAAAGTGCGGAGCCGCCGATTCCCTGCGCCGGTACGGTCTGCAGGTCGGTGAGGTGCTGGCTGTTCTGATTGAGGGCCACGGAAAAAAAGCTCTGCTGGTAGGTTTCGAACACACTGTAGGTGCGCAGCTGCAGGTTGCCGAATTCACCGAGATCGAGATTCGCGCCGAGCGCGCCTTCGCCGAGACGGATGCTATCACCCTGGCCGATGGTTCCGTTGTTGCGCGTGTCGTTAAAATACCAGCCGCGCGCAAAGATCAGGCTGTCGGATCCGATGTTCCGCGCAAGGGTCAAATCTCCCGTGCCGTGCTGCGAGAACGCGCTGGTGTCGACAGTTCCCTGACCTTCCGCTGGCACCAGAACGTAGCCGTCGGTATGAAACGCTTCACCCGACACAGCCGCCTCCCATTTTCCAATTCCGCCGCTGGCGGCCAGCGAAAGGTCCTGCGTGTTCTGGTTGCCGTAGGACGCCTCAACCGTCAAGCCGCCGTAGGCGGGAGGCCGGGTGAGAAACTGCACCACGCCGCCGAGCGCTTCGCTGCCGTACAGGCTCGAGGCGCCCTCCTGCGCGACTTCGACGCTCGAGACGGCTGCGTCCGGCACGCGATCCCAATAGACCCACGAGCCGAACGGATCGTTCAGCGGAATTCCGTCTTCGAGCACCAGGGCGCGACTGGCGCCGTTGGCTCCCAGCCCACGCAGCGAAACACCGAGCGTGGTGGGGTTCGCCGTGCGACTGCTGGTGCGGCGGAAAAGACTGAAACCCGGAACCTGCCGCAGCGTGTCGTCCAGGGTGAGCGCCGGCGTGGCCTGCAGATCGTCGGCGGAAAGCTGAATGTCGCTGATGGGAGTCTCGCCGATGGGCGTGGCGGTGCGCGCGGCTGTGACCATAACCTGCTGGATCAGTGCGCCCGGTTGCAGCACCACGCTGATTGGTACGTTTGCGCCTGCAGTTGCGGTCCAAGGCTGGTCGACGGTCTGAAAACCCTTGGCTTTGACCACGACGGTTCCCGAGTTCGCAGCGACGCCGTCGAAGGCGAACGCGCCGGAATTGTCCGTGGTGGTATTCGCCGAGAACGAGCCGGCACTGAGCTCTACCTGCGCGCCCGGCACTGCGGCACCGCTGGTGTCGCGCACCACGCCCCGGACGCGCACGCCCTGCGCGAGCAGGCACGGCGCGCACACCAACGCCAGCAGCATGAACGACGCCAGACTCCTCCGGACCGCTGCGAACATCCTCACCCACCTCAGCTTAGCTAAATAGGTTGGCCGCATTGTAACCCTGAGCACGGCGAATCATGGCCAGCTTTCAACTGCTGTGACCCATGTCACAAACGGCGGGTCCCGCCACATCGCTGCAACCGAATTTGAGTTCCGCGCGTCTCACAATCGGGCTGGTAACGCCGGCGCGGCTACTTCCAAAATTGGCGGTTGCCGGGTGCAGGGTTATTAGGCTATATTCAACCTATCGTACCGGTTAGGCACGGTGCGGGTGTCTTTGGCACTATTTCAGGAGGAACGACCATGGAATGGACCACACCTCAGCATGAAGTAGTCGACCTGAACTGCGAAGTCAGCTCGTACGCCAACGCTGAACTCTAGTTCGCCGACTGAATGAAAGTTAAGGTCCTCGGCTCTGCCGCGGGCGGTGGGTTTCCGCAGTGGAATTGCGGATGCGCCAACTGCGATCGCGCGCGCCGGGGACTTTCTGGTTTTCGGCCCCGCACACAAGCCCAGATTGCCGTTTCTCCGTTTCCCGGCTCGTGGATTCTGCTGAACGCTTCACCCGACCTCCGCCAGCAGCTTCTGAGCGATCCCGATTTCGCTCCGGCCCTCCACACACGAGCAACTCCTTTGTCGACCGTCGTGCTGACCAGCGCGGACGTCGATTCCGTGATGGGTCTTCTGCACCTGCGCGAGTTTCAGCCGCTGCGCGTCTTCGCCACGCCTTCGGTGATCCGCGTTCTGACGGAAGAAAACTCGCTCTTCCGATGTCTCGAGCGCTCCTCGCCGCCGGTCAGCTGGGAACCGCTGTCTGTTGATCACTACACCACAATCAACGGCCTTGCGTGCACCGCGATTCCGCTCGGCGGCGGCTATCCAGATTACGTCGGCGGCGCGCTGCGGAAGAATCTTGCGAAAGACGACGCCGTCATCGGGCTCGAATTCCTGCAGTCCGAAAGGCGATTCCTCTTCGCGCCCAGCATCTCCGGCCGAAATGAGGCGTGGAAGGGCCCCGCAGGAGAAGCCGATCTCGCGCTTCTCGACGGCACGTTCTGGACCGATGACGAACTCATCGACGTGCGCGGCGGCGGCAAGAGCGCGCGCGAAATCGGCCACCTACCTTTATCTGGCGCCGATGGCCTGCTTGCTGAATTGCAGCGGGCGCACAAAAGCCGCCGCGTGCTCATTCACCTCAACAATACAAACCCCGTGCTCAACGAATCGAGCGATGCTCACCGGGCGGTGCGCGACGCCGGTTTCGAAGTCGCTTATGATGGGATGGAATTCGAGCTATGAACAAGTCATGACCGACGCCCAGTCAAGCGGAATGTTGCCGGAAGCGGAATTCGTGGCGCGCTTTCGGGCCATCGGCAAGGAGCGCTATCACCACCAGCATCCGTTCCACCTGCGGATGCACGAAGGCCAGCTAACGCGCGGGCAGTTGCAGGCCTGGGCGCTCAATCGCTACAGCTACCAGAGCAGCATCCCGATCAAGGATGCCGCGATTCTGGCGCGCACGGATGATCCTGCATTCCGCCTGGCGTGGCGCAAACGCATCATCGATCATGACGGCGACGGCACGCGTCCCGGCGGAATCGAGAAATGGCTGAAGCTGGTGGAAGCGACCGGCCTTTCGCGCGAGCAGGCGATTCGTGGGGAGGGAATTTTGCCGGCGACGCGATATGCCGTGGGCGCCTACGTCGATTTCGTCAGCCAGCGCACGCATCTGGAAGCGGTTGCTTCTTCGCTCACCGAGCTCTTCTCGAAGGATCTGATCACGCTGCGCGTTGACCGGCTGCGCGAGCATTATCCGTGGCTTTCGAACGGGCTGGATTATTTCCAGGGGCGGATGACGCAGGCGCCTGAGGATGCGAACTTCGCGTTGGACTGGGTGGTGAAGCACGCACGCTATCGCGAAGAGCAGGAACTGGCGCTGGGCGCGCTGCGCACGAAATGCGACATTCTGTGGGCCATGCTCGACGCGCTTTATTTCGCCTACGTCGAGCCGGGCTGGCCGCCACCCGGCGCGTTTGTGCCGGCGAAAGAGCCGGCATGACGCCCGATCCGTCCAAGCGGCCGCGGCTGGCGCCCGGTTGCCGGCTGAACGAGAAATCGCAGCCGTCGCGGGTGCTGCTGATGCCGGAACGCGCGCTGCGGCTGAACGGACCGAGCCTGGAAATCGTCCAACGCTGCGACGGAACCCACACCGTGGGCGAAATCATCGCCGATTTGCAGAGACTTTACTCGAAAGCTGAGCCGCAAAAAGTCGAGCAGGACATTCTGGAATATCTCGGCCGGCTGCACGATCAGCGTGCGCTGGATTTCGAGTAAAAGGCCGTGACGAAACGCGGCGCCTAGATTCGAAAAAGGAATTGTGCCGCACCAAGGGCGCTGGGGACCTGCCGGGCTGGGCTAGCTTCTGGCGCGCCTACGGCGCTCTGAAATTCGCGCCGCACGCGACGGCGTGGCGTAAGCTTGATTGCAGATGAACGCTGCGATTCCCAACCCGCTGGCGCTGGTCGCGGAGCTGACGCACCGCTGCCCGCTGCATTGTGTTTACTGCTCGAATCCGCTGGAGCTGACGGCGCGCGGAAGGGAACTTTCGGCACAGACCTGGGCGCGTGTGTTTCGCGAAGCCGCTGAGATGGGCGTGCTGCAGGCGGATTTCACCGGTGGCGAGCCTCTTGCGCGGCCCGATTTGGTCGAGATCATCCGCTCTGCGCGCGCGGCGGGACTTTACGCCAGCCTGATCAGCTCGGGCCTGCCGCTGGACGAAAAGCGGCTCGCAGAGCTGGTGGCCGCGGGCCTGGATCATTTTCAGCTGAGCTTCCAGGGCGCTGATGAGCAAACCGCGCGCGAGTTTTCCGGCAGCAACACGCATGCGCAGAAACTGCGCGTGGCCGAGTGGGTGAAGCGGCATCGCCTGGCGCTGACGCTGAATTTCGTGGTCCACCGCGGCAACCTGCACCAGCTGGAGGACATGATCGCGCTGACGGAAGAAATAGAGCCGGGGCGGGTGGAGTTTGCGCACGTCCAGTATTACGGCTGGGCGTTTGCGAACCGGGCACGGCTGTTGCCTTCGCGCGCGCAGCTTGACCGGTCGCTGGAACTTCTGAAACGTGCCGAGGAGCGGCTGCGTGGACGGATTCGCGTGGAATTCGTGGTTCCCGACTACTTTGCGAAGTATCCGAAGCCGTGCATGGGTGGTTGGGGCCGCAAAGTTCTGCTGATCAAGCCGAATGGCGAGGTGTTGCCTTGCCACGCCGCGAATGTGCTGCCGGGCATGGCGTTTGAGAATGTGGAGCAGCGGCCGCTGCGCGAGATTTGGGCCGATTCCGCCGCTTTTCAGAAATACCGCGGCGTGGAATGGATGCCGGACCTTTGCCGCACGTGCCAGCGGCGCGAGCAGGATTTCGGCGGGTGCCGGTGCCAGGCGTTTTTGTTGGCGCAGGATGCCGCTGCTACCGATCCGGTTTGCTCGCTTTCGCCGGGGCGGAGGATTGTGGATGAACTTTTGCGCCAGGCGAATGCCGACTCGCCTGCGCCAGCGTTGGAAGCTGCTGCGGTGGGCGATTGGATTTACCGTGCGAATCCCAGTTGAATTGGGGGTAAGCAGGGCTAAGAGGGAATCAACCTGTCCCTCCGCGGGACTTTCGGCTTTTTTCTCAGCCTTTCCGGCACTGCGCTGCGCTTCCTGCCAGCGAGTTACGGGCGCCCTTCCGCGGCTTACGTCTCGGCCAAGAGGCGAAAGCGCGGGCGGCAACCTGTGTGTTATCTTTGACCGATTCGTTGTGGAACCCTTTGAGGAGGGCTGAATGTCATCGGCGTCGCTGCGCCGCACCGATCGCGTTTCGCTGACTCTTTTGCTAGAAGCCAGTGGGAAGAACGCCAAAGGCGAGGCATTTGAATTGCCGGCCAGGACGCTGCTGATCAATCGCGGTGGGGCGGTGCTCATCCTCGACCAGGAATTAATGCCCGAGCAGTTCATCCATCTGCAGCGGCGGGCGCCACACGAGTCGCACCGCAAAGGGCAGGTGCGCGTGGTGGGCCAGTTCGGACGGCAGAAGGACGGCTACCTGTACGGCATCGAGGTTCCCGACTCGTCCGTCGATTTGTGGGGCGTGGAGTTCCCGGCGATCGCCGAATCGACCGAAGCGGTGGCGCGCATGCTGCTGGAATGCACGTACTGCCGGAGCCGCGAGGTGGTGCACATGAACGAGCTGGAGCTGCGGGCGTTTGAAACGAACCGCGGTGTCGCGCGGCACTGCAGAACCTGCGGAGTGCCGAGCATTTGGACGCAGGCGCCGCACGAGGACGAAGATAAGCTTACACCGCGCAAACGCCGCGGCGCCGCCGACTCCCCCGGAGCGATTCCGGAGAGCGGCGATCAGCGTGAGCGCGAGCGCATCCGGTTGAAAACGCGGCTGACTGCGTGCATTCGCCAGGCCGGCGCGGACGATGAACTGGCAGTTTGCGAAGATATCTCGCCGATCGGGATGTGTTTTCGCAGCAAGCGGCGGTATGACAGCGACGCCTCGATTGACGTCGCAGTGCCGTACTCGCCGGACGCCGCGAATATTTTTCTGCCTGCGCGCGTAGTTTATTCCGAGCAAATGCCAAAGGCCGGGCTCTTCCGCCACGGGACCGAGTATCGCCGCATCGGCGCGCGCACCCGCTGATTCTTCGCTATCGGTGTGCCTACCAAGGCAAACCCGCCGATCGGGAAATTGGCGTCCTGAGGTTCGCGTGAGCTGGCACCGCAGAAAAATGCCTGCAGGGATGCCGGCCCTGCGCTACACGGCGATGGATGTGCGCTCGCGGGTGCGGCGGGCGTGATAGTGCATGGAAATGTTCAGGTAGACGTTGCCGTGGGGCGTTTCGAAGCAGAGGATGGTCGCCTCGGAATCCTGGCCGGCT
>Ga0210404_10001111_pt1 | contig 11940 bp, 9 predicted proteins | sample IncBWH28MmetaG_FD_155455 | JGI IMG/M metagenome (GOLD analysis project Ga0210404, IMG submission 155455) | Forest soil microbial communities from Barre Woods Harvard Forest LTER site, Petersham, Massachusetts, United States - Inc-BW-H-28-M | ecosystem: Environmental > Terrestrial > Soil >... | reverse complement strand
CGTGCCGGGCGAGGAGACTCTGCTCAAAGGGATCCGCAAGCTTGCTCCGGGGCACTATCTCCTGGTCAGGGACGGCCAGGCCGTGATCAAGCAGTATTGGGATCTTCGCTTTCGAGAATCGTCCCCCAGCCGAAGCCTCAAGGAAGCCGAAGCCGATTTGCTGAGCCTGCTGGCCGAAGCAGTCGAACTGCACATGATCGCAGACGTGCCGGTGGGCGTCCTTCTCAGTGGTGGCGTGGATTCGACAGGCGTGCTGAGCTTCGCCGTGAATGGGACGGACAAAGAAATCAGTAGTTTCACCGTGGGTTTCTCCGGCGGGGAAGTTACCGACGAGAGGCCTTATGCCAGGTTGGCTGCAAAAACATTCGGCACCCAGCACCATGAAATGACAATTTCGGCGAGCGATTTCGCGGCGTTCCTGCCCCAGTACGTGTGGCACATGGAAGAGCCGGTCTGCGAGCCTCCCGCCATTGCCATGTACTACGTCTCGAAGTTGGCGAGTAAGTTTGTCAAGGTACTCCTGTCGGGAGAAGGCGGAGACGAGGCCTTTGCGGGCTACAGCAATTACCGCAATCTCGTTTGGCTGGAGCGTGTCAAACGTGGGCTCTCGCCACTAAACGGCGCCGTCGCCCGGGGACTTTCTGTCGCCGACTCGCTGTTCGACTTGCCTCGAGTGGCCAAGTATGTGCCCTTGATGAACGAGCGTTTCCCGGACTACTACTACAGCCGGACTTCGAATCCGTTCCGCTACACGGGAAACGGATTGGGAAAGGTGTACTCTGCCGATTTTGGACGAGCGATCGACCGCGAGCATACGCTCGAACCCGTGCGCCGGCTGCAGGCGCACGCCCGAGGTCAGAAGACCCTCGACGCAATGCTTTATATTGATACCAAGACCTGGCTCCCGGACGAGCTGCTGATCAAGGCCGACAAAATGACCATGGCCAACTCCGTGGAACTCCGAGTGCCTCTGCTCGATCACCGGGTCTTGGAGTTTGCGGCATCCCTGCCGCCTAGCTTCAAGCTCAGGGGGTTCACTCCAAAATACATTTTGAAGAAGGCGCTGTTTCAGAAGATTCCGAAAGAGATCGCCAACCGCAAGAAGACCGGTTTCCCGGTGCCTTATGAGTCGTGGCTTCGGAGGGACCTCAAGGATATCGTCTGGGCTGTGTTGACCGACCGCCGGACCGTTGAACGAGGCTACTTCCGCAAGGAGGCCGTCGAGGCGTTGCTCCAAGCCAACTCCCATGGCACCAACTATTCCAAAGAGATCTTTTCGCTGTTGAGTTTTGAGCTATGGCAGCGGACGTTCCTGGAGCATGAACAAGTTGTCCTACAGTAGATTTCGGCAGAGGGCGATTCACTTGGCCGCTGAAGCATTTTGGCGTACGCCAGGCTGTTTCGGGATCGCGCGCATGCTCGGTCCCTCCTACTCATTGCGATGCGTGGTCTTTCATAACATCTCGGCTACGGAATCGCCGTTTACTCGGGGGATGGACGTGAATGTCACCCCCGATCAATTCGAGGCGGCGCTAAAATTTCTTACCAAGTACTACGTTCCGGTGCGCCTGGAAGACGTTCTGAGCGATTCCGGTGGTCGAGGGCTTCCGCCCCGTGCGGTGCTGGTGACCTTCGACGACGCTTATGCTTCGGTCGCAGAATGGGCTGCTCCCCTGTGCCGCCAGTTTGGCGTGCCGGCTGTCTTTTTCGTGAACGCCGCATTTCTCGATAACCAGCTTTTGGCGCCCGATAATCTGGTGTGCTATGTGGCCAACGTGTTGGGAATGGGAACCATCAATGCCGCAGCCCGGGCCGTCCGGGGGGCGGAAACCAGGGAATTACATTCTCTTTCCGACGTTTTCGCGGGTTTGTTCCCGTCCATTTCGTTGGCCGAAAGGGAGAGCTTTCTGGACGCTCTGCGGCAACTGGCAGGGATCAGCGATGGTCCTATGGCGAGGGAAGCGAGCCTGTACCTGACCAGCAAACAGCTTCGAGAACTGGCGTCATTCGATTTCGAGATTGGGAACCACACCTACACCCACGTGCACTGCAGGTCTCTCTCTCCCCAGGAGATCGGCTCACAGGTGGACCGGAACAAGGCAGAATTGGAGTCCCTCTCAGGGACCAAGGTGCGGTCGTTCAGCCAGCCTTACGGCTCTTCCACGGATCTGACGCACGACTTGGCAGAGCATCTTGAACGCACCGGGCACCAGGCAGTCTTTTTGAGCGAGAGCGTCGCCAATCCGCGAGGCGCTGACCCCTTTCGCCTAGACAGAATCAGCGCTCGCGCCAAGAGCGACGACACCTTATTCTTCGAGGTCGAGGTCCTGCCTCGCCTGCGCGCCGTACGGAACCGGCTTTCCCCCAATCATGGACCCGTACCGGTGGACCCGATCCGCTCCGGTGCGGACCCGCAAGAGGCCATCGGGACGGGAGATCACCTTGCAGGGATCGACGGGAGGCGACCGCGTGCTTGAGAATCGGAATCCCATAAGCCGTGAAAAATTCCTCTTGGAGATGGACGAGATTCTTGGCTTGCGCGCTGGCACTCTTCGAGGCGATGAAAAACTGGAAGAACTGCCGAACTGGGACTCGACCGCCCTCATCAGCCTGATTGTCCTCGCGGAATCCACGAACAACGCCCACATCTCTCCTGAAGAGGTCGTTGGCTGCTCCACGGTCGCCGATCTTCTGCGCTTGGCTCAGGTAGAGGGTAGCTCGAGTTGAGATCGCGGATTTTGAACACCCTTCGCCGCCCGCAGTCGTGGTGTAGCGGAGATTCACGTTGACTTCAGACACCAAGACCTCGCCATCGGAGATGTGGAAGGCTGTGCGGCTCCCCGCTACAGCCGCGGATCTCCTGCGAAAACGCCATACTCTGAAGGCGGAACTTCTCAAACAGAAGAACCTGCTCTCAACGCGCATTGCAATTCTGGGCGGTTCCACGACCACAGAAGTGAAGACCATGCTGGAGCTGTTCCTTTTGGCGCAGGGAATCCAGCCGACCTTCTACGAATCGGGATACAACCGGTACGGTGAGGACGTGCTGTTTGAAAACGCCCAGCTTTGGAATTTCAAACCGGACATCGTCTTCATTCACACTACCTGGCACAATGTGTCGCAATTCCCCGAATTGATGGAAGCCGAAACAACGGTTGAAAATCGCGTCCGCAGCGAAATGGCGCGGTTTGAGTCGCTTTGGGAGAAGATTCACACCGAACTAGGCGCACTCATTATCCAGAACAATTTCGATCTGCCGCGCCTCAGACCGCTCGGGAACTCCGAGGCGTTCGAATCGTCCTGCCGCGTGAACTTCTTGCTCCGGCTGAATACCGAATTCGCGAGCTATGCCCGCAAGCACTCGCGCTTCTTGGTGAACGACATTCTCTATCTCTCCGCGCAAGTGGGCCTGGAAGCGTGGCACGACTACACCTATTGGTATAACTTTCATATGGCTTTGAGCCCCACGGCTACCGTCGAGTTGGCGCGCAACGTGGCCGGCATTGTGAAGGCCGTTTACGGAAGGTCCAAGAAGTGCCTGGTCCTGGACTTAGACAACACGCTGTGGGGCGGAGTCATTGGCGACGATGGCGTGCAAAATCTGATTCTGGGCCGCGACCATCCGGTCGGTGAAGCCTTCTTAGACTTCCAGCGGTACGTGAAAGGCCTACAGCGGCGCGGTGTGGTCCTCGCCGTATGTTCCAAGAACGACATCGAGAACGCCAAAGAGGGCTTCTCACACCCAGATAGCATATTGAGGTTGGAGGATTTCAGCGTATTCAAAGCCAACTGGAATCCGAAGCCTGAAAACATCCGTGAGATCGCCAGAGAACTCAACATCGGCCTGGATAGCCTGGTCTTGGTTGACGATAACCCCGCCGAGAGGGCTCTGGTGGCTGACCAACTGCCCGAAGTGTCGGTGCCGGATTTGGGCTCAGACGCTTCCCGTTTCGCAGAGATTCTCGAACACGAGCGGTACTTCGAACCGGACAAGGTCGTTCAGGACGATCTGAACCGCTCTGGCTACTACAGTTCGAATGCGCAGCGGAGCACCTATCAGGCCGGCTTTCACGACTACGGAGAGTTTCTGGCATCCCTTGAAATGACTGCCCAGATCGGCGCTTTTTCCCCTGTCTATCTGGAGCGAATCACCCAGCTGATCAACAAGACCAATCAGTTCAATCTCACAACCAGACGGTATACGAGTGCCGAAGTCGAAGCCATCTCCCAGGATCCGAGCTTCGTTACGCTGTACGGCAGGCTCGCCGACAAATTTGGGGATAATGGCCTGGTCTCAGTCCTGATTGGACGCGTGCTTGGCGAAACGGTGGAACTCGATCTGTGGCTGATGAGCTGCCGGGTTTTGAACCGCGAAATGGAATTCGCGATGTTTGACGCGTTGGTGGAGCAGTGTCAAGCGCGGGGCATCGGTAAGATCGTGGGCGTCTATATTCCTTCCAAGAAGAACAACATGGTCACCGGCCACTATGCCAGCCTGGGTTTCACTCGCATCAGCGAATCCTCCCCCGGTCAGGAGTCGTGGCGCTATGACGTGCCTGAACCCTATTCCGGGAGGACTCGCTTCATTCGCAGGACGGCCGGTACTCTGCCCACGGTTGCGAATGCTTGAAGCGAACATCAGCACGACCAAGGTCACTGGTTCCGTTCCGAGGTCGCGAGAGAAAACTGATTTCATGCAGAATCTAGGCTGGCAAATCGAAGTGGATCGCGCGACTCCCGCGGAGTGGTCGAAGATGCTCGAACTGTTCGACGACGCGAACATTTATCAGACGTCCGCGTATGGCGGAGTTCGCTGGGGAGAAAAAAACCTCAGCCGCATCGTCTTGAAGAAGGACGGTGAAGTGCGGGGAATGGCCCAGCTCAGGATCATTCGCCCCACCCCACTCAAGTTCGGCATGGCCTATCTGCGTTGGGGACCCCTCTGGGAGCGGCGTTCCCTGCCACACGATCCCGAGGTCCCGACACGCCTGGCCCGCGCGATCGAGGACGAATACCTAGACAAGAGGAAGCTTTTCCTGCGCGTCCTTCCCAACGCCTTTGCCGGATCGTCGCGCGCCACTACCATCGAAGCCGCGTTCTGTAGATTCACCCCGGAGCCTCTCGGCGCGGACAACACCTATCGGACCTTGGTCCTTGATCTCAATCCCTCGCTGGAAGAATTGCGAAAGCGCCTCGACCCAAAATGGCGGAATAAGCTCTCGGGCGCTGAAAAAAACGGGCTCCAGGTGATTACCGGAAGCGGGAGCGGCGAATACCACGCCTTTTGCGGAATCTACAACCAGATGCGCAAGCGCAAGGGGTTTGAAACCACGGTGGACGTCAACGAGTTCGGGTCGATCCAAGAAGCCCTCGGTGAATCCCAGCGCATGCGCATCCTGATCTGCGAAGACCAGGGCGTCCCGATTGCGGGGCTGGTTGCCTCGGCCATGGGTGATTCCGCGATTTACTTGCTGGGCGCCACCAGCGACGACGGGTTGAAATCGAAGGGCGCCTATTTGCTGCACTGGACCTTGATCGGGTGGCTCAAGGAGAACGGCATTCGTTGGTATGACCTGGGAGGAATCGACCCCGAAAAGAATCCGGGAGTCTATTCGTTCAAAAAAGGATTCTCGGGCGTGGACATTTGCCAGATCAGCCCACTGGTGGCATCAGAAAGTGCTGTCTCTTCTGGAATCGTCAAGGCGGGTTTTGCCATCGAGCGCACGCTGCGCGGGTCTCTCGGCCGTCTAAACCCTGCCCGCACTCGGAAAACGCCGGCAACAAGTAATTAAGTTCAGCGCATGTCATCCCAAGCCAATCCCATAGATATTTCAGTTGTGATCGTCGGCTGGAACGCCGAACACTACCTGGATTTGTGCCTACAAAGCCTGGCCCAGGCCCCGCCACGGCGCAGCATGGAGGTACTGGTGGTGGACAATGCGTCTACCGACGGCTCGGTCGAGATGATCGAAGCGAAATTTCCGTGGGTGAAGTTGATCAAGAGCAACGAAAACCTCGGTTTCGCCAAGGGAAACAACGTAGCCATCCGGCAGAGCCAGGGACGCTACGTCGCGCTCGTCAATCCGGACGTGACCGTGTTCCCAGGCTGCCTGGACGCGCTGGCGGATTTCATGGATCAGAACCCCAACGCGGGAAACGTGGGCCCCCGAGTGCTGAACCCGGACATGTCCATGCAGAGTACCTGCCGGCGATTTCCAACTCTGTGGAACAATTTTTGTTCCGCCACGGGCCTGTCCTCACGGTTCAAGAACTCGCGGTTCTTTGCGGGCGAGCACATGTTCTACTTTCCACATGACCGGACACTCGCCGTGGACGTGCTGGTTGGCTGCTTCTCGATGATTCGCCGCGAAGCCTTGGACGCCGTGGGCCTGCTCGATGAAGACTTGTTCATGTATGGCGATGATGTGGATTGGTGCCGTCGGGCGCGGAATGCCGGATGGCAAGTGGTGTTTTACCCCGGCGGGCAGGCCATCCACGATCGAGGCAAAATCACGGCCCCCTATCCGGTTCGCTTTGCAGTCGCGCAACAACGCTCGGTCTTGCACTATTGGACCAAGCATCACGGCTTTTGGGGCGTGCTCGGAATCCGAAGTATCATGCTCTTCCATCACGCGCTGCGCTATACGTTTGCCGCTCTCTCCGGCTTATTCGATTCAGGCGGAGGCGCGCCAAGCGACGTGCGGAAGCAAGTGAGCGGCGCTTGCCTGCGGGAGCTTGTTTCTGGCAGCGTGCCGAACAAGGCCTGAGGCGCAGACGTCATCATGGGCGTTTCCAGTTCGATTTCGCGTTTCGCGGCCTACTACAAGCTCCACGGCCTGGGTGCAACAATCCGCCGTGCCGGCCAGAACCTAAAACGTGCCCTTTTTGCGAGCCGCATGGTCGTTTTCTATTGTGACCTCGCGAAGCAAACCACGGCTCCGGTAAAGATCCCCATTTCTCTAAAGGTGGAGCGCCTGAAAAGCTACAGTGAACTCAGCCCGCAGGACTTGCGGGAGATGACGAGCTTCTGGAATCCCAAGCAGGCCCACCGAAATATCCGAGAACAGTTCGAGCAAGGGGCGGCGCTGTGGTTGATCAAGTCAGCCGACAAACTGGCAGGGTACGGGTGGACGATGCGGGGGCGCACCATCGCGGCGTATTATTTTCCGATCGCAGAAAATGATGTGCAGCTCTTTGATTTCTACGTGTTCCCCAAATTTCGCGGCAGGGCCATGCATTGGCTTCTGACGGTCTATATCCTTCAGATGCTGGCGGCCGAAGGTGCCGCGCGTGCGTTTGCGGATACCGGAGAGTGGAATCAGGCGCAGTTGTCGTCTTTCAAAATGACTCCCTTTCGCCGTCTGGGCTTGGTCAGATCTTTCACGATTCTCGGCCATACCTTCGTGTCCTGGGTTGGAAAAGAACCGGCTTTACAAGTTCAGAAGGGCACCGAACATCGGGACACAGTTTCAACCGTGGCGAGATCGCATGAGTGATGAACCTTCCAGGGCTCCCGCTCCGCCCGATCATCCGAAGCTCCACCACATTGGTTTCGTAGTGCTCTCGATCCAGGAAAGCGCCGAGTCTTTTGCACTGTCGGTAGGCGCGAGGTGGGATGGGAACATCGTTTTTGATCCCCTGCAGAAGGTCCGCGTCACGTTTTTTCAGGGGCATAACCCCGTAGACCCTTTGATCGAGTTGGTTGAGCCGGGCGGACCCGAATCACCGGTCTCGCGATTCCTGAAAGATCGAGGCGGGCTGCATCACTTGTGCTACGAGGTGGCGGATTTGGATGCCCACCTGCGGTTCTGCCAGTCCGTGGGCACAAGAATCATTCGACCTCCGGTTCCCGCCGTGGCCTTCGGAGGACGGCGAATTGCTTGGGGGGTGACAAAAAACAGGCTGTTGGTTGAGTTTCTGGAGTGCTCGTGAACCCGCGTGACTTCGCTCGGTGCGAGTACCTCACCCTGTACCAAATCTGGCCCTTGGGTCAGTATGAGCTGGCCCGGCGGTCCATGTAACATCAAGAAGGTTTTGGGCAAGGGGACCTAATGATTCGAAGGGTTTTTCGCGCCGCGATCTTGGTAACTTGTCTTCTCGGCGTCGGAAGTGCTTCTGCTGGAACATATTACATCGCTGCGAACGGTTCGGACTCCAATTCAGGAACGAGCAAGAGCTCGCCTTGGCTGCACGCGCCGGGGATGCCGAACTGCTCGAGCGCATGTCTTGCTTATCAAAACGCCAGACCCCAACCGGGAGACTCGATTATCTTCAGGGGAGGCGACACGTGGCACTTCGGGAACCGTGATGCCTCGCCGTACACGGGCGGAACGTGGTACTGGACCTGGAGCGGGACTTCCACGAATTGCGATACGACCGATAATCCCGCTCCCACGCGCACGTCCTGCATTTATGTCGGCGTAGATCAGACTTGGTATTCAGGCGGCGCGTGGGCGCGCCCGATTATGACCGGCGACAATCCGACCAGCACTTCGACCGTAGGCAGCTGCGCGTACGGGCCAGTCGGGCCAAAGAATGATTTCCTTATGGTGAATAACAACGCCTTCGCCTGGTTTGATAACTTTGAATGGACCGGCTTGTGCAGCGGCGTGGCTTCTACGGTCGGCAACAATTATCTCAACAGTTGGAATCTTTATATTGTTGATGCGGGTGGATCCGTCGTAGTCGTTCAAAACGTTTACTCGAACCATTACGCCCACGGGTGGACGCACCTTCCCTATTCCTGTTCAGAACCGAGTGGTGAACCTGTGGGGCAATGCATGTCCTCGGGCTTCATTACCGGTGGAATCATGAGCACACTAGGGCCGGGCAATGTATGCGATGGATCGGATTCAGACCCCCACTCGGTTCAATGCGAACTCGGTCCCGGCTACATCGTTTTCGACAACGTTTTTGCCAATCAAGCGCAGGTCGTGGTGAACGGCTACCACGACTGGCACGACAACTATTGGTTCAACTACACGAATACGACCGACGGCATCGCTCACGGGAACGAGTGGGAAGCGAATACCGATGCTCCGGGCTCGGATTCCTCAGGTCATTCGCAGCCAAGAGTACCGTTTAACGTCTGGTACAACAACGTCGAGGGTCATACTGCACCCACCGCGACCGGAGACGTCAAAGTCGCGTTCTGTCCGAACACCTTCGCTGCAGAATATTGGTTCAACAACATTCAGTACGACCAAGCGGGAACGGGAAATACCTGGGATGTCGCCACAGGAGGCTTTAATTGTAGTGCTTCTGGGCATGAATATATGTTCAACAACACGCTCGATTCTCCGGGCGCAGGAGCGCTCAATTGCGTTGGCGGCATGGTCGTGACGGGCAATCACGAGATCGTCGAAGGTACTTCGGCCTTCAACGCGGGCTCTTGCCGTATCTCCAACGAGATCGTTATGAACCATTCGAGAGCGGTAACGCAGGGTTATATGGCGACGGGCAGGGGCACGAGCGGGTCAAATAACGACACCACGTGCGCCAACGATACCTATCCGTGCGCTCCAACTTCCTCAGCCGATTCAACGATCGGCGGCGGCGGCAATTTTCAGAGCTATTGCCTCTCTCTTCTGGCGTCAGGTGCCGGTGAGATTGCAAGGGCTGGGACAGCCTGCCAGAACGGCACAACCGATTCCTGCTCTTATAACACCGCGAATCACACCGTAAACTGTCCGCGCGATACGCCCGCGGAAAGGCCCGAAAGCGCCGCATGGGATGCGGGAGCGTATCAATTCTCCGGGTCGCAGGCTGCGGTTCCGCTACCTCCAACCAATTTGAGTATCACCGTTCAGTAGACAAGTTCAGTCGGCAAAGTACAGTAGACAAAGCCCTTGCTCCGTGGTGTAGAGGGGCACGCTCGCTTGAACCCGTATTCCAAGAAACAACGTGGTCCCAAAACGGGGAGACCGGTTACAATTTATTGGACCGGTTATGCTCCCCGGCGTGCTCGAGAAGGGCACGTAACCTTATTAGGATTAAGGCAGCTCTGAGCGATGGAACCTGAACATCTTGCATTTGGTGGTGGTTCGAGCACCACGCTGCTGCATCCTCTGGTGGCAGTGTGGATGCTGATCGCCGTCGTGCTGATCCTGACCCTTCCGCGCGGGAAGGCGATTGTGCCTTTTCTTCTGGCCTTTTTCATCACCCCGCTCGGACAAGTCGTGGTGCTGGGACCCTTCCACTTTACGGTTCTGCGCATCCTGATTATTGCCGGATTGGCTCGCAGGCTCAGTTTCCGGAAGTCCTCCTCCACGGGAGGGAAATACCCCGGGGGATTCAACGCCATCGACTGGGTGGTGGTGCTGTGGGCGGTTTCGGCGGTCATCGTCTTTTGGATCGAGTGGCCGGAATCCCAGGCCATCATCAAAGGCCTGGGAGATACTTTGGACATCCTGGGCGGCTACCTGGTGGTGAGATCTCTCATTCCCGACCACGAGGCCATCCGACGCACGATCAAAGTATTGGCCGTAATTTGCGCGATCAACGGCATCTGCATGATCGCCGAGAAAATCATTCATATCAACGTGTTCGGCCTGCTGGGAGGGATTGCGCTTCCCTCAACGGTCCGAGACGGGCACATACGTTCGGCTGGAGTCTTGGGTTGTCTCTATGCCGGCGCGTTCTCCGGTGTTTTGATTCCTTTGTTTCTATGGATGTGGACAGAGAAAAGATCCCGAATGATGGCGTACGTGGGGCTTTTCGGCGCCACGGCGATGGTGATCACGTCGTACTCGAGCACGTCGTGGATGGCCTATGGTGGGAGCATCTTGGGCCTTTGCTTCTGGCCTCTGCGTAAGCAGATGCGGCTGGTTCGTTGGGGACTCGTGCTGTGCCTAACGGGGCTGCACCTGGTGATGAAAGCGCCAGTGTGGGCGCTGATCGCCCGCATTGATCTCACCGGCTCCTCGTCCGGCGATCAGCGCTATCAGCTCGTGGACATGACCATCCGGCATTTCAGCGACTGGTGGCTTATCGGATTTAAGCATCCCGGCCTCTGGGGATGGGACGCCTGGGATCTCTGCAACCAGTTTGTGGCCGTTGCGATAACCGGAGGATTGATAACCCTGATCTTCTATGTCGCGATCTTCAGCCGATGCTTTTCGGCGATTGGGAAAGCAAGGAAGCAGGTGGAGGGGGACCGCGGGCAGGAATGGTTCCTCTGGTGCCTGGGTTCGGTCCTGTTTGCCACCGTGGTGGCACATTTCGGAATCAACTATATGCAGCAATTGCTGATGGGCTTGTTCCCCTCGCTGGCCTGCATTTCCGTGGCAACCTTCGAGGCCAGACAGACTGTCCCGGTTCTGGAGAAGCGGGAAAACGTGCAATTCGCCCCCGTGGGCCGAGCGGTCAGAGGAACTCCGCCCATCCGACAGACAACCTGAGAAGGGTGGAGCTCGTAGGCCAGACCGAGCGCTCCCGAAACTTGGTCCAGGATGTTTTCGAGCTTGCTCATGGTGAGCGTCAATACCTTCGCGCCAGAGCCACGGCGCTCGGGCGGGTACCCACAAGAAATCTCTGAAAAGCACAACGGTCCAATCTAGTGTTGCATTGGCTGACGGCAGCCAAAATTCGTAGCCTCGAAACTGCCCATCGACCATATGATTCATGCCAGAAATGGGCGGTGAATCATGCAATCCCATTGCTGCCAATGGTGGAGAGCTACGGTGAAACGCGACGTCATTCCCGTTTCGGCAGGATCGGTCTTCGGGATCGTCTGAAGAGGAGCCCTGATTCGTGCGTACCAGTGTCCTGATTCCTGCCTATAACTGCTCGAGAACAATCCAGGCAACGCTCGATTCAGTGCTGGGGCAGTCCGTGACTCCAGACGAGGTGATTGTTCTGGACGATGGAAGCACGGATGAGACGCTTTCTGTCGTGGAGTCCTATAAGCCACGGGTCTCGGTGGTTCGGCAGTCCAATATG
>Ga0210404_10001110_pt1 | contig 11968 bp, 10 predicted proteins | sample IncBWH28MmetaG_FD_155455 | JGI IMG/M metagenome (GOLD analysis project Ga0210404, IMG submission 155455) | Forest soil microbial communities from Barre Woods Harvard Forest LTER site, Petersham, Massachusetts, United States - Inc-BW-H-28-M | ecosystem: Environmental > Terrestrial > Soil >... | reverse complement strand
GGTGGTCGCTGCCCATCCCCATTCTCGATGGCGGTGTCATCCTGTTTCTCTTCATCGAAGGGCTCATGCGGCGCGACGTCAGCCTGCGGATCAAAGAGCGCGTCTACCAGGCGGCGTTCGTTTTCCTGGTGCTGTTCGCGGTGATGGTCATCTACAACGACTTGATGAAGACTCTGCCGGGGTTGATGGACCGGCTACCGTAGGCCTCAGTGTTTCTCGGTACGATCGCGTTCAGTCGCTTTCAAGCTCTTCGCTGCCTCGGTGCTATTGATTCACCGCCCGGATCTGGATCGGGAAGTTGCCGGGTGCATCGAGAAGGTTGTCTACGTTGCGAAGCGCCATTGCGGGGCATGCGAGGGCATCAAGATCCATAGATTCCAGCCCGTGAAACCAACGGCGCAGACGTGGGTTATCGATAGCTAATGTCCCGTCTTCCAGAATTTCGCCAATATCGTTGGCAGGGTTGTCAAACATGACCGTACACTTCCCCAACCTGCCATTCGCCCTGATCAAAATTGAATTCGGCTTCGAGGCATAGCAAATATAGGTCTCCTCCCGCCGGATGTCGTCGGCGGAGCGGCTCCCGGCGGACTCGCCGACGGTATCGAAATTATTCGAGATGCGCTCCGTAGTGTCGTGATTGTTTGCGATTAAAACGCGAGTCAGGTAATCCACCTGCTTGCGCACTTCCTGCGTCGTTTGAGGAATAACGCGGGGGCCGCCAGTTCCACCAAGATCGCGAACATCCTGAAAATTCATACTGAAGCGCGAGTCGCTCCCGAACTCTCTCGCCAGCGCGATGCAGAGCTCCTTCATCGAAGCTGTATTGCTGGAAGTCAGATGGAGCCTGAGCGCCACCTCGAATTGCTCCTGCAAGCTCCTGAGAGTTAGGAGATTCGCCCAGATCGAATCGAAAGTAGTTTGGCCGTTGGCCATTCGCCGCGTTTGGTCGTGGCCCTCTTGCCATCCGTCGATCGAAATCTGAAAGCGATCCTGCTTTAGGGAAATCAATTCTGCGGCGAGATCTTTCGACAGAAGGTAACCGTTCGTAGTCAAGCCTCCGCTGAGCCGGAACCCGTGCTGCTGGCTGAGGGAAAAGGCGTGGCGGGACAAACGAAGGATTATGTCCCAGGCCAAGAGTGGTTCTCCACCAAACCATGAGAACCGCAAAAGGTGGAGCTTGGGCGCCCGCATCGACAGGAGATTTTCGATGCCTCTCTGCACTCTATCCGGCATTCTGCCGATCTTGAAGTCCTCGTAGCAGTATGTACACCGGAAGTTGCAGTGTTCGGTCGGCAGGATGATCACTTCCTGGATACCCGACGAAAAACACGAAGCCCACTGCGCCGCGGAAACTCCCTTTGGTACGTTCATACGAACCCAGGGCGGGCTAACCCCCTCCGCATTTGTACGCGTTGCATTTGCAACAGTAATTCGTGTCGCTGGCGGCTGCGCTAGGCTTCTTCAGAAAATCATCGACCGTTTTCGCAAATGCAGGATTGGAAATTACAACCTGGCCTTGCGCGTCGATCGTAATGTCTGACGGCGCAATCTTGACCTTAGCTTTGTTCTCCCCGAGCTCTTTTCTGACTTGGTCGCTTCCATAACGAGCCATTGTCGTGACAAGGTCAGGATCCTTGATGATGACCCTTTCCCCGCTCACCTTCAGATGCGAAGCAGCTACTGAAAACTGCACGGGCGAACCGGCTGCGGCAGGAGCCGCTGGCGCGCCTTGTTGTGCCATGGACTCTCGTACCCCGCCGGCCAAGGTGATCGCACCGAGGGCACCGACGCCCAAAATGACAGTCCGCCGACTCACTTCCGATGGAGAAGTGATGCCAGCGTCATTCTTTTTGTCGTTTGACATAGTCCCCCTCTCGCATTTCGCGTTGCTGCTCGCGAGGGCCGTAATTCTAGGCGGATACCGGAAGGCAGTTTTGGAGTTCCAGGAATTGTTACAGATTCAGAACGTTCCAGAAACTCGCGTAACTCCAACTACCTCATATCGCAGGGGTTCATTGGAAGTTAAGGGCTAAACCAGGTCATGGCTTCCTGGCAGTTTCCGCTTCGACCGTTACGAAATCCGAACTATCCGCAAGTGTGCCGCTGGAGCCGTAGACAGCCACCCGCCCTAGAATGCCAAGCCCATAGTGTGTTCTTCCCGTGATAAAATAGATCTTCCCATGGCTATGATTCCACGCAGGAAGACCGTGACCGCCATCGTCGGCGGTGTGCGGGTCGGTTCGGATGCACCAGTAGCGGTGCAATCGATGACCAACACCGACACGGCCGACATCCCTTCGACCGTCCAGCAGTGTGCCGCCCTAGCCCGCGCCGGGTCGGAACTGGTGCGCGTCACGGTCAACAACGAAGAGGCGGCCGCCGCCGTTCCCCGCATTGTCGAGGAACTCGACAAGCAGGGTGTGCGCGTGCCCATCATCGGCGATTTCCACTACAACGGCCATGTGCTGCTCACCAAGTATCCCGAATGCGCCCGCGACCTGGCCAAGTACCGGATCAATCCCGGCAACGCCAGCATTGGACGCAGCGGCGACTCGAATTTTCGCACCATGATCGAAGTGGCAGTGAAGTATCAGAAGCCGGTGCGCATTGGCGTGAACTGGGGCTCGCTCGATCAGGCGCTGCTCACCCGCATGATGGACGAGAATTCGCGCCTCGACGATCCGAAAGACGCCCGCGAAGTCACAATGGAAGCGATGGTCGTGAGCGCTCTGAACTCCGCCGAACTGGCGGAGAAATTCGGCCTGCGTCCCGACCAGATCATTCTGAGCGCGAAGGTTAGCGGCGTGCAGGATCTGATCGACGTCTATCGCGCGCTCGCCGCGCGCTGCAACTACCCGCTGCACCTCGGCCTCACCGAAGCGGGCATGGGAGCGAAGGGCGTGGTGGCATCCAGCGCCGCCATGGGTGTGGTGCTGCAGGAAGGCATCGGCGATACGATCCGCGTTTCCCTGACTCCGGCGCCAGGTGGCGACCGCACTGAAGAAGTCCGGGTGGGCCAGCAGATTCTGCAATCCATGGGCATTCGCAGCTTCACTCCGCAGGTTACGGCTTGCCCCGGTTGCGGACGTACCACCAGCACTTTCTTCCAGGAAATGGCCGAGCAGATTCAGACCTACCTGCGGGAGCAGATGCCCACCTGGAAGGTCCGCTACGTGGGCGTGGAAGAAATGAAGCTCGCCGTCATGGGCTGCGTGGTCAATGGCCCCGGCGAATCGAAGCACGCCAACATCGGGATATCTCTGCCGGGAACTTTCGAGGAACCGAAGGCCCCGGTTTACGTGGATGGACGCCTGTTCACCACGCTCAAGGGCGATCGCATTGTTCCCGAGTTCATCGGGATCCTCGATGAGTATGTCGACTCACACTACGCGGCGAGAGATGCCCAAAAGGAAGAAGTAGCTGTCAGGAGTTAGGCTTTCGACGGGCGGATCGGGCATGCCGGCCCGAACTCTCGAACTACAATCCAGCATTTGAAGACAATCCATTGAGGATCTGGCGCTTTCAGTATCTTGCGCGCTCCCGCTACTGCCCAGTCAGCATGAAAATTGGATTTTGCGATGGTTCGCCGGCTTGCGAAGGCCCGCTGAAAGCTGCAGGCAGGTCGGTGATGAGCGTATCGGCGGGAGTGCCGCCACCTGAGTTGTTGGTATTACTGTTCGTAGTGTCGATGTCGGCAAAAGCGCCGGCGTCACACATGCTCACATAGACGTGGCTGCTGTCGGCGGCGGCAGTGGTGAAAACCCGGAAGCGGGTGCTACCCGGTGAGTACAAGGCAGCCGGGGCGCAGGAAGCGACCGGCGGCACGGCGAATTGATTCGGCGCGAATTGCCCAATCGTCGGGGGTGGGGGCCAGGTCAGCAACGTCAGGGCTGGAGTTATCTTTGGCGTCAGACTATTGGCGTCAAACACGGTGAGGCCAGGGATAACGCAAGGCGACACGGCCACGTTCGAGTCCGGGCAAGGCGACGCTACCTGGTAGCTGGCGACGTAGAACCGGCTGCCATCGGGAAGCGCTGTCACTGAAGTGGGCACGCATCCGGTCGGACACTGACTTGAACCTAAATTGAAAGAGATAGCCTTCAGTAGAAGGGGTGTGTCGTTGGCTCCGCCAGTATCGGAAAAGACATAGACCGTGCTGGTCGAAGGATTGGTCACATACAGACGGTTCAGGTGAGGATCGTAGAGAATAAAGTTGGCTCCGGCACCCACGCAAAGTGTGGGGGTCGCAGAGCAATCAGGAGTGTTCGCAGTGTCGGTAGCCGTGTCGATCGTGACCAGCTTTCCATCCCCCTGGGTGAGCACGTAGACTTTCTGGCTGTCGCCGCGAGCCACCACCCAGACCGGAGTGATCCCAGAGAACCCAGTCACCACGTTGGAGGAGAGACCCGTAGTGTTCAAGCTGCTGACCGTGTTGTCCCCTTGGTTGGCCACATAGAGCTTGAGGCCGTTTGGGGTCTCGGCGAGACTAACCGGGTGCGCTCCCACGAGCGCACTGTTGCTGACGACATTCAGTGTCGTGTTAAGAGCGAAGACTGAGTTGGAGTTGTAGTTTGCCACGTACATGGCGTTATTCTGAGTGCTGCTGAGGAAGACGGGCTGCGGGGGGACCGATGCGGTTCCACCGGACAATGGCGGGAGCCCGCTAGCCGGGTTCGTGTACTGGATGGTCGTCGGGTTAACCGGGACAACCGCAAAAGTGCCATCGTACGCGAGGGGGTTGCACGCCGGTTCGTTACACCCCGGAATGACCACACCGGCGATCGCGATCGCATATCCAGCCGCAAGATTGTTCAAGGGGGCGGTGAGTGTGACCGTGACGGTGTTGCCGGCCTCACTGATCGCGGAGATGCTGGATGTCTGACTAGGCAAACTAATTGCAGTCACGGCGCCAAATCCGGTCGAGACCGTGGACTGGAATGCCGGAGTAAAGGACGAGACAACGTCGACCCCGCCGGAAACCACGCTGCCCGAACTCGCCACAAACAATCTTGAAAGGTTGGGAAGAATGACTGCGTGAGTGGGAACACTTTTGTCGGAGGTGGGAGTTTCAGCGATGATAGCGTCTCCCGAAACGTCAATCTGAAGAGCCCCGCCAGGGTAGGAGGGCACGTTGGCACTAATGCCAAACACCGCGTGGAAACTGGCAGGAGTGGGAGGCGTTTGTGTTGGGCAACCAGGAACTCCCCCCGACGAGCAAGGAATGACTACCGGACGGTAGACCTGCCCACACGCCACGCACAGCAGGGTGGGAATCACCATGGCCGCCAATCGGCCCACACGTCGAAAACTCATCGGCACCCCAAAGAGAAAAGTTCTGGTTACACCTGCGAGGAATTTAACATTCTAACGGCTGGCCCCGATCTGCGCCAGTAGGCCGGTGCGGCTTTCGGGCTTCGGGCTTCGGGCTTCGGCCGAGCACTTTCTGGGATGCGCGAACGACTAGGCAAGTTGGATCATAGGCGCGTCACGCGGGAATAGGCCGAAATCGTGACGATGATAAGCGGACTGTCGCCGAAGCCCGAGGCCCGAAAGCCCCGCTAGCGACCACGACGCGACTTGCCGCCAGCGGCTGCGGCCGGGGCTTCTGCGTTGGCGGTGGCCGCCGGTTTTTTCCGGCCTTCCATCTGCGCCAGGCTTTGCTTGAGAGCGGCCATCAGGTCCACCACGGGAGCCAGCTTCCTGGGCTTCTCGACGGCTGCCACCTCCCCGCCCTCGAGCTTGGTTTCGATCAGCTTCTTCAGGTTTTCCTGGAAGCTGTCTTTGTATTTTTCCGGGTCCCATACATCGGCCAGAGCTTCGATGAGTTGGTGCGCAACTTTCACTTCGGCTTCTTTCAACTCAACATCGGGCGCTCCGAAGCCTTCCACCTTCTTCACCTCTTCGGCGTAGTACATGGTGTGCAGCATCAGTCCGCCTTCGTGGGGCCGCAGGAATACCGTGTATTCGCGGTTGTGCATAGTGATCTTGGCGATGGCAACGTACTCGCTCTCTTCCAGCGCCTTGGTCAGCAGCGCGTAAGGACGCCGCCCCGCTTCCTCGGGCATCATGTAATACGACGACTCGAAATATACGGGATCGACGTCGCCCGCCTTAACGAACTCCAGAATCTCCATGGTCTTGGCGGTCTGCGGCTCGATTTTCTTGATCTCCTCCGGCTCGATGATGATGTATTCGTCCTTGCGGAACTCGTAGCCTTTGACGATGTCGCTGCGATCGACGACCACATTTTCCAGCGGACAAATGTACTGCTGCTTCACGCGCTGCTTGTCCGTGCGATGCAGCATGTTGAAAGAGATGCCGCTACTGCGCGCGCCCGAAAATAAGCGCACCGGCATGGAGATGAGGCCGAAAGTTAAATGTCCGGACCAGACTGACGCTGCCATGGGTTCCCTCGTTACTAGAATGCAACACAACCTAGCAGGACCGCAAACGGCCCTAACCTGCCCAGAATTGCGAGTTTAGCCTACAAACCCTGCTTGGGTGCACAAATCTTAGGGCAAGGGGAACCGAAATGCGAAGCCGGAGGGGATGGGGTTGGCCGCAGGTAAGCCCCAGCGGCTGTAGTTAACTGAGCGGGTTCGGGGGCTTTCTTGCACCTTCCGTGCGTTGCCGATAATCTGTGAGGCAGCGCTCTCAACGCTGGAGGATAAGATGACCGACCTGCGCTACCCCATCGGCAAGTTCACTTACGAAGGCCCGCCCACACCGGAACAGAGACAGGAACTCCTCCACCACATTGAGCAAGCGCCTGCACGTCTGCGCGCAGCCGTGAAAGGGCTTTCGCAGCAGCAACTGGACACACCCTACCGGCCCGAGGGCTGGACCGTTCGCCAGCTCACGCATCACGTCCCGGACAGCCATCTCAACGCCTATGTGCGCTTTAAGCTGGCCCTCACCGAAGATGAGCCGACAATCAAGCCTTATGCGGAAGACCGCTGGGCGCAGCTCGCTGATACGCGGGCCACTCCCGTAGAAGTCTCACTGGCATTGCTGGATTCGTTGCATGATCGCTGGGTTCGCCTGCTGCGCTCGTTCCAGCCGGAAGAGTGGAAGCGCACCTTCCGTCATCCCGAGCTCGGCATTGTGACTCTGGAGAGGAACCTGGCGCTCTACGCGTGGCATGGACGCCATCACGTCGCCCACGTCACGGCGCTGCGGGAGAGAAACGGCTGGTAGGGAACGACGCCTGCCCTCCCCTCAAACCACCGCAACATCTTGCATATTGCTCATCAATGCGTCCTTGGGCTATTATCTGCTCACCTTCCCCAAAGGCGTGCTCTCCGTCTCCCCGGCCCCGTCGTTGTTTTTCGCAGTTCGATTGAACGCCAGATTCTGATTCGAGGAGCGCAATCCATGCCGTGCAAGAAACTCTCAGTTCCCTTCCGCCTCTGGGTCGCACAGTCCATCGCACTGGGTATTCTGATGCTCGCGGTGGTAGCAACGCCCTTGGCCCGGGCGCAGACCTTCACCGTGCTCCACACCTTCACGGGCGCGCCGGACGGTGGATTCCCAAATGGAGGCGTGATCGTGGACGCGAAAGGAAACATTTACGGCACCACCTCCGAAGGCGGCACGGGAGCTTGCTCGGGCGGTTGTGGAACGGTGTTCGAGCTGAATCCGGCCGGCAAGGAGACAGTGCTCTACAGTTTTACGGGGACGAACGGGGACGGAAAGTATCCTCAGGGAGGATTGGTCCGGGACGCGTCGGGTAATCTCTACGGAACTACGTTCGGAGGCGGAACATCCGGCACTGCCTGCAACAATTATGGCTGCGGAACTGTCTTCATGCTGGATACAGCCGGAACGGAGACTGTGCTCTACAGCTTTACTGGTGGGGTGGACGGCGCTACCCCCGAGTCCGGTGTGGTGCGGGACGCTGCGGGCAATCTCTACGGAACTACCCACTTGGGGGGCGTTTACAACTGGGGAACGGTGTTCGTGGTGGATCCGTCGGGAAACGAGACTGTGTTACACAGCTTCGACGGCCTTACCGGTGATGGCGGGGATGCCCTCGGCGGTTTGATCCTGGACTCTGCGGGAACTTTGTACGGCACCACGCAAGGCGGCGGTAATCTTAATTCCAATTGCCTCCCTGGCTTCGAAATAGGCTGCGGAACGGTATTCCAAATCACCACTACAGGCACGGAGAGCGTCCTGTACGCCTTTAGTGGCCACGCGGATGGGAATACGCCTTCGGGAAATGTAGCCCAGGACAGCGCGGGCAATCTCTATGGCACCAGCCAACCCCGGCCGACGCCTACGGGCGGGGGCACGATTTTCAGACTCAATACGGCAGGGAAATTCATGGTGCTGCACACCTTCACTGGCGGGCCGGGTGGGGCAGACCCTTTTGCGGGCTTGATCCGCGACTCGGCCGGAAACCTCTATGGCACCACCTATCAAGGCGGCGGGGGCGGCAACACCTGCCAAACCTTCCTCGGTGGCTGCGGGACGGCGTTCAAGTTGAGCCATACCGGGAAGTTCAGTGTGCTGCACAGTTTTACCGGTGGGGCAGACGGAGGATGGCTCTTTGCTCCTTTGGCCATAGACGCGAAGGGCAACCTCTACGGCACCGCCAACATAGGTGGCATCGGCTACGGCACGGTGTTCAAGATAACCCCTTAGCTCCAGTTTCGGGTTTCTAGGTTCCGGTTTCCAGATTTGTTGCGTCGCCATGTTCCGCGTCGCTAAAACTGAAAACAAGAAACGGGACTGAAAACTTCCCTACGTCACGCCCAGCTTCCACAGTAAGTAGCTGCTCACTTCCCGCATTACCGCATAGACACGCTGGAACACGCTGTGCGGCCTCGAGTCGGGCCGGGGCGCGACATAGACCGGACCGATTCCCTCGTGCTCCAGTAGCCTTTTGATGCGGAACACGTGATATGCGTCACTGACGGCCACGCAACTGTGCAGTCCGTTGGCGCGCATGATCACGGCCACCCGCACCGCCGATTGAGCGGTGTCGGAGCCCTGCGTCTCGGCAATCAGGTTGCGCTCGGGAATTCCTCGTCGCCTCAGATAATCGTGGCCCACTCCGCCTTCGCTGAATTTGGGATCGGAGGCAGCACCGCCGGTTGTGATGACGACCGGCGCGACTCCCCGGCGAAAGAGATCGAATGCGTGATCGAGCCGCGCGCGCAACACGGGTGAAGGATGCCCGGCGTACTCGGCCGCGCCGAACACAACGATGGCGTCGGCCGAGTGCGGTTCCTGCAGCGACCCTGCCCGCACAATGCGCGCCCCGGTCAGTGCGAGGAACAGAGCCAACGCGGCCAATGCCCCTAGCCCGAGCGCCTTGAGCCGCAGCAGCCAGCGGCGTCGCGGATCCCGGTTAACAGAATCGTCGCTCATCCTTTAGCAAAGAAGGTGGAAATCTCCTCGGAAGGGATCGCACCCTCGCGGATGACGCGCCAGCGCGCTCCTTCGTCGGTGAGGTCGATAATGGTGGAGGCGATGTCACGCGGGGACGTCCCGCCGTCTACGATGATGCTGATCCGGCCCTGGAGTTGGTCGCGCACTTGCTCAGCGTTGGTGCACTCCGAAGCCCCGCTCAGATTTGCGGAAGTGGCCGTGATTGGAATGGCCGCAGCCGCCACCACGGCCAGGGGAATCTTGGCGTTCGGCACTCGCAGGGCCACGTTGCCGGTATTGGCCGTCACTTTCAGGGGCAGACGCGATCCCGCTTTCACGATGATGGTCAGCGGTCCCGGCCAGTATTGCCTCGCCAGAGCGTAAAACTCCTCGGACAGCGATTTGGCCAGCTCTTCCGCCTGATCTACGCTTTCGATCAGCAGCGATAAAGGTTTGTGACGGGAGCGGGTCTTGATGTCGTACACGCGGTCAACGGCGCGCAGGTTAAAGGGGTCGGCTGCCAGCCCGTAGAACGTGTCGGTCGGCATGCCCAGCACTTCGCCCGCACGAATCTGATCGGCGGCGTACTTCACCAGGGAGATCTCAGGGGTCTCGCTACTGATTTTTAGGATTTCGGCGCGCACAGCGCTCCCTTCCTGCATGCTTCCGCGTGGAATATTTTGTCCGTGGAACCTACCATAATACGGCAAAGAGCTTCAAGGAGGGTGAGCAGCGTATTATTCAATCACGATCGCCGCATGAAAAAGCCCTCAGAAACCGCTCTCAGCGTGCAGCACAGGCTCCGCCGCATTGAGGGACGCCACAACCCCCTCGTTAAACAACTGCGCCAGGCATTTTCGCGCGCGGAACTTACCGAAGGCGGAGACTGTGCCGTCGAGGGCTTGCGCATCCTGGAAGAGGCGATCCGCAGCGGCCTGCGGTTCAGTGCGGTGTTCTTTCGTGAGTCTGCGCAGGATCGAGCCGAGCGCCTGCTCCCTCAGATTGGCGCCCAAGTCGAAACGCTGCTGCTTCCTGACAAGTTATTCGACAGCCTCGTGCCCAGTGAATCCCCGCAGGGCGTGGCCGCGCTGGTGCGCCTCAAGGAATTCTCGCTCGACGATGTCATAGAGAGCGAGCGGCTGCAGGTAGGCCCGATCGTCGTTCTCGCCGGACTGCAGGACCCCGGCAACCTGGGCACGATTCTGCGCTCGTCCGAGGCGTTTGGAAGCGCCGGCGTGGTGCTGGGTGAAGGCACGGTCAGCCCCTTCAACTCGAAAGTTGTCCGCGCCTCGGCGGGATCGGTATTCCGCCTGCCCATCATTCATGGTCACGGCAAGGCAGCTGCAGGAAAGCTAGGGGAGGTTTCCGAGAAGCTGCGGGTGCGAGGCGTACGCCTGATCGCGACTTCCTCGCACAAGGGAACGCCCCTGGATCAAGCAGATTTGAAAGGCGCGGTCGCGGTCTTCTTCGGTAACGAGGGTGCCGGCCTGCCGCGAGACGTGATGTCCAAGATGGATGAATTCATCGCCATCCCGCACACTTCGCAGGTCGAATCTCTCAACGCTGGCGTGGCCGCGAGCATCGTATTGTACGAAGCGGCAAGGCAAAGGAAATGATTTCCATGGGACTCTTCCAGCCCATTCCGAATGTCGACAGCGTGACCGACCGGACTCGGCCGCTGGCGGACCGCATGCGTCCGCGCACGCTGGAGGAGTTTTCCGGGCAGGAGCACCTGATCGACCCCGGAAAGCCCCTGCGCACGCAGATCGATCGCGACGATACCGGTTCGCTCATCTTCTGGGGACCGCCGGGCACCGGCAAGACTACACTCGCGAAGATCATCGCGAAGATGACCAAGGCGGAGTTTATCGAATTCTCTGCCGTCCTCGCCGGAATTAAAGAGATCAAGCTGGTCATGGCGGACGCCGAGCGCGCCCGCCAATACGGCACACGAACCATCGTCTTTATCGATGAGATTCATCGTTTTAACAAAGCCCAGCAGGATGCCTTCCTGCCCCACGTGGAAAAAGGCAACATCCGCCTGATCGGCGCCACCACGGAGAATCCGTCGTTCGAGATCAACGCTGCGTTACTCTCACGCTGCCGCGTCTATGTGTTGCGGCCCCTCACCGAAGACCAGATCGTGCAACTACTAAAGCGCGCCCTCACGGACGAGGAACGTGGCCTGGGCACAATGAAGTTGCGCGCACCCGACGATGTCCTCAAGAGAATCGCCAGCTACACCAGCGGCGACGCGCGCAGCGCCTATAACGTCCTGGAAGTGGCGGCGGGACTGGCGCAGCAAGCCGGAAAGCAGACCGCCGAAATCACCGATGACATCGTTCGCGATGCGCTGCAGAAGCGCACGCTGCTCTACGACAAGGCCGGCGAAGAACATTACAACCTGATCTCAGCACTGCACAAGTCGGTGCGCAACAGCGATCCCGACGCCGCCCTTTATTGGCTAGGACGCATGATCGAGGCTGGAGAAGACCCGCTCTACATTGCGCGCCGGATGGTGCGCATGGCGGTCGAAGACATTGGCCTCGCCGATCCTAGCGCGCTTTCTCTCTGCATGTCCGCGCGCGAT
>Ga0210404_10001109_pt1 | contig 11973 bp, 24 predicted proteins | sample IncBWH28MmetaG_FD_155455 | JGI IMG/M metagenome (GOLD analysis project Ga0210404, IMG submission 155455) | Forest soil microbial communities from Barre Woods Harvard Forest LTER site, Petersham, Massachusetts, United States - Inc-BW-H-28-M | ecosystem: Environmental > Terrestrial > Soil >... | reverse complement strand
CGAGAACGGCCGCGGCCCACCCGCCTACGCTGGCGTTCTCGCTGTCGTTTCTCGGTTCGCGTCCTAGTGTCCAGGTGTACGCAAATTCCCAAACGGTCATATCGGTATTGTAGGCCTTGGACGTGCCATCGAATATCAATCCGAGTTGACCGTACAGAGCGCCCCATCCGCCTTCAACGGATTCAAATATAAGAACGCCTTCCTTGTTTGCCACGCCGGTTGTGTTGAATCCGAAACTCTTCGTCAGGTCGCCGGGGTTATTGGAGCGATGCGGCAAGCTTCCAGATACATAGAAACCCTCACCTCGCGCTATGCCGCGAGCTAAGGCCATAACGTAATTCGTTGCGTCTGGTTGAGGCACTGTGTTTGGGTCCACGCTGTCACCTTGACTGTTAACCGATTGGTTCGCGGCGTCTTGCCCCATCACATAGAACAGGGCAATTACTCCTACAACAGCGGCGCCGATGAATAAACCGACCACGCCCTTTTTACGGCGCGTGCGGTGCCGGAGCCGCCTCTACCGTCTTGACCGCTTCTGCAAGGTGCGGCTCGCCAACAGCCGGCGGCTCGACAACGGCGCTAGCAACGGTCGGGCGCAATGGCAATGACGCAAGTCGTTGCATCGAACGGTCAATCTCGACCTGGTGCCGAGCTTGGTCATCAAGCTGTTGTTGCAGGCGGGCAACAAGGTCTTGCATCCTGGCATAGTCCTCGGTCGCAAGCGGGACGGCCGGGATATGCTTCACCGCGGGGTCTGGAATCGCTCGATACTCATCATCAATCACTAGGGCGTGCGGCATCATTGCCCTTGATTGATGTTGACGGCCTGCGCAGCCAGGACAATCCGATGCAGCATGGCTGTCGAGCACAACCGTCCCGCTCTGCACCTTCTGTGTATCATACGTCTGGTCACAATAATTGCAGCGATGCGTTGCCATGTTGCTCCTTTACACTAAACCTATAGTCCTTGATGCTGAAAAAATCCACACTACCGAAATCAAAGCAATGAGCCCAACTAAGCCCCAGATAAGCCATTGGGCGGCCTGTGGCAGGTCGCCAAAACTCGCAGTTCCGCAAGCCAGCCTAGAGAAGAAACCAGGACTGTCCTGGCTGCAAATATCGCTAGCCTTAGCATCATACTGATTTGGGTCAATCTGCTGGACATCGTACAGCTGTTGTCCTGGTTCGATGGTCTGCTGGTTCGGGTCATTAGCCGTTATCCCTGTTCGGCATACCCACTTTCGAGAACTTACGCTTGCGCCTGGGAGCGCATCATAGTGAAAATAGAAGTCCATAGTCGAATCATCTATCCTCACTCGATAGTCAAGCGTTGCATTCGGTGGCAGCGGCCGCAGACACACCTGCTCATAAAGGAAAGCATCCCCAGGTGCCTCTGATAGAACCGGCGGCGCTCCTGTTGCTGAGAACCGCGAGCCGTCTGGAATCAAGTTACTCATTATGCGTAAGTGACTGTTACAAAAATCGCTACAATCGCTAACAGAATCAGGAATATATCCGTGTTCTGTGTGAGCATGTTGCCAATAAAACCTGGCAGCACTGGGCTCGCTGTGTTACCCCAGCCGAGGTCGGCGACAGCCACGGCGATTACTGCGCCGCCGGCGATAACTACGCCCGTTTTGATAATGCCCATGTTTACTTCACCGCCTTCCATACGAGAAAGCCTAGGCCGAGCACAACAACACCAATGAAAGCTATCGTGAAAAATCCTACCGTGCCGGATGAGCTTGTCGAGTTTACGCCAGATGCTTGACCTGAAACTGCTCCTAGCAGTGATTGAAGGAAACCAGGTTTGGGAGCACTCGCCGGTTTCACGCCGAACAATTTTTGCAAAAATGTTTGCTGTGTTCCAACTGGCGCGGACTGCCCTGTGCGACCGATTGGTGTTCTGCCTGAAGGTCCTTCAATCGCCGTCGCTATTTGCGCCCCTGAAACGGCAATTCTTGTGATGTCCTCCAGCGACGGCCAATGAAAAGAAGTAGCGGCCACCGGAGAGCCTGGCGCAGGCTCTGTAGCATTCGGGTCGTTACTCGATACGCTATTACCGCCGCCAAGATTGCCAGAAGAATCGGCATACCCTTCGTCGCCAGACGAATCAATAGAAGTGTCTACCCCTGTACTGGCAGGGATAGTGCTGATTGACGGGTCGCTGCTAAGGTCTGGCAGGTTGTAGGCTGTGGGGTCGAAAGAAAAACTATCAATACCTGCATCGACCCCAGACCCCGCCGACGGGTCGTACCCTGCCAGCACATCCGGTGACATTCCCATCATTGCCCTCGATTGATGCGGCGTGATTCTTTTGCCATCGCATCACGCTTACGATTTTTGAGGCGGCGCCTCCGGAACCAAGGTTGATAGCCCCCAGGTTCCGGATTGTTGCGCGGCCCGTTATTGTTTCCTCGTTTCATTGTCAGGACGCGATGAGGTAGCGCTCCTCCAGAACCTCGCCGAGCTGGTTTGCGGCGATGACCGGCACGGCGCCTTCCACGGTGAACTCGTCCTTTGAAAGCTCGGACGTGTTGAAGGCTGTTCGCGTGTCGCCGTGCTCGATGAAGTCCATGATGTTGTATCCGACCGGCTGCTGTGTGCCATGAAACTGATTGAAATATCCTTTCATGGCCGATGCGGTCCACGGTTGGCGAATACGGACGCCAGCGCGTTTCAGGAACGGTTGCGAGATGATGCTGTCGCTCAATCCCCCGTATGAGGCGCCTACACCGCCCGTCGGTGTGTCGCTCGTCTTGGTCCCCGTCTTGACGAGCACTCGCAGTGTACGAGCTTTGTTACCGCCTGTGACGGTGAGCCTTGCGATGAGACCGTCAGTAAGAACCGCAGATTGCAGTGTGCTGGTAATCGGTTGAAACGTCCTCACAACCAGACGGCTCCCAATCAATCGGGAATTTTCGAGTCCAACGCGGCGCAGATTCGGTCTAATAAGATGGACATCAGCGCGAGGAGCACCGGTAGGTGCAACGGCACCTCCGCTTCCGGCAGCGCCCGGACCCGCAGGGAAATTGCCTTGCAAAGCTCCAAAAGTGAAGGTTCCATTGGCTTTGACATCGAACAACCCCGATTGGTCCGCCAGGAACATATGCAGAATTAGCGGGTTCCAGTCTCGCCCGTCCAGCAGGAACGCTGCCTGCTGCAAGGGGTCGAGAACATCGAGCGGAACGAACGGTACGATATAGCGAACCATGCAATCGTAGTCGGTCGTAGCCGCGCCCGCTGTCGGGTTCGCCGGACGTGTCGCACCTGGTCCGAGTGCTTGCACATAAGCGGCGCCATTCACACTCACCAGTGCATATACTGGTGTAGCGCCGAAAAATGCATTGTGATATTGAAGGCTTGTCGGCCCGTTCACGTTGTACGGGTCAATCGTTCCAAACTTGCCGCTTGCTCCTTCGACGCGAACGCGGTCAACGGCGCCTCCCGGAAACTCCGGCTGCAAGATTCCGGCAAAGCCTCCCGCCCCCACAACGCGGACGTGGAACGAATACTCAATTTGCAGGCCCCAGATGCCTTTGAGCTTGCGCAGTTCCTTCTGCGGCTGTAAGTCGCCAGGTGTCAGCGCTTGACCTGCCAGGAACGGCGTAGCCAAAACCTGCTCAAACAGTTCCGCATTCTGCAATTCTAATCCGCCAAATGGCATGTTGCTCTCCTTAGTGTCTCGAAGTCCAGGCCCACATACCTACGGCTATAGTGACCGCAAGTAAAATCCAAAACGTTGCACATTTACCGCACATGGACCTAAGCCGTCTTAGGCTTAGTAACCCACTGCGAGATAAAGCGCGTAGCCGCCAGACCGACGGCAATTGCAAGGGCTGTTAGCCCTATCATTTTCCAGTTCATGCTGTTTTGACCCCCACCTTCGCCAGCGCAAAGTCAACCGCTGGAAGAATGATAACCGCCGCCAGCGCCGTAGCTAGCAGAATCAAAATGAAATCGCTGATGTCCATCAGGTTTCGCTCCTATGCAATCTTACGGAACAAACTTGGTCTCTTCTTGTCGTCCTTCTTATCGTCTTTCTTCGCGGCAATCTTTCGGCGTTCATTGGCCCTACGCTCGCTTTTGCCATCCCATGCGTCCTTGGCCTTCTCATCCTCTTCTTTCTTCTTGGCGTCCGAAATCTCTTTCGCGTGCCGGCGACGAACCTCCAGCGCTAGCTCAATCTCTCTCTCTTCTTCGTCACTGAATTTGCTAGCCATTTACTACCTCCAGGTCCTCATCGGTCAAATTCGGCGGTCGCGTTAACGGTTCCTCTTTCTCCGGCTCACGCTCCCCGTGGATGTCTACATACCACCTGTTAGGGTCTGCCCAAACCTCATAAGTCTGTGCGCCTTCATTCCAAACAAGACAATGGAATTTTGCAAGGCCTTTAACTTGTCTGGCAACCTCATCCCCGCAGTGCTCGCTGATTCTTTCGAGGTCGAGTTCATCTGTCGTGCGAAAGAAGATGTAGGTATCGGCAAGTGCCCAACTGCGCCGATGCACGTCTGGCGGCCGGTGGGTATTTTGGATGACCCCAATACCGTAGCGGTGACCCTGACGAACGAGCCTAGATAGCTTCGGCTCCATAGCAGAGGTAGTTTGCAGTTCAGAGGCTTCATCAATGATGACAGCGAGAGGCCTACGCTTACACTTCCAAACCGCACTAGCAAATGCAGGGAAATTATCCTTCGGCTCTCCTGCTGGCTGATATGCGATTGGAGTAATGTATTTGCCATCCTCATCCTTCAATCGCAACAACTTTTCCAGCTGTTCTGGATTGTGCGCAGCTGGAAATACAGGATACTGGCAACAGGCGTCCCATATAATGATGTCTCTCGATTGCAACCGGGCACGATAAAAAGAGATTGTGCTTTTCCCTTGCTTCTTGCGCCCAAAGATAACCTCATCTGCCACTATGTCCCTTTACTTCTTAGACTTCACAACACGAACACCGCGAAATCCTGCCGCGAAAGAAAACCCCGACCGCCGTTTCTTAGCATAGGCAACGGCCTTACTTTTTTTGCGAAACTTCTTTGTGCTGTGAGGGGCCAGCAAATGCTTTTCAATTACCTTCCACATATTACGCCTCCGCCGCTTCCATCGTGCGATGTATACGGCAATACCCTACACCAGGCACGCTCGGCTCACTGCAACCGCCATAGTTGCAAAATTCTCCGCTCTTTTGTACTTCTGTCCTCGCCTCTACACTTGCCACTGGTTCCCGGCGCTCGACCGTTCGCGCTTCACGTGGAGGTTGCTGCGGCTGCGATATTTCGCGCACTAGCGACGGCCTTCCAGACTTTGACTTGCGCTCTTCAATCAGCGATTTGGCGCATGATTGGAATTGACCAATTTCGATGGTCCCCATAAACAAGGCCAGTTGTATCTCAGGCCAGTATTTGCGCATCCATTCGGGGGAGCGCTTATTGACAACAGATGCTAGCGAAGGCGCAATGAGGTCCTTCTGAGCCTCGCTATAGTGACAAATCTCTGTCCTCTTGGCTTCGCTGAGGCCAATCATGCCCCACATCATCTGTTTTGTTTGTTCTAGCCACTTGAGGATATTCTCGGCCTTCTTCTCGTCAATCAATTCGGCGCCGAGCGGGCTTGCGCTTTCACCTACTTGCGTTCTGGTTTCACTTGATTGTCCCTCTCTGAGACCTGTTGCTTGTTGCCAATCCTCACGCGATGCAAACTCACGCAAACGGGACTGCATCCGCTCTGAAAGCGGTTTCAGGTTCCCATCATCGTCTAGTTTTAACGTGATTGTATTGCCGCCACCGGCGCCGCGGCGCGGTGTCCAGGTGCTCTCGGTGTTCTCTTGCTCGAATCCTGCTTGTGTTTCTTCTGCGCTCAAACGAGACCGACCCCAAAAACAACGTAATGCAATGCGCATATATTAATGATACGTTCAAGCGCGTCAAGCGCATTTTTCTAAATAATTTACTTGACGAGTTCTCACGAAGCGCGTATAGATATGTGCGCTGATGAGCTTGTGAATCTACCGGGGAGGATTCACAAAGCCGATTCACAAACCCGGCAGAGCGTGGGGGGGGGGTTATCGAGGCGATTAGTTCCTTTGCAGACTCGAATAAGCTCCCGTTATAATTCCAATAAAGTACGTTGCAAGAAGAGTTACTAGGCTGCCTAAGCCCAGAGTGAGGACCTGGAACATTGCGCGTTAATAGCTTAATAGAGTTTCTTGATGCCGCAGCAGATACAAAATTCGTCACTGGCCCATTTGATGAGCGCGGAGGGATAATGATAGTAGGTCCTCCGGGGAGCTTTAAGACAACTATCATCGAGTGTGCGATGGACAATCACCCAGATGTCGTTATCTGTTCTGATTTGAACGTGCAACAATGGCTTAAGATGAAGGATGAATTTGTAAACAAACGATATAGCCTGTTGGCGTTCCCCGAATTTGAGAAGATATACCAACGCCACCCCTCTACAGCTGCTAACCTAGAAGGAATCATCAAAGCACTCGTAAGCGAAGGATATGGAACAGGTCCAGGTGGCGACCCCCGAATGCCGCGCCTAAAAGCGAGGGCCTGTGTCATTGGTGGCATCACGACTGATTGCTTCGAGCGGCATTATGAGCTTTGGCAAAAGAACGGATTCCTTCGACGCTTCATTTGGTGTGTTGTCTCAGTGAAGAACCCCGACCTAATAGTGGAAGCAATACGCAAATGGGAAAAAATAGATTTCGGCCGCATCGTGTTCCGCCCTGCTAACAGGACAATCAAGGTGGATGTTTCCGACCAGCGCTCCCGCCAGATAGAAAAACTCATGAAGTCTCAGCCTGGTCTGCATGGAACGGCCTATGTGCTTATGAAAAAAATCACGGCCGTACTCGATTGGAAGTACAACAGCAACGGCAAGGCAGATGCGCTCTTAGGTGACGTAGGCGCATCACTATCGAAGCATGGCGACGAAATTATCATAGGAGACTAGAATGCGCGACAAGAATATAGCAAAAGCACTATCACTGATTTACAAATTGTTCCGTGCTATTCGTGATTCAAAAACTCAAAGTGAGTTTAATGCAATGGCAGACGGACCGTTACAGGAACTAAAGAAAGAGATTGATGCAACAGGCTATGGGGACACCGACTAGTGAAAGATTGGCCTCCAGAGTTTACGCCAGGGCACCCATTGGAGATTGTAATCCCAATTAGACCTGGCAAGATTGGCATCGGGCAGGAACCAAAATACTGTGCAGTAGTTCGCAATGGAAAGGTAATAAAATCTTGGTGGGAATGCCCACGCTGCGCCGGCCGATTTAATCGTCGCCGCTCCTGTGAGATACACATGGGCATGAGGACAAGCAAGCCGGAATCCTGTAAGGTAAAGCGATGAACTATCAACTAGTAGACAAAATAATTGCAGTCGCTAGGGCAATTAAAGATTTGAAAGGTACGGCCTTTCAGAATCCAAAATACCCCGACGTTCCTACGCCGGAAGTATGGAGAGAGATTGTAGAATTAGCCGTGCGCGAACGTAAGCACATGGAGCAACTATGATATGGCCTTTGATGCCCAGCTGGAATGTTTCTTTTGCAACCAAAAATTTAAAGACTTTGGACCTCTCGGTGAACACGTTCGGCGAGAGCATCCAGAAATAGGCGCGGCGCTGCCTAGTGCGCCAGACGAGGAATCATTTATCGGCCAACCTCCGCCATTTGAAGAATGGGAGGAGCATGGATGGTTTCTCGGCAATGAGGATGATGATATGTTACCACCAGTAGGCGGCGGCAAAACACCAAGCCAGAGAACGGGGAGGAAGGGAGGACGGGGCGGCCCGGCGCCAAATGTTCCATTTATCACCGTTGAGAATTTGTCAAACGACCCCGTAACGGCAAAAATTCTCGGGGTCGAAGCCCAGACCGGGGGAGGTTTCAATGATGTGATTGTAAAAATCAGCATCAAAGGACGCTCCTACTTTCTTGGCCTGAAGGCAAGCAACCCGAACTATGAAACACTCATCAATGCCCTAGGCCAAGACGAAAAAAAGTGGATTGATATCGAGTTCACAATCGGCCTGAACTGGAACGAGTTTTATGAAAAGAACTTCGTTCACATCTTCGAGTGCCCTGTCGGTACTAGCTCTGAGGACCAACACGACGGAAGAAAGAAGCGCAGAGCGTAAAGGTTTCGGGGGGCAGGGCCCGCAGTTACCGACTATTTTTCGGGGCGTGCGGGTATGCCTCAGCGCTGAGGATAACATGAGTAATCACCCCACTGCGACGGACGAAACGGCGCAGGAAAAGCCCCCCGAAAAGTTTTATAAATGCCCTAGGCATGATGTATAGATGGTGCCAGAGCGCAAACCATTTGAGCACTGGCGGTGCCCTATGGATGGATGCAGACACATGAAGGCTGCAAAGATGAGAACGCTAGCAGAGCGCAGGGTGTTCGGTGGCTAAGAAGAAAAAAGGCGCCTTCCGGTATCGAGATAAAAAGACTGGCAAGTTTGTCAGTAAGGCGGCCTGGAAGCGTAGCCGCAAAGGGCGCAAGCGAGAGAAGGTAGAAAAGCGCAAGCCGCCAAAGCCGCCAGCTATTCCACCAACGCCACCGCTACCACCTCCACCGCCGCCGGTGTTTGAATGGATGGTAGCATTTACATACGACAGAACAGGAAAGACCTTTGATGTAATCGTAACAGCTACAGATGAAGGAGAAGCATATAATACGGCCTTGCAATTCCTGCGAGATGACCCCAAAGGCCAACGCATCTTGACGCCTACAAGACGATTAAAGCGAGGCTGGGAAGGCGTGCCGATAAGGGGCCGAGAGACTGGCGGGCCGGCAGGAGAAGCAGAATACAGAGAAGAAAGCGAGGAGGAATGATAGCTGAGATTGCGGCGCTTTTCATTGGAACGATAACCGGATTTATACTTTATAATATATGGCCGACGGCCAGCAGGAGAAGAAGACGAGGAATGAGAATCAGATGAGCGAAGGACACTTAGCAGGGTCGCTACATGAGGCCGCCCCGTGGATTAGCCCGCGCATTTGTTGGACTATCGAGGCGTTCTCTAACATCCTATGGAATGCCGGGCGGCTATATGTTCTCTATCATTTCGCTGTAAGGTATTGGTGAAATGAGAAACGAGCTACAATGGGGTATATCACGTGCCCGTTCTAGGGGGTGGCGCATAGTGGAACCTAAGCCAAACGAGTTACAGATTGACCTTGATGGAGCGAGGGCGCTACGTCAATACGGGATGCAGTTCTCTATCTTGCGCCGTGCTGGATTGGCAAAGGGATGGATGGAGCACATCAAGGAATCTAAGAAGCGCGGTCACGTTCACGTCATAATCCGTATGCCGAAGCGTATCAACAACAGGGAGCGGGTGCTATTACAGGCCGTGCTCGGCAGTGACATCAAACGCGAAGCGTTCAACTATGTTCGCGTAGTCAAGCGTAACAAATATCCTATAGTTCTTTTCGAGAAGGAGAAACGTGATAAAAAAAGATGAGCTAGCGAACCCTAACAGCTGCATCAATCGTGCCCAGGATGATGAGCCAACATTTGTATTGCTGGCAAGGGACCCTGCCGCGCCTCAGGCGATACTTGATTGGGTTCACCGTCGTATAGTTCTGGCGAAAAACAAGATGTCCGACCAGCAGATTCAAGAGGCAACGCAGATTGCCAAGGATATGACAGACTGGCGGTTGCGCAACGTCATTAGAAACTAATGCCCTTCGACCCGCTATACTCGGAAAATGTTGGCCTCGGCGGATTCCGCTGCCGAGAGTGTGCGCGGGTCACTCGCACGTTTCGCGGTATGAAATCTCACCTATGGAGAAGGCATGGCGTCAAAATCCAAACAGAGTTCCTCGACTGGCGCAAGAAACCAGATGAACCTATTCAAGGAACCGGAACCGGAGAAACAGGAGCAAGCAGTGAAGGCGCCGGAACTAACGGTGGCGGACATCACCCCGCCGACGCTAGAGGAAAAGATTCCGAGGTGCCCTAGATGCAAGGCGCAGGCTAAGGCATCACTGAGAGAGCCGGGGAAATATTACTGTATCGGGCTTCCGGCTTGCACAGAAGGCGACGATGTTTTTAGGTTTACACTATGAGCGGCGATAGTCTAATTGGTCAAGGCGGCCTGTTCGATGTTGAGGGTGGATGTACGTCGCCAACATCAAACCAGCAGGCAGATGGCGGTTCGATTCCGACCTCGCCGCTCCAAATTTCAGCTAAGGATTTGATTGTGTTCCGCATACCGATGTCAATGGCGGATAAGTACAGTATCGAGAAACATTACCTGCATCGCACCGCGAAAAATTCAAAGATTGCATTCGGGGTGCGAACCAAACACGACACAATCCTGAGAGGAATAGCAATCTGGGGCGCTCCGGTGGCGAAGATAAACCAGAAAGTGTATATGGAGCTTCGCCGAATGTTCTTAGAAGATTCATTGCCGAAGAATAGCGAGTCGCGTGTGATGTCCATCTGCATACGCCAGATTAAGAGACTCTTTCCAAATGTGCGGTTGCTCATCAGCTACTCTGATTTGTCTATGGGGCACCGCGGTACTATTTATAAAGCATCCGGCTGGATTGACATGGGAGTAATCAAAGGTGACAAGAAGGGAGGATGGGGCACAACACATACGCGCCACAAGCGCGTCGAGTTTAGCGACAAGCGAAAGTGGGCGTACCCCATATAGACCTAAAGTACCCGGACTAAATTACCATAGGTTCACCATTGACACTTTCAGTGGATTTTACTATTCTACTCGCGTCACATGGAGGTGACACACAATGAATATCGTTTCTTTTGGTGGACACATTCACGCCGCAGACGTTCCGCGCAACCGGGCCAGCAACACAGCAGCGCAAGCGCAAGTGACCCAGATTGCAGAGCAGTTAAAGAAACTCCCAGCCGGGGAATCCCTGCCAATCAAGGTCACGGACTTTGGGCGCTTCGAGCGCTACGCTCTGCAAACGAAGCTCCAGAAGCGCGGCGAGAAAGTCCAGCTGACCGTATCCGGCGAGCGTGACAAGGATGGAAACATCAAATCCGGTACGCTCTACGTCGTCAAGATGACCGATGAGCAGTGGAAACAGTACACCGCAAAACCTGGCAATACTGCGCCAGCGAAGGCCGGGGCCAAGAAGTAGCAACCGGCGGCGTGAGCCGCCTGTAGCGTCTAATCAAAGTAGCCAGTGAAGTATCTGGGGACGCTACAGGGGGCTCGCATCAAACGGGGGAGGCGTTATGACAAAGGCTCATCATCAAGCGCTTAGATTCCTTGCCGCTAATCTCGGATGGCAATCACTCTGCGTAATGGGCCAGCGTGCCCAAACGCTAGACTTTCTAGTAGGCAAAGGATTAGTTGAGAAGAACGGCAAGGCCGCCGAATATCGCTTTTCTGCCGCTGTGCTATCTGCGCAGGCTTCGTCTGCACGATGCGCTGACTGCGGTAAGCCGATTCCTGAAGGGCAGAGACTGTGCAACTGCGACCTAGCATGAACGGCCCATGTAAGATTTGCGGGGAGCAAGGGTCGCCAATACTACTCAATGGCAAGGCCGAGTATCTGTGCAAGGACTGTGCTGGTAAAATCATCAGCGGGAGTCTAGACTACGTACCAGAGCTAGAGGCAATAATCGAGGTGCAAGATGGACCCGAGGACAGACAGCGAGAACGCAAGGATGCCGCTTAGGGCATTTGAGGCAGCGATGCGCGGCATGATGACAGACTTTGAGAGAATCAAGAATGCCCGTCCGTGGCTCGCTACGCCATTGGATGTCAACATAGTAGAGGAATACCTCTCAGACCACATAGACAGAGTGATTACACAGGCTATTATACAGCTGTGCCAATTCTAATGAGGCCTAGCGTCATGTTCGTTAGGGAGCGCAGACACAATCAATGGCTGTTCCTGCTTAGGCTGCGCTACTGCTACGATGATGCGCTAGGCAAGCCTATCTTTATCGTGCTTCCCATTC
>Ga0210404_10001108_pt1 | contig 11975 bp, 13 predicted proteins | sample IncBWH28MmetaG_FD_155455 | JGI IMG/M metagenome (GOLD analysis project Ga0210404, IMG submission 155455) | Forest soil microbial communities from Barre Woods Harvard Forest LTER site, Petersham, Massachusetts, United States - Inc-BW-H-28-M | ecosystem: Environmental > Terrestrial > Soil >... | reverse complement strand
CAAAGTCAGCAGCAACCCGGTTTTCCAGCAACAGACTGCTCGGCTTTTGCCCCCGAGCGGCCCACTTTGACCGAGGGGGACTACACTGTCGGTGGCCAGCGTTTTCTCTTTTTTCCCCCGTGGTTCAAGCCGGACACGGGTCCATTCACGGTTGTTCTGAACTGACAGGGGGCTTTGAAGAAATGAAGGCCGCACTACCTGACGAACCTGTGTGCTTGCGGCGGATATGGTAGAGTTTCGAGCCGATGCGGATCTTCGTTCTCGGCGCGGGCGGCACGGGCTCCTTGCTGGCGCAACTGCTCGAACGCCAGGGACATGCCGTCTGGTGCGGGGACCGCGATCCGGGGCGGGCGCGGCATTTTCTGGGTAAGAAAAGCGCGATCCGGGTGATCGAAGCGAACGCGCGGAACCTGTGGTCGATCGTGCGGGCGGGCCGCGGCGCGCAGCTGGTGATCAACGCATCGCCCGCCGTATTCAATAAAATCATCCTGCGGTCGGCGCTGCGTCTGCGGGCGCATTACCTGGACCTGAATTCTCACCTCGTGCACCACCCGTTTCGCCCCGAGCAGTTCCGATTCAACAAGCAGTTTGCGGCGAAAAACCGCGCGGCGCTGATCTGCGCCGGGGTGGCGCCGGGGCTGACGAATCTGCTGGCGCAGCGCGGCGCGGAAATACTCGATTCGGTCGAATCGGTCCAGATCCGGCTGTTTGAAAGCACGGAGAGCAGCGATCCGGTGTCGACATGGTCGGCGGATGTGGCCTACGACGAAGCGATTTCGCGGCCGCGCGTCTACCGTCACGGAAAATTTGGGCTGGCGAGACGCTTCGATGAGCGCGAGATGTTTCGTTTCCCGCTGCCGATCGGCGAGGTGCCCGTGTATCTGGCGGCGCAGGACGAAGTTTGCATGCTGCCCTACGTGATTCCCCTGCGCGACGTGGATGCCAAGATCGGCGGCAACGATTTCGACCGCTTGCGGCGATGGTACCGGCAGGGGAAATTGAACCGCTCGGCGGGAATCGTGCGTAAGCGGTTTCCGGAGACGCTGACGCCGCGCCGCGTGGCCAAATTGATCCGCCAAGGCGTCCTCGAGAATGCGCGCTTTGCGGCGGCCGTGATCGTGCGTGGGATGAAGGACGAGCAGCCGCTACAGTTGCGATGGGACGCGAGCTTTCCGACGCTGTACACGATTCGTCAGCGAGGGTTGGTTTCGACTCCTATCGCTTATGCGACGGCGCATCTGGCGGCGATTTTCGTGAAGCATTTTCCACGCGATGCCGCAGGCGTGATCGGCCCCGAATCGCTGCCCGGCGAAACGCGCCGCGATATTCTAGCTGTGGTGCGCTCGCGCGATTTCCGCATTCAACTGAAAACGACGAAGCTGAAAAGACAGGACGACGACGAGTTTTGATTTGCGCAGCGCTAGACCGCGCTGGCGCGGAGGTCGTAGTGGGTTGCCAGAGGCTCGATCTTGCACCGAAGCCTTCGCGCTTCAGGTTCAAAGACGGGAATCGTGTATTGCGGCCCCGCAAACCGCTTCACTGCCTGGAGTGAGTCGAACAGGTTTACGACGACAAACTCGACTTGTTGGTGCCGTCGCTGCGGAAACCTACCCGCCTCGATCACCTTCGATATGTTGCAGGGCCGGAAAGACCTCGTCGTTCAGCAATGTCTGGTACGTGTCGGAATCCTGCTGGCAGGTCCAACCTCGCCCATGGCGTGCGATCATTCCCCTCTCCCTTCGGTCGATCGTACTCCGTTTGACCGCATGCAATTCGCCTCGGTATAATTAAGGTCTCGACGGAAGGTTCGATACCGCAGGGAAACTCCCTAAGGGAATTCAGGAGCAGTCATGATTAAGGCAACACTTCTGCGCGCCGGAATGATCATCAAGCACGACGGCGACCTGTACTCGATTTACAGCGTGGACCATCGCACGCCGGGCAACAAGCGCGCCGCCATGGCGACCAAGATGCGCAACCTGCGCAACGGTTCGATGATCGATCACCGGTTCCGCGCCGAGGAATTTCTCGACAAAGTCACCGTCGACGAAATCGAGTTCGAATACCTCTATAGCGACGGCGACGGCCACCATTTCATGAACACCGAGAATTACGAGCAGCTGGCGCTGCAAAACGACGTGGTCGGCGACACCAAGGATTACCTGATCCCCAACACGCAGGTGAAAATCGAATACTACGACAACAAGCCGATCGGCGTGTTGATTCCCGATACGGTCGATCTGCGGGTCGTCGAAACCGAGCCGAGCATTCAGAAGGCCACGGCCAGCTCGGTGATGAAGCCGGCCAAGCTCGAAACAGGCCTGGTCATCAACGTGCCGCCGTTCGTCGGCACCGGCGACAAAGTGAAAGTCGACACGACCGAAGGCCGCTACATCCAGCGCGTGCAATAGTTCTTTGTTGTTTCGCGGAGGTTGTCCTGCCGCAACGTCGTGCGATCGTCGCGATCGTTTTGTTGATCGCAGCGTGTGCGCGCGGTTCCCGTTCTTCCCCGCCGCAAACGGAAACGTCTCCGCCACCACAACCGAGCGCCGACGTCGGCCCGCTGCCGGATATCCCCTCGCTGCTAGGCGACATCGCCAAGAACCAGCAGGCGCTCGAAGACCTGCGGCAGCTTTACACTTGCCATCTTTCCGAAGAAGAGGACAAAACGGACTCGGACGGCAAGGTTGAATCGCGCACCATGAAGGACTACGACGTCTTCTACATCGGCGACCAGCAGGCGCTGCACCTTCTGGCCAGGGACGGCAAGCCGCTCGAAGGTGACGCGAAGAAGGACGAGGACGACAAATTCGACAAACAGTTCGACAAGCTGAAAAAGAAACAGGCCGAACTGGCCGCCGACCCAAAGAAACAGCAGAAGCAGAAAGAAGAGGACGAAGCGCAGCTATCGGATTTTCTGCGCGCCGAGCTGTTCAGCAATCCTCGCCGTGAGATGTTTCGAGGGCACGAAGTGATCGCCTTCGACGTGAACGCCAACCCGAACTACAAGCCGAAAAAGCGTATCGACAGCATCCTCCAGAAGCTTTCCGGGACGATGTGGGTGGACGAACAGGCGCGGGAGGTCGTGCGGCTCGAAGCGCATTTCGCGGAATCGGTGAAAATCGGCGGCGGCCTGGTCGCCTCGCTAGCCAAAGGCTCGAATTTTGTGTTCGAGCAGGAAAAGATCAATGACGAGGTCTGGCTGCCGTCCTACGCCGAGGTCCATCTGAGCGGGCGCATCGTCTTCGTGAAGCTGAAGCAGAACTTCGTCGACCGGTTCAGCGACTACAAGAAATTCCGCTCTGGCGCCGCCCTCGGCGCAACTTCCGCTCCGAATTGACGCGGCTCCAGAAATTCGCGGTCGGGATGCCCTTCCTCCATCAGGACACGCCGGAGCCACGATGCGCGGTTGGCGCTACTTTGTGGGCGTGGAATCTTGGTCGGGCGGGGCATCCGGCGCGCGGGAGCCGCTGTCGAGCGAACGGCCGTCGGGGAAGGTGACGCGGCGGGCGTTGATGAAGTGCGAGCCGTCGCGGGCGCGGTAGCCGTCGACGACGATGGTGTCGCCGAGTTTCAGGTCGCCTTTTTTCCAGCCGCGGCGGGTCAGAGCCAAGGGGCTGGCGCCTTCGCAGGCCCAGTTGGTCACGTTTCCTTTGTCGTCGGCGACGTCGAGATAAAAATAGGAGTGTGGATTCGTCCATTCGATGCGGGTGATTTTCCCCACCAGGCGCACGGGCTTACTGCCGTCGAACTCGGCGGCAAACGAGTGATGCGCGGCGGCGGGTTTCGACGGCACGAGAAGTAAGACAGCCAATGCCAATGTGGATCTGATCTTCACGGGACGCTCCAGATCATCTCACAAATCCGTGAAACGGGAAGGCTCCCGGCAGGGACTCTCGCCCGGAATAAGGCTTATACTGTGGCTCCGATGAATCCCCCTTTTCGGCTGTCGCCGCGACAGATCGCAGGGGCCGTTGTTTGTTTCGTCGCCGCAGGCATCATCGCCCCCATCGCGCCCGCGCAGAATGAGTCAGCGAAGCCGACGGCTCCCGCTACCGCCGGCCCAAAAGCAACGAACTCCGAGCTGCAGGACGCAGTTTCGGAATTTTCGCGGCGTGAAGAGGATGTGCCCAAGGGACCGACGCCGCGCCTAGGGAACGGCCGTCCCGACTTTTCCGGCTATTGGCTGCCGTCTAGCAAGGACCGACCGGTTGGAAATCTGGGCAAAGATTTGCCGGGATACAAGCTGCCGTTCACCGACGCCGGCCGGGCGGCGCTGAAATACAACGTCGAACATACGATCGATCCCGAAAGCCTATGCGTGGTGGGCGGAATACCGCGGCATGACGCCAGCGCGTTGCCGTTCCAATTGCTCGAAGGCGCAGACGAGGTCGCCTTCCTTTACTGGTACACGACCTATCGCTTGATTCCAACCGGCGGCCGAAAGCACAGCGAGGATCCCGATCCGTCTTTTTTCGGCGAGGAGGTCGGCAATTGGGATGGCGACACGCTGGTGATCGATTCGATCGCCTTCAAGCAGGAGCGCACTTGGGCGGACGAGAATGCGAATCCGCACAGCGACCAGTTGCACACCATCGAGCGATGGACGCGTCCCGATGCCGGACACCTGCATCTCCAATTGACGGTGATGGACCCAAAATTCTACACCGAGCCGATTCACTACCAGCGGACGTGGCTGCTGGGCGCTCCGGGCCAGCAGGTGCAGGAATATTCATGCGCGGAGGAGAATGTCGACGCGCCGCACCTGCAGCCGGGACCCGGCCCGATCGGTCCGGATGGGCAGCGAGGTTTTGAGAAGCTCGCGCCGCTGCCGCCACCGCCGGACAAGGATCATCCGGCGAAGACGTCCATTCCGGATTAAGAGGGACCGGGCGAGAGATTCCAGCTGTGGGCGGCGGACGACCCGTCGACACGGCCCACTCAATTCCCGCTTGCTTCGTCTGCCGCTCACCACAACAAGCCCAGAACTTCGTCTGTTCAACCTACATTCCTGAGCTCTTGCCGCGGCTCGACGCTAGGAACGGAGCGGCGAGCGGACGTGTTCGGGGCGGAATCCCATGCCGATGATGCGCGCGGGGATGCGGCGCAGGATCGGAAAGCGATTCATCAGGCGAAACGCGAACGGGAGCTTTTGTATCGGTGCGGGCCCGCTCTGGATCGCCGGGCTCACGACGCGATCCTGCGCGAGGATCTGCATGCGCTGGGTGGCGCGGGTGGGAAACATGCGACGCCGCTGTACGGCGCGCAACCGGTCCATGGAGACGGCGCCGCTGCGCAGATCGCGCGCCAGAATATTCGCGGCGGCGACAGCGTCCTGAATGGCAAGATTGATTCCCACGCCGCCAATGGGCGACATGGCATGCGCGGCGTCGCCAATGCAAAGCAGGCCGGGGCGATACCATTCGCGCAGGCGGTCGACGGCGACCGAGAGCAGTTTTACATCGTCGAAGGTTCTAAGCTCGGCGACGCGATCGGCGAGAAAGGGCGCGACGGTGACGATGTCACCGCGAAACACTTCGATCCCGCGCGCTTCCAGAGAGTCGAGCGCTCCCTTGGGAATGATGAAAGCGCACTGCCAGTAGTCGCCGCGGTTGAGCATTACCATGAATTTGCCGGCCCGGAATCGGCCGAGCGTCTGGCCGGGATCGGTCGCAGGATTGCGCGAAAGACGCATCCAGAGAACGTCGATTGGCGCGCCAAGGACTTGAACTTCCAGTCCGGCGCACTGGCGCAGCACGGAATGACGTCCGTCGGCGGCGACGACCAGGTCGGCGCGGATTTCCAGCACGCCATTTCGAGTAGTGGCGTGCACGCCGCGAATCGTTCCGCCTTCGTCAATGAGGTCCGTCACTTCCGCGTTCATGATGACGCGAAAGTTCTCGAAGTGGCTGCCCGCCTCGACCAGAAAATTCAGAAAGTCCCACTGCGGCATGAAGGCGACGAATTTGCATTTGGTTGGAAGGTGAGTCAGATCGCCGATGGCCACTGTGAAGTCGCCGATCTGGGCCCCGAACTGGCTCAATTCCTGGTGCGGGCGCCTCAGAAACTCATCGAGCAGCCCAAGTTCGTGGATGACTTCCAGTGTCGAGGGGTGCACCGTGTCGCCCCGGAAGTCGCGCAGGAAATCACCGTGCTTTTCGAGCACGATGACGTCGACGCCGGCTCGGGCCAGCAGGTAGCCGAGCATCACCCCGGCTGGACCGCCTCCGGCGATGCAGCAGCGCGTTCGGATTTGTCCGGCTGCCGAGCTCATCGCTTCAGTATAGCGGACCGCGGTCGGGACGCGACGCCCGGGAGGTGATAGCATCTCGGCCTTGGATTTGAGCGCAGGGCGCGGAGGGAGAATGATGGGCGAGCGATCGGACGGCATCACCGGAAAACACGTGGTCGTGATCGGAGGCACATCGGGAATCGGGCGCGCGATCGCGCAGCAGTCCGCGGCGGCGGGCGCGCGCGTCACGGTCGCTTCGCGCAATCAGAAGCGAGTGGACGACACGGCCGCGCGATTGGGCGCGAGGTGCCAGGGCAGGGTCTGCGACGTGACGGACGCGGAGTCGCTGCGCGCGTTTTTCGAGCACGCCGGAGAGATCGACCATCTGGTGCTGCCGGGAAACGAAGTAAAGATCGCGCCGTTCCGGAAATTGCCGATTGCGGACGCGCAGGCGTCGATGGCCAGCAAGTTTTGGGGGCAGTACGCGGCGATCAAGGCCGCGCGGATGTCGCCGGCCGGCTCGATCGTTTTGTTTTCCGGAGTAGCTTCGCGCAAACCGGGCGCAGGCGCCCCGGCGCTAACGGCGATCAACGCGGCGGTCGAAGGATTGGGGCGCGCGTTGGCGGTGGAGCTGGCGCCGGTGCGCGTGAACGTGATCGCGCCGGGCGTGGTTGAAACGGAGTTGTGGGACGGGCTGCCCGAGGCGACGCGCGCCGAGACGCTGAAGCATTTCACGAACCGGCAGCCGATTCCGCGCCCGGGAAGGCCGGACGAGATTGCATCCGTGGTGCTCGAGATGATGTCGGCGACGTTTATGACCGGCGCGGTGGTCGACGTGGACGGAGGGACCCTGCTGGTTTAGCCGAGCGAGGTATCGATGGGATTTGAAATTCAGACCCGGGCGGTCGGGCCGATCGTGGTGGTCGAGGCGGTGGGAAGATTCACGGCCACGGACGGTCACACAAAACTGCGCGATCTGGTTCACGTGCTCGCGAATTCCGGGACCAAGAAGTTCGTGCTGCAGCTCGCGCGCGTGGAATTCATCGACAGCTCGGGGATCGGAGAGCTGCTGAGGTCCCATTTCATCGTGCGGCAGAATGCCGGAGAGCTCAAATTGACGGGGGTGAACGCGAAGGTGATGGACGTGCTGAAGATATCGCATATGAACACGGTTTTCGAAATCCATCCGAATGAAGAAGACGCGCTCCGGGCGTACGCAGAGAGATCTTGACTCGGCTTACCGCTCGGAGGGCGGCTTCCACTGTTCGGAATCGGGGCTGGAATAATTCCAAGTGACGACCATGAACAAAATGCTACCCAGCAGAACGAGAATCGAAATCGCACGACGCTGATTGATTTCTGTCGTCATCAAATCTCCATCGGGCCCGGCGGCGCACAGGCGGTTGATCAGCGCTCAGCTCGCTACCAGCGAGCCGGCGACTTTTTCAAGGCTGGCCAGCGCTCTCTCAATTTCCTGCCACAATCGTTCACGCACCGGTCCGTCGGTGCATTTGGCAACTCGTGCGGTCCACAGCAAGGTCGTGTGCTTGGTGGTCAATTCCTCGAGCGCTTCGCGAATGCAACTGCGGTCCTGCAGCAAGGCGGGATAAGGCGCTTCGACCATCCGCTGGATTTCTTCGCCGAGCCGGCCCAGGCGCAATTCAATTCGTTGCTCAGCGAGTAACTGGCGGGTTGGCAACGGCTGCGGTCTTGGCGGGGCTGCGATTCCCGCTTGGTGTTCCACGTGGATCACATGATTCATGGCTCCTGCTCCTCCCCTCACCGAAACGCCCAGACTTGAAAACCAACTCCTTCGGAGCGACCGACCGGGGCTCTTCGATCTGCGCCGAAACTCGAAGAGCCCCCGAACGCCCTAACCCGTTGCGCGCGTTACTTTCCCACCGTGACGCTGACCGCCATGTTGTTGCCCGCATCGTTTCGGTAGACGACGTCGGCACTCGCGCCGACTCGCAGCTTGCCGTCAATCGTGGTGTTTTGGTCGATGACGAACATCATGGTCTTGGTGGTGTCGTCGACTTGAGCGACCTCGCTGCCCTGCGGCGCGGCGGCCGGCGTGGTCATCGTGAACGCATCACGTGCCACGGTTGAGACGGTGCCAGAGACGGATTGGAGCTGGATGCCGTTTTGCGAGGCTGCGGCGGTTTCGGCGCTCGGCGCGGCGACCGGCAAAGCCCACGTAGCGATGGCGATAAGAGAGCCCGATATCAGGGAAAGTCCTACTCGATGTACGTTTTTCATTTTCCTGCCCTCCTGTCACTTCAAGCTGCGCCCTAATAGGGCAAGGAGCCTGCCAAAATCACACCCTAGATTACGGACGCCACGAAAGCGCTCGGTCGGTTGAAGTTAGAGGCTGGCGATTGCCCGATTGCGACGAAGGCGCCGTCGGTCGGGACCGGCAATCTCTTCACGACCTGCGCGCAAACTTCACATCGAGAGCACGGGTGGTGATACAGGAGTGGGGCCTACGGGAAGGCGGCGGGTACTAAATGATTTGCTGTACGCCCTGGGTCACGCGGTGAGCAGGGCGTGCACGCGGTCGACCAGATTTCGTCCGGCCTGATCGGCTTCGGAGGTCGAGAAATCGGCGGGCAGATGCAACAGCCGCACGTTCGGTGCGCTCTGCCGGAATTTCTCGCCGGCCGAATCGTTTCCATGCCAGGACGGCCCGCAAACCAGCAGGCTCGGCTTGGTCCCCACCGCGAGCGAAACAGCGTCGGAAAGATAGCGCGTGGTGAAGACTTCATAGCCCGAGCGCTGAAGCAAGACCTTCAGGTAGGCCAGCACGTCAAGCGAAGTATCCAGGCAAACGATCCGGGTTGCGGACGGCTGCCGAGATTCCTGCCCAGATGCCGGGCGCCTGGAGAAAGCCGCCACCGCTTCGGCTTCCGACGCCACCGGCTGGAATACTTTCAGCAGGTTGGTGGCCTCGAGAACCTGTTCGACAAACGGCGAGAGCTGGCAGATTTTCAGATCGCCGCGAGCGGCGCGCAGCACCCCATAGGTGCGCACCAGTGAGCCCAGGCCGCCGCTATCAAGGTAGGTGACGTCCGCGAGGTTCAGCACCACGTTCTTGGTCAGAGCCGTGAGCCTGCCGATTTCGGCTTGCAGATGGCTGGCCTCGTCGCCGCTGACGACGCGGCCATGGCAGCGAATCACGACCACGTCGCCGATGGTTTGGTTTTGCAAGGTGAGCTGCATCGAGGCGTAAAGCTATCACAGAAACGGAGCCTGGCGAGCGGCATCTGACAGCTCTCTAACCCTCCTATTCACAGAGTAATGCCAGCTCAACACTTTTTTCGCGCGAGGTTCACGGTTCCGAAGTATGATGATCTCTTGCTGGTAGGTGTATCCACATGGCGACCCTAACCTCTGAAATTTCTGCTGCGGAGCAGCCTATTGCGGAGCGTACCGCGGCCAAGCGTCCTTATCCGGGGGCGCTGGTCGTTGTGGAAGGCATCGATGGCTCCGGGAAAAGCACGCAGCTGTACTTGCTGAAGCGCTGGCTGGAAATTCGGGGCTACCGAATTCATTTCACCGAATGGAATTCGTCGCCGCTGGTGAAGTCCGCAACGCGGCGCGGAAAGCAGCGCCGGCTGCTGACGCCCACCACATTTTCAATGCTGCACGCGGCGGATTTTGCGGATCGCTGCGAGCGGCAAATCCTGCCCCTGCTGCACGGTGGCTATCTGGTGCTGGCGGACCGCTACGTGTACACGGCGTTCGCGCGCGACGCGGCGCGCGGCTGCTCGCCGCACTGGCTGCGCAACCTTTATAGCTTCGCGCCGGTCCCTGACATCACCTTTTACTTCCGCGCGCCGCTGGATGTGGCTGTGAACCGGATCGTGGCTGGGCGCCCGAAGCTGAAATACTACGAGGCTGGAATGGATTTGGGAATTTCACTCGACCGCGCGGAAAGCTTCCGCATCTTTCAGGAAAAAATCCTGAATAACTACGATCAGATGGTCGAGTCGGACAATTTCGTTTTGATGGACGGCACGGTGCGCGTGAACAAGCTGCAAAAACTGATGCGCCAGCTGCTCGGCGAGCGGGTCGATCTGAAGCAGTTCGCCCCAAAGAAAAAATAATGCCGCCGAAATCCCATTCCAGCAACGGGGCCAGCTCCAACGGCCGCTCGAAAAAAGGTAGGAACGGTCCAGGGAATGGCCATTCACGCTTCTACGGGATGCCGCTGCCGGGCGTACGCACCGAGGATCTGAGCGGTAGCCTGATCGTGGTCGAAGGAACCGACGGCTCGGGCCGTTCGACGCAGATTTCCCTGCTCACGGAATGGCTGGAAGGCGAGGGATTCGCGGTCGAAACGATGGGGCTGCGCCGGTCGTTCCTGGTCGGCGAGGACATCGACGGGCTGCTGGCCGAAAATTCGGTGACGCGCACCACGCTGGCGCTGATGTACAGCACCGATTTTTTTGATCAGCTCGAGCGGCGGATTCTGCCGGCGCTGCGTTCGGGATTGATTGTTCTCGCCGACCGCTATATCTTCACGCTGATCGCGCGAGCGGCGGTCCGCGGAATCGGCCGGGACTATCTGCACGGAATTTACGACATCGCGCTGCGGCCGGACCTGACGTTCTGGCTCAACGTGCGGCCCGAAGTGGCGTTCGATCGCGAATTCAAGAAGTCACAAACCATCAGCTACTGGGAGTCGGGCCGCGACATGTCGCTTTCGAACGATCTGTTCCAATCGTTCATCCGCTATCAGTCGATGATCAAGCGTGAATTCGAATATCTTTCCAAGCGCCACGGCTTTCTCGAGTTGGACGGGGAAGCGGAAGTTTCCAAAGTGAACGCCCTGCTGCGCAAGCACATCGCTTCGCAACTGGGAATTCAGAACACGAGTTACAAGCCTTCGCACGCGCTCGCTCATCTCTGGCGCTAAAGAGTGGCCGCACCCGTCCAACTGACCGCGATCGACGCCGGATCGAACGCCATCCGGCTGGCGATTGCGCGCGCCACATCTCCGCAGCACATCCAAATCCTTGAAAGTGAACGCGCGCCGGTGCGTCTGGGACACAACGCATTCACCCGCCGGCTGCTCGACGAGAAAACGATTTCGCGTGCGGTGCGCGCCTTCCGCCATTTCCGCGACCGCATGGACCACAATCAGGTGACCACGTACCGCGCCGTGGCTACCGCCGCGGCCCGCGAAGTGCGCAACTACCGCCGGCTGATGGAGCGTATCCAGCGCAAAACGGGAATCGAGTTGGAAGTGATCAGCAGCGAGGAAGAAGCGCGGCTGGTTTGCTCGGCGGTGCACTGGGCGCTGGGCGATCGCGTCCAGCCGCGGCTGATTTTCGATCTCGGCGGCGGCAGTCTGGAGCTGAATTTCTACGAGCGCGGCGTGCTGCGGAATCGCGTGGCGCTGCCGCTGGGCACCATCCGCCTGATGGAAACGCACTCGATCGAAGGGGCGATCGACGAAGACACGGCGCGGCGGCTGCGGCATCACACCATTTCGCTGCTGCGCAGCGCCATGCCCAATCCTCCGAATCTTTCGCGTGCCATCAGCGTGGCTTGCGGCGGAAACGCGGAGGCGCTGGTGCGGCTGGCTCCCGGTCCGTTGGTGGGCCGCGCGCCGACGATCAACGTGCGCCTGCTGAAAGACCAGACCTGGCGGCTATGCCGGCTCGATGTGACTCAGCGGATGCGCACATTCCGGGTGCGCAAGGATCGCGCCGAAGTAATGGCCATCGCCTCCATCATT